>JAABUR0100009657.1_pt1 | contig 10803 bp, 10 predicted proteins | sample 5560091 | NCBI WGS metagenome assembly JAABUR01 (sample SAMN10711879, study PRJNA513375) | rock metagenome | isolation source: Antarctica rocks | place: Antarctica: Victoria Land, University Valley sud
ATCCGACGGGGTGCGGCCCATCATGCCCAGTTTGGTGGGGATGCAGGGCATGTATTCGCAGATCGGCCCCACCACGCCGTTGGCCGGCGCGCTCCTGGTGTCGCTGCCGACCATGGCGCTGTTCCTACTGCTCCGCCGCCACATGATCCAGGGACTCACCGTGAGCGTCGGCGCCTGAGAGCGCCTACGATGAGAGACAATAAGGGAGATAGACACGTGGCCAACCGCATCCAGACCGTCTACTTTTTCCAGCACACGCATACCGACATCGGCTACACCCACCCGCAGGAGGAGGTCGCCGAGCAACAAGCGGCCAATATCGCCCTGGCGCTCGACTACTGCCGCCGCACGGAGGATCGCCCGCCCGATGCGCGGTTCGCCTGGACCGTTGAGACGGGCTGGACCCTGGCCCGCTTCTGGGAACGGGCCAATGAGGAGCAGCGGGCGCTCTTCGCGCGCTATGCCCGCGCCGGCCGCGTGCAGATCACCGCCAGCTATTTTCATCTGACCCAACTCGCGCCGCCCGAGATCCTGATCCGTTCCCTGGACGCGACGCTGGCCATCGCCGAGGCGTGCGGCGTGACGGTGGACACGGCGATGAGCAGCGATATTAACGGGGTGAATTGGTTCTATCCGCATCTGCTCACGCAAGCCGGCGTGCGCTACCTCAACACGGCGGTGAACACGGTGCGCGGTGGCTCCCCCGTGCCCGACGAGCGCCCCGGCGGTTTCTGGTGGGAAGGGCCGGCCGGCGACCGCCTGCTGGTCTGGAACAACGAGCACTATATGTCCGGCAACCATATTCTAGAGTTCCCCCAAGCGCCGTCGTTCGAAGGACTGGAGCGTTACCTGGCACATCTGGAGGAGCGGAGGTACCCGTACGACATTGTGCTCCTCCCCGTACAAGGCTACATCATCGACAACAGCATGCCCAACATCGCTGTTTGCGATATGGTGGAGGAGTTCAACCGCCGCGCTGACCGGACGCTGTGCCATCTGGTCACGCTGGGCGAGGCTTTGCGCGCGGTCGAGGCGCGGTACGGCGATCGCCTGCCCGTCCACCGCGGGGCGTGGCCGGACTGGTGGGACGACGGGATCGGCTCCTCCGCCTTCGAGACAGGGCTGATCCGCTTCGCGCACGGCGATCTGCTGGCGGCCGAGAAGGCGGCCGCCCTGGCCACCGCCCTCGGCGCCCCGAACCCCTTTCCACAGAGCGAGCTTCAGCTCCTGCGCGAGAATCTGTTGCACTACGACGAGCACACTTGGGGCTGGTGGCGTAGCGTCGAGGATCCCCACTCCCTGGAGACGCGCGCGTTAGGCCACCGCAAGAGCTTATACGCCGAGGACGCGGCGATGGAGGGGCGGCGCTACCGCGACCGCGCGGTGCGCGCGCTGGCCCAACGTGTCGTCCCGCCGCCCGCGGAGGGCGCCACGGCAACGGGAGAGCAGGTGATCCTGTTCAATCCACTGGCCTGGCCCCGCCGCGAGGTCGTGCATTGGAACGCGCTGTGGCGCAACCCGGCCGATACCACGCCATTGGCGATGCGCGTGGTCGGCCCCGATGGTCACGAGGGGCCAGCGTGGAACCGCCTGGAGCGCTATACCGGGCATCTCCGGCCCTATTGTGACCTCTGGGTCGATTTCGAGGCCGAGGTGCCGGCGCTGGGCTATGCCGTCTATCGCCTGGAGCCGACCGGCCAGGCTGTGCAGGCGCCAGGTGAGGACGACGGCCGGGTGATCGAGAATGAGTTCTACCGCGTGGAGATGGATGAAACGGGCGCGGTGCGCAGCCTGGTCGATAGAGAACTGGGCCGCGAACTGGTCGCGGATGGCCCCTGGCGACTCAATCAGCTCGTCTACGAACAGATCACCAGTCCCGGTGGGCGCGCCGACACCCTGATCGAGGACTATCCGCCGTTCGACTTCGCGCCGAACCGGGCCACGGTGTCGGCGCGCTCACCCGAGTGCGCCGAGGTGCGGGTGGTGCGCGATAGCCTCGGTGTCACGCTCGTCAGCCGGAGCCGGATGCCGCACTTTCCCTCCATCGTCCAGGAGGTCCGCCTGGACGACGGGCACAAGCGGGTCGACGTCACGACGCGCGTCGTTAAGGACGAGGTGGATGAGACCGAAGCGCTCTATCTCGCCTTTCCCTTCGCCATTCATCCGCAGGCGGTGCGCTGCGACATCGCGGGCGGGGAACTCACGCCGGGGCGCGAGCAGATCCCCGGGTCCGCCACGGACTGGTACAACGTACAACACGGCGTCGAGCTGGTGGGCGAGGGGGTGGCGGTCACCTTGTTGTGCGGCGAGGCGCCGCTCGTCGAGTTCGGCGAGATGAAGACGGGCAAGACGCCGTCGGCGCCGATCCTGGACAACGGGCTGCTGTTCTCCTATGCCTTGAACAACCACTGGATGACCAACTTCTTCGCGCGGCAGTCCGGCGCATTCACCCTGCGCTACCGCCTGCTCAGCGCCCCGCACGCCGTGCCGGACGCGCTCGGTCGCGCCGGACGGGAGTTCCTGGCACCGCTCGTCGCCACGCGGATCGGCGCGCAGAGCGCGCGCGGCGCCGGCATCGAGGCGGGAGTGGACACCGCGTCTCAGGCGCCAGGGGGATTAGCGGGCGGCTTCGCCGAGGTCGTCGCGGGCTTCGCCGCGCTCGACATGGTCAAGGTGGCCCGCGACGGGGACGGATGGATCGTGCGCCTCCACGAGACCGGCGGCCGGGAGGGCACAGCGCGCGTGCGCGTGTCCTGGCCCCAGCCGGTCCGGGTGTTCCGCTGCGACATCCTGGAACGGCCGCGAGAGGAGATCACGGCCATCGTCACGGAGGGCGAGGTGCGCGTGGACCTCAAACCATTCGGGACAGCGACCCTGCGGCTGCGTCCGTGACCGCGCTGTCCGGTTCCTTTCGGGGAACGTGATCACAGGGTGACGCCGCCGTTGCCTCTCGTCGTCACCCTGCTGACAAGGCGGCGCGTACACGTCATAATGCAGGTAGCCCGACACGTCATGACGATATCATATTTTTGGGGCTCAGCTTGTAAAGGGGAGTAGCGTGGCAACGCAGGTCATGAATTACAGGGACGCCGACAATGGGCGCGCCCCTGTTCCGAAGTATTTTCGCGTCAAAGAGGCCGTGCTAGCACGCATCGTCGACGGAACATGGCCTCCCGGCGCAATGCTGCCGACCGAGCCCGAGTTCTGTGACGAGTTCGGCGTTAGCCGTATCACCGTGCGCAAAGCCATCGGCGACCTTGTCCACGAGGGCAAGGTCGAGACGGTCCAGGGGAAGGGGACCTTCGTGGCGACACCCAAGCTGGGGGAACGTTTTGTGCAGCGCGCGTTCGGGATCTACGCGGATATGGAGCAACGCGGCTTGCGTCTTACGACGGAGGTGCTGCGCCAGGAGGTGATCGGCGCGCCGAGCGACGTCGCGGAGCGCCTGGGCCTACGGGCCGGCACCCCCGTCCACGTCCTGGTCCGCCTGCGCTCGGTCGGTGGCGAGAAGCTCCTCATCTCCACCACGTACATACCCGAGGATCTCTGCCCTGGCCTGATTCATGACGACCTATCCATGGGATCGCTCTACACGCTGCTGCGGGAGCGCTACGGCCTCAAAATCGGGCGCGGGGAACGCAGCTTGGAGGCCGTGTCAGCCGCGCAGCTGGAGGCGCGCCTGCTCGACTTGGCGCTCGCAAGCCCGCTCCTGCGTCTCGATAGCGTGGCCTACCTGCTGGGTGGACGCGCGTTCGAGTATTCGCTAACGCTCCAGCGCGGCGACCGCGCACGCGTCGACCTGGAGTTCCTGCCCGCTCCCGACGAATTGTGATTGGCGCGACCGCATGACGCATACCTCTGTTCTCGTCTTATGGCAACATATGGATCGTGCGCCTCCACGAGACCGGCGGCCGGGAGGGCACAGCGTGCGTGCGCGTGTCCTGGCCCCAGCCGGTCCGGGTGTTCCGCTGCGACATCCAGGGGAGGATGCCAGGTGACAGGAGATAGCAGACCGCTCGCCGGCAAATGCGCGGCCGTGACGGGCGGTGAGCTACGGGAATGGGTCCACATAGGCGGCCCCAACGGCCCCCACTTTGGACTGAGAGGTGGCCTCTTAGTGGCCGATTGCGGCCGGCAAGCCATCCTGCGTCTGGCGACGGCCAGCGGCGCCGAGACCGTCTACGCCGATCGGTGCGACGACCGGCCATTCTGTGGGCCGAACGATCTCTGTTTTGGCCCTGACGCTGTCCTTTACCGAACCGTCTGGGTCCTTGTTACAGCAACGCATCGGAGCGGTCTATGCCGTCGCGCCCGATCAAACTGTCAGGCGTATCGTCGACGGGCTCGCGTTCCCCAATGGCATCATGATGACATCGGATGGCGCGACACTCGTCGTGGCGGAGACGCATACCGGCATCTTGCGTCGCTATAGCCTGGATCCCGCGCGCCAGTACCGGGAACTGTCGCCGCTGGCCACCGTGAGCCCTGACAGGGACCCGATGCATCGGGCAAGAATGATGCCGGTCCGGACGGCATGATCTTCGGGGCGGACGGCAATCTGTACGTCCCGCACTACAACGGGGGCGTCGTGCGGGTGATCGATCCCGCTGGCGCGCTCGTGGCCGACTTAACCACCGGTGGCCCCACCCCAACGAATGTGGGATTTTGGCAGGATAGCCTGTTTGTGACCGACGGCACGGGCGGCGCGGCGTATCGCCTGGACATCGGGGTGCGAGAACGCCCCCCCCGTTCATGCGACCGTGGTGACCGTTTGATGCCAACAGCTATCGGATAGCGGCGAAGGACGCACAGTCTTGATACAACAGTATGCCCTATCGATCAATCGTAGACCGAGACCGATCTGTATGATGATCGAGCGTCCAGATTACAGGAGGGAGTGTGCGGGAGGCCAACCGATGAATAAGTCAGCAGCAACGCTAGCTATAGATCTGGGCGGCACGCGCATAAAAGCCGGTGTCGTTGTCGAGCATACTGTCGTGTGCCAGCGCATTGTCCCGACTGAAGATGAGCGGGGCTTCGATCGGGTCTTGCACAATATCATGACCGTCAGCGAAGATCTCATGCGAGAGAGGGCGGTGGGCGGGGTGGGCCTGAGCCTCCCGGCCATTGTCGACGTCGACAAGGGCATGGTTGTAGACGTGCGCAAGAATCTTGAAGGCCTGATCGGTTTCCCCCTGGCCGATACGATGAGCCATCGCTTTGGCCTGCCGGTCGTCCTGGAGAATGACGCACGCCTCTATGGCTTGGGTGAACTGGTGGCGGGAGCCGCACAGGGTATCGGGAATATGGTCTGCCTGACCTTCGGGACGGGAGTGGGTTGTTGCGTGGCCATCAACGGCCATATCTTGCGCGGACGGCACGGAACCGGTGGGATTCTGGGTGGTCACATGACCATCGAGACCTATGGACCACCCTGCACGTGCGGCAACATCGGCTGCTTTGAAGCACTATGTCGTGCCGCCAGCCTTGTCAATGAGACACGTGAACGTCTCACGGCGTATCCTGGGCATGTCCTACAAGGGATAGATAAACTGACACCGGAGGCAATAATCGCCGCAGCGGATGCAGGGGATACTCTTGCTCAAGACGCACTGGCCGCATATGTGCGTCATATCGCCGCCGGCGTCGTCTCATACATCCATGTCTACGACCCCGATATTGTCGTGCTCGGAGGAGGAGTGATGAACGCGGCCAAGCACCTTTTGCCCCCGGTACAAGAGTTTGCGCGCGCGCATGCCTGGACGATACCCAGCCAACGTGTTCCCGTCCGCGCTGCGGTGTTGGGAGATCAGGCCGCGTTGGTGGGCGCGGCTGCACTAGCATGTGGCGAGGGTCAGTTTTACTAGCCGTTTGGGCACACACAGGGTCTCACGCAATACGCCTCTCTTGCGCATTTGAAATGAGACTTCTTGCGCCGTTCATTGCGAAAGCAAGGCGTCGGCCATCGGGGAGGCGAGGCTTCAATTCGTCCACCTTGGCGCAAAGTTCGGCGAGGTCGCGGTTGAGTTGCCGATCGTTGAAGGGCCGCAACTCGACGTAAACAACCTCCGCACCCCACACGATCCGCCCACGCAATCGGAAGAACGGCACGAGGCGGTGCCATGTCGTGCACCGGTAGTCGTCCCCGAAGTAGCGATCGCGCGTATGCATCGCCAAGTTCACCAACGCGGCTTTCATAATCGTCATGATCTGATCCTTGCCGTTGTCCAACTCGCCCATCTCCCGCTCGCCGGCGGCCAGATCCTCCAACCGGCGCAACAGTGTGCGCTGTTCCATGCAGTAGCGCTCCTGCTTGTGTTCGCTACGCGAAATCCGGATCATGCCCTCTTTTGGTGAGACGGGTGGAACGATAGGCTGAAGGGGGATAAGGGACACACGTCGTCCCGTCGGATTGTCCCGCATCATGTTTCTTGGAGTCAGCGTTGCATCTCACCCTTACGACCTTCATGCCCCATCTGCGGGGCCTTCATGTCGACCGCCTCGACGTGCGCGACGAGCGTATCGCGATCACGGTGACCACCGTTCGCCGCTCGGTCCCCTGTCCTCTCTGCCGGCGGCGCTCGACCACCGTCCACAGCCACTACGACCGCCAGGTGGCCGACCTTCCGTGGAGCGGCGTGGCGGTCGCCTTACAGGTGCGGACGCGCCAGTTTTTCTGTCTCAACACGGCCTGCGCGCGTAAGATCTTCTGCGAGCGGTTGCCCGACCTCGTGGCCGTCTACGGACGGCGCACGCACAAGCTCCACGCGTGGCTCCGGCGCATCGGCTTCGCGCTGGGTGGGCAACCCGGCGCACGGCTCGCCGGAGCGCAGAGTATCGCCGCCGGCCGCACGACCCTCCTGCGCACGATTCGGTCGAAGGAACTGGGCCCCCTCCCAACGCCACGCGTGCTCGGGGTGGATGATTGGAGTTGGCGCCGCGGGCGCACCTACGGCACGTTGCTGACGGACAATGATAGTGGGACTCAAGCGCAAAGAGCTTAACCACCCGTATTCTTGCGTCTGCCCTATACAGTCGCGCATTATTGACAAGCAAGCGACCCGAGCGAAAACACCGTTGGCGACGGCCCCGCGCGCTCGAATGCGCCTCGAATCGAATGAGCGCGGCTAGCGAGTGAGACCGAGAGGTGCAGGTCGGGCGCAATCGCGCACAGCGCGACATGGTTGCTTACGCGCGGATGAATGTATAGGGCAGACGTCAATTGAGCCGTCGTTGAGCGTCAGACGAAAGGCGTCCGAGAAAGACCTCGAACGCCACCGCCCCGTCGATCTCCTCCCCGACCGGACCGCCGACACCTTCGCCCAGTGGCTGACCGCGCATCCGGGTGTGGACATCATCAGCCGTGATCGGGCGGGCGCGTACGCGGAGGGGGGCACGGCGGGGCGCGCCCCATGCGTTGCAAGTCGCTGACCGCTTCCACGTCGTCAAGAACCTCGGCGATATTGTCGAGCAGGTCGTCGCGCGTCACCACGCCGGTCTGCGTCAGGCGAGCATGATGCTGGCAGCCGTGGCCGCGCCGGCTGCGGGAGGCCACGCGCTGATGGACACCCTGCCGGTCGCGCCCGTCACGCCGCTTACGCCGCGCGTGCGGCAGCGGCAGGACACCCGTCGGGCGCGTCGTCTCTCCCTCTACGAGGAGGTCAGGGCGTTGCACTCGGACGGCCACAGCCAACGGACGATAACGCGTTCATCAAAATGCCCTCCTATGGCACAGCGTTCGTGGTGTCAAGAGCAACTCTTTCTGGACCCACGAGCGCCAACTTGTGTTGATCTACCGCTGCTACGAAGTGACCCGTCCCGGTCTGTATCATGCGTCACGCTAGTTTCGGCAAAAACTAGCGTGACGGCCAGTCGTGTGACAAGACCCCTTCGGGTCTGTATCATGCGTCACGCTAGTTTCGGCAAAAACTAGCGTAACAGCCCGTCGTGTGACGTGGCCCCTTCGGGTCAGCGTCATCCCTCTGGCAATGCTGGCCGAGCCCCTTTCTTTCCATGGCGCGCGACGCTGTACACGCCGCCGCCGGGCCGACCAAGAAAGGGGTCCGGCGGGGGGAAGGTGTACCGCGCCCGTGCGACCTGTTGCTGTCGATATCCGTTTCCTCATGGGACACGCTCGGGCGGGGCCTGCAGCCCATGCACGCGGTCTTTCATGCGGTCGCTCTGGTCGTTACGGGTGGCCACCCGCGCGCGCAATTGGGCGATGAGGGAGGGATCGTCGGCGATGAGGTAGTGTTTGGTCAAGGGATGTTGGCGCGCGGGCAGACGTCCCGACGCAATCTGCCAGTGGATCCAGCGGCGTCCGACGCCCAGCAGACGGGCTAAGCCGCCGACCGTCCAGTCGCCGTCGACCTGCCCCTGCCGGCGCGCCTGTTCATAGAGTGAGCGATAGCCCTGCGTGGCCCGAATCGCGCGTACCAGGGAGAGCGGCACGGTCGCGCGATGGGCGGACTGCAGCCCCTCCACGGTTAACGCTCGGGCGATCTCCGGATCCGTGTACCCCTCCGCACTCAACGCGCCCACCCGCGCAACGATCCGCGCATAGTCCTGTAGATGGGCGCTGCGGTTGAGCGGTGGCCGCACCGTCAGCCGGCTGAGCGCCCCACTCACCCATACGATGGTGACCTCGGCGGTCTCTGGCGCCGGGCGCGTGAGCACGACGCGGCGGATCAAGCAGCGGAGCAGTTCTTTTTGCTGCTCCGGGCGCAGGCGGCCGCTGGCCCACAGGGCGGGCAGGTGGGCGCCCATGTCCTGCAGGTGATGGCGTAACGCGGCATCGGGGGCTGGCGTCGCGGGCGCTTCGGCGCACCGCTGGGCCACGTCGCGCACCGCGGCCAGCGCCCGTAAGGCCACCTCCCAGCGGCGTTCGAGCTCTGCCGCGACCAACCTGTTGTCCGGATCGACCGCCCGGTACTGCCGCTCGGCCAGGCGCGCCTCGTACGCGGCGCGCGTGATCTGGTCCGCCTGATGCTGCGCCCGTTGCGCCCGCTCCGCGTCCAGGGCCATCAGCCCGTCCTCAAGCAGATCCAGTTCGGCCGGACGGATGGCCTCGAAGAAGGCCGCGACCACGGCGGCCTCAATGCTCGCGCCGTCCAGATGGAGGCAGGCGGAGAGCGCATGCGAGTCGCGCCGGGCGACGCAGAGGTAGCGCAGCGCCGGCTTGTAGCGCACCCGCATCTGCCGTCCGCAACGGCCACACACAGCCAACCCCGCGAGCAAGGCCGCCCCGGAGCGGGGCGCCCCTTGTGCCTGGCGCGCGAAGTGATAGCGATTGTTGGCCAGACGTTCCTGATTCGCCATATACGTCTCCCAACTGATGTATGCAGGATACACATCGTGGCGCAATGCCGTCCACTCCTCGAGTGGACGGTGGACGATGCGGCGGCGCCCCGCCCGCACCTCGTCCGCTGGCCCCCGCCGGCCATAGGCGAACGCACCCGCATAGGCCGGGTTGTGCAGCATAGACAGGATGGCCGACGTGTTGGGCGGCGACCAGACTAACTCACCAGCCTGGGGACCACCCGTCTGCCGACGGGGCAGACGGATGTCGTCGGCCTGCAAGCCGCGCACGGTTTTGCGCACGCTGCCTAGCGCCGCAAAGCGCTCGAAGACGAGGGCGAGGGTGCGCTGCACCTGCTGATCGGGATCCGTGACGACGTGTCCGGAGGGGAGGCGGACCAACCCCGTCGGCACATGCTGGCGGAACCTCCCCTCCGCCACCTGGCGCAGGCGCCCTGCATCCAGGCGCAGGCGCAGCAGGTGGAGCTCGGCCTCGCTGAGCATCCCCCGCAAGCCAAGAAGCAGGCGATCGTTGTAGCTGCGCGGGTCGTAGATCGCCTCGGCATCCGCGATCAGCGCGCCGACGAGCGCGGCGAGGTCGAGCAGTTCATACCAATCGGCATTGTTGCGCGCGAGTCGGCTCGCCTCGTAGGCGAGGACGATCCCGACGTGACCGAGCGAGACGTCGGTCACCAGTTTCTGGAACCCCTGGCGCTCGCGGTCGCGCCCCGAGTGGCCCAAGTCGGCGTCGATCACATGGACGCGCTCTGGGACCCAGCCCAAGGCCTGGGCCCGCTCGGCCAGTGCATACTGGTTGTGCAAGCTCTCGCGGTTCTCTTGCACCTGCTTGGGTGACGACTGACGGATGTACACGTACGCGGAGCGTTCGCGGTGGCGCGGAAGGATCTTCTCGTTGGCCGGTCCCCCTATCATGGCGTTACTGGACCCGATCATTGGTCGTCTCCTCCCGTAGCACAGCCATGGCGACCCGCCGGAAGGTGCGCTGGGCCTGTTCCCGCTGCGTCGGGGACAGCGTGCGCCAGATGGTGCGCGGCCGCACACTCATCCGCCTGGCCTCCGCCATCGGCGAGGGGGGCGGAGAGGACGGGTGCGGCACCCCGGCGAACGGCAGCGTCAACTGCTGCGGGGAGGGGAGTGGACGCGGGAGAGCGGAACGTGGGAGCAGCATCATAATCCTCCACAGGGCGTTGATTAATGGCCTCTGTGAGGGACGCTACCACATCGAGTAAATGCTGGAGGGCTGGCACCGACAGGCGACACGTCGGTGGCCGTCGCGCGCCCCCAAGACTGGTGGCCGCCAGCGGGACAAAGCACTCAATCCCGGGATAGAGGCTAACGACGCACAAGTGTCCGAGACGCGCATGCGTCGTAATCCTCATTAAAGGAAGAGCGTATCCGTACAAGCGATGGGCCGGGTCAACGATCTCAACCATGTCGCCAGCACGCACACTCTGATCTTCGGTGGTCTTTTGCTCATCGGGGTAT
>JAABUR0100009659.1_pt1 | contig 10802 bp, 9 predicted proteins | sample 5560091 | NCBI WGS metagenome assembly JAABUR01 (sample SAMN10711879, study PRJNA513375) | rock metagenome | isolation source: Antarctica rocks | place: Antarctica: Victoria Land, University Valley sud
TTCACGCCTACACGGCCGACCAGCGCCTCCAGGACCTTCCGCACAAGGATCTGCGCCGCGCCCGCGCCGCGGCGATCAACCTCATCCCCGCCTCGACCGGCGCCGCGAAGGCGATCGGACTGGTGCTCCCCGAGCTCAAGGGCAAGCTGCACGGCTTCGCGGTGCGCGCGCCCGTTCCCACCGGGTCGCTGCTCGACCTCACCGTCGAAGTTAGCCGCGAGACCTCCGTCGAAGAGGTCAACGGCGCGCTCAAGGCCGCCGCCGACGGGCCGCTCCAGGGCATCCTCGAGTACACGGAGGACCCCATCGTCTCCTCCGACATCGTCAAGAACCCGCACTCCGCGATCGTCGACGCGCAGCTCACCGCGGTGATGGACGGGACGATGGTCAAGGTCGTCGCCTGGTACGACAACGAGTGGGGCTACTCCAACCGCGTGGTCGACGTGGTACAGCGCGTCCTGTGAGGACGCTCGACGAGCTCGACGTCGAGGGAAAGCGGGTCCTCGTCCGGGTCGACTTCAACGTGCCCGTGGACGCGGGCGCAGTGGCCGACGACACCCGCATCCGCGCGGCCCTTCCCACGATCGAGGAGCTGCGCCGCCGCGGCGCTCGCATCGTGCTCGCCTCACACCTCGGGCGCCCCCGGGACCGGGAGGCCGAGCTCTCCCTGCGTCCGGCCGCCGACCGGCTCGCCGAGCTCACCGGTGCCACCGTGACGCTCGCCCCCGGCGTGGTCGGGGAGGAGGTCGCGGCGCTCGCCGAGCACCTGAAGCCCGGCGATGTGCTCATGCTCGAGAACCTGCGCTACGAGCCGGGAGAGACGCAGAACGACCCCGAGCTCGCGCGCAACCTGGCCGCGCTCGCCGAGGTCTACGTCGACGACGCCTTCGGCGCCGCTCACCGCGCGCACGCGAGCGTCGAGGGCGTCACCCACCACGTCGCCGAGCTCGCCGCCGGTCGCCTGCTCGAGCGCGAGGTCGCGACCCTCACCCACATCCTCGCCGACCCCGCCCGACCGCTCGTGGCCGTGGTGGGGGGCGCCAAGGTCACCGACAAGATCGGGGTGATCGACCGCTTCCTCGAGGTCGCCGACGCGGTGCTCATCGGCGGGGCGATGTGCTTTCCGTTCTTCGCGAGCCAGGGCCACTCCGTCGGCGCCTCGCTGTGCGAGGAGGAGGGGATCGCGCCGGCCGGCCGCGCGCTCGAGGCCGCGAGCGACGGCGGCGACGGGGTGCGCGCGGCGCTCGAGCTGCCGCAGGATCTCGTGCTCGGCGACCGCTTCGCCGCCGAGGCCGAACGGCGCGAGCTCGGCGGGGTCGACGTGCCCGAGGGGTGGATGGGCCTCGACGTCGGCGCGAGAACTGCCGCCCACTACGCCCGGGAGATCGACCGCGCGGGCACGGTGTTCTGGAACGGCCCCATGGGCGCCTTCGAGCTCGAGCCCTTCGCCGCCGGCACACGCGCCGTGGCCGAGGCGGTCGCGCAGTCCTCCGCCACGACCGTGGTGGGGGGAGGCGACTCCGCCGCCGCGCTGCAGCGCTTCGGGCTCGGCGACCGCGTGACGCACCTCTCGACGGGCGGAGGAGCGGCGCTCGAGCTGCTCGAGGGCCGCGTGCTGCCCGGGGTCGCGGCGCTCGGATGAGCTCGGGCCGCACGCCGCTGCTCGCGGGCAACTGGAAGATGCACAAGACGGTCGCCGAGGCCGAGGAGCTCATCCAGGCCCTGCTCCCGCGGATCTCCTCGCTCGACGGCGTCGACGTGGCGATCTGCCCGCCGTTCCTCGCCCTGCAGGCGATGGTCGACTCCACTCGCGGCTCGCGCGTGGAGGTCTACGCGCAGACGATGCACGAGGCGGCCACGGGTCCCTTCACCGGCGAGGTCTCCGCTTCCATGCTCTCCGAGCACGACGTGCACGGGGTGCTGCTCGGCCACTCCGAGCGGCGCCAGCTCTTCGCCGAGACCGATCGCGCCTTGCAGCTCAAGCTGCCCGCGGCGCTCGAGGCGGGGTTGACGCCCGTGCTGTGCGTGGGCGAGACGGAGGAGGAGCGGGAGGCGGGCGACACCCAGCGCAAGCTCCGCCACCAGGTGTGGGAGGCGCTCCTGCGCGTGCCCGAGGAGCGCCTCTCCGACGTGGTGATCGCCTACGAGCCGATCTGGGCGATCGGCACCGGGCTGACGGCCAGCGCGGAGCAGGCCCAGGAGGCCATCGCGTTCGTGCGGGCGCTCGTCGGCGATCGCTCGCGCGAGCAGGCCGAGCGCACGCGGATCCTCTACGGCGGCTCGGTCAAGCCCGAGAACGCCGCCGAGCTGCTTGCGCTCCCCGACGTGGACGGTGCCCTCGTGGGCGGCGCGAGCCTCGAGGCCGAGTCCTTCGCGGCGATCGTCTCGGCGGGCGCCGCCGCCAGCGCCGCCGCGGGCTGATGGCGCTGGCGCGAGGGCCGGGCGGGCTTCCGGTGCCGCGCGCCTGCCTGGTCGTGCTCGACGGCTGGGGCCTCGCGCCGGCCGGCCCGGGCAACGCCGTCTCGCTCGCCTCGACCCCCGTCTTCGACGCCCTCTGGACGAGCTACCCGCACTCCGAGCTCATCGCCTGCGGGACGAGCGTCGGACTGCCCGAGGGCCAGATGGGCAACTCGGAGGTCGGGCACCTGAACCTCGGCGCGGGCGCGATCGTTCCCCAGGATCTCGCGCGTATCGACGCCGCCGCCCGAGACGGGGCGCTCGCGGAGAACCCCGTCGTGCGCGCGGCGCTCGGTGGCGGTGGGCGCGTCCACCTGATCGGCCTCGCGTCCGACGGCGGCGTGCACTCCGGCCCGGAGCACCTGTGCGCGCTCATCGCCATCGCGGGCGAGCTCGGGGCGGAGGACCTCGTGCTCCACGCCTTCTCCGACGGGCGTGACACGGCGCCGACCTCCGGGGCGGAGTTCCTCGAACGGGTCGAGGGGTGGATGCGCGAGGCCGGCGTGGGACGGCTGGGCAGCGTGATCGGGCGCTACTTCGCGATGGACCGAGATTCGCGCTGGGACCGGGTGCAGCGCGCCTACGACCTGCTCGTCCACGGGCGCGCGGAGCACCGGGCCGCCTCGGGGGCCGAGGCGCTGCACGCCGCCTACGCGCGTGGCGAGACCGACGAGTTCGTCACGCCGACGCTCGTGGGGGGGGAGGCGCGAATCCGGCCGGGAGACTCCGTGCTCGCCTTCAACTTTCGCCCCGATCGGATGCGCGAGATCACGCGCGCGCTCGCCGAGCCCGGCTTCGCCGAGCTCGACCGGGGCGGCGCCGAGCCGGTGGAGCGCTACGCGACCCTGACGGAGTACGAGGAGGGCTGGCCCTATGCGGTCGCCTTCGGGCCCGAGCGCCCGGCGGTCACGCTCGCGAGCGTCCTGGCCGAGGCGGGAGAGCGCCAGCTCCACGTGGCCGAGAGCGAGAAGTACCCGCACGTCACGTACTTCTTCAACGGCGGGGAGGAGGCGCCGTATGCCGATGAGCGACGCGAGCTCGTGCCCTCTCCGCGCGATGTCCCGACCTACGACTTTAAGCCCGAGATGAGCGCCCGCGAGGCGGCGCGGGCTTTCGTGGAGGCGTGGCGCGCCGACGAGCCGCGCTTCGCGATCATCAACTTCGCCAACCCCGACATGGTCGGCCACACGGGCGTGATCCCCGCCGCGGTAAGGGCGATCGAGACCGTCGACGAGTGTCTGGCCGAAGTGGTCAGCGCGGTCCACGAGTCGGGCGGCGCGTGCGTGGTCACCGCGGATCACGGGAACGCCGACCACATGCTCGAGCCCGACGGGAGCCCGAACACCGCCCATTCCCTGAACCCGGTGCCCGTGGTCGTGACCGTCGCGGGAGCCGCGCTGCGCCCGGAGGGGATCCTCGCCGACGTCGCTCCCACGGTCCTCGAGCTTCTCGGCATCGCTCGGCCGCCGGCGATGACCGGCCGCTCGCTGCTCGCGAGCTGAGCCGCCCGCGGCCTGCGCCGGCCGTTGCTATGTTCGTTGCGCGCGCAAGGAGCGCGCGGTCAATGGGCTCGACCGCAACACGCACCTCCTCCGGCACGACGCTCAGTCCCGTCGAGCTCGCCGCCTGGCGCGGGTTTCTGCGCGTCCACTCGGCGCTCCTCAAGGGCCTCGACGCCGAACTCGAGGCCGCGCACCGGCTTCCCGTCTCCTCCTACGAGGTGCTGATCAACCTCGAGCGGGCGCCGGAGCAGCGGATGCGCATGCGCGACCTGGCCGATGCCGCGGTCCTGAGTCGCAGCGGTTTGAGCCGGCTCGTCGACCGGCTCGAGCGCGACGGGTTGATCGTCCGCGCCTCGTGTCCGTCCGACGCGCGGGGCGCGTACGCGGTACTCACCGAACGCGGCCGCCAGCTGCTCAAGGAGGCGCGCCCCGCGCATCTCGACGGGGTACGGCGCCAGTTCCTCTCCCGCTTCACCGAGGACGAGCTCGGCGAGCTCGCCTCGTACTGGGAGCGCGTGCTCCCCGGTGCCGCCGCGAGCTGAGCCGCTTCGCCGGGGCGCGGGCCCGTCGGCTATGTAGGGTCGGGCGGGTGGCCGCGCTGCTCACCGTCTCGCACCGCGACTCCGGCTCGCGGGCACGGTCCGGCCGGCTCGCTCTCGCGCACGGAACGGTCCAGACGCCGGCCTTCGTGCCGCTGGCCACCAAGGCCGTGGTTCGTGGCCTCACCCCGAGCGAGGTCGCGGCGCTCGGCTTCGAGATGGTGCTCGGCAACACCTTCCACCTGCTCCTCCAACCCGGGCACGAGCTCATCGCCGCTCAGGGCGGTCTGCACGAGCTCATGCGCTGGAGCGGCCCGATCATCACGGACTCCGGTGGCTTTCAGGTCTTCTCGATGGGCCACGGCACGGTGGCCGACGAGGTCAAGGGCCGCGCCCCGGCCGGGCGCGCGCGCGCGGGCGCGATCCTGAGCATCGAGGAGGAGGGCGTGCGCTTCCGCTCCTACGTCGACGGCGCCCCGCGCTTTCTCTCGCCTGAGATCTCGATGGAGGTGCAGGCCGCACTCGGGTCCGACATCGCCCTCGCCTTCGACGAGTGCACCCCGTTCCACGTCTCGCGCGACTACACCCGGCGCTCGACGGAGCGCACCCACCGCTGGCTCGAGCGCTGTCTGCGCTGGCACGCCGAGCAAGGTCCGGAGGCGCAGGTCCTCTACGGGATCGTCCAGGGAGGCGTCGAGGAGCCCGATCGGCGCGCCTCGGCCGAGGAGGTGGCCGCGAGCGGCTGTGCGGGCATCGCGGTGGGAGGCTCGCTCGGCCGGGACAAGGCCGAGATGCACGCGGTGGTTGGTTGGGCGACGGAGGAGCTCGAGCGTGCGGCGCCCGAGCGCCCGCGGCATCTGCTGGGAATCGGGGAGATCGACGACCTGATCGCGGGCGTCGAGCTGGGCATCGACACCTTCGACTGCGCGATGCCGACCCGGCTCGGGCGCCACGGGATGGCCGTCGTGCCCGATCCCGCGCGGCGCTGGCGCCTCGACCTGACCGCCGCCCCCCAACGCGAGTCGGCCGAGCCGATCCTCTCCGGGTGCTCGTGTCCCGCGTGCGGACCGGGATTCTCGCGCGCCTATCTCCACCACCTGTTCAAGCTGCGCGAACTCACCGCCCTGCGGCTCGTGACGCTCCACAACCTGCACTTCGTCGCCCGTCTGATGGACGACTTGCGCGAGGCGATCGCCGCCGGCGACCTGGCCGAGCGGGCGCGCGCGCTGCGCGGCGGCGAGGCTCCCCGCCGGCTGTGAGCCGACCGGGCTCCTAGCGCGTGTTGTCCTGGATGAGCCGGCGCAGCCCGTCGTAGGCGGAGTTGAAGTCGCGCGCCATGATCCGCTCGATCCGAACGGCCTTCTTGCCCGTGCTCGAGGCCAGCACCGCCACGCCCACCCCGAGGGCGGCGAGCAGGAGGATGAGCAGCAGCGTCACCGTACGCCTGATCGCGCGCGCGCCACCACCACGGCGCCGAGCGGGCGGAGCGCCGACCGGGCGACGGGAGGGTCGGGCACCGGGCGCCCCACGGCGAGCGGGCGGAGCGCTCGAGTACGGGACCCGCTCGCCCTGGGGCGCCGGAGCGGGGGCGGGCCGCGGCTCGCGGCGGCGCGGGGCCCGCGGCGCCGTGTCGATCCCGCCGGCGCGGGTGGCGGCGGTCTCCGCGTCGGGCTCCTCCTCGCCGTAGCGGGGAGCGGTGGGAACGGTGGTGGCCCCCGTGGGGACGTCGGGCTCGTGGCCCTCGGCGCCGGCCATGAGCGCGTCCTCGAGCGCGAGCGCGCCGTCGGGGCGTGCGGCGGGATCGAGCGAGAGCGCGAGGAAGACCGCGCGGGCGAGGGTGGGGGGAATCTCGGGGTTCAGGTCCTCGAGCGGCATGGGCGCCTCGCGCTGCTGCTTGAGCGCGAGCTCCGAGAGCGAGGTGGCCTCGTAGGGGAGGCGGCCCGTGAGGAGCTGGTAGGTCACCACTCCGAGCGAGTAGAAGTCGGCGGCGGGACCGGCCTCCTCCCCGCGCGCCTGCTCGGGCGCGAGGTAGGCGGCGGTGCCGAGCACGGAGCCCACCTGGGTGATGCTCGACTGCTCCGTGGCCTTGGCGATGCCGAAGTCGGCGAGCTTCACGCCGCCGTCGGAGGAGCGCAGCAGGTTTCCGGGCTTGACGTCGCGGTGCACCACGCCGCCGCGGTGCGCGTAGTCGAGTCCCCGGCAGGCCTGGGTGACGACGTTGACCGTCTCGGCCACGTCGAGGTGCCCGCGGTCGCGCAGGAGCTCGGCGCACGACTGGCCCGAGACACGCTCCATCACGATGAAGTGATGGCCCGCGTGCTCGTCGAAGCCGAAGTCGAAGACCTGCACGATGTTCGGATGCACGAGGCGCGCGGCGGCGAGCGCCTCGCGGCGAAAGCGCGAGACAAAGGTCGGATCCTCGGCCAGGTGCTCGGCGAGCAGCTTCACCGCGACGTAGCGCTCGAGGCGCTCGTCGAAGGCGAGCTGCACGGTCGACATGCCCCCGATCCCCAGGCGATGCTCGAGCCGGTAGCGCCCGACGATGCTCGTCGCGCTCGTCACTTGCCGGGCCCCGTGGCGCCGCCGCCGGTCGAGCCGCCCGCGCCCGCCCCGCCGTTGCCGGGGGAGCTCTGCGTCTTCGGGGGGGTGGTCGGGGTCGACGGGGGCGGCTTCGGCTTCGGCGTCGAGCGGGGCGTGGTCGGCGTGGAGGAGGTGGTGGAGGGCGTCGATGGAGTCGAAGGCGACGTGGTCGGCGGAGGCGTAGACGTGGAGGGGGTGGAGGTGGAGGTGCTCGGTGCCGTGGTGGAGGTGCTCGGCGTGCTCGTGCTCGCCGGGCGGCAGTCCGAGCGCGCCCGGCGCTGAACGGTGCGCGCGCCGTCGCTCAGCGCGCGCTTGAGCTTCGGGTCGACGCTCGCGGGCAGCGACGAGATCTTGCGGGTGAGCTCCGCGCCGGCGCTGCGCGCCTGGCGGCACTTGCCCGCGTCCACGGCGGAGGAGACCGCGTCGAGCTTGGCGCCGAGGTCGCCGCCGCGGTCGGAAGGAAGGAGGCCGTTCGAGTCGCCGCAGGCGACGAGCAGCGCCGCACACAGGCCGAGTGCGCCGATCAGGACGGAACGGAGCAGCGTGGTCATCGCCGTCTGATCCTACTGGCCGTACTCGAGGCGCTCGGCCAGCGAGTCGGGCAGCCGGGCGGCCCGGATCGCCTCGGCCGCGCCGGCCACGTCGTAGGGGACGCGGCGGTACTCCGCCCTCCAGCCTTCGGTATCGAGCTCGAGCCACGCCGCGCGCGGGTCGCCGTCGCGCGGCTGGCCCACGCTGCCGGGGTTCAGCAGCCACTCGCCCTCCCCGAGATCGAGCCGCTCACCGGCCGAGCGCGTCTCTCCCGTGGCGGGCTCGCCGGGCGCGCGCGAGAACGAGAGCGCCACGTGGGAGTGCCCGACCAGGCAGATCCGGTGGCGCTGCACGTCGAGGCAGAGCTCCGCCTGAAGAGGGGAGAGGACGTACTCCCACACCGGGTCGCGCGGGCTCGCGTGGTAGAGCCCGACGGCCTCCTCGAGGCGCTGGGAGTCGAGGCCGCGCAGGTAGGCGAGGCAGTCGGGATCGATGTTCTCCCGCGTCCAGCGGGCCGCGAGCTCCGCTCCGCGCGAGAATTCTTCGAGCGAGAGGTCGCCGCGAACGGCGAGATCGTGGTTGCCCACGAGGCACAGCGAGGCGTGCTCGCGGGCGAGGGCGACGCAGGCGTCGGGGTCGGCGCCGTAGCCCACGAGATCGCCGAGGCACCACACTTCCTCGACCTCGGCCGCATCCACCGCGGAGAGGACGGCCTCGAAGGCCTGCCGGTTGCCGTGGATGTCAGAAAGGACGGCGATGCGCATGAGGTGTGCCTAGAGTCCGGACCCGTGCGAATCCGACGCCTGGGCTGGCCGGTCGCGCTCGCGGCCGCGCTGCTCGCCACCGAAGCCGTCGTGCTGCTCCTGCGGCCACGAAGCGGCGTACTGCCCGTGGCTCCGGTGAGCGTACGATCCTACTTCAGTGCCGCCGACATCGAGCGGGCGCGTGCCTACGGGCGCCCCCAGCTCGCCCTCTACGCGGGGCAGCTCGCGCTGCAGGCCGGCCTGCTCGCCCTTCTCGTGGTCCGCCCGCCGCGGCGCCTGGCCGGCCCGTTCCGCCGCCCGCTCCCAGCCGGCGCCGCGACCGGTGCGGGGCTGGCCGTCGCGCTGACGCTCGTGACCCTTCCCCTCGGAGCGGTGGCCGAGCAGCGCGCGCGGGACTTCGGCCTCTCCACCCAGGGCTGGGCGAGCTGGGCGGGCGACCAGGGCAAGGGACTGGGGATCGAGGTGCTGCTCGCGGGCGCCGGCGCGGCCCTCGCCCTCGCCCTCATCCGCCGCTTCCCCCGGCGCTGGTGGCTGCCGGGGAGCGCCGGGGTGGTGGCGATCGGCGCCGCGTTCCTACTCGCCGGCCCGCTGCTCCTCGACCCCCTGTTCAACTCCTTCACCCCGCTGAAGCCCGGGCCGGTGCGCTCCGACGTGCTCGCCGTCGCCCGCCGCGCCGGTGTCCGGGTCGACCGGGTGCTCGTGGTCGACGCGAGCCGGCGCACCTCGGCCACCAACGCCTACGTCACCGGCCTCGGCGCGGCCAAGCGCGTCGTGCTCTACGACAACCTGCTGCGCGACTTCTCGCGCGACGAGGTTCGCCTCGTCGTGGCCCACGAGCTCGGGCACGTCCACTACCGCGACGTGCCCCGCGGCCTGCTCTTCCTCGCCCTCGTGGCTCCCTTCGGCACGCTCGCGGTCCAGCGCCTCTCCGAGCGGCTGAGCCCGCAGCGGGGGGCTCCGGGAGCGCTGCCCGCGCTCGTGCTCGCCCTCACGCTCGTCTCCATGCCGATGACCTGGCTCTCCAACGGGCTATCACGCCGCGTCGAGGCCCGCGCGGACTCCTTCGCCCTGCTGAGGACGGGAGAGCCGCGTCCCTTCGTCGGCTTCGAGCAGCGGATCGCCCGCACCAACCTCGCCGACCCCGATCCTCCGGGCTGGCTCGTCTTCCTCCTGGGCACCCATCCGCCGAGCGTGGAGCGGATCGGCGCCGCGGTGGCCTACGAGCGCGGCGCGCGCTAGCACTCGCCCGGGAGCGAGCTAGAGGTTGCGGTCGCCGACCCGCTGGAGCACGGGGAGAAGGACGCTGCGCGGGGTGAAGCGCCCCATGGTCGCCGCGACCTTGTCGCCCGCCCGGGGGACCACCGTGCGCCGGCCGCGGACCATTCCGTCGATCCCCGCGCGGGCCACCTGCTCGGGGGTTCCCCACAGGAAGTCCGGGCCTGCGCCGTTGAAGCGACCCATGCCCGCGCGCTCGGCGAACTCGGTCTTCACCGGCCCGGGCGCGAGCACGGTGCACGAGACGCCCGTCCCCGACAGCTCGGCGTGCAGCGCCTCGGAGAAGGAGTTGACGAAGGCCTTGGTGGCGGCGTAGGTGGCGTTCATGGGCTGGGGCTGGTACCCGGCCACCGAGCCCGTGTTGAGGATCGCGCCCGATCCTTGCTTCACCATTGCGGGAAGGAAGGCGCCGCACAGCTCGTGCAGGGCCTGCACGTTCAGGCTCACCTCCTCGGCCTCGCGGTCCTTGGGGAGCTCGACGAAGCGTCCGAAGGACCCGAAGCCCGCGTTGTTGCAGAGACCCACGACCGCGCGCTTGCGCCGCTGCACGCGCCGGATCAGCTCGGCGCGGGCGGCGGGATCGCCGAGGTCGCAGGCGTCGACCTCGACGTGCACGCCGCGGCTCGCCCCGATCTCCTCGGCGAGCTCGCGCAGGCGCTCCTCGCGCCGGGCGACGAGCGTGAGGTCGTGGCCGCGCTCGCCGAGCTGGCGGGCGAGCGCGGTGCCGATCCCGGCCGAGGCGCCGGTGACGAGAACGGTGGTGTCCGGCGCGGGAGGAAGAAGGGCCATGGGGTTAGGCCGCGGGGCCGGTGCCGCTCGACGGAGGCGGCGGGGGAGGCGGAGGCGCCCCGCCGCCGCCGAACTCGGGGAGGTTCTTGATCCCCTCGCGGGTGTTCCACTTGGAGTAGTTGTCCTCCATCGCGTCTATGAGCTCGCGCATGAACCGCGCGGAGAGGTTCACCCGCGAGACGACGACGCCGGGGATCTCCTCGTCCTCCACCTCGTGGTCGACCCGCGCGAAGGTGACGGTGAACTCGTAGTCGGAGTGCGAGACGTTTGCGAAGTTCGCGTAGACGCCCGCCATGATCTCCGGCGAGAAGTGGATGTTGATGTGGCGCTCGGGAGGTTCCGCGCTCATAAGCCTCGGCTTCCGG
>JAABUR0100009664.1_pt1 | contig 10798 bp, 7 predicted proteins | sample 5560091 | NCBI WGS metagenome assembly JAABUR01 (sample SAMN10711879, study PRJNA513375) | rock metagenome | isolation source: Antarctica rocks | place: Antarctica: Victoria Land, University Valley sud
AGTCAACGAGCGCACCCCGGAGCCACCGACAAGGCGCGCCGGGTGGTCCCATGACTGGCAATCCAGGTGGTCCCATGAAGCTGGCAGAAAACCGCTTACAGCGGTCCCATGCTCATGGCAGGCGACAGCTCAACTCCTTTCCCTGGCGGCGGCTCAGCCTTCCCAGCGCCGCGGCGCCATGACGACGAGCCTGACTGCGGACGTTGCGGCCGCTCGATCCCAACACCACCGGGAGACGCTAACACGACCGAGACGACCGTCCGCCAGGTCGCGCCTCGGGCGACCACGCCAGTCTGGCGCGCGGCACAAGTGTCGTGCGTCGGAAGTCCTTTGATGCTTTGCCGCGCTCCAGGTGGATGCATCGCAAGGCGGAGGAGGAGGGCCATAGCGGTGTTCTATGGCCGACGACTCCAACGCAGCGAGGCGCCGCCTGGGGGACGGCAAGCGCGAAGAAACTTTCGACGCGCGGCACTAAGGTGAGCACGTGACCGACAGCCTTCTTCTGCCGGAGGGTGCGCGACTGCTGCACATCGGCCCGCACAAGACTGGCAGCACGGCCATTCAGGTGGCGATGTTCCGAGCCCGGCCCGAGCTCGCTGCTCACGGCGTGTACTACCCGGGCCGCAGGCGCCGCCGACGCGAAGCCAGCGAGGAGCTCTTCGCCGCGATCGACGACGGTACTTCTGAGGGGACTCTGAAGCGCTGGGACGCTTTGTGCCGTGAAGTCGCCGCTGCTGAGGCGACGAGGGTGTGCGTCAGTGACGAACTGTTCGGGAAAGCGTCCGACACGACGGCGGCCAGGATCGTGCACGATCTCGGTGGTCGCGAGCCGCACATCGTCCTCGTCGCCCGGAGACTGGACGCGTACCTTCCGTCGCAGTGGCAGGAGCGGGTCAAGTCAGGGGTGTGCGAGTCGTATGACTCCTGGCTGCGGATCGTCCTCGGAGACGACGTGCGTCACTCCGAGCACAGCAACGTATGGCGGTCGCACGACATCACGACGATCGTCGACCGCTGGCAGCAACTCGTAGGGCCCGATCGCGTCACGCTCATCATCTCCGACGAGTCTGATCGGGCCCAGCTACCCAGGGTGTTCGAGGCCATGCTGGGGCTGCCGCGGGAAATGTTGGAGCTCGATCCCGATCGGTCGAACCAGAGTCTCGCCCTCGCAGAGGTAGAGATGATCCGGGCGGTCACCGGTGCCCTGTCCCGACAGGGCTGGTCGCGCGGGGACTACATGCCGTGGGTTCGTCCAGCGGTGCGTGCCGCTGCTGCGTACCGCGGCGAGACGGCAGGTCCACGACGCCCACCGATGCCGGCGTGGGCATCGCCGGTGGTCCGCGACCTCAACGACTCCAGAGTGACGGCGGTCGAGGCGCTTCCCATCCGCGTCGTGGGAGACCCCGAGTGGCTTCGCGGTGAACTGTGGGAGGAAGGGGACGTCGACCCGTCACAGCTGCACACCCCGATCGCTCTCGCCGCCACCGTGGTGGCGCGCGTCACCGAAGCAGCCCTGACGACCGGTTCCGACGAGCAGAAACGGCCGAGCTCGTCGCCGGGGCGAGGTACGACCGACGAAGCACGCCGGCCGAGCGCACCCTGAATCAGCCGTGCGTCGGGAACCCGAGATCGATCTGGCTGGTCGCCGGGTCCGGCCATCGGCTCGTGACCACCTTGGTCCGGGTGTAGAAGTGAATCCCCTCGGGCCCGTACATGTGGGAGTCGCCGAAGAGGCTGTCCTTCCAGCCTCCGAAGGAGAAGTGCGCCACCGGCACCGGGATCGGAACGTTCACGCCGACCATGCCGACGGTGACCTCCTGCTCGAACTGTCGGGCGGCGCCACCGTCGCGGGTGAAGATCGCCGTTCCGTTCCCGTACTGGTTCGCATTGACGATCCCGATGGCCTCGTCCGCCGAGGGTGTGCGGACGACGGACAGCACCGGACCGAAGATCTCGTCGCGGTAGACCTGCATGCTCGGCTGCACCTGGTCGACGAGACTGACCCCGAGGAAGAAGCCGCGCTCCTTGAACTCCTGGTCCCGGCCGTCGACGACGACGCTGGCGCCCTCCCCCGCTGCGATGTCGAGGTACGACGCGACCTTGTCACGGTGCGCCTGGGTCACCAACGGTCCCATCTCGGACTCGGGCTCAGAGCCCGGGCCGACGCGCAGCTTGGAGATGCGTGCACTGATCGCGTCGATGAGCGGGTCAGCGACATCTCCCACGGCGACGACCACCGACACCGCCATGCAGCGCTCGCCGGCCGAACCGTACGCCGCCGAGACCGCCGCATCAGCGGCCATGTCGATGTCTGCGTCGGGCAGCACGACCATGTGGTTCTTGGCGCCCCCGAGAGCCTGGATGCGTTTGCCTGCCCGGGTGCCGCGTTCGTAGACGTGCCGGGCGATCGGTGTCGAACCGACGAAGCTCACGGCATCGACATCGGGGTGGTCGAGCAAGGTGTTGACGGCTTCGGCGTCACCCTGGACCACGTTGAAGACACCGTCCGGGAGTCCGGCGCGTTGCCAGAGGTCTGCGATCAGGAGTGAGGCCGACGGGTCCTTCTCACTCGGCTTGAGGATGAACGCATTTCCGCACGCGATCGCATTAGGGATCATCCACAGCGGCACCATGACGGGGAAGTTGAAGGGGGTGATGCCGGCTACGACCCCTAGCGGCTGCTTGACCTCGTGCACGTCGATCCCGGTGGAGACCTGCATCGAGTGCCCACCCTTGAGGAGCTGGGGAATGCCGCAGGCAAACTCCACGCAGTCCAGGCCGCGCGCCACCTCGCCTGCAGCGTCGGAGAGCACCTTCCCGTGCTCGGCCGTGATAGCGGCGGCGAGCTCGTCTCGATGTTGGTCGACCAGTTGGCGGAAGCTGAACAGGATCCTGCTCCGGTTGGCGAGGCTGGTGGTCCGCCAGCCGACAGCGGCCGCGGTCGCCACGTCGACGGCAGCCTCGACCTCGGCGCGTGACGCGAGCGCTACCTCGCCCGTCTGCTCACCGGTGGCGGGGTCGAAAACGGGAGACACCCGGGCGAAATCTCCCGACGACTGTCCGGCGACAAAATGGCCGATCCGTTTCACTGCTTCTCCCGGGCGTGGGGGTTGGCTGCCGATTCCAAGGTGGCCCGTGCACACTCCAGTCGAGCGACCGGCACCCGGAACGGCGAGCAGGACACGTAGTCCAGCATGATCGTCTCGAAGAAGTGGATGGAGGCCGGGTCGCCACCATGCTCGCCACAGACACCGAGCACCAGGTTCGACTTGCTCTCCTTGCCCTCCCAGGCAGCCACCGACAAGATCCGGCCCACGCCGGCGATGTCGAGCGTCTCGAAAGGGCTCACGTGGAAGATGCCCTCGTCGATGTAGAGCGGGAAGAACTCGGCCTCGACGTCGTCGCGGCTGAAACCCCACGTCGTCTGCGTCATGTCGTTGGTGCCGAAGGAGAAGAAGTCCGCCTCCTTCGCGATCTCGTGGGCGGTCATGGCCGCTCGGGGCAGCTCGATCATCGTCCCGATCAGGTAGCTGAGGTCCATGTCCACCTCTGCGGCTACCTCCTTGATCGTGGCCTCGGCCTGGGCACGGATGATCGCGAGCTCCTTGACGTCGCCGACGAGCGGCACCATGATCTCGGGCCGCGGGTCGAAGCCTTTCTTCCGCAGCTCGACCGCCGCCTCCGCGATCGCTCGAACCTGCAGCAGGAACAGGCCGGGGATGACGAGACCGAGCCGTACGCCCCGCATCCCCAGCATCGGGTTCTGCTCGTCGTGACGCTGCACTTCCTTGAGCAGCTCAGCGGCCGCGTCATCGGGCTTGCCCAGCGCCTCTGCGACCGCGACCTTGACGGACAGGTCGGTGAGGTCGGGAAGGAACTCGTGCAGGGGCGGGTCGAGCAGCCGGACCACGACCGGCAGTCCGTCCATGGCCTCGAAGATGGCCAGGAAGTCGTCGCGCTGCAGAGGCAGCAGCTGCTCGAGCGCCGCTTCTCGCTGCTCGTCGGTGTGCGCCAGCACCACCCGCTCCACCAGCTTGCGACGGGATCCAAGGAACATGTGCTCCGTGCGGCAGAGCCCAATCCCCTCGGCACCGAACTCCCTTGCACGCTTGGCGTCATCTGCCGTGTCGGCGTTTGCTCGCACGCCCATCCTGCGGGTCGCGTCGGCGTGCTGCATGAGTGTGGTCACCGCATGCACCAGCTCGGCGTGGTCGGCTTCGGCACCGTCGTCGGCATTCGACCCAGCCACCTCCGCCGAGTCGTCGCTGCCTTGGGTGAGCAGCGCCTCTACGACGACGCTGGGCATGACGGGCACCTCGCCGCTGAACACCTCCCCGGTCGAGCCGTCGATCGACAGCACGTCGCCTTCCTGTACGTGCGCGCCGTCCGGCGTACGGAAGTCCTTCTTGCGGGGATCGACCCGCAGCGTCTCGACGCCCACGACGCAGGTGCGGCCCATGCCACGCGCGACCACGGCGGCATGCGACGTCTTGCCTCCGCGGCTGGTGACCACTCCCTTGGCGGCGATCATGCCGCTCAAGTCGTCGGGGTTGGTCTCGCGCCGGACGAGGATCACGTCCTCACCCTCCGCGGCCCAGGCGACGGCCGTGGCGGAGTCGAAGGCAGCCTTCCCGACGGCGGCCCCCGGGCTCGCGGCCATCCCCTTGGCGATCAGCTCGAGCTCTCCGGACTTGTCGAACTGCGGAAACATCAGGTTCGCCAGCTGGTCACCGGTGACCCGGCGCAGCGCTTCGTCCTTGTCGATCATGCCGTCGTCGAGGAGCTGCACGGCGATCCGGAAGGCAGCCGCTGCGGTCCGCTTGCCGACCCTGGTCTGGAGCATCCAGAGCTTGCCTCGCTCGACGGTGAACTCGATGTCACACATGTCCTTGTAGTGCCGCTCCAGCGTCTCCATGATCTGCAGCAGCTCGTCGTAGGACTTCTGGTCTCGCTCCCCCAGTGCGGTGAGCGGCAGCGTGTTGCGGATGCCGGCAACGACGTCCTCGCCCTGGGCGTTCGGCAGGTAGTCGCCGTACACCCCTTGATGTCCGGAAGCCGGGTCGCGGGTGAAGCACACGCCCGTGCCGGAGTCGTCACCCAAGTTGCCGAACACCATCGCGCAGACGTTGACCGCAGTCCCGAGGTCGTCGGGGATCTGCTCGCGACGACGGTAGATCTTGGCGCGGTCGGTGTTCCACGACGAGAAGACGGCCAGCACCGCAAGATCGAGCTGCTCCCGCGGGTCCTGCGGGAACTCGCGGTCCGCGTGCTCGGCAACCATCGACTTGTAGGTCGAGACAAGCTGCCGAAGATCCTCCACCTCGAGGTCGAGGTCGCTCTCGATCGAGCGATTCGCCTTGGCCTCGTCGAGTGCCTTGTCGAACAGACCGCGCTCGACGCCGAGGACCGTCGTACCGAACATCGACAGTAGGCGCCGGTAGGAGTCCCAGGCGAAGCGTTCGCTCCCCGATATCTTGGCGAGCCCTTCGACCGACTCGTCGTTGAGCCCGACGTTGAGCACCGTCTCCATCATCCCCGGCATGGAGAACTTCGCCCCCGAGCGCACCGACACGAGCAGCGGGTCGTCGGCCTGGCCGAGGGTGCGGCCCATCTCCTTCTCGAGCGACGCGAGATGCTCGTCAACCTCAGCCTCGAGCTCGGGCGGCTGGTCGCCGCTGTCCAGGTACGCCCGGCACGCGTCGGTGGTGATCGTGAATCCCGGCGGAACGGGCAGGCCGAGGTTGGTCATCTCGGCCAGGTTGGCGCCCTTGCCTCCGAGCAGGTCCCGCTGGGAGGCATCCCCCTCGTTGAAGTCGTACACATACCTGCTCATTGCGCTTCCTTCGGTTGACGCGGCCTGTCGTCATCCTGCCGCTGAAACCCGCTGTCCGCGACTCCGACCGAGCTTCCTCCGGGTTCTCTGGCTGCCGTCATCTCGATCCCGGAGAGGGACGTCGGTGTGCCGTAGGCTTCACAGCGGGTCCATCGTTCAGCGATTTCGCGGAGGGGTGCATGGCGTTTCGCAAGGCCGGGGTGCTCGTCCTTGGCTGGCTGCTGGTCGTCCTCGGGGTGATCGCGATGCCGCTGCCCGGACCCGGGTTGCTGATCTTGCTGGCGGGACTCATCGTCTTGTCGCAGGAGTACGAGTGGGCCGAGCGTCGCGTCGAGCCGGTCAAGAAGAAGTCGCTCGATGCCGCCAAGGCCAGTGTGTCGACGTACCCGAAGATCCTGTTCAGTGCGCTGGCGGCGTGCTCGATCTTCGCCTTCGGGGTGTTCCTCGGCATCGACCCCGACATCCCTCGCATCGGCACGATCCCCCAGCTCGGGCCGATAGGTCCGATCGAGGTGGGACCATCGGTGCCGTTCGGCGGCTGGACGACCGGGAGCAGCATCGCCTTCTCCGGTCTGATCGCGCTCGGCATCTTGGTCTACAGCATGGTCAGGTTCCGTGCCGAGGCCGTCGCTGAGCGAAAGGCCGCGAAGGTCTAGCACGCCCGGACCGCGAGGCTCACCACGACACGGTCGCCGTAGGCTCTGCGCATGAGCTCTCACTTCGACGTCGTCGTGCTGGGCGCCGGTCCCGGTGGCTACGTTGCCGCCATCCGCGCCTCCCAACTCGGCCTGAAGACGGCCATCATCGAGGAGAAGTACTGGGGTGGTGTCTGCCTCAACGTCGGCTGCATTCCCAGCAAAGCCCTGCTGCGCAACGCTGAGCTGGCCCACATCTTCCACGCGGACGCCACGACGTTCGGCATCTCCGGCGACGTGACGTTCGACTACGGTGCTGCCTTCTCACGCAGCCGCAAGGTGGCGGACGGCCGGGTCAAGGGCGTCCACTACCTGATGAAGAAGAACAACGTCACCGAGTTCGAGGGCCGCGGCACCTTCACCGACGCCTCGACCCTGCAGGTATCGCTGGGGAAGGGCGGCGACGAGACCGTCACGTTTGACTCGTGCATCGTCGCCACCGGCGCCACCACCCGGCTGCTGCCGGGCACCGAGCTCAGCGACCGCGTCGTGACGTACGAAGAGCAGATCATGACGGAGGAGCTGCCTGGCTCGATCATCATCGCCGGTGCCGGCGCCATCGGCGTGGAGTTCGCGTACGTCCTGGCCAACTACGGCGTCGACGTGACGATCGTCGAGTACCTCGACCGGGTCGTGCCCCTCGAGGACGAGGAGGTGTCCGCCGAGCTGGCCAGGCGCTACAAGAAGCTTGGTGTCAAGGTGCTCACCTCGACCCGGGTGGACTCGATCGACGACAGCGGTGACAAGGTCAAGGTCAACGTTACGAAGGGCGACGACCAGCAGACCCTCGAGGCCGACAAGGTGTTGCAGGCCATCGGCTTTGCACCGCGAGTCGAGGGCTACGGGCTCGACAAGGCCGGCGTCGAGCTCACCGACCGGGGCGCGATCGCCATCGACGACTTCATGCGTACCAACGTCGAGAACATCTATGCCATCGGCGACGTGACCGCCAAGCTGATGCTCGCCCACAACGCCGAAGCGATGGGGATCGTGGCGGCAGAGACCATCGCCGGCGCCGAGACGATGGCGATCGACTACGTGATGGTGCCGAAGGCGACGTACTGCCAGCCGCAGATCGCCAGCTTCGGCTACACCGAGACACAGGCCAAGGAGCGCGGCCACGAGGTGAAGGTTTCGAAGTTCCCCTTCACCGCCAACGGCAAGGCGCACGGGCTCGGCGACCCCAGCGGCTTCGTCAAGATCGTCGCGGACGCCGAGCACGGCGAGTTCCTGGGCGCACACCTGGTCGGCCCGGACGTGGTGGAGCTGCTCCCGGAGCTGACACTGGCGCAGCGGTGGGACCTGACGGCCGCCGAGGTGTCACGCAACATCCACGCCCACCCCACGCTCAGCGAGGCGCTCAAAGAAGCAGTGCACGGCATCGAAGGCCACATGATCAACTTCTGACGCCTATACCCGTCTGACCTGGGAGAACAGGGTCTAGCGGACCTCTGATGTAGCACTGATGTAGCAGCCGAGAACGTCGTCGACCGCTCGCTTGGTCCGCTCGGTGCTGCTCGGCATCAGGTGCGTGTACGTCCGCAGAGTAAAGCCGGCGTCGCTGTGCCCGAGGTAGTCGCTCACGGCCTTGATGCTCTCCCCGGCGTCGAGCAGCATCGACGCGAAGAAATGCCGCAGCGCGTGCATGCCGTTGCCACGGGACGACTCGACCTCTGCCGCTCTCAGCGCGGGCGCCCACACCGCCCGGTTGAAGTTGTTGCGCTGCAACACGTTGCCGTCCGGGGTCGTGACGATCAGCTCGACCGTGACCGGCCCGCCCTCGGTCGTGTCCCACGGCAACGTCACGGACCGAGCCGGGTACGCCGCAAGATGGGCCGCGAGCGCGTCGCGCACCGAGTTCGGCAGCGGGATGGTCCGGTCCTTCCTGCCCTTGGGCAGCCGGAACGCCTGACCGCCGGTCGAGAACAGCCGCACCTGACGCCGCACCTTGACGGTCCCGCGCAGGAAGTCAACATCCTCGACGGCAAGCCCGAACACCTCGCCCTGCCGGAGGCCTAGCCCGGCCGCGAGGGTGGCAACGACCCGGTAGCGGTCCGCGAGCGCGTCGCGGACCGACCCGACCCGCTCGACCGGCCACGGCACGACCTTGCGCGGGTCGAGCCTGGGTGTTCGCACTGAGCCGGCGCGACAGGGATTCTTTGTCACCAGCTCGTCGTCCACCGCGGCATTAAAGATGCTCGACACGTTGCCCAGAATCATCCGCTGATACGTGCTCGACATGGCGAGGCCGCGTAGCCAGGCCTGAATCGTGCTCGGCTTGATGGTCCGGATCTGCTTTCCACCGAGCACCGGGTAGACGTGCAGCCGTAGATGCATCTCGACGATCTCGCGGCTCGTCACGTCGAACGTCTGAGCCGCCAGCCACTGATCGGCGTACCGCTTGAGAGTCACCTTGCCGGCGTCCGGGTCGAGGTAGGAGCCGCGTGCCTTGTCAGCCTCGACGGTGGCGGTGAACCGCTCGGCGTCAGACTTCTTGAGGAACGTCTTGCGTCGCCTCCGGCCGTCCGGCTCCCGGTAGTTGACGTCGTACCGCGGCTTCCCGCCGACCTCGCGCTTACTGATGCTCGCCATCGCTTGCCTCCCGCGTCGTTGGGGCCGTCTCATCTACCACGGCCAGTGAGTGCGCCCACGGCTGACCGAGAAGGCGACAGGTCTGCTCGACCGGTCCATGTCGGCGGGTTCTCACCTTTGACCACCACCGGTGGTTAGGACGCGTCGTCTCGCAACGCGTTGATGTAGGCGGCCAGATCCTCCAACGAGTATCGGAGATGTCGCCCGACGCGGAAAGCCTTCGGGCCGATGCTGTGGCCGCGGCTGGCCAGGGAGTGCCACTGGTAGAGGGTGGCTTTGGGGACTCCGAGGATGTCGGAGACCTCCTGGACGCCCAGCAGGGGCCGGAGCTCTGTCTGCTCGGCGCCGCCTCGGGGGCCGACGTCTCGTCTTGGTGAATGGTTCGGATCGTGCATGGCGGACTCCCTTCAGTCATGACAATTAGGCGTTGTTGCCATCGGCTGAAGGACAGCGCTGCATGAAATGGGTCAGCGCCGCCGCCCGCGTGCGTTGACCCGGCGGCTGAGTGCCTCGTTCAACGCGACAGTCGCCGTGGAGATGACCGCGAGGTCGCGGTCGTAGACCCTGCCGGTGTCCAGCTGGTGAGTCAGCTGGTCCAGCGCGGTGGCCCAGCCAGGACCCTTTGGCCACTCTGCGGAGCTTGTGTCTGGGCTGGGCCGAGGTTGCGTCTCGACGACCCGGTCGACCACCCGGACGGCTGCTCGGCCCGACTCGGCCGCCCGAGTCTGTTCCCACGCCCGGTGCCGGCACGAGCTGGAGCACCACTTCGGCACCCGGCCGCGTGCGGCGACCGCGATCGGTCCGCCGCACCAGCCGCACTCGAGGACCTGACCAGGTCGGCGCGATCGGGCTCTGGCTGGGTCTGCCGCGGCCGCGTCCTCGGCCGAGATCGCCGCCCGGGTGTGCGGGCCATCCGGTGGCTCAGTCATGGTCTCCCCCTCGCTGGCGACGGCGATGCAGTCCGCATTATTTCGTGCCAACGACTTTACCGCTCACAGTAGTGCACTAGGTGTGATGGCTTGCGATCTTCGATCGCTGCGCTGGCGTACGCGGTAGGCCCTTCGGAGAACCGGACGTTCAAGACCACGTCGGGGTCGCTGTGGGCGTTGCGGGACTGGCTGTCGAGTCCGGGGTGCCGGTCGGGGCGATTGAGTCGATGTCGACGTACTGGAAGCCTCCGTTCTACCTGTCTCGACGAGGTGATGGAGATTCGCCGCCTTGCCGATCCGCATCATCGGCACAGAGGAACACCCAATGGGACACGCTCGGCCAGCTGCCGCCTCGCGGCAGGAATCGCTACTGTCGACGACGCTCGAAAATGAGGCCATAGCGACGGTCGAAATCGAGGCCACCCAGACAGATTGGGTGGGTGATCTCTGTGGAGGATTGGGCTCTGATTCGGCGGCTGGTTGCGGACGGTGTGCCGCAGCGGCAGGTCGCGCGGGATCTGGGGGTTGGGCGGTCGACGGTGTTGCGGGCGCTGGCCTCGGATCGGCCACCGAAGTACGAGCGGCCGGCGGTGGTGACGTCGTTCGCGCCGTTGGAGCCGCGGGTGAGTGTGCCAGTCTGAAGTGGCCCCACTTGGAGCCGTAGTGATGGCTTGATTTGGCCCCACCCTCGACCTACCAGTCCTCTACGTTCGTGTCGTCTGCCAAGGCGATCACGAGAGGCGTAGGGA
>JAABUR0100009675.1_pt1 | contig 10790 bp, 20 predicted proteins | sample 5560091 | NCBI WGS metagenome assembly JAABUR01 (sample SAMN10711879, study PRJNA513375) | rock metagenome | isolation source: Antarctica rocks | place: Antarctica: Victoria Land, University Valley sud
CGGTCCTGCTGCTGCGCCACTGCCGCATTGGCAGCCAGGCAATGCGCGTGCCCCGCACCGGCGTGGGCCGCGCAGCCCGCACGGCGCAGGCACAGCCACGCAGGCTGGAGCCTGGCCGCGACGGCGATTGAGCACTTTGCGACCACCCTGGTGAGTTCTGCTACGTCCTGGCCTGTTTGCTCTGTCGAACTTATCTGGTGCGCGCTCAAGGGCCTGCTGCCAGCGCAGATTGCGAGCGAGGAGGACCTGAACAACTTCTTTGCTCTCAAGGACGGTGCGTGCCGTTGCCCGCTGCTGACTGTGTTGGCGATAGTTGCAGCGCGCTGCTGCGGTATGCCTTACATCTGCGTCCTGACGCTGAGCGCGCGCAGTGGTCGTCGTGGACTGGATGGCCGCGTGGTGCCGGAAGTGCATCTACCTGAAGCCCAAGCTGGAGAAGATGTTTAACGAGGAGTTTGCAGAGTGCGGCCTGCCAGTCAGCACGGTCGTTGCGCCGACCTGGATATGACACGCTGGGGCGCCTGTCCTGAGACCTGGTTTTCCCCGCTGGGCGCTCACCAGCCCTGGAGGCTGTGATGCTGGGGTGCTGACCCCGGGCTGCGCGCGCCCCCCCTGCAGCGTGCCGCTGGTGTTCGTGGACGTCAACAAGGTCCCCGGGAGCCTCGTCTATGGCAATGGGATCAGGAAGATGCCCACGATAGCGGTGCGCGCGCCGTGGCGCTGTACCTGGCATTTGTTGGTTTGCGGTTTATCGTTTACGCGTCTGCTCGCTGGCAGGTGTACCGAGGGGGGAAGAAGGTGGCCGAGCACATTGCTGCGGAGGGCGGCCTGAGCGCGCTCGAAAAGGCGCGCCCTGGTTGCAGGAGCATGGCTCTCCGAACTCGGCAGCGCTTCGTTTTTGCATAAAAGCGCGCGCGCAGTTTAGCATGATAACCTAATTGTGCTGGGGTGCTGGGGGCAGGTACGAGAGATGATGAAGCTGACGCTCATGGACTGATGCTGCGCGCCGCCGGCTTTCTTTCTTTCTGGCACTGCCGTGCGTGGCTCATGAGTGTGTGGGTAGATAGGTGAGAGAGACTACTAATGAATCAGACTTTCTGGGCCATCCTAGGGTCTGACAGTTACAGTCAGTGTGTTCCACGGGCCAGTGCTGAAGGAGAGAGCGCAGCAGCGCCAGTGCTTGCTTCGCGTGTAGCAGACCGGGCTGTACCCACAGCGTCCTGTCAAACGCTTGCGCAGCTCTTGCGCCTCATCTTGCCGTGCCACCCAGGGCTGGGGGCAGTGTCGAAGGGGAGGCCGGAGGGGGTTACTTTCGGGCACGCCGCGATGCCTGGCCTGCGGGCGCCGCAGACCCCAGATGGCTCCACGCAGCTCGTTGCGCCGGCACGACGTGATGCCAAGGTGTGCACAACAGCAGGCGCGTCTGCAGGCACCTGGCACACAGTTCCTGCCTTCTACCCCGCAGCAACAGCGTCCTCATGTCGCTGCTGGCGTGCGCTGAGGGCGCGTAGCGGCTGCCTCTCTTTGCAAAATACACTGTCATAACCTGGCTCTGTCCTTGCCCACCTGCGCCTCTCAAAGCTCCCCCTGGTGTACCCCTGCACACATCCCCTTTCACCCGCGGTCCCCAAGGAGGCAGCAACAGCCAACCAGACCCCACAAACAGACTCCTGCACCCCTCCCGGCGCTGCAGGAAAACCACAGCGGCCAGCAGCCTCCTGCCAACATCATGTTCGACCGCCGGGTCGTGCGCGGGCCGACGTGCGCGCCGCCGCCGCGCGTCGCCAGCGCGCCGCCGGCGCCGCGGCGGTGCGCGATGCAGCGCGGCCCGCCTCGTCCTGCCAGGTCATGCAGGAGTCGAGCGGCGCACTCCGCCCGCCGCCCGCAGTCCGAAAGGTCGTCATCTACCAGCCCCATGAACGATATCGTGCGACGACATCCATTTCCAAGCACCCGCGTACGTCAGCAGCTGTGGGCATGTATGCCAGACCATGCATGCCAACAGAGAGCGTTGCATATGCGAGGACCTCTGCACACGCAAGGCGTGGCAGCTTGTGCACGCAGGCTCAGCCTGAGTGTGCGCTGCAGGCCGGCGCGCCGCACGCCGCGCGAACCACCCCCGCGCACGCCGGAGCCGGTCCCAGGCCGGCAGCATGCGGACTTACAGACGGATACCTTCTTGGAAGAGCTGACCGACGTGGTTGCGGAGGAGGTAGCAGGTACCAGCCGCACACTTGTGCATGACCCTGATGTGACTTGTCAAGCCGCGCTTGGTGAACATTCTGGCGTGAGCTGCCGGAGCTGGCTCAGCAGGATCACAGCGTGCAGGCACGCAGACAGATGCCTTCCTGCCGCGGCCGCCGACGCCGCGCTTCGTGCCGCCCAAGCGCGGCGTGGACGCGGCGACGCAGATCGTTGATGATGAGCTCTTTGACTTCGACTTTGAGGCTCGGCACATCCCAGGAGACTGATGCACTCTGTGTCGCTGCTGAGCGGGCACACGCTGTCATTCTCAGCCATGCATGTTGATAGCTGCATGGCCTTGCAACGTTGTTCATATGCAGGATGGGGTCAGGGAGTTCAGCGAGCATTGATTCTGCATGTTTGAATCTCTTTCATGCGAGGGAATATCAGCAATGACCAAACACCGTTTGTGATGATCTGTAGGCGTTGCTGACTCCATTACAGTGTAGCCGTGCAGAAAGAATGCCTTAGCTGTCATCAAGGCCATGATCACAATGGGCTGCTCGGGGTCACAGGTGGAGCCACTGCTGGAGGTGCTGGCCGGGCAGGCGCTGGAGCGCGCGCTGGCCGAGGCGCTGGAGGAGCGCGAGCTCGCTGCCCTGCGCGCGCGCCAGGCCGCCTACCAGCAGGCGCGCCAGCACCCGAGCCGCATGACAAGTCCGAGTCAATGCTGCGCTGTGTTGACTTGAAATGAGCTCGGGCTAGGGACCAGTATGTTCTGTGGTGACTTGGCGGTGCGAGCATGCATGCAAATCTGCATCGGCATGCTGCAGCAAGGAATACAGGCACTCATGCAAGCACTGGCTCGTAGACGTGGTACGTATAGCTCAAGCTACTTGTAGGCATACGGTGGTCGCACCTTCAGCCAGGAAAAGCAGACTTCTGCATGTCCGGCTTCGTGTATCACAACACCAAAGCGCACACTGCGCACTCAGCTCGCAGTGATGTCCTGTGCAAATGCTGACCAATGTATGCAAGGCGTTGCTGGGATGACAGGTCCGGAGTGCAGAGGCAGCTGCGGTGCAGCGCCTGGAGGCGGCCGAGCGCAGGCGCGCGGTCGAGCGCGCGGCACGCGCGGCGGAGGCGGCGGCGGCCGTTGCGGCGGCTGAGGCCGCGCAGCGGCGTGCTGAGGCGTCTGCGTGCTCGAGCGCTTTTTTGAGGGGTGCGCCATGTGGCGACCCATCTACTGTTCCTGCACACGGAGTGTGCACTGCTCCGTGTTTGCTAGTATTTCAATGTAGTTCCTGTCAAGTCTTCTTGCATACGGGTGCGTCAGATCAGAGAGTGTAATGCACACATGTGTACCGCGCTGACACGCTAGAAGCATGTTAACAGCTGCTGGTCAGCTGCTCTGCAGCGCCCATGCCAAACACCTTATGTACAGGCGCGCTGGACAACGCATTTGCGGACCTGCATGCGCGCGGCTACTTCAAGGACCCCGTGAAGCAGGCTGTTGAAGAGGTCTTCCTGCCATGGCTGCAGGCGCAGGTAGCGCACTCATCCCTGCACAGAGCATGTGCAGCATTGACTTTAGGTGTGCACATCCACCTGCTGCTGCATGCAGAGCTTTGCGCCCTATGTAGCCTCCTTCCTTGACATGCTCCTGACTTTGTGCTTTGGTGGAACAGGCTGTATGTATTTCACACATTTGAGCCGGCAACGCAGATTATGATCCATCGGTGCATGTGCATCAGGCGGTGGAGGCGGCAGAGACGCTGGCAGTGGCCCGCGCTACGGTGGAGGCTGTGGTGGCAGGCGTGTTGGACAGAGCGCAGCGTGAAAAGGCCGCCGCGGAAACACAGCTGCGCATCGAGCTCGCTGCAGCTGCTGCACAGGCTGCGCAGGCATGCTTCTCGCGCTTTTTACAATCTATAGTGTGCCTAAACACACCATTCCGATCATTGCTGTGGCATTGGACAGGTCTGAGCAAAGCTGGCATGTACTGCAGAGCCTTAAATGGCTGCCTCATCATAAGGTGATAATATTGCCTAGCTGCCTAACAACACCCTCTTGCAGTGGTGCAAGGCAGCTGCAGCGCGGGCCAGATGTACTGCCGCGGTCCCTATGAAACGGGCCTCTGACGACCTCGAGCGGCAGGATGTGGAGGCGCAGCGCGCTGCAGATGAGGCCGAGCTCGAAGCGTGGCTGGTTGATGCACCGGCCGTCCTGGCTGCTGCGCTGGCGGCCACCCCTGCGCTGGAGGACATCGTCACCAAGGTGCAGCGCCCATGTTGGTGCTTTTTCGTCATCGCGTTCTGGTGCGTCGCGGGCCCCCTCGCACCCGGCTTGCCGCTGGCGCACTGCTGCCAGGTGTCTGGTGGAGCATGGGTGAAAGCAGGCTGGGTCTGTCCTGGGCCTGTCCTGAGGCAGGTAGGCGCCTTGGCGTGCTTGTCGTGCGCTGCGGGAATAGCACGCCCCCTCAAGTATACACACTTGCTAGGTACGCTAATGCATGGGCGGTGTCGCCTTGGCAGCATGCAGAGCCAGCGCCACCCCTTCTTGGGAGCGCCAAGGCATGGGGCAGTTGGACTGGCCCGCCTTCGGCGTTGTTGCGGCGTCAGAGCCAGCAGCGGGGCCAGGGTGAGGTCCTCAAACGGCTGTGCAGGACCTTGCTGGTGCCCATACGTATGCGCTGGCTATTTTTGACGCGCCTTGCTCAGTGACGGAGTGAGCATCATGATCGTCACAGATGCTTGATTACAACTCTAAGAGCTGAGGCCACTGCGAGACGGCGCGCAGGGTGGTCCTGTGCGTGCGCTTGGTCATGACGTACGTCTGGAAGTTTGGCGCGCCTGCCGGCCCCGCAGCTGCCGGCCCGCCTGCCAGGGCGCCAGGGCTGAGGCTCACGGTAGGGCCCCCAATGCTGGGGTTGTTGAATGAAGAGCCGCTCTGGACGAGGGAGGCGTGGGGTGCAGCCGCGGTGTGTCTGCTGAAGCGCTGCTCACGCTTGCACGCGCATGACTGCAGCTTGTGGATGATGTGCTTCTGATATCAACAGGCGCAGGCTAGCATAGAATGCCTGTCCGCTGGTGCTGCACTGCATGCTCCTGTCCATCTCGAGATGCTAACAGTCACGGTGCTCAAAAGCGCAGCGACGAATTCGCGGTTTCTGGCTGGGATGATGTCCGCATCCGGTGGTGAATGGGCACCACACATTGGTCAATTACAGCGGCGCCGCGCAGGAGAGCACCAACAGCGAAGACACCGAGGAGGAGCCTGCGCGGCGGCGAAGCACGCGCACGCGGCGCGAGACATAGGCGCTGCGGGTCTGCTGTCCTGAGCCAGCCGCGCTGTAAGTGTTGGGTGCATGCGGGACGCTGGGGTCGCGCATGACTGGTCATGTATCTTTGAGACGCGCCGATGTGCATGGGCCACCATACATTGTTGTGGAGGAGTCACCTCTACTGGGCCGCAGTGCTCCGTGTAAGGATGCTGGCAGGTGACGGCTTGGCTCTGCGCGGCAAGCTGACATTCCAGTGCCTGCCAGCCCGCACGCCCTGCGCGCACCCAGAAGGAGAGCACCGGTGATTATGGTCGACTGGTGTGGCTCAACATGTCTCAGGACACAGAGCAAATGTGCCCTGGTGCAGACATGACCTGGCAGGGTTTGCCTGCCTTCATGGGCCCAGCCAACATTGGACAGATGGTGTGTGTGCTGTGCACACCACAGGCTCTGACCCCTTGTTCCTGGTGCACTACCCGGCAAGGCTCGAACCGCAGGCTCGGCGGCTGCACGCTTGGCCTGGCGGGCAGCACGCAAGCATGGCTGCGGCGCGCGCGTGCCGCGCGCTCGCGCTCGCGCTGCTGTGCGCGTGCGCGGCGGCTGCAAAGAACAGCACGGCGCGCACCCGCCCCGCGCCCCTGGTGCATCCGCGCGTGTGCGCGCCCTTGCAGAGTGCAGCGCTCAGCTCTGAGAGCTGCAGGTGGCCTGAAGGCCTGCTGGGCTGGTATCCTGAAAGACATGTATGTGCTCCTGGGCTGCCCAGCTCCATCCTGTGCCGCTCGGAACGCTGGACCATGCGCCGCCGAGGGCGAAGCCCTTTGGGACGCGCAGGCGCCGCCGGGCGACTTTTTCGTCAGCGTGGGCGAGGGCGGCGACTTCCAGGTCGGCTGCCGCACCTTCTTCCCGGCCATCTTCAACCTGTGCGCCCCCGCTCCTTCGCCGCCCCTGTGGCTACTCCGTGGTCCGCATGACCGGCCATGCGCTGCGCGCCAAGCAAGCGGGTGTGTTTTGGAGAGGCTGCATGTCGTCGTGTCCTGCGACCGCGCTCACCTCAGGTCTGCTGCGCAGGTGGGAGGTGCGGCGCGCGCGCGCTTCCAGCAGCCCCCGCGCCCTCGCTCTCGCTGCTTGCTTGGCGGCCCTGAGTGCGTCATGGCCTGGTACGTGCCTCGGACAGCCAAAGAGCCACACTGGCTGTCAAAGGCGTCCACCGCCACTCGGGGCCGGTCCGCTTTGTAAGTCAACCTGCCTGCCTGGCGCGGCGGTGCGAAATGCGCGTGCGTTTTTATGAGAGAGCAGCAGCATGGATGCGGAGCTGCTGCACTGCGGTGCAAACAAGGAAGGAGAACTGGGGCAGTGGTGTGGGGACAGTGTGTCCCCACACAGGACAGTGGTGTCCCCACATCACTGCCCCAATTCTCCATCCTTGTATGCACCGCAGTGCAGCAGCTCCCATCCATGTGCGCGGAAGGAGGCGCGTAATCAGTGACAGGCGCTTCGCCGCATACGCGGCCCGCGCCAGGTGGTGGAGGCGGGAGCGGGCGCGCCCTGGCTGCTGGGCGCGTCGCTGCCGCCCGGCATGACGGGCTCTGAGGCGCGCCCTTCCCATGCGCACGCGCCCCAGCGCTCGGACAGACATGCAGCCCTCTGCTCTTGCTTGCATGCACGGAGTTGCAGTGCATGAGCAGTCTGACCCGCATGGCCAGCAAGGATCCATGCGGTAAAGCTCCCTTGACGCGCAAGGGACCTGAAAGTGTCCTGCCGACAGAGGCAGCGCTCCCCCTTGTCGCGTGTGATGCTGCCGTTGCGGGACGCTGCCACAGGGTGTGTCTACACAGCTCAGGTAGTCTCACAGAGGTCGGAACACGCGGTGCTGCACGTAGCGAGCCTGAGCGCGGCCGCCGCAAGCGCGCGCGCGCCTGCCCCCATGCGCTAACCCTACCCTGGCGCGCAGCTCATCCGCACGCTCATGGACGCGGCGCTCGCGGCCGGGCTCAACACGCTGCGCCTGTGGAGCCACGGCGTGACGGCCGCCTTCTCCAGTCAGCCGGCGCCGGGCGTGTACACCGAGCACATGTTCCGCGGCCTGGACTATGCGCTGGACCAGGCGCGGCAGCGCAAGCTCAAGGCGCGCCCCCGGTGAAGGGCTCCTGTGCGGCAGCGCGATGGCCAAGCACTTACAGAGTCCTGCCGGCGTGGCTGGTCGGCCGCCCGTGACACGCCGCGCGCGGCCGAGCGCTCGGGCGCCGCGGACCAGGCCATGCGCGCCACCAGGCCAGCCGGGAGGCTTCGCCGAAGGGGCCCTCAGCGCACAGGCCGCGGGCGGCGCACGGCGGGGGAGCGGGGAGCGGGGTCGTGCGCTCGTACTCTAACCCTATTCCTATACCCCACCCCCTGCCGAGCGGGCGCCGCTCGCGCAGGCGATCGTGGCCATCATGGACAATTGGCAGTCAACGGGCGGCGTGGACGAGTATGTGGCCTGGACCGGCAATGCCAGTCTGACACACGCCGACTTCTACACGCACCCGGCCACGCAGCGCTGGCGCGCCGCCGCAGCCCGCGGCCACCCGCCTGGGCCCCCACGGCGGCCTGCAAGCTTGGTGGTCGTTACAAGCTCAAGACGGTCATGACACACAGCGATAACTGATGCAAGGAGTGTGAGTGACTGGCCTTTGTGGATGCTTTGACTGGATGCTGTGCATGGCTGCTCCTGCTGACCTCTTCCTGCAGGGCTGCGAGCATTGCGCGTGCAGCCCCGCACTGTCCCATGAGGCCAACCCCGGGGCGGCGCAAGCCGCGGTGCGCGAGGCGTCGCTGCGGCGCGCAGGTACGAGGACTACGCGCGGCACCTGATCACGCGCGTCAACACGGTCAACGGGCGCCGGTACGCGGACGACGACACGATTATGGGTACGCACGGCGCGCGCGTGCGCGCCCCCCGCCGTCGCGCCCTGCCCCGGCTGCGTGCTTCGCGTGGTTGTGAAGAGCGTGGACGCCGCGGGTGTTGCTGGGTTCCACCAGCGCGATGTTTTTTCTTCTAAACTTCATTCACGTCACTGCTGTGGCGTTTGTACTCATGTGAGCTGCAGCACTCCACGTCTCGTTCCTAACCGCACTTCTCCCCAGGCAGAGAACGAGCCCCGCGCGGCGCCGCGCACACCAGCTGCCCGGGCGTCCTTTCACAGATGTAGCGTGCCTGTCTGAGTCACCGGCAGCGCTCCACCAGCGCAACATGCTGGCGCTGCCCTGCTTACCAGGGTCATGAGCGCGCGCAGCATGGGACCTGCTCAACGAGGCCCGCTGCCAAAAGTGCCCGAACGGCACCGTCGCAGTGCGCCCGACCCCGCGCCGCACCCGTCTGCCCACTCTCGGCGCTTGCGCTCCATGCACACAGACACGGCAAGTGCGAGCGCCTGTGCACAAGCTTGCCCATCGCCTGCAGGGCCATTGTGAAAGGCTGGCAGACTCGGGTGCGACGTACACTTTCAATTTCTTGCTGGTGTGGCCGTCTTGCCATGAAGCAGGGCAACGGGCCTGGCGTCGAGCCGCAAGCGCCGCGCGCGCAGGCGTGGATGACGCGGATGGCCGCGTATGTGAAGTCGCTGGACGCCAACCACCTGGTGACCACGGGCACCGAGGGTTTTACTCCACGTCCGCCGCGCGCCTGCCCATCAACCCCGGCCAGGGCGCGCGCCCTCGCGCGGCCGCTCTTGTACACCAGCATGCGCGCGCAGTCGAGCGTTCCCCCGGCGCCCTGCGCGCGGCCATATGCTGCCAGCTGGAGCGGTCGCAGCATGCCGTGCTCATACAGCCCAGGAGCATGTCCGCTTGTGCACTGAGGGTCTTCGTTCGCCCCAGGGGCTGGCATGCGAGCCACTCATGCCCCTGATCACATGCAGGCTTCTCTTTCGGTAGTAGCGTGGCAGACAGCGGCGCACTTGGCAGCAGCATCTTTGCGCTGAAGCCTGGCTGCGTCGGAACGGCTCAGTCTGCATGCTGGGGGAAGCGGTCTTCTCCGAGCGTCCCCGAGAGCAACATCAGCAGCTCGCTCGCTTGTTGCCGCAGCCCGCGCAAGGGGCGCCGCCTACGGACGGACCGCTCTCGACGGCGGCGGCGGCGGCGGAGGGCAAGGCCTGCCTGTCTGCCCGCGAGCGCCCCCGCCCACCCCGCCGCGCTTACTGCCGCGCGCGCGCAGGCGGCTCGCCCTGGGCGGCGGCGGAGGGGCAGGACTTCCTGGCCGACCACGCCTCGCCCGACATCGACTTTGCCACCTTCCACGCGTGGGTCGACAACTGGAAGGCGCGCGCGCCCGAGCTGCAAGCGCTGCGCGCGCTGCGCGCATGGCGCTCGCCGACGCCTCTGCCCCGCCGTCGCCCTGCAGCACCGGCTCCGCGCTCAGCCGGCGGGCACGACATACGTGCCGATCTGGGTCGGCCGCGTGCGCGTGGCTGGCTGTGCTTGTGCATCTGCCGGCCTTCACGCACCGCTGCTGGCTGATTTCTGCACGCACGGTGTGAGATGCGTGCCCTAATCATACCCTACCCCGTGACACAGCGGCAGCGAGCGCGCAGGCCGTGAACGAGGGCTTCCTGCGCGCATGGATCCGGGCGCACGTCGAGGACGCCGCCAAGCTGCGCAAGCCGGCGCGCCCCCCGCTGTGAGCGGCCTTGCCCCCCAGCGCAAGCAGCGGGGCTGTTGCGGCGTTGACCGTCGTCCTGTGGCTGTGAGCATGCTGGAGTGTGTGCATGTGTATGTCGCTGGCAATGTGCACGCCCCCTGGAGACTGTTTGGGGGCGCTCAGTGCCGCGCTCGCAACCGCTGTGAGCGCTCTAGGTGGCACGGCGATCGGTGCCTGCAAGGAGCTGCCGGCATGCCGCGCAGCCCGCGAGCCCTGGCCGGCGCCGCGCAGGTCATCCTCGAGGAGTTTGGCAAGTGGCTGAACGCGAGCGAGAACGCGACCATGGCCGAGCGCGACCGCTACTTCGGCGTCGTCTTCAACGAGTCCAACGGCCTCATCGCGCCGGGGTCCAGCCTCAAGGCGCGCGCCGGCGGCGCCCGCCCGTTTTCCAAATGCTTCATGGCGCATAGGTAGATCGCCAGGCCGCGCCGCACTTGTTACGTGTGCCCCCGCGGTCGCGGAGCCTGCCCTGCTTCCCTGCTTTCTGCAAGCCATGCTTTCTGCAAGTGCTCCGTGGCGCATGTCTGGCTTGCCAGATTGCGCCACACTGGTCGCGTGTGCCCTCGCTGTGTGGCTGCTGATGCGGCGCCAGGCGCCAGCGCGCCTGCCAGTGCATGCTCTGTGTGGTCCAGACATGTGTGGAGCTCG
>JAABUR0100009677.1_pt1 | contig 10788 bp, 7 predicted proteins | sample 5560091 | NCBI WGS metagenome assembly JAABUR01 (sample SAMN10711879, study PRJNA513375) | rock metagenome | isolation source: Antarctica rocks | place: Antarctica: Victoria Land, University Valley sud
ATAAAGTTTGGGGTATCTTTATTTTATTGTTGCTGATTGGCGCAGGGTTCATTATTCGCTCCACCCATATGTTCAAAGAAAAGCCTGTTGCAGCATCAGAAAGCACTGCTGTTCTTCAGCAAAAAAGACTTACACCTCATTTATCAAAAGATGTAAATAAAACGCTAACTTCAAAGCCAGCTATTTCTGATGCTTTACCCAAAACTGTAAATAATCAACACAATCATTCTGCTGAAGCCAGATCCATTGCTTCATCTGCAAAGACAATTTCAAACAGAAAGACAAAGACAAGTACAGGCAGGGAAAGCAGGACTTTTCTGGTAAAAACGAGATTTGAACAAAATAAAAGTAAACAAAATAATTTTTCGGCGAATGAACAAACCGATGTAAAGAAAACAAGTGTGGCAGGTATAAAAGGTAATCTCATTTCAACAAAAGGTAACTCATCTAATAACAATAAAATGTTACCAGGCTTACAAAAAAATTATGCAAGGATTGATACAACTACCATCATACAACCTGGTCAGCAGAATACACTTATTGCTCAACAAAACGATTCTTTATCTCATAAAGTAGACGTTGCCCCTAAAGGAAATACTGCCAGTCAAAAAGCGGCTTTACGGAGGCTGAAGAAATACTTAGTAAGTGCAGGCATCAGAGTGCAGCAACAAATACCCGTTGCAGGCCAGCAGGTTGTTCATTACGGATATAATGGAAATAACAATCTTTCTGATTATATACCTTCAATATACATAAGGTTTGAAAGAGAGCGAAAGTGGTTTTTGCAGGGAGAGTTTATTTATGGAGCGCCGCAAATTCTAAAAGAGTTTGCATATAGCCGGCAGACAGAGGCTGATTCTTCGGGCGCAGTTACTACGACTACTTTACGTCTTAAAAAAACATTTAACAACGAAATACCTGTCGGCTTTAATTATTACCTCCGTCCAAACTTGTCTGCAGGTATCGGGATTACATATAGCTGGTTTCACGGAGCCATAGCGGAAAAGGAAATTAATACACATAACCCGCTTACACCCACAATTTCTACGCAGCAACAGATTGTACCAATAGAAGGCTACACAGATTCATTTCTTTACAAGTCGCATACCTACCTGCTGCTGCAAACAGATTACCAGTGGCGAAAGTTTTCTTTGGGTTTGCGCTACACAAGAGATGTACAGCCTTATATAAAATATACCCTGCCTGATGGAGCTGTAGCTAACCAAAAAAATTGGTCGCTTCAATTCATTCTGCGTTTCAGGCTTTGGAAGTCAAAGCGGTTTTGATTAACAGGAAAATTTCCGCTATAATCATTTTCAGAAGTGCATCTGTTGGAGGTGTTATCACTGCAACCTGGAACAAAGTCTTCTTGCCGGAAGACGTGCTTAACTGCAAATTAAATGCATAAAACACATTATAGTAATAAAACGCTTTTAAATAATACAATAATTATCAAGAAAAAAGTGTGCGCATCATATACGTAATTATGGGTTCTCGGAAGATTCTTAGCAGCCATCTATCCACTTTAATAATAAATCTTATTTTCTATTTCATGCACTCTCTTAAAAACTGAAACAGCCGCTCCCGTATCCACTCTGCATCAAACATCTCCCCATAATGCGGCGCATTAGGTACTATGATAAATTCGTTTTTAACACCAGCCAGCTTTTAACGATGAACTCAACAACCTTGATTGAGTATTTGGTACCGACTCATCTTTTTCTCCCTGCACAATCAAAAATGGAGGATCAGCTTTATCAATATAGGTAACAGGGCTGGCGCGCCTGGCAAGATCGGGGCGGTCTACAGGCATAGCACCTAAAAGCACGGCAACAGGATTGCGTGCATTATTAATGGAAGTATCAGGATTGCCGGATATAGCTATAAAATCAGAAGGGCCATAAAAGTCGAGCACACAATTAATGGCAAAGCGAGGTATAGCCTCGGTTGCATAAAACGCTTTCACCGTATTGTTGTGACTAAGCGCAAGTAGAGAGGCGAGGTGACCTCCGGCTGAAAAACCAATGAGAGCAATTCGACTTTTATCGAGTTTGTATTGCTGGGCATGTTCGTGCAGGTATTCAAGCGCCTGGTTGCAGTCCTGTATTTGTGCAGGGAAAATAGCGGTAGTACTATAGCGGTAATCAATAGATGCAAGGGCATAGCCACTGTCTATAAATCCTTTAATGGTATTTTTCATGTAGCCCATATCGGCATACTTGTCGTTCAGCATCCAGGCTCCGCCGTGAACCCAAACAATCAGAGGTGTTTTAGCGCCGGCATTGGGGGGAAGGTAAATATCAAGTAAATGTTTTTTAAGCGTATCGCCGGCATAAGATATATTACTGTAAGTAATTGTTCCTTTGGGAAAGATGTTCTGTACGGGTGAAGCGGACTGTGCATACGCCCTATGCAGCATTGCAATCAAAAGCAGCAGTGGCAGCAGCAGCCTGAAAAAATGATTTCTTTTCATATAAGCATTGATAGCTAAAATTAGGGAAATATGGGACAATAAAATCTTCCTCAACGCCAATGACAAGAGGATTACTAACAATAGTTGAATTAATTCTTAACAGGAAGTAATGCACACCTCTGTCCATACTCAATCATCTGCTGCATAAAACTCAGAAGAAATTCCACGTTCATATCAGCATTTCATGCAGGAACCGGCTTTGGTCGTATTAAACCTCTTCACCCTTTAAAACTGTAATTTTTCACTTCTAACTTGTATTACTGTCCTGCGGCAAGCGAATAAGCTTTTTTCCCGTCCCAAACATTTAAGAGCTCTGTTGAACATACTTTAAAATCCTGTGCAAGATGACGGTAAAGTTCTATGACATCTGTTTGCGTAACAGGAACTTCACCAATACTTTCGAAACGGCAGGCATAAGTATTTACCAGGTTGGTAAACATGCTGCCGGCAGGCCAAACCTGTGTACCCCGATTGCTTATAGTGACAAGTTTAAACAGTCCAAAAGTATGTGTAAGACATTTAGTTGCGATGACTGATGGCTGCTCATTGCTTTCTATAAACATATCTACCCCGATAATAGTTTCAACGGTGTTTTCAAGATTTTCAAGCATTGGGTTTTTATCAAGTTTAAAAACGGTAGGCGTAACGGGCATATTCTCCAACATTGGTTTTGGATTGTTGGCAGGCATTTTTCCAAAATTACTTATGATGCCATCTGCAAATTGAGTAGTGTTGAGAGAGGGGATTGATTTGTCTCCAAAATCACCGGTATGAATGCCCTGCTCCAAAGTATAGAGTAAAGCGTTTTCGATGGTCGAGGCACTGCGCATTAATCCGACATGACGAAGCAGCGCGAAACCACTTAACAGTAATGCCGTAGGGTTGGCAATATTCTTTCCCATAATATCAGGAGCAGTACCGTGAACGGCTTCGAAAATAGCTATATGATCGCCAATGTTTGCCGAAGGTGCAAAGCCAAGACCTCCCACAAGGCCCGCACAGAGGTCGGATACAATATCACCCTGCAGGTTTGTTAAAACTACTACATCAAAAGTATCGGGTCGTGTGACCAGTTTCATACATAGGTCATCCACAATTATATCATCTGCCTTCAATTCGGAATATTCTTTTGCAACCTCATAAAAAGTCTGCAGAAACAAGCCATCTGTAAGCTTCATAATGTTGGCTTTATGTCCGCAGGTAATACGTCTCGTACCTTTCTTTTTTGCCATCTCGAAAGCATACTTTATGACCTGAAGGCTGCCGGGTTGTGTTATAAAACGGCGGCTGAGGGCGACATCATGGGTGAGCATATGTTCAATACCGCCATAAGTGTCTTCAATGTTTTCACGAACGATGGTAATGTCTATCAGAATTCCAGCTTTTGAAAAAACGGTGTCTACACCGTGCAAAGTTTGAAAAACACGCTTATTCGCATAAGTGTTCCATGTTTTTCGGGCAGTTACGTTTACACTTTTCACTCCTTTTCCTTTGGGAGTTTCCATCGGCCCTTTCAACAAAATGCCTAAGTTTTCGATAGTTTGCTGTGCTGCCGGTGTCATACCATTGCTGTATCCTTTATCAAAGACCCATTTGCCCATGTCTACATATTCATACTCCAGGGGAACATTGGCTGCTTTGAAAATATGAAGGACTGCCTCCATGATTTCCGGTCCGATTCCATCTCCTTTGGCTACCGCAATTTTTGTCATAATCAGAATTTTAGATTGATGTGTTAAAGATAAGTTTTGTGCCATCATCATAAATAAAATGTTACAGGAGATCCGGTTTTGCTTCAGTATTCAAAATAGTTTCTTTAATTGATTATTTGTATCAAATCTTTTTTTTCTCTTCATTTTTTACTGGCCGGTTGTGAAAGTATTGCAGTAAGATTTTTGTATTAGATTTGTATAATTATCATTTTAATTTTTTCCGTATTTTTACTGAAATGTGCCTGGTATGATATCAAAACTATCTGAGGGAGTACAAATAAGCATAGAAACATTTTACCAGCCTGATTACAGTAATCCGGTCAACAGCGAGTTTATGTTTGCTTATCGTATCACCATTGAAAACCACAATAGCTTTCCGGTGCAACTGCACCGCCGGCACTGGCATATTTTTGACAGCAACGGAGAATACCGTGAGGTAGAAGGCGAAGGTGTTGTAGGCCAGCAACCGTCATTGCAACCCGGACAACAATTTCAATATGTAAGCGGGTGCACTCTTCGCACTGAAATGGGAAAGATGTTTGGAAAATATGTTATGGAAAACCTGAATAACAAAAAAACTTTTGAAGTTAATATCCCTGCATTTGAGATGGTAGTGCCTTATAAGATGAATTAGGAGCAGGTACAGCCACGAGCCGCAAGCTACGAGCTATGAGCCGCAAGCTAAAAGCAATAAAGTCGCAAGTTTGCCTTCACCTCCAGAATTTTTTCTCTATCTTGTTGCTTAAAGCTAATAGCTTATCTTTCTTAATACCCCAATGACCTATTGATCCAATGATCCTAATGACCGCAAGCTACAAGCCGCAAGCCGCAAGCTAAAAGCAATAAGTTGCAAGTTTTCCTTCACCTACAGAATTTTTTCTCTGGCTTGTTGCTTGAAGCTAAAAGCTGATAGCTTATCTTCTTAATACCCCAATGACCTATTGATCCAATGACCCTAATGACTTAAAGACTAAATGACTACGGCTTATACTTTGCCTGCATAAAAATTGTTTTTGGGTCTGTCTTTAATAATTCTTCTAAAGAGACTTTTTCATTTTTTGCCATCCATTTTTTTACGATCTGCCACCCTGTAAACTGACCTATGAATCCGGGAGACTCTTTTCCAAAGGCTTGCGTTTGCGGGGCATCATTCATATAATCTTTTGTTACAGTCGGATCAGTTGTATACAAAAGGTCATTCTGAACAAAGAAGCTCCAGATTGTTCCTTCATTGGCGTAGCAACCATCCAATTGTTTTTTGGTATAGCCTGTCTTTAGTGTATCTGCCGCTTCAGGCATTAACTGATCAAGCACATACAATCTTTTTCCCGCCTGAACCATTTGTTCGACTAATGGTTGGCCTGCATTGTTATCAGGAAAAATATCATCAACAATAGTTTTAATACAATTAACCGGAATATACTCTTTTTCAAATCTTTGAGAAATATACGCCGGGTACATCTCCTGCCCTGCCTGGCTTTGATACAATGAATAATCCCTACCCATGTATAGCTGCAAACCAACAGCAAGGGCATCGGTAGTTACGATATTTCCATAGCTGTTTATGGGACCTATAAAAGTGATGAGTTTTGCCGGCAATTTATAAGTAGGAAAATAATATTTTACAAACTGTAATCCTCTTTTTACCTCTTTTTCAGAGGCATTTACATCTGTGAATATTTTGTCCGCAGAATCTTTCAATGGTTTGTAAGAACCGATAAAAAGTTTAACCTGTTGTTCAACTGCTTTATTACTGTCAGGTTGCGAAGGCAGGGCAAGTATGTTAAACAAAAAGTCCTGCAAAAAGCCCGGATATTTTTGATGCAACTGCCGGAGAGACTGATCTATATTATTTGTATCAATTGCGAAAAAGTCTTTATCAAAACGCTGCAATTCTAAATTTACTTTTATTGCCGATACATCTGGAATATTTTTGCCTTTGCAACTGCTGATCACAATTATAATTAGCAGGTACAAGCTCAATCTCTTCATACAAATAATCTTTTCTGGGGCAAATTACATTAAGGCACGAACTTCATAACTTTATAATATTGAAAACATTATAACTGAAATATTTAAACTATGAAAATTGTCCTGGCGCAACAGAATTATCATATAGGAAATTTCGAAAAAAATACTGAAAAAATTATTTCTGCAATTGAAAAGGCAAAAAGCCAACGGGCAGACCTGGTTGTGTTTAGTGAATTGTGTATTTGCGGCTACCCGCCCCGCGACTTTCTTGAGTTCAACGACTTCATTAATAAATGTTACGAGGCGATTGATAAGATAAAACAACACGCAGACACGATAGGCGTGCTGGTTGGCTCACCGGCAAGAAATCCGGTTGTGCAGGGAAAAGACCTTTTTAATGCTGCTTTTCTTTTATACGAAAAAGAGATAAAAGGCGAGGTGCATAAAACGCTTTTACCCACTTACGATATATTTGATGAATACCGGTATTTTGAACCCGCTTTCGACTGGAAAGTTTTAGAATTTAAAGGAAAAAGACTCGCAGTAACTATTTGTGAAGATATCTGGAATATAAATGATAATCCTCTGTACCGGGTCTGCCCGATGGATAAACTGATGGAGCAAAATCCTGATCTGATGATAAACCTGAGTGCATCACCATTTGACTATATACATGAAGAAGAAAGAAAATCGGTGATAAAATCAAATGTGCTGCAGTATAAGCTGCCCATGTTTTATTGTAATGCGGTAGGCAGCCAGACAGAAATTATTTTTGATGGCGCTTCATTGATTTTTGATAAAGAAGGGAACTTATGCAAAGCATTACCTTCTTTTGAAGAAGCAGTTGAGGGAGTTACATTAAATGAAGATGGAACTATAGTTGAAGATACATTTGATTATATTAAACCTCTTCCGCATATAAAACCCAATCCTTTAAAATATGATCCTAAACTAAATATCGGAGTTATCCATACAGCTTTGATTCACGGCATTGAAGATTACTTTCAAAAAATGGGTTTTACCAAAGCTATTCTTGGTTCTTCCGGCGGTATTGACAGCGCAGTCACACTTGCGCTTGCCTGTGAAGCTTTGGGTAAAGAAAATGTAAGGGCGGTTTTAATGCCTTCTCCCTACAGTACAGAACATTCTGTAAATGATGCAGTAAAGCTTAGTGAAAACCTTAGTAATCCTTATGACATAATAAAGATCAAAGACATTTATGAATCATTTTTAACTGCATTAAAACCTATTTTTAAAGATCTGCCATTCAGCATTGCAGAAGAAAATATACAAAGCCGCTCACGTGGAAACCTGCTGATGAGCCTTGCGAATAAATTTGGTTATATCTTATTAAATACCTCTAACAAAAGTGAGCTGGCAACAGGTTACGGCACTTTGTACGGAGACATGGCGGGAGGCATAGGAGTGCTTGGTGACTGTTATAAATTACAGATATATGCACTTGCAGAATACATTAACAGAGAGAAGCAAATCATTCCTGATAACATTATTCATAAGGCTCCAAGTGCGGAGTTAAGGCCCGACCAAAAAGACGCAGACAGTTTGCCGGAATACCACATTCTCGATGAGATTTTGTACCAATACATCGAGCGCCGCAAAGGTCCACAGGAAATTAAAGAACAGGGTTTTGATGCAGCACTGACAGACCGGATTTTAAAACTGGTGAATACTACTGAATACAAACGGAACCAGTTCTGTCCGATTATAAGAGTTAGCCCCAAAGCATTTGGTATTGGAAGAAGAGTGCCTATTGTAGGGAAGTATTTGTCGTGAGTTGATTGGCAGCGTTAGTACGTTAACACGCAATTTCTATAAATTGAAAATCAAAATTTATTTTGAAAATACAAAGGAAAAGAAATATTTTTTTATTCGGTGCTGGTGCTGTAATTGATTGGGGAGCGCCTTCCACTCCTAAGTTGACTGAAGTAGTTTTAAAATCAGGATTTAATATAAACGACAATAAAACAAGAATAACAAAGTTTATCTATGATAAACTAAAAGATTCCGGTAGATACAGCGATAATGATATAAATTTTGAAACTGTAATAAATGTTATCGAGGAATTGATTGTTTACTATTCCTACTTTAATACGGAAAAAAGATTGCCATCACTTCTAAGTTCTTTTTTGAAGCCCTGCCACGAAAATGAGTTACTACATTTTACAATTGATGGTGGTAAAATAAAAGATGGACATCCTTACAAGTTGAATATACCGGGACAAGACCCAGGATTTGCAAGAATTGCAAATCCTGATATAGCTCCTAATCAATTCTTTTTTCAGCAATTACTTTTTTCTGTATTAACTGAAATTCTTTTTACTATTGAAGAGACATATGCCCTACATACAATAAATAACCCAAAAGTTTTGAAAAATGAAAAAAATCAAGAAGTAAATACTCTTTTTATAAATTGGATAAAATCAATTGAAAAGGAAGGCATATTGAGAATGTACACTCTGAATTATGATCGAAATTTTAAGGTATTATTAGAACATGAAAATATTCCAATATTTGAAGGATTTGATTGTGGTGAATGCGTTCCATATGAGGCAACACATTTTAATACTAAAAATATTCAAAAAATCTTAAGTGATTTTGATTGTCACATACATTATAATTTGCACGGTTCAATATTTTGGGAAGTACAACCATTAGATGAAAAAGAGTTACCTAATCCTGAAATTGTTTTAAGGCTGCCCTTTCATTCTTCGTATCTTGATCAAGCCATGACACAAATTGAAAAGGGTAAAATGCTTATGGTTACTAATATTATTACTGGGTATCAGAAGGCACAAAAAGCAATGATTACACCTTTTAAACAAATGCAATCTTCTTTTGATAGGGATTGTTGTTTCGCTGATGAAATTTATTTGATTGGTTATTCATTTGGCGATGAGCATATCAATACCAGTATAAAAACCGCTTTGAAGTACAATGAGAAACTGGTAGTGCATATTGTTGATTTAAAATATGAGGAAAGTGATAATAATCCGAATGGCTATGATCTATTAGTCGCGCAATTTATTAATGTTTTTTCAGAAGTTATTGACAGACGAGAAAGTGGTATTAAGGAAATTAATGATCAATGCCATTGCTACTTTGACGGAAAGATAATTGTATATGGACTTACGTTTAAAAAGTATTTAGAGTTGCAAATTTTCAATTGATTATCCAAGGCTCCAGATGTTCTTGACTAACTAATAAAGTGGGTATTAAATGCAGAATCTAAGAGAGCGCAATTTAAGGAAGGAGGAATAATAATGAGAGATCAATTAGAAAAAAATTTGTTAACTAGGGTTCTGATAAGAATAAACCCAATTCTTTAATTCTCGTAATCCAAACCCTTAACTTTCGTAAATTTAAAACATGGAATTAAAAGAACCTGCTCCTTCGTATAAAAAAAAGTTTTACACCATTCAGGAATACCTGGAAATGGAAAAGGAGACATCAGAGAAGCATGAGTATTATAAAGGTGAAATATTTGCCATGGCGGGTGCAAGTAGTATTCATAATATAATCTTTAAAAATACTTTTGGAAATCTGTTCATTGCTTTAAAAGGCAAAAACTGTCAACCTTACGGAAGTGACTTTAGAATATATATTCCTGAACATTCTTTATTTACCTATCCTGATATTTCAATCATTTGCGAAGATATAATCAATTCGAAAGAAGATGAAGAGACTGCAATTCAGCCAACCATAATTATCGAGATACTTTCTCCCTTCACTAAAAACTATGACCGGGGTGAAGAGTTTATGTTATACCGTGCTATTCCTGCATTGAAAGAATATATTCTTATCGATTCTGAATCAATTCATGCAGAGCATTTCGCTATTAATAAAGAAGGGCTGTGGCAATTAAAAGAATACAATAAGCCTGAAGAAAAAATAACGATAGAAACACTTAACGTACAATTACTGCTGCAGGAAGTATATGAAGGCACCAAACTATCATAAAAACAACCTTATCACTCCAGGACTTACAACGGGTTTAAAAATGATTTTGATAAGAATATGTTAAAGCGATACAAAATTTAGTATTGATTTGGAAAACACTATTATTAACAACTGCGGTAAAAGCTATTCAATTTGTTTTTTTAAGAGGAATTCCGGAGTTTCTCCTCTCCTGCTTCTTTTTCTTTATAACACTTATTAAGTATAAGATTTAGAACATTTTTTAGCCCATAAATTTAATATGGTTTTTTTGCAAATCCTGACAAATAAAAATGGTTTCAGAGAAAGGCTACTTTCTGATAAAATAGAAACCACTGCAATTAGCACATGTCGTCAGAAACATCTATGTTTTTAATTCGTTTTCTTGTAAAGCAGAAAATGTTGAATAGGCATGAACTTACCTTCATAGTCAAGCTTATAGCCATTTGCTCCTAACTCCCTATTTAACCCTGCAACTGTTGTTTTATGCAATGGCCTTATAGCAACAGCAGGGTCTTCTCCTTTATACTCTATCAACAAAAGTCTTCCATCTTTTTTAAGTGACTTTTTTATAGATTGCAATACCTCAACAGGATATTCTAATTCGTGGTAAACATCTACCATTATTGCAAGGTCAACTGAATTTGCAGGAAGGTTTGGAGAAGTTGTACTTCCTTT
>JAABUR0100009678.1_pt1 | contig 10787 bp, 8 predicted proteins | sample 5560091 | NCBI WGS metagenome assembly JAABUR01 (sample SAMN10711879, study PRJNA513375) | rock metagenome | isolation source: Antarctica rocks | place: Antarctica: Victoria Land, University Valley sud
ATTGAAAGGCACAGACAGTATAACGTGCCGTGCCTTAAAAATCATTATTCAGGAACGCAACTAATTTTTGATTGGAGTCAATTGTTTGAGAGCGGAACTGGACTTGTTGACTGGCGCGTGCGTGTGGCTTTGTTGGCGGGCGGTTGCGATAAGCGGCGTTCGATTTCGCGCGTGGCGAATTGCGCGGCGTCGGCGATTCGCGGATCATCCGCAGTCTTATATGATTTGATTTGTTCAATTGTCGCTGCGTCGCCATTGCGCGCAAAGGATTCGAGCAACTTGATTTTCGTCGTAGCGTTAACGAGATTGAGAAACTTGTAAAGCGGCTCAGGCGTTTCAAGTTGCGCGAGATAAGCTTCAGATTGATTCGTGCGCGATGAGTCGAGCGACTGCACGACGTTAAACAATGCTTCGCGTTTGCCCATACGATACAGCGCCCAATCGAGCGCGAGACGCACGCGCGCATTCTTTTCCTGCAAGCGATAACCTTCCACTAAATTGCGCGGTTGCGGGTCGGCAAGCCGCGCGAGTTCTTCGGCGGCGCGCTGACGCTCCACAGCATCGCGGTTGATTAATCGCCGCACGGTAATCAACGCGCTTTGATGCGTTGCATCAACGCTCTCATCCGGTTCCGTTGGCGTTGTTTGAGCCTGCGCGACGATGCTTCCTGCGATTAACAATAGAACAAAAAAGGCGCTGCGAAAGTGTTGCTGCTTCATTATTATTTTCAACCTAACTTTACTGCTGTACGGCGCTCGTTGCATTAGCGCGGCGCAGGGTGGCGATGTTTAAGTCGAGCGATGCTTCGGGTATGACTTCGACGTTCGGGAATTGCTTGCGCAGATCACTCAAAAATTTCTTCGCGTCGCCGACAATCACGATGTCTGCGTTCTTTGCGTCAAGCGCGCTTCCGGCGAATTGCTGCACATCGCTTGCTTGTATCGCCTGCACGTTGCCGAGATACTGATTGATTTCATCAAGGCTCAAGCCGTAGATTGCAATCATCCCGATCTGCGCCACGAGACCCGCCGTCGTTTCAAGCCCGCGCGAGAAATTTCCCGTCAGCACGGCTTTGCGCGGCGTGAGTTCAGCAATCGAAATAGGTTCACTCGATAAATGATTGAGTTCGCTTGCAAGCAGCGCCGCGACAATCGCGCCGGATTCGTTTTTCGTTTGCGTCGCAGCGATGAACGGGCCAACTTCGCGGCGTGCGCTGATCGAACTGGATGCGCCGTAGCTCAATCCTCGCTTAATGCGAATCTCTTGATTGAGCCGCGCAGAATAACCACCGCCGAGCACGGAATTGGCGACGAGAGCGCGAAAATAGTTCGGATCAGTTCGCTTGATGCCTGTGCGCGTCAGCACGACAGCAGCCTGCCCCGCGTCAGGTTTATCAATTACCACAACGCGCGATTGATTGCTTCTCGTTCTAGTCGTCGCGCTCGTCGCGCTTTCTTTAGTGTCGCTCGCCTGCGGTAAAGGCGTTGCTGGCTCCGGCCAATCGCCGAACAATTGCTCGGCCAGCTTAAAAGCATCGCTTGCTTTGATCCCGCCGCCGAGGACGAGAATCGCGTTGTCCGGGCGATAGTAAGTTGAATGCAAACGCATGATGTCTTCGCGTTTGATGCGCGCGAGAGATTCGGGCGTGCCGGACAAAGGATGACCATACGGAGCATCGCCGAAGACGACGCGTGCGGCAACGGCGCGTGCGAGCGTTCCCGGTTGACGCAAAGAGACGTTCACTTCATCGAGCGCCTGCACGCGCAAACGCTCGATCTCTTCCGGCTTGAACGCAGGACGGCGCGCCACGTCTGCGAGTATCTCCATCGCGGGCGCAAGTTTGGAAGACATGACGTTGAAGCTGGCGGAAGATGAGTCCCAGCCAGCGCCGGAATCAAGCGCGCCGCCGAGCGCTTCGATGGCTTCGGCGATCTGCGGTGCGGTGCGCGTCGCAGTTCCCTTCGTCAGCAGATTTGCCGTCATCTGCGCGAGTCCGGCAAGCTGCGGCGGATCAACTTCGCCGCCGTTCTTAATCAACAATTGCGCGGCGACAAGCGGATCATCCTTCTTCTCAATCACAACGACGCGCAAACCGTTTCGTAGAGTTTTTTCAATTGGCTTCGGGAAACTAACAGCGCGTGGAGCGGATGGCGCCGGTGGAGATTCCTGCTGACCCATTACTGGAAAAGTAATTGCAGTAACTAATAGTATAGCGAGCGCAGAGATCATCTTCCGCAACAATAAATTTTCGGCGAGCTGTTTGTACATAACTTTGTTCCTTACCTATTTTAATCGCGCAGCATTGATAAAAGCTGATAAGAGGACACAAGAAATTATTCAAGTGAAAAGTTAAAACTGATAGAGCCTGACACTTTGACAGGTGCGCCACCTAATCGGGTTGGCGAAAAACGCGCTTGCTTTGCTGCTTCTTCTGCCGCTGATCGTAGTTCTTCGGGGCCGCTTATAGCCTTTGCCGAAATCACATTGCCTTGTTCATCAATTATAATTTGCACTGAGACGATTCCGGTAATGCGCGCCTTTCTTGCAGCCTTAGGATATTTAAGCGAAGGGCGGTTGATTAAACGACCATTCAGTACACCGCCGCGAACAATTGTGTTATTCGTAGGAGTTTCGGTGGTTGCTGTTTGCGGCTGCTCCATTGTCTTTCTTTCGCTTGATGCCTGCGAATCACTGGTGCTGTTTTGTGCTGCCTTCATTGACTCCGGCAAATAGTTTATAACGACGCGACTTGTGTCCGTAAAATATTTGCGCATCACGCGCTGAATGTCTGCGGCGGTGACGGATTGCAGTTGTTCGATGTCTGTGTTGACGCGTTTGGCGTCGCCTTGAATTACCACTGCGTCGCCGAGTGCGAGGGCTTTGCCGAAGTTGGTTTCGCGTTCGCGGAACTGCGTTGTGACGAGTTGATTTTTGGCTTTGCTTAACTCTGCGGTGGTTACCAAATCGTTCTGCATTCTGGTAATTTCAGAGAGCATCGCTCGTTCAGCATCTTCCGGTTTTTTGCCGCTGGCGAGCGTTGTTTTGACGACGAAGAGACCTGTGTCTTCGCGTAAATCTGCGCTGCCTTCGGCGCTCTGCGCTAACTGCTGCTCGTAGACAAGCGAACGATAGAGGCGCGACGATTCGCCCGCCGCGAGAATGGCTTGCGCGACACGCAAAGCATAGGTGTCGGAATCGGCTTTCGGCGGAATCAAATATGTGAGTTCGACGGCGGGCAATGGAACGTTCGCGCCATATTCCGTATAGCGGCGCGACGTAGTGCGTGGCGCTTCTTTGATTTGAACGCGCGGCACAGGCGTGTTCGGGTTCGTGATATTGCCAAAATATTTATCAACCCACGCGTCGAGTTGTTTACGATCAAAGTCGCCCGCGACGATCAATGTAGCGTTGGCCGGACGATAAAACGTGTCGTGAAAGGCGCGCACGTCGGCGAGCGTCGCGGCCTCTAAGTCTTCGATGCTGCCGATGGTCGGGCGCTTGTATGGATGCGCCGTGTAAGACAATTGCGAAGTCAAAAGATAATCGAGTTTGCCGTAGGGCGGCGCAAGCACGCTCTGGCGAAATTCCTCTTGCACAACGGCGCGCTCGGATTTGAAGTTCGCATCATCAACGTTGAGCGAGGAAAGGCGATCAGCTTCCGCCCAGATCAAAGTCTCCAAATAATTGGACGGCACTGTTTCAAAATAGACCGTCACGTCGTCGGCGGTAAACGCGTTGTTGACGCCGCCGACATCTTCCGTCAAGCGATCCAGCATTTCGGATTTCATGTGCTTCGTGCTCTTGAACATCAAGTGCTCGAAGAGATGCGCGAAGCCGCTGCGATTTTCCGGGTCGTCTTTGCTGCCGACGTGATACCACACCTGAATCGAAACGGTCGGGCTGGCATGATCTTCGATGCTGTAGAACTTCAGATTGTTCGCAAGCGTGCGCTCGCGGTAATCAAGACGCGGTATGACTGTTTGCGCATGAGAGATTGACGGTACGGGTAAAACGCTTGCGGCAAAAACCATCAACGCGATGAAAGTAATCGAGAAACGACGCATGTGTTATCAACTCCGCTTTTTGAAGAATGGCACAGGACGACGAAGCGCACGTGTAAAAATTTAATCACTGTGCACGCAAGGCATTTGGATGCAGTAAGCACACAGTGATGTTGTATGTGTCGGACGGCGGGTCTTAATCGTGGCGATCAGTCAACGTCGAGGGGATTGATGAACGGCTTGTCTTTATCTTTGTCGGCGCGCTTCATCGCTTCCTGAAACTTTTCTTCGAGCAATCGTTCGCGATCCTTTTGCGAATTCAATTCCTGTGAAAACAATTGATTGCGCGCTTCCTTTTGCTTGTCCAGTCCCTTCAACATTTCATCGAAAGAAGCGACGGGCTTAACTTTCTCTTCGTGAGAAATGACCGCGCCGGTCTGCGCGTCAACCGTGATCGTGGCCTCGCAGCATGGGCACAAAATTGTAAAGCGTGTTGAATCCATTTTTCAATCATTGAAGCGGGCGACGAGGATCGAACTCGCAACCCTTAGCTTGGGAAGCTAATGCTCTACCATTGAGCTACACCCGCTCAAACAAGGAATTGATCCGTAGGTTCAGCAGCGAGAGCATAATCCAAATTGAGTGGAGAAAGCAAAGCGCGCAGCATTAGTCAGATTCCTCGCGCGACGTAACTGATCGCTCAATCAAGTTACGTGCGATTTCGCCGATCCGCGCCGTATCTTCCGGTTTGCGTAAACAGCCCTGCGCGCCAGCTTTCGCTGCTTCTTCGCTATTAAGCAGATCGGCGAAGGCCGTGTAGAGAAGGATCGGCGTGTGTTGATCGAAGCCACGAATTTCACGGCACAACTCAATGCCGTCTTTGTCCGGCAACCCAACGTCGAGCAGAATCAAATCGAAGCGTTTGGCGCGCGCCAGCCTTAAACCATCCTCGGCTGTTTCCGCGCTTGTCACCGTAAAATTCTCTTGCTGCAAAGTCCACTCAATTAACTCGCGCGTGTCTGAAGTATCCTCAACAAAAAGAATGCGGCGATTAGCGGCTTCAACCATTTCTGATTTCCTTTTAAGACGAACCGTCTGATGAATAAGACGGCGTTGTTGCAAATCGAGCGCGGACGCAAATCGTTATTTAATATTTAATATAACGCCGCATTAAGTCTGCCCACAGCCCATGTGATTTTAGAATTAATTCCGTGACTTCACGGACAGCGCCGCGTCCTCCCGCAGCTTGCGTTACATAATGCGCGGCGGCGCGCGTTTCTTCTGTTGCGTCGGCGACGGCGACGGCCAACTCCACGCGCTGCATCAATGGAATGTCCGTCACATCGTCGCCGATAAAAGCGACTTCCGTATCCGTGACTCCGGCTTCTGAAAGTAACTCTTCGTAATCTTTGCTTTTGTCCCAAGTTCCCTGCCGCACAAAATGCACGCCCAAATCCTGCGCGCGTCGTTCGACTGCGCGCGACGTGCGGCCAGAGATAATGCCCGAACGCAAGCCTGCGCGATGAAAAAGCACTAGGCCGTGCCCGTCTCGCACATGAAAAGTTTTTTGCTCGCTGCCGTCATCAAGCAGCGTAATCAAGCCGTCCGTGAGTACGCCGTCGCAATCCATTAAAAGCAATTTGATGCGCGCGGCGCGGCGCCCTAGTTCCAACGTTTCATTCGTCAAAGCTTTATCGCACCTCGAAGAATTCGATACCGCTAAGCTTTAGTGCGCCGCCGGTTTTCGTCAACATGTAAACGGCTGTGCCCGATTGATCGCGTTCGAGGTCTCTGATGTTAAGGCTGACATCTGCGACAATGTGATTCGCATCCAACTGCTCTGTACGCAGCACGCGCGTTTCCCAACGTTCGGGCTGGCTGCCGACAATGCCTTTGACGAAGGTAGTCAATTCACCGGGCATAACCAGTGCGTCAATCAACGCTTTTCTTCCGCTCTTAATCGCCGCGTCAAACTGCGTCACGAAGGCGCGCACATCGTCATTAACGACGGGAGCAGCATTCGCCGACGCTTCTGCTTTGATGCGTCCCTGCCGCGCGGCAAGCGTCGAAGCATATTCTGCATCGGCGCGCACCGCTTCATCAAAACGCTTGACGGCTTCCGCATTTTGCCCGCGCCGCAAACTAATCTCGCCGAGACCTGCGTTAGCCCACGCGAGCGTCGCGGACGAAGGCAGTTTTTGATCGAGCGCAAGGCGAAACTCTTTTTCTGCTTCATCCAATTTGTTCTGCATCAAGAGCGCGCGTGCGAGCAGTATGCGCGCTTCCTGCGTTGCAGGCGTGAGGGCGAGCATTTCGCGCGCGGCAGTTTCAGCGGGCGGGTATTTCTGTTGCGCAAACGAACGCAAGGCGGCGGTCAAAGGATCATCCGCGCTTGCGCTGCGCGGCGCGACATCGTTCGCGTAATCGAGTTGCGGGTAAAGCTTTTCCGCGTCAACTTCGACGCGCAGGATTTTTGCCGGAGAGTTAAAAGAGACTTCACTGAAATTACGCGCCGGAATTGTGGCCGCCGCCGTCAATCGTTTACCGTCGTTCGTCAGCGCCGCGACAGTAACGTTGGCATCGAGCGATCCTAGATTTCTTAGGGCAACTTGCCAGCCGCCCGCGCGTTGCTGCGGAACGCCGATCAGCAAATCCGTGTCAGTCGGTTGATCTAACATCGCGTCGAGTATGGCTTTCAGGTTTGCGCCGCCGCGTTCAGTTAGCGTTGCGCGCAAAGCAGTGAGCGTCAAAGCCGAATCAGTTGGTTTGCTTCCCACGAACGAGCGCAACACCTCTTGAAAGGCATCTGCGCCGAGCGCGCGTTCGACGAGCCGCCAGAGCATTGCGCCTTTGTTTGTCACAGAAGCGAAGTATGTATCTTCAAGCGGCGTTGTTTGCGCAAGCGGCGCGTCACGCCTCGCCACAGCCGCGTAAGCAAGGCGCTCGCGCGTTCGTTCTGCTTCTGCAGCATCGCGTCCAAATTGCTTTTCGAGAAAGAGCGTTGCGAGATAACGCACTAAACCTTCGCGCAGCACGCCGCCGCCTTCGCCGCGCACAGCAGTTGCGCCGCCGATCCACAAACGCGCGACGGTTTCAGAGACGAGCAGCGCCGTGCCCGAATCAATCTTGGTGCGACGGAAAGCCGCCGCGTCGAGCAGCAGCGTACCGCCGTTATTAAACCCAGCGCCGCGCGAAACGGCGACGAGACGCACGGGCGCGTCAACATTTGCGCCGAACAAATGGGCGTAAAAGGCGCGCGCCGTTTGCGCTAATTTGATGACGGACTCGGCCTGTACCTGTTCGTCTTTCGTCGCGCCCTTCGGCACGTAAGCGCTGATGCCGCGCGCATCATTCGCGCCTTCGATAACATCCCAATCACCTGTCAAAAAAAACGGCTGCGCGTACAGTGTTTGTTCAAAGATGGCGTTGCCGTTCGAGCGCCCGGTAGTCTGCTTGCCCGAGGCGACGATTGTTTCGCCGTGGCCTGCGGCGTTGATCGTCAAGCGAAACGGCGCTGTGTCCGCGCCGCGCACGGCGAATTGCGTGTTCGGCGTCGGATACCACAAAGCGAGCGGTAGAAACGCAGCACCGGCGGGCGAAACAGTTTGCAGTCCGTTGTTATCTGCGACTGGCAAGCGATAATCAAGCGCAACCGTAACAATTGAATTCGGTGCGACGGGCGCGGCGGGCGTGAGCGTCACGCGCTGTACAGTATTCTTTAATTCGAGCGCGGGCGGGCGCATCGTCGCGGGCGCATCGTTGATCGTCGCGGACTTAACTTCCGCCTTCGGATTGAGCCGCAGACTAATGCTGTTTCCGGCAACGCGCCCGATGTTGCGCATCGTCAGCACAGCATGAACCGTCAGAGCGCGTTCGGTGGCGGGCACGTTCGCCGTCACATCAAAACGCGTGACTTCATAAACGGCGCTTGTTTGCGCAAACACATTTCTTGCTTGCAAAGATAGAAGCAGGAGAAAACTAAAAGCCAGAATAGTTGAAAGTTTTTTCATAACGGAATGGAACATTACGTTCGACGATAATGGATCGAAGGCGAAATGTACAAACGTTCGTCAGGCTGAAATGCCTTGTGAAACAATTTGCCGCTTTATCATTTTTAATTTGCGATCATTTTGGCGCACGCGCGCCGATGAGATTATGAATGTCGCGCAGCATTTCCAGCAGCGGCTGAAATCTTTCGAGCGGCAAGGCGTTCGGCCCGTCGCACGGCGCTGTTTCGGGATTGTCATGCACTTCCATAAACACAGCGTCAAGGCCGCAGGCGACACCTGCGCGTGCGAGCGGTTCGATGTATTGAGCTTCGCCGCCGGTTGCATCGCCGAGTCCGCCGGGCAATTGCAGCGAATGCGTGACATCGAAAACCACAGGCACGCCGAAGCTGCGCATCACGGGAAGCGAACGCATGTCAACGATCAAATTATTGTAACCGAAACTTGCTCCTCGCTCGGTCAATAAAAGTTTATGGCATCCGGCGGCGTGCGCTTTCTTGACGATATTACGTGCGTCGTGCGGCGCGAGAAATTGCCCTTTCTTCACGTTGACGGCACGACCGGATCGGGCAGCCGCTTCGATCAAATCCGTCTGGCGCGAAAGAAACGCAGGGATTTGCAGTATGTCCGCAACTTCTGCGACGGGCGCGACCTGCGACACATCATGTATGTCCGTGACGACGGGCACACCGATTTCTTCTTTAACCTGCTGCAAAACTTTTAATCCGGCGCGCATTCCAAGCCCGCGAAAACTTTCCGGCGATGTGCGGTTGGCTTTATCAAACGATGATTTGAAAACATAGTCGAGTCCGACAGCGCGTGTTCGCTTGAAGCATTCGCGCGCCAACATCAAAGAGTGTTCCGCAGATTCGATCACGCACGGCCCGGCAATGATCGTCAAACGCCCATCGCCGAACGTCGCAGTATGTTTATCGCCGACTCGAAACGATTGCACGGGCGTGGCTTCGCTTGAACTGCTCATAGCTTGCTGTTTCCTAATCTCCCCATTCCTTATTTTGAAGCGCGGCGGCGCAAATCTCGCAAACTGTTTTCGACAAGTTGACGATTGGACGCGTCCGGCCTTTGCTGCAAATAAGTTTCATATTCTTTGACGGCATCCGCCGGACGATTCGCTTTATCGTAGAGCAACCCAAGATTGTAATGCGCTTCTGGAAAGTTGCCCGCGCGCGCATCAATCGCCTGACGAAAAGCAGGCTCCGCGTTCGTGTAGTCCTGTTGAAAAGCGAGCGCCGTGCCGAGCGCAAATTGCGCATCAGGGTCTGGTTTGTCGTTCTGCTCAATCGCTTTGCGTAACGCCTCAATCGCTTCACTGTAACGTTTTTGTCCGAGCAGAATAATGCCCGTTTGATAGTACGCGTCCGGGTACGCACCGCCGCGCGCATCAATCGCCGACTGATACGCAGAGAGTGCGGCGCGAGTGTCGTTCTGCTGTTGCAAAGCGAAGCCAAGATTGTACTGCGCCGCAGGATAGTTGCCGCCTTTCTGCTCGATGGCTGTGCGGAAGGCGGACGCGGCGGCGGCAAACTGTCCTTTCATCATCAATGTTTGGCCGAGCCGATTTTGCGCCGACGGAAAATCTTTCTGGAGTTCAATCGCGCGACGCAGATCACTCGCCGCCGCGTCGTAATTTCGTATAGAGAAATTGTACGCGCCATGTTCGTAGAATTCTGCGGCGGTGGTTGGCACCTGTTGTGATGGCGGCGCAAGCGTGGCGATTTTTGAATTAGTGTTACCAGCGGGCGATAAAATGCGTCCGAGCGCTTCGTCGTTGTCGCTCGCAGAAGTTGATGACTGGGAATGTTTCGTGGCGACGAAGGCAATGATGCCGACGAGCAACAACAGACCACATAGACCTGCGCCAAGAAGCACCGGCGATTGCCCGAACCATTTGCGTTGCGCAAAAGTTTCACTCAACGGCACACGCACACGCGACACGGAATCTTTGGCTTGCGAAGCTGCTGCGGAAGATTTGTTCGCAGTTTTTGCGCCGGACACGCCGCCTGTTTGCAGTGCTCCATCCTGCGCTGTGTCTACGCCGAGCGCGACTTCCGTTGTCATTGCCGCGCGGCTCTCGCGCAATCGCTCAATATCAATGATAAGTCGCCCGGAAGGAGTTTCTGTTCCGACATCACGTAGCGTTTCAATGGTCGGCGCGCTAAAGTTCAGGGCATGTTCGAGGCCAAGCTCTTCGGCCACGTGATAAAGCTCGCGGCGAAACTCGCCCGCATCGTGCGGCCTCTGCGAAGGCTTTTTTTCCAGCGCGTGTAGCACAACGTCTTCTAGCGCGGGCGGAATATCCCCAACAATCTCGCGCGGCGGACGCGGCATTTCGGAAGATTGCTTCAAAGCAATGGCAAGCGGCGTTGCACCTGTGAAGGGCGTTGTGCCCGCTACCATTTCGTAAAGAATGATGCCGAGACTGTAAACGTCGGACGCAGGCGTGAGCATCGCGCCGTCGCATTGTTCGGGCGACATATAACGCGGTGTGCCGATCATCACGCCCGCTTCGGTTAACGTCACAGGATTTCCGCCGTTCGTTTGTTCGAGCGCGAGTTTAGCGATACCGAAATCAAGGACTTTGATGATCGCGGGAGCGTGCGTGCCTTCGACGATAAAGATGTTGCCGGGTTTCAAATCGCGGTGAATGATTCCGGCTTCGTGCGCCGCCGCGACCGCCGCCGAAATTTGCAGCATAAATGAAACGGCGTGCGCCGGATCGAGTGGCGCATCAATGGCGAGCACATCATGCAGAGAACGG
>JAABUR0100009681.1_pt1 | contig 10786 bp, 15 predicted proteins | sample 5560091 | NCBI WGS metagenome assembly JAABUR01 (sample SAMN10711879, study PRJNA513375) | rock metagenome | isolation source: Antarctica rocks | place: Antarctica: Victoria Land, University Valley sud
CGCGCACCGCGTCGCGGACCTGTTTGTCTGGCTCGCGTTCCGGCTGCCGGCCGGCTTCGAGGGCCGGGCGCGCGCGGAGGCCGCGCGCGCGGCGCTGTCCGCGCGCATCGAGGAGGGCCTGGCCGCGCTGGGCGCGGCGGCGGCGCCGCCGCGGCCGCGCGCGCGGCCAGCCAAGCGCCTGCCGGGCAGCAAGCGGTGCGCGGGGCTGCCGGCCCGCGCGCCTGCGGTGGGTGTCTGGCCGGGCTTTGGCGCCGCGCAAGAGCAAGACACGCTGACGGCAGCCACTGGCTCGCATGTGTTCATGCAATGGAGAGTACTGGATTGCCACATGGTCAGCGAGCTACTGCCGCCAGCTAGAGGCATGGCCAAGCGGCTGACGAAAGACCAGCATTGCATGCATTCTGCAGCGCTCTGGCCCCACAGCATGAGGTGGAGGCCAGGCCGCATCTCATTCCTCAGCCAGGCCCGCAGCGGCGGTCTGCAGCGCAGCGCAGAGGCAGGCCCTGCTGAGCGGCACGCCGTGCGGTGCCGGGTGCAGCTCTGGGCCTGAACCCAGCCTGAAGGCAAGCTCCTCCGGGCCAGGCTGGCCTGGGAGTTGTGCAGGGGAGACTCACGCAGCTGTGCTAGGCCATCAGATGCAGGCGCTGAAACGCAGGCGCTGCTTGCGCAGGGAGCGGCAGCAAGCGCGGCGGGTGGAGATGGCGAAGCAGCGCTTCATCGAGGAGGAGATGAACGGCACGTCGCACTGGCGGCCTGAGGCGCGGAAGCGCATGTTGACAAAGACGCCGTTCGATGTGGACCTGCCCCGCCGCGCGCGGCAAGCGGTGTGAGGGCGAGCACGTGGCCACCACCTTGAGAGGCGTCACAAGCATGACCGTGAACCGTGAACCGTTTGATTTAAATTTTTTTGGCAATGACATGGCATGCAAAGACCTGAGCATTAGTAACGGGGTTTGCCCCGTGCCGGACGGTTGGTGAACGGATGCGGGGAAGTAATAACTTTGCGGTGGAGATAACAGAGTGTGCGTGTCCTTTGTACGTGTGTACGTTTGTGACGCCAGGCGGCTTCTGGTGTGTACCGTGGATGCCTCATGTACAGTGCCAGTTCAGCGTTCACTGCGCGTCTAGCACCAACCTAAGCCAGCCACAGAAGAATCGTACTGTAAGGCATGGCTATCACTGAGGAGCCAGTCTGCAGCAACAGCAATGCGCCCAAGCGCCTGGAGTCATATGCGCTGCCAGAGTTGCAAAGCGGGCAGCCCTGCGAGGGCAGGGAAGAGGCCAGGGCAGACAGCTCTGCAGCGTCTCAGAACGGCAATAGCGCACATGACCACAGCCGGGGCGAAGCCAATGGGGATGCTGGCGACGCTGTGGCAGTGCTGACCGCAAAGGTGGGCTCCTGAGTACCACCATAGCGCTGTAGGTTTGCACCTGCTGATCCGTGCATTGCCGCATTCCCGGTCCAAGTCTTCGGAGCGCGGTCTGCTGACCAGCAGACCGCTCAAGCACACTGATGAACGCACAGGTTGCCGAGCTGGAGAGGCAGGTCGCGCAGCTGCTGCAGGCCCGGGCAGAGTTCGCGCGCGCCCCCTCCGTACCCGAGCTGCAGCTGCCGAGCACCATCTTCGACCTGCAGCGCTGCCTCGGCGCCCAGAGTGGCTCGCAGGCGTGCTCAGTTTTGAGTGGCGTGCCTGGTTGTCCTGATGTCCTAGTATTTGTAGAAACGGACGCGTGCTGTGGACCTCGCGCCCCCAATGCCGTGCTGCATGTCTCGCGCCCCCAATGCTGTGCTGCGGACCTCGCGCCCCCAATGCTGTGCTGCGGACCTCGCGCCCCAATGCCGTGCTGTGCTGCGGACCTCGTGCCCCCAATGCTGCGGTGACGCAGCATTTACGGAGCTCATGGGCCCTGCAGGTGGAGCTGGCTAGCCTGGTGGCGACGGACCTGCAGGCGCCGGCCCCGCCGCCCGCGCAGGCGCCCGTTGCCATGGCCGCGACGCGCGTCGTGATGCACCAGCTGGTCATGCCGGCTGAGGTGGACACGCTCGGCATCTGCTTCGGAGGGCAGGTGCCAAGCACCATCTGATACCAATGTATTTGTGCTTTTTCATGCCAGATGCCGGACTCACTGGTTGCAGCCAGTTGAAATCCATGCGCACTCGCAGTGCATATTTTGCCTACCATATTAGAACAAGGGATGCCGCTCAAGCAGAGAGCGCTGGCGCTCACTGGTACACTGGCACCTTGTGTGACAGCATGCTCCTGCTCACCAGGGGAGTAGGCATCCGTGGGCTCCCTTGCCAGTGCAAGCTTGCCTCCAGTGGCTCACCCCCAGTGGCTGAGCGACATCAGCGCGGGGCTCCACACCATGTAGCAGTCGCTCGCGCCCTGGGCCCGCAGGTGCAGAGCTGACTAACATCTGCGCCGGCCTGGCCGCCCAGGCGGCCGTGCGCAGCGCCGCGCAGCAGCAGCTGACGCCCCGGGGGCCCCGCAGGTGTTGAGCTGGATCGACATCTGCGCCGGCCTGGCCGCCAAGACGGTCGCGCGCAGCACTGTGCAGCAACTTATCTGGATCAAATGCACACACGCCCGGGGCTGCGCAGGTGCTGAGCTGGATCGACATCTGCGCGGGCCTGGCTGCCAAGACCGTCGCGCGCGGCCCCGTCGTGACCGCCAGCGTGGACACGGTGCACTTCCTGCGGCCCTGCCGCCTGGGCAGCGTCGCGATCGTGGCGGCCATGGTCAACCGCACGTTCCAGTCGTCCATGGAGGCGCGGCCGCGCCCCAGCAGGCGCCGTCGGCAGCTGCGCTGTGGAAGTTTCAATTCCGGGTTTTCCCCCTCCGAAAATATGGTGGGCCAGTGGCCCGTGATGTATGAGAGAGGGCTACGTCCTGTTGCATCCCTGGGGTGTCAGCAACGGCGGCGCAAAGCCCTCTTCAAACATGGAAAACCAGCCTTGGTTGCCATCCAGCCGTGCAAGTCACACACGAAGCCGAAGCCACGGCCCTCGCAAGGTTCTCGAGCAGCGTCGGGCCATGCAGGGGCTTATCTTATCACCAGCGGGACACGAGCGGGCAGGCGGCAGCGACCCTGCTGACCCTAGCGCAGCGGCCGCGCAGGTGGGCGTGCGCGTGGAGGAGGAGGACATGTGCATTGGCGTGCGGTACCACTGCAGCAAACCTGCTGACCCTAGCGCCGTGGCCGCGCAGGTGGGCGTGCGCGTGGAGGAGGAGGACATGGGCACTGGCGTGCGGCACCACTGCAGCAACCCTGCTGACCCTAGCGCCGTGGCCGCGCAGGTGGGCGTGCGCGTGGAGGAGGAGGACATGTGCACGGGCGTGCGGCACCACTGCTGCAGCGCATACCTGACGTTTGTGTCGGTGCTCGCGCGCGGCGGCGCGGGCCGGTCGCCGCGCGCGCTGCCGCGCCTGGCGCCGACCAACCGCCTGCACTCCGCCATCTATGAGGCGGCCGAGCAGTGCGGGCCCCCGCGGCCAAGTGAACACAGCAAGGCTGCGCACCATTCTCCTGCCGCACGCGGGTTCTCCGTGCTCGCCCTCATGCTGTGCTCGCTCAGCCAGCATCGCCAAGTAACATCAAGCCCTTTTTTATGCTTGCACGTTTGTGTCTGCACCGGCACTGCGCTCAAAGAGCCTGGGAAAGTAGGGTTGCATTAAACCACTTACAGGGTCTGAACTTGGGGCGCAGGCGGCGGCAGGAGCGGCTCGCGCGGCGCGCGCGGCTCAAGGGCGAGCCGGGCGCCGTCGTGCCGCGGCTGCAGCCCATCACGCACCGCGAGGGCTCGCCCACGCTGGCGCCGGCCGTGCAGGCCGCGCCGCGGCCGGGTGCGGGCGTCGGCCGCGGCGCCGCTGGCGCCGCCGCCAAGAAGCGCGTGTCGCCGGCCGCGACGCTGTCGCACATGACGCAGCTCATCATGCCGCAGTACGCCAACTCGCTCGGCATCACGTTCGGCGGCCAGGCGCGCGCCGCCTGCGCGCCTTTGGAGCGTGCGGCAGGCTTCCTGTGTTCCTGTCACGACGTCTCTGGCACAGGCTCGGACTACAGGGCCCAGAGGAGGCTCGTTGATGACTGAACATGACTGCCTGCTCATCATGCGACCTGCCGTCCTGTCGCACCTTGTTGGCAACTGTTGAAAAGCGCCAGTGCATCATTCGGGCCGGCACGCCGTGCGGGCTTCCCTGCACCCTCTGGGGCCCTGCGTCCTGGGCAGCACCGCGCTGCGCGGCGCGGCTTGCAGCGCGAGCCGCCGCTTAGCCGGGCGCCGGCAACGCGCTGCGCGGCTGTGCTTGTCACGCAAAGTGCCCAGCTGAGGAGTCGCGCGGCGCGCAGGTGATGCGCTGGATGGAGCAGTGCTCGTACATCGCGGCCAGCCGCGTGGGCCGCAGCGGCCACCTGCTGACCGGGTCCATGGACAGCCTGGCGTTCGCGCAGCCCACGCGCGTCGGCGACACCCTCTACATCACCGCCCAGGCGCGCGGCCGTCCCTGACGCCCTGCGCCGCCCCACCCTGACCCCCTCGGCGCCCCGGCATCTGCTCGCGCCCGCGCGCGCCCGCGACACCCCTAACATCCGCCGCCAGGCAGCGGCAGGCCTGGCCCGAGCAGGGTCAGGGAAGGGCCCACCCTGACCCTGCGGCGCGCAGGTGACCGGCACCTTCGGCAGCTCCATGGAGGTCATGGTCAGCGTGGACAGGGCTGACCCCACCCTGACCCTGCGGCGCGCAGGTGACCGGCATCTTCGGCAGCTCCATGGAGGTCATGGTCAGCGTGTGCGGCGAGACGCCCGCCGAGGGCAGCGCCGTGTTCCACTGCGGCGACGCGTACGCGACCGTGGTCGCGGTCGACCCCGAGGGCCAGCCGGCCGAGGTGCCCTTCGAGCTGGTGCCCGCCACGCCCGACGACGCGCGCCGCTGCGCGGGCGTCGCCGCCCGGCGCGCGCCGCCACTCCCCCCGCTGCGCCCGCTGCATCAACCCTGACATGGAACCAAGGGCCTCGGAGGCCGCGCGACCGCAGCCTCATGCGGGGCGCGGCCGGCCAGGTAAGGGCAACACGTGTCTTTCTGCAGTCACGCTCACACAGGCTCTGGCGTCCGACCGTGAGCGGCCTCCTTCATCCGATGTGGCAGCGTGTGCCTGCATGTTGCCCCGCCCGGGGCTGTGCACATGTGCCGAGCTGTTCCTTTCGCCCACCCGGCCCACAGTCCGAATCTGTTACCCTGCGTGCGCAGGCGAGACGAGCGGCTGCGCATGCGCGGCGAGCTGCTCGCGCAGCAGGCGCGGCGGCCCTCGCTGGACGGCAGCCTTGTGCAGAACGGCCGCGTGCGGAGCGGACGCGTGGCTGTGCCCGGGCTCGCAGACATCGGGCATCCCTAGTGCATGCATCAGCGCAGTGGGGCATGGGCGTGCAAGATCGGTGTTGAGGCTGAGTGTGGGTGGGCTGTGAAGCCCCTGTGTCAGAGGCGGCACTGTTTTGCTGCAGTGCGGTCCGCGCACAGGTGCCTCCCAGGTCTGCGTGCTTGGCAGGCCAGCGTGCGTGAGTGCTGGTGACACTGAGCGATTCTGGAGCAGAGTGGCCTTTGTGCAGCTGAGCCTCGATAGTTGGGAATTAGCGACACGGTGTTTTCAATCACATTCAGTCGCAAAGGCTTTGCGAAATGCTCGAAGCTGCAAGCCAGCCCATGTTAGAGCTATGCCTGTGTCTCCTGCCAATGCAGAGCCTTCCGCATGCAGTCACCACATGCATCGATTGACGTGGTAGCCTGCATTGCCTTTTTCGGGGCACCATGTTCGCGCATCACCTGGCGGCCTGCCATTGCATTGGCAGGAGCTGCAGACTGGCCCGGTTGTGTGTGCACAAGCGTATACACCATCAGGCCAGGGTTATCGTGTTAGGTAGACGGTGTCCGGGTGTAGGTGTGTAGCTTAGGTGCTGTTGGATGATCCCACGCGCCCCGCACTGTAACAGTGGTAACAGTGGTGCTGCATGGCGCGGACGCACAGGCAAACTCAGACCGAAGGCCACACAATGCCTGAGCGAGCCCAGTCGCGCGGCGCCAGCCGTCACGACACGGGGCAGCACGCCGCGCGGCCGGCCGCGCTGCGCCCCGTCGCGCGCACGCCCCCCGGGCCCGCCCGCCCACCGGCGTCCAGGGCGGGCTCGGCCGCGGCGGCACGCACGTCGTACAGGTCCAGCTGCGCGTCGCCGCGCAGCAGCAGCTCCCGGAACTGCGCGAGGCTCAGGGCGCCATCTGCGCCGCCGGCACCCTCCTCCAGCGCCTGGCTCGCCGCCGCATCCACCTGCCCGGCAGGCCCATGCAGGGTTCAGCTGGCGCTGCAGGGAGCCTGCCAGTCATTACGGCACAATTGCCCAGCACTGCTGCGCAGGCCTGGCGTCCTGCCGCCAGTGCCTGAGGTCGCCCCAGCCCTCCGGCAGAGCTCACCCCAACCCCTCCAGCGGAGATGAGCATGGAGCGTACGACGAGCAGGCTGCACATGCCCGGCCCGCCGCTCTCCCAGGCACAGCGTGCAGCACAGACTTTCCGCGAGCTCTACCTTTCCTGGCCGCAGCTAACCCTAACCCCAACCATGCGCCTCTGCGGGCGGAGCGGGGTGCGCCAAAGGTCCTCACCATCCAGGCGGGCTGCCACCCAGGCGGGCCACCCTCGCTGCGGCAAGCGGGCGCCGGCACCCCTCCCTCCTACCGAAACGGCCAGCAGGGCCCACCTCGTAGGGCGACAGGTGGTCGGCCGCCAGAAAGGCCGCCAGGTCGATCGGCCCCAGGCGGCCGTCGGCGTCACGGTCGGCCGTCGCGAACACGCGCGCGGTTGCCTCGGCCCACAGCGCCGGGTACTTTTCCTGGGGCGGCGGCGCGCGCGGTCGCCGGCTTGGGTTGAATGCCAACCCCTCTGCAGCGGTCTCAGGGGACACATCAAGCCTTCAACTCCCTTGCAGACATGATGGCAAGTTGATCAAGTTGATGGCTGGACATGTACCGTAAGGCTGCTGACATGCGAGTTACTCCTGATGAGCTTCGCGCAGGCACTGCCAGCAGGCCGCCGCAGCCCTTACTGCCGCTGACGTGCCCCCCGCCTGCTGCCAGATGCTGGCACCCGCACATGTTCCCCTGCCAGGCCAGATACTTCCATTTGCAGCGCAACTCCCATCCACGTTTGCGCCGCGCGGCCACGCTGGGCACTTTGGGCAAGTGTTGGTGTGCCACACACTATGTGTGTGCCTCAGCACACACATACCTCAGCGGCCCCGCTCACCAGAGCGAGCACACATATGTTTGAGTGCGCTACTACTTTAAACACCAGCACTTGCTCTTTTCACCTGCAGGGCGGGCCAGTTGCTGCCTGTATCACTAGAGTAGGCTACCACTCCTGACACCAGCACTTGCGGAAAATTACCTGCAGGGCGGGCCAGTCCAGCAGGCCGGCGGCGAGCTCGGGCGCGCCCAGCGCGCGCCCGCCGCCGAGCGCGCGCACCAGCTGCCCCAGCTCGGCCGGCTGCAGCGCGTGCCCCAGCGCGGCCAGGCCGCGGCGCAGAGCATCGCCGTCCACATCCGGCGCGCCCTGCACTCCCGCCCAGGGTCAGCCGGTGCTTGCTGCGCAGGGTCTGGTGCGCTGTCAGCGCCGGGCCGCTGCCGCACCGCCCGGACTCTGCCCGTGGCCAGGCACGGCTGCTGGCACAGGGCCAACAGGCGTAGGTGGGTGGCATGACGGATGGCTGATGCATGATGACTTGGGCTGGGTAATATAAGGGTAGGGTTTGCCAGCCCAAGACTTTATCGCTGGGTCTCGCGCACGCATGCATGCACAGCACAGCAGGACTCACGTGTCCCCCCAAGGCAGCAGGCCGTGGGCGGCTGGGACGCCGGGGCCGGACCGGCGCGGCCGACACGCGTTTGATCAGCGCCTGCAGGCGGTGCGAAAACGGCGTCACCACGGGCAGCTCAACGCAGCCGTCCCCCGCGGCCGCGCCGGCGCCATTGCGCGGCTCTGCCCAGCCCTGGTCGGCGTCCGCAGCGGCACCGGCGGCGGGCCCCGGCGCGTCTGCCTCCGCCGCAGCGGGCGGCGCGTCTGCGGCGCCAGCCCCCGCACCGGCGCGGCGGGCGCCGCCGGCGCGACATGCCGCGCCGACCGCGTCGGGGCCGCCCGCGCCGCCGCGCCCGGCCGACGCGTTGGGCGTGGCCGGCTGGATCTCTGGGAACGCGTCAGCGGCGGCCGGAGCCCGCAAAGAGCCCGCGTGGGCCCCGCCAGCGTCGCCGCAGCCGGCCTGAAACGCCGCAGCATCGCCGCTGGCCGCAGCCGGTGCGGCAGGGGGCGCGGCAGGTGGCGCAGCAGCTGGCGTCGCGGCCTCCTCTAGTGACCCACGCACGGCGCGCACGCTGCCAGCAGCGCTGTCCCCGGCCGCGGCCGCGGCAGGCGCAGCCCCCGGGCGCTCCGCGCTCGCCGCGCCGCCGCCCAGCGCGATGAGCCGGGCGGCGCGCTCGGAGGGCGGCGCGCCCCCCGCGCCTCCGCTGGCCTCCCGCGGCGCCCCGCCCGCGGCGCCATCAGCGGGGACGGGGCCGTCCGCGGCAAAGGCGTCGCCGCCGCGCACGGTCGGGCCCTCGTCTGCCAGGCGGAAGAATGTGGCGGCGCCGCCGCGCGCGCCAGCGCCGCCAGGCGCGCCGGCCGGGCCGGCCGCGGCGGGCGCCATGGCCAGCATGTCGCCGGCGACCGCCTCCAGCGCGCGGCAGCGGAACAGGCCGCCCTGCGAAAAGCGCTGCAGACGCTGCACCACGGAGGCGTCCAGCCGCCGGCCGCGTGCGCGGTCCTCCTTGCCGCCGCCCAGCCAGCGATGCTGTAGCGCCTGCCCTGCCCGCCCCGCGCACGCGCTGCCCGTTGCTGCCCGCCCAGCGCGGAGATAAGGTTAGAGAGAGCCGCTCCAAGCGCGACTGCTGCCAACAACGCCGCCCAGCGCCGTTGCAGCGCCTTGCCCCTGCTCCACGCAGAGCCCGCTTCCCAGCAAAGCTCTTTCATGCAGGCACACACGCCGCCAGCGGGTGGCAGGGCGCAGTGCTGCGCCCGGCGGTCGGGCCGGGCGGCTCAGCATCCCCCGTTGCCTGGTGTTGAACCCACCACACCCCCATCCCCCTCCCACCCTTGGACACGTACCAGAGACCCGGCAGGCCCGGCCCTGCCCACCCTCGCCAAATCATGTGCGGGTGTGAGCGCCCACCTGCTTGGCGGTCGGCCGCGCGGCCGCGTCCTTGGCAAGCAGCAGGCTGACAAAGTGCTTGGCGTCGCCTGAGATGCCGCGCCAGTGCCGGTGCGCAAAGTCAACCGGGTCCCGCGAGATCGCCCTGCCGCCCGCGGCCCCTATCTGTTCAGTGTCCATGCAAGTGAGGCATTTCATGACAACGTTTTGTCGACACTGCTGCTTGCCACACCGCCGCCGTCCCATGCCACTCACCTTGAGATTTATCCGTCTAGCACTGCGAGTCTAGTCAAACTGATGCTGTTCTGATCCAGGTCTGGGGCAGGCTGCAAGAGCGCGGCGCGCTCGCGCTTGGCCTCGCGCTGCAGCAGAGAGGCAGACAGCAGCGCACAAGTCGCTGTTGCAGGGCCGCACGCGATGCCGGGCCATAACCCCCTGCAGCACGGCCCCTCGCGCGCTGCGCCAGCGCCCTGGGGCTGGGCAGCAAGCGCGGGGGAAAGAGGGGGCCGCGCCGCAGCACGCGCGCGACGTCGGGGCGGTTGGGCGAGATGCGGTCGATGAATGGGAAGTCCCCAGTGAGCAGCTGATGCGCCATGACGCCCGCAGCCCACACGTCCGTCGCCGGCAGCAGCCCGCGCCCGCAGGCCGCCTCGGGTGTACCTGGCGGGCGCCGCGGCGGCTGACCGCAGTTCGGCTGGGCGTGACGTGAGCACGGAACATTTTGGCGAGCCTTGCTGATGACCATGAAACGACTTGAAAACTCCTACTCTCTATCTTTTCGAGGCCCACCTGGCAGGCATAGCAAATGTATAGCAAATACAAAGATTTCCGTGCACTGCCGTAGCTGCAGCGTGCCGCCATGCCTGCAGACCTAGCAAGCCATACCTGCGCGACAGGTTTGGAGACAGAGTGTATCAGTCTGTGGAGCGCATGAGTGGGGCCAGTCAAAGTACCCACCAGGCCCAGTAGGGGCCATGAGTGCGCACCACGGCGTGCCCTCCAGCTTCAGGCCCTTCACTGGCAGCTCCGCCGGGTCGAAAGGGTATGCGAGGCCGAAGTCTGCGCGGCGCGGCGCTCGCTCTGTTCAGCCCCCGCTGACCGCCCAGGCGGCCCCGCCAGAGATCGAGCGCCACCGTGATGCGCCAGATCGCACCAGCCCAGATGCCGAGCACATGCAGCATTTTGATACGGACTGTGGGCAACGCGCAGCGAGACCATGGGAGGGCATGAAAGCCCGCAGAACGGACGTCCTGCATGGAGCCTGGTTTGCATGCGCAGCTACGAAGCGTGGCTGTAATTTGCCATATGAAGGTCAGCCTAGTCAGTGCTGGGCTAATACCACCGGAGAGTGCCTGCGCATGTCAAGAGCGTGTTTCCCATTAAGCGTGTGACATGCACAGTGCATGCACGAAAGTGCACCCATGAGCGCCGGGGGGCACCGATGGCCTTGACGGTCGAACTGTCGGCCTCGTCCAGCAGCAGGAAGTTCTCTGCGCGGCCACGAGCCGCCGCGTCAGCCTCCCGCCGGCATCCAGCCCCAAAGGCTAGGGTTGGGTAGGGAAGGG
>JAABUR0100009682.1_pt1 | contig 10786 bp, 14 predicted proteins | sample 5560091 | NCBI WGS metagenome assembly JAABUR01 (sample SAMN10711879, study PRJNA513375) | rock metagenome | isolation source: Antarctica rocks | place: Antarctica: Victoria Land, University Valley sud
GGTACCGGGAGGTTGAGACGGCCAAGGCACCGCTCCCCGTAATCGTCGGCCTAGATCAGGCCGACCTCGGTCAGCAGGCCGAGTGTGCCTTCCAGATCGGCAAGGTCGCTCAGGTCGATGTCCGGCGCCTCGAGATCCGCGAGGGGAACGAGTTCCGGGTTCGCCGGGATCCCGGCGACCAGGGGATACTCCGAGGTGACCTCGGAGAAATAGGTCTGAGCTTCGGACCCGAGCAGGGCGGCCGCGACCGCCTCGGCCTGGGGTTCCTGACCGCTGCCGGCGATGATGCCGACCCCGGCGACGTTGATCAGGGAACCTAGGTCGCCATTGGCGAAGTAGTAATTCTCGACCGGAATGTCCGGTGTCTCGATCCGCGCCTCGAACAGGTAGTAGTGATTGACGAGCCCGACCGCGATCTCCTCGGAGGCGACGGCGGTCAACTGCGTGCCGTTGTTCTCGAAGACGACCGCCCCACTGGCGATCATGGCTTCGAGCCATTCGCGGGCGGTGTCCTCGCCGGCGGTGACCCGCAGGGCCGTCACGAAGGACTGGAAGGAGGCGTTGGTCGGGGCCCAGCCGATGGGCCCACCAAGCTCCGCCGAGGGCAGGTCCAGGATCGAGGCCGGGAGTGTGGTCGGATCGGTCACGCCAGTGTTGTAGACGAGCGTCCGGACCCGACCGGAGACGCCGACCCACAGACCCGCGTCGGAGCGGAACGACGGGTCGACGAGGGCCAGCGTCGCGGGCGGAAGCGGGGCGAGCACGCCGCCGTTGGCGAGCGCGCCGAGCGCGCCGGCATCCTGGCCGAAGAAGAGGCCGGCCGGCGTATTGCCGCCCTCCTCGAGGATCTGGGCGGCGAGCTCGGCGGTGTTGCCGTACCGGACGTCGAGCGTCACGCGGGTCGCGGATTCGATCGCGGGGATGACCCCACCGACCAGTTCCTCATTACGTCCACAGTAAACTGTCAGGTTGCCACCCACGGGCGTCGCCGCGGGCGTTCCGGGCGTCGCGTCCGGCCGGGCGGCGATCGTCAGGCGCTGGCCGAACAGCAGGCCACCACCGGCCGCGGTGGTCGCGCCGGCGAACTGCCGACGGGTCAGGAAGCGACGCGAGGCGGACTGATGATGGGGCAATGCGGGTCCCTTTCGAACGCCGGTTGCCGTGGGCGGCAACGCGCTTCGACCTGTCTGACCATCCCGCCAGGTCCTCCAGTGGGACGGACGGTTGGCCGGTTGAGCGCATCGTAACGCATTCCCGACCTGCTGAGTAGGATATAGCAACCCCACGTGAGCGCCTGCCCAAAAAGTGGCTCCGGCGACCGGAAGGAGTCCCAGTCGCCGGAGCCGTCATCGATAACCGTGATCGGCGGAGCGTCGGCTCCGACCCGGCTCAGGCCGGCCGGCGTACGCCGTTGAGCAGGCGGCGGCGGGGCGGCGCCGGTTTGGCCGGCGCCGCAACCGGCTTGCCCCGCTCGGCCTGGCGGCGGAGTTCCCGGAGTCTTCGGGCGAGGCGGAATCGCTCACGACTGAGATCCCGCTCGACCCGGGCGAAGACGGCCTCGCCGGCCTGCTGCTGCAACCAGAGCTTGTAGGCCCGGGTGTCCTGAAGACGGGCGAGTTCCTCCTGCTGCCCGTCGATCAGCCGCCGGAGCCGGTCGATCTCGGCCTCGGCCCAGAGGATCTTGTCCTCGATGCTGCGCTCGGCAACGCTGGTCGGGTCGATCTCGCGGGCGAAGCGGCGGAGCTGGACGAGGTCGAGATCGGCGTAGGCCATGTTGACGCGCTGCATGACCGCCTCCCGGCGGGCACGGTCCCCCTCGCTGCTGGCCCAGTCCGGGTGGTAGCGGCGGGCAAGGTCGCGATAGAGCGCCTGCGCCTCGCGGCGGGCGGCTTCGCGCTGGGGCGTACTCTGCCGGGCACCGCGTCCCAGCAGGGCCTCCTCATCCTCGGAGCCCTCGCCACCGTGTTCCTCGGCTGGACCCCCGACGGGAATGCCGGTGCGGTTGTAGCTCGGGGCGTCGGGCCGGTCCGGGTCGTTGGGAAGTCGGTGGGAGCCGCTCATCAGCAGGCCGGTCCACTGTTCGGCCAGCTTCGCCAGCACGTCGGCGAGCTCCGGGTCGAACAGCTCGTCCTGCTGGGCCAGGCTGTTCTCGAGATCGGAGACGACGATCCGGGCCTGTCGCACCTCGGTCAGGAGGGAGTCGACCCGGCCAAGGACGGCGCTCGAGAAGGCGCTGAGGAGCTGGCGGAGGGCGACGATCTCCTCCTCGAGCGTCTCGGCCTGGCGCTGACGGGCGGCGATCCGGACGAGGAGCCGGGCGAACTGGTCCTCCTCGGCACGTCGGACCCGAACCAGGGCGAATGTCGCCGGAGCGGGGGTTCGGGGAATACGGCGCGGGGCGGTTCCGGCGCGGGAGGGGTCGATCTTCTCTGGGGCGGATGTCACGAGGCGGCGAACTCCGGCGGCGTCGATCCTCGCGGATCGACGCGTCTTGAGACGGCACGGCGGCCGGCCAGGCGGTCGAAGCACGACGGTGTGGGGCCGATCGGTAACTTGCCAATTATGCCCGCCGGAGCCTTCGATGCCCAACCACGGCACTGGTCCAGTCCCGAGGCGGGAAGGCAGCGCCGCGCCCGATCGGCGTTGGTTGGAGTTGGTCGCTCATGCTCTCGGCGGCGGTCGACGAGTCCACGATCGGGGATTAGTTGCCTCGATCGTACAAGCCGCAGGCGTCGAACCCATCGTCATAGCCCAGCTCGAAGGCGCCAACCCGTTCCTCGCCGGTACCGTGGTCGACGCCCTCCTCGAAGCCGCCGATATCCTCCTGAATCGTCAGGAAGGCGTCGACGTCGCGCTGGGTATAGATGCCCCGTAGGACGGCCGAATGGATGTAGGCCCCGGCCAGGCAGTCGGCCTGCTGCTCGGCGATGAAGGTGTCCTTGGGGTCGCCGTAGTCGAAGTCGCGGCTCCAGCCGGTCAGACTCTGGAGATGATGGCCGGCCTCATGAGCCAGAACAGCGGCCAGCGCGATGTCGCCCGCCTGCGGAAGGATATAGGTCAGCATCCATGGCGCGTCGACCAGGATCGTCTCGTCGATTCCGCAGTAGGCTGGACCAGTGCCGGGGTACCGCTCCGTATTGGTCGTGTTCGGGGTGCCGCCATCGATCGACGTCGAGTAGCACGAGGAATCCGTCGGCTGATCGAAAGTCCTGTACGTTGGGCCTGTGTAGGGGTTACCCTCGAGTCTCAGCGACCGGCGGTAGAAGCGGTCGATGTCAGCACTGATGGCGTCTGTCCGGTCCGAGAACCCGCCGATGTCGAGCGACGGCTCCTCGATCGTCAGGCTGTCGTCGAGGAAGGTATCGGCGGCGTCGAGGCTGTCGGCGAAGTCGGCCGCTGTGGCCGACAGGCCGACGACGATGACCGACTCACCGGGGGTCACGGTCTGGCACCCGAGATAGAGGCGCTGTCCACCTTCGTCACGAGGGGATTCCGTGTACTCGAACGCGGTGAACTCGATGTCGCCTCCCGGCCCGATCGGGGCATCGACCTCATCATCCGTCGGGGCGAAGTCGGTGATGTCGAAGACCTGCTCGTAGAGCGTTGGCATCTGGTCGACGCACTCGGCCGCGTCGCCACCGAACTGCATGAGACCCCAGACCTGCAACGAGAGGTCGGCGTCGGTCTCGAAGATGGCGATCTCCAGGCCATAGGCGTCCGTCGACCGGTCGAGATTCCAGTCGCCGTTCCAGTCCAGGCTGTAGCCCAGCGGGCTCTCGTAGCTGGAGCGGCCAATGGCGGGCGAGCCACTGTCCGTCTGCTTGTCGCTGGTCAGCCCAGCCTGGACGCTCGCCGCGACCGGGGAAGTGACAAACGGTGCGGCGACGGCCCCGCTCCGGACCAACGGTGGACAAAGGCCAAGGAGCAGCATCAGGATCGTCAGGACCCGCAGCGGGCGCATGTAACCGGCAGGACGGGACATACGATCTCTCCAACGATAAGGTCAGGGCCACTAACGTCAGACATGGCATACCTCAGTATGTCGTCCGCCGCTGTCGACTGTTTCTTGCGACTCCGGCAGCGATCGGCCCGGCAACAGTGCCGATGCACCATTGCCAGGCCCCTTCCTGGATGGGCGGCTTGTCCGACGGACCGAGACGAGTGGTCTGTCACCGCTCATTCATCAGTGGCAGGGTGTCTGCGGCAGGAGAGCATCGACCCACCGTCCTGCCGCTGGATCCCCACCAGGGCGTATCCGTCCCGCGTCACCCTCACGGGTGAGCAGCGGGCGCGGGCTCGGGCCACCTGCTCACCCGCGCCCGCATCCTGCTCAAGGCCGATCATGGCGAGAGCGGTCCCGGCTGGTCCGACACCGCCCTCGCTCAGGCCCGGGACCTGCATCCCGGCATGGTTTAGCGTATCCGGTGCCAGTTCGTCGCGCCGGGCCTGGTTCCCTCCCTCGAACGCAAACGACCTGACCGGGTGTCTGAGCGCGCGCTGGACGGACGCCAGGAAGCCCAGCTCATCGCCCTGGCCGGTGCTACCCCCCCCGACGGGCAGGCTCGCTGGAGGCTACGCCTGCTCGCCGATGAGCTCATCCGGCTCGAGGTCACCGATGCCATCTCCTCCGAGACCGTGCGCCGGACCGTGAAGCAAACGGCCTCACGCCGCACCTGAGCGACCTGAGCGATCTGAGAGCGAGCAGTGGGGGTTTGCCCCGACGGCCGGTCCGGCGTTCGTCTGGTCCATGGACGACGTGCTGGCGGTCGACGAACGGCCGGACGACCCGACCTGTCCGGTGGTCTGTCGGGAGGAGACCAGCCGCCAGGTGCTCGGCGACACCCGGTCCCCGAAGCCAGCGGTGCCCGGTCGGAGCGCTCGCCACGATCCGAAGTATGTCCGGAGCGGCGTGGCCACCCGCTTCTCGGTTACCGAGCCGCTCCGCGGCTGGCGGCACGTCCCGGTCTGCCAGCCACGCACCGGGATCGCCTTCGCTCGCGGCGTCCGAGATTTGGTCAAGGTCCACAGCCACTATCCCTCCGCCGCATGGAGCGTGGCGGAGCGTGCTGGTGCTCGACCAGCTCACCACCACTCACCGGCCTCGCTCTCTGCGGCCGTCCCACCGCACGAGGCCCGCCGGCTGACTGAGCATCTGGAGATCCACTCCACCCACTCCACCCACTCCACCCACTCCACGCCCAGGCATGGCAGCTGGCCGAACCTGGCCGAGCTGGCCGGCAGTGTCTGAGCCAGTGTCTGAGCCAGCGGCTGCCGGGCCGCGAGACGATCGCCCGAGCGGTCGCCGGCTGGGCCGCCCGGCGCCATGGCGTCGATTCCCGCATCGACTGGCCGTTCCCGAGCGCTGATGCCCGGATCAAGCTCCGCCGACTCTCCCCAGCTAATGATGCGCGTCAGACCACTAGAGCGGAGCTCACGGTCCGTGTGGAACAGGGGCGCGTCGAGATTCCGCCGGTTCCAGCCCGCTGGCCCCGGATCCTCCGTCACCAGGGGTGATCCGAACCCGAACCTGTGCCCGTCCGCCAGCCGACGTACAGGCCACGCCCGGTCGGATACGCCTCATCACGCTCGACCGTCAGCCCGGCGGCCGCGAAGGCGTCCCGCACCTGCCGGTCGCTGAACAACCCCATGATGTGCCGCTCGGTGAATCGGTCGACCTGGCCCTTGGAGCCAACCAGGAAATCCAGCTCGAGCACCGAGAGGTCGCCGTCCCGGCCACTCGTCGCCAGCCGGGCAAGTTTCAGGTGGGGCTGGTTGACGATGTCGAGTCCCTGCCGCCCGTCCTCCCAGACCTCGGGCGGGAACCACGGCTCGATCAGGATCAACCCACCACGCGCAAGATGCCGGGCGAATCCGGTGAGCGTCCGCCGGAGCGCGGCCTCGGTCCGGACATAGCCGATCGAACTCCCAACGCAGACGATGACATCGTAGCGCTGGCTGGTCTCCCAGGTCGTCATGTCGGCGACGGTCAACGGGATACTGGGCAATCGGTCCCGCGCCCGCTCGATCATCTTCGGAGACAGGTCGAAGCCGGACACCCAAAAGTCCGGCGCCAGCCGCGCGAGCATGAGCCCGGTCCCACAGGCCGCCTCGATCAGGGAGATTGCCCGCGGGTTGCGCTCACCGATCTGCCGGCGCAGCGCCGCCGCGCCGGCGTCTTGATCAACCAGCCGCTCGTAGATCGCGTCGTAGTACTGGGCCGACTCGCGGTAGATCGACATCTCAACCCCTTCGCCAACTCATGGGCTGGTCAGCTCGATTCCCTCAGAAGATTCAGCACCGTTCCAACCAGATGCGGGTCGATCCCGTGAATCGCGATTCGGTCCGCGCCATCATCGGGCGAGGGAGCGGCCTGGTCGGGCCGAGGGGTCGGCCAGAGCTCGAGCACCCGTGGCCGACTGTCGGATGGGGTCGAACGGATCACGACTGGACCGGTCCCGGAGAAGTTGCCGCCGGATGGGATCAGCCGCCCGATCGCCATGACGGCTTCATCCAGCTGGTCCACCGCGTCGATTCCCGGCGGACGGCCCATCGCACCGGGACCGCGAACCGTGACATCCGTCCCCGCCCGGACGAAGACGAGGGCGAGCGTCGCGACGACGTCGACCAGTGAGATGGCGCTGGCGCCAGTCCATGGCTCCGCCAGCGATCCGGACAGCTCGATCTCGACGGGACCCGACGGCGTCGCGAGCCGACGGCAGACATGATCGAACGCTCGCTCGAGCGATCGCGGCAGCTCGGGATCAACGGGCCAGCGCGAGCCGTCGCGGTAGCCAGACTGATAGCCTCGAAGGGCCGCGACAAACGCGAGTGGCGGGATCTTCGCCGTGGTAATGGCCTCCCCGTCGCCAAGGCGGTCAAGGACCGTCGCGACCAAATCGCCATCGGCCGCCAGGCAGCCACTCGCCGCCAGCTCAGGAAGACCGTCCAATAGCTCGGCGATGGGCAGGTGCGGCAGCACCGCCTTCCAGACGACGGGCGTCCGGCTCAGGGCCGGCGGCAGGCACGCCGCTGGTAGCTGATGGGCAGCAATCAGTTCGGCGGCGACCTCGGGATCCGTCACCTCGGCGAGTCGGCTGGCGGCGGCCAGGCGCTCGACGACCCGTCCGGCGTTGGGATCAGCCAGGTCAGGTGAGGCAGTCCCGGACACGGCGCCAGTGACCAGCCAGCGGTAGACGAGGTCATGGGTCGATGTCGGCGACTTCGGGTGGCCGAGGCGGAGCAGGTCGGCGTGACGCCAGCCAGCTCCGGCAGGGGTGGCTAGGACGTCCTCGACGAGGTCCGCCGCTGGGCGGTCGTTGTACCAGGCGCCGATGGCCCGGCGCAGCCCGCGCCCCCAGCCCCGCAACCCCTGGACGAAGCTGGCGAACAGGAAGAGGTCGCGGCTGGTCCGTGCGACGCGAGGCAATGCCGTCAGGGCCGCGCGCCGCGTCAGGTCGTCGTCGGTCGCCGAGGCGAGCGCCAGGGCGAGGAGCATCGGCTCTGGGCGGGAGGGCACGGCGACGGTTGCGGCCAGGATCTCCGCGACCACCCGGAGGCTGTCGGTGGCCAGCGCGGCCCGGACCGGGCCAGCGCCGGCGACGGCGATCGGGGTGGTCCGGGATGGGACGGCGACGACGCCACCAACCAGCAAGTAACGCCGCAGCGCCTGCCAGGTGTCGAGGACTGGAATCGCGACGGCCGAGACTTCGCCGGCCGATCCCGGAGAGTCCGTGGGGTCGGCCACCGGAAACGACCGGACGGCGGGGTCTACTGTGAGCATCGAGGGCACGGAATACTCTCAATCCAGGGCTGGCACGGGGTGGGCTAGCGCGCCACGGGGTACCGCCGCTTGACGACGTCTTCGGCATGGGACAGGAAAAGTTCGAGTTCCCGAAGGAAGCGCTCCGGCTCTTCCAGCGACGGCAGATGCCCAGCGTCCGGAAACCGCACCATCACGGCGCAGCCATTCGCGCTGGCGATGCGCTCCCCAGCGGCGATGACGCCGGGCACATCACGCTCGCCGACGATGACGAGGGCTGGGCAGCGGATCTCCGCGAGCCGATCCGTCGCGATCGGGTCGAGCGGTTGCTCACCCCGGCCGGACCACGGGGCGGCGAGCGACACGGCGTTCATGGCGCCGACCCAGGCTCGGAGCTCTGGGTCGACGGCGTCCGGACCTCGCCTCGGGCCATCGACCCAGAGCCGCAGTTCGAGCTCATTAGCCTCGGCGACCGCTCCACGCTCGAGGGCGTCATCGACCTTCGACCAGACGTCCCGGACTACGTCGTCCCATGGCCAGCCGCCGGGCGTCGCGCAGGCGGTGACCAGCGCCGCCACCCGGTCAGGCATGATCAGCGTCGCGTCGATGGCGACGAGGCCGCCGAACGACGCGCCGACCAGGACGGCGCGGCCGATCGCGAGGTGGTCGAGGACGGCGAGCAGGTCGGAGTGGTGCGAGAACGGGCAGTCATCGGTCGCTGCCGACGGCACGGACTCGCCGAAGCCGCGCAGGTCGTAGCGCACCACGCGGTGGTTCTCGGCCAGGGCGGCGAACTCGGCGTCCCATATTCGGCGGTCGCAAATCCCGGCGTGGAGCAGAACGACGGATGAACCGGTGCCGGCCCATTCTCCCCGGAGGGTGGCGTGGCCGGCTTCGACGGCGAAGGCGTGGACATCGACGGCAGTCATGGGCGTCTCCCTGAACCATGAGGCAGCGGTGGGCCGAACCCGTCCGAGCCGGTCGCCAGCTGGGCGATCGGCTCGTCTGGCGCATCTAGTGGGTGGCGGACCGAGGTCCGGGAGCGGCATCCGCGGCCGGGCGGCCCCCGATCGCCTCACCAAGGCGGATCAAGCGAACGGCAACGGCGAGACCGAACCGGCCGGAACGAGCGGGGCTCGACGGGGGATCGCGGTCGGACGGGGACGTGGCGCCATCGCGACGTTCGCGCTGGGCCCGGCCAAGCATCGCGATGGTGGTCGCAAGTTCGATCGGTTGCATTGAAGGTCTCCCTGGGTTGCGGCGCTGACCCGATCCCGGCGGCCAATGGCCAGGGGGATCGGGTCTCGCTTTGGCGCGCAAAGCTATGGACACTGGGTGACAGGACGGGGCCGGGGAATGACGTCGGGCGCCGGGGCGACCGGCTCGGAGGCGATGGCCCGACCGGCGCGGACGAGCGCCGCGCCGAGCAGCTGCCGCGGGCCGGGTCGGGCGGGGAACGAGCGGGTGAGCAGGCGCTCCTCTCGGCGCCGGGCCGCCTCGACCAGTTGGCGCTCGTGGACGATCCGGGTCAACTCCGGGGACATGGGCTGATTGATCACTGGAAAGCTCCGTTGCGCCGATGCGGGATGAACTCCGGCCAGGTCTGGCCGGAGCGGTAAGTGGTCAGCCCGAGGCTGAGCGAGCGGCACCGTGCGCCTGCTCGATCAGGGCCGTAACCGGCGCGGCGGGGCGATCGCCGCTCAGGGCCTCGCCGGCCCGGACCAGCCGGGCACCGACCGAGCGCCGGACGAAGACGATCGACCACCCGGGTCCACGGGCGATCAACTGACGATTGCGGTGGGCATCGGCCGCGGCGATCATCTCGCGCTGGCGGTCGGCAACGAGGTCGAAATACAGATCGTTGGGGTACATCGCGAGTCCTCCTCGTGAGGGGCGGTCGAGGGGTCGAAGGCGTTCACGCCTGTTCGGGGACGACCGGAGCCCCGATCGTGAGCTCGCCGACCCGGATCAGGCGGGTGCCAACGGCTCGACGGATGGCTGTGATCGGCCGGGGGCCGTTGGAGCGGTCCTGTCGGGCCTGCCGAAAGGTGTCAGCGTCGAAGATCAACTGACGATGGTGGTCGTTGACCATCGCGTGTAGCAGGTAGTGGGGATGCATGGGTGGCTCCTGTCGGGGTGACGATTCGAGCGGCATCGACGATTCCGAACATCATCCTGACCTCCTCCACCCGGTGGGCCGACCCCAGGTCGGCCTGAACCCCTGAATTGCCATAGTGGCGGATTGCGCCATATTCGCCATCTCGGCCCCCCGTTCGGGCAAGACGGAACCAGCGGCTCACCCATTGGGCGAGTCCGGCGTCACACAAGATCGAACGAGCCATTGCGAAGCGATCACGGCCTGGCGGACGCCGGCGAACACCAGTCCCGGGGACGCAAAGAGCCCGGATCGGCGTTGGCCAACCCGGGCGACCGGAGCATCTCGCAATGTGACGGGCGCGCTAGCTCAGCGCGACGTTCGTCAGCATGCGAGACCTCCCGGGCAGACGGGGGCCATGAGGGGCGCAGTGATCCCACGCCGTCGCCGCGGCGCGGTAGGGCAGGCACCAACGAGGGAGCCGCCATCAGACAGTGCGTGCGCGACAAAGCTGTCGGCGACAACGGGGAGCATGATTGCTGAGACCATCGGGATACCTCCTCTCCGCACCTGCGACGCCGGACATCGTCCGGCCCTCGACCCAGCCACCTGGCTGCGTTGCCGTCCCGCGTCATTCAAGCCCTGAGTAGACTTGCGCGTCCGGCTGAACCAGAAGCCTGTCGCTTCTGAACCGCCGTCACCTTATCATCGCCCCCGGAAGCTGTCAATGGGTTTCGGCGGAAATCGCCAAAGGGTGTCGGGCAGACTCCTCACCAGGGGCCAGCTCGCATCCGGGAATGCCGCTGGAGAGGGGTTCGCGCTTGTCCCGTTACTGTCCCGCGGCGACGCGACCGCGACGATGTCGTCCGGTCCGCCAGACGGCGACCAACCAGCCCATCACGACGACGAGGAGCGTAGCAAGCGTGACGACC
>JAABUR0100009685.1_pt1 | contig 10780 bp, 9 predicted proteins | sample 5560091 | NCBI WGS metagenome assembly JAABUR01 (sample SAMN10711879, study PRJNA513375) | rock metagenome | isolation source: Antarctica rocks | place: Antarctica: Victoria Land, University Valley sud
TATGTAGTCTGCACCTCTGATCAAACGCCATAATTGATCGTTGCACGCTTTCACGATATAGCTTTTTATTCGACTCAACTAATCAGCTCTAGTTTAATCTTTCTCTTTCCTGTCGACTCCTCCTTCACATCACTGATCTTGACTACTACCTTTTGGAACAACTCCACCTCCACACTTCTGCTGCCGGAAATTCTCAGGACATATTCGTCCGCATCGAATACGCCCTCCGGCTCTGGCGTGGCCAAGTCACGCAGCCGAATTAGGCCTTCAACACCAAATCTTGGCACAAACACCACAAATCCGTTGGAGAAGACCTTCATCACGAATCCTTCTTCCTCGACCACCCTTCCTTTCAATGCCTGACCCACATAGTACTCTATGCTGGCTCTCCCAGCCATCTGTGCATTGCGATGTCGGACGTTAATGTTCTTACACACGCCTTCCAATTTTGCCTTGCTAAGCAGGCTTGCGTCTAGATTTTCGTACCCGATCGCAGCAGCTAACTGCCTGTGCGCTAGAAGATCCGCATACCGCCTTATGGGGCTCGTGAAATGTGTATATATTCCGCTCGCTAGTCCGTAATGGCGGAAGTCGGGGTAGGATTGGGTGCCGGAACAGAAGTACTCGGCAGACATCATGCACCGAGTTGCCATGATGCGGACCAGAGTATTGAAGAACGGCTCTTTCGGGTCGACACATGTGTCAAGCGAGTTGGCCAAGGCCTTGGAACTCTCTGTCTGAAGCTCTAATCCACGTTTGACTTTTAGTTGATTGGAAAGCTCTTCGAAATTGCTCTTCGGAGGGGCAGCGTGTCGTCGGAGTAAGGCTGTCTGGGAAAAGGCTTCATAGATCTTACCCGCGACGCTGATGTTCGCGAGAAGCATGAACTCCTCGACCAAAGAATTCGTGTCTAGCAGCTCTTTGGTTTTGACATCGACAGGATCCGAAGTCTCTGATTCGGTTTGGACGCGTACTTCTGGACTTGCAAGATTTAGTGCCCCTGCATCCATTCGCTTTTGACGGAGCTGTTTCGAGAGCATCAGTAACGTCCGCATACCTTGCGTGAGTTCATCATTCTGAGACTTGTCATCGATCCGTAATTGAGCCTGCTCGTAGCTAAATGCTTCCCTCGACCGAATGACTGATTTGGTAAATGACGAGCTGACAATCTCGGCATCTTTGGTGATCTCCCAGATCGTTGAAAATGCATATCGCTCCACAAATGGTTTGAGAGAGCAAAGGTCAGTACCAAGAAGCATGGGTAACATATCAATGCGCTTGTCAACCAAGTATACGGTTGTGCCTCTCGTGCTAGCCTCCAAATCCATTGCGTTGTTTGGCTTCATAAAATGTGATACATCCGCGATGTGAACTCCAACCTCAAAATTACCATTTGGTAATGGTCGAGCGTGCAGCGCGTCATCGATATCCTGACAGCCTACCGGATCGATGCTACAAACTAAAAGGTTCCTCAAGTCTCTTCGTCCACTCCAACCTAGATCATCAATACTCGTCGGTACCTTCCAGTCGTGGCCTTCTTTTGGCAAGCAATCCAAGACTCCTTTGGGAAATGGCCTATACTGTACGTCGTATTCAAGTAAGAGTGCTTCGGTCTCTGCACCCTTCGTTTCTAGCTCACCAAGTGACCTGACCAAGTGGCCAGCTGGATACCGTGATTCTTGATCCCAAGCGTCGATAGTCACTAATACTCTCTTGCCAAGTAGCTCATCAGCTTGACGAGTACGTAAGCGTATCTTGGGAATCCGCTTATCCATGGGGATCAAGAAAACCGCCTGTTGCTTCCGGCTTTGCTTAGTTGTTGATATCGAGCTGCTATCCACATGCCCTACGTATTGTCGCCAATTTCGTTTGATCACGCCAACGACACGCGCAGTAGGCTGAGGTCTTCCTTCGATGCTCTTTCCTTGCGTCCTTTTGATCTCATCCTGCAGAGCACGCCGTTCCTGCTCGGTGACAACAGCGTCGCCCTCATTCGCATCTGGGTTTTCGTTCTTCGTCAGCGTTTCCTCGTCTATGATCTTTGTGGATGGGGATTTCCACTGCGACTTCGGTAGGACTTCAACTACAATGACATCGCCCTGTACAGCCCTATTGCTGTTCTCTCGACCTAATATAAGTAGAGACTTATCAAACGCCGGGACATGAACAGATCCCTCTAAGTAATTGTAGGGTGAGACGTTGAAAATGCCCTGATGAAGTATTGCAGCCTTGATGCCAGTCATCATCTTCGATAAAGAAAAGTAATCAGGGTATAGCGATTCTGCCGCGCCACTTCGTGCCTCTTGTCCTTCACGGGACACACTGATCATGTCAAGGAGGCGATCAGCATCCTCAAGGCCGGATACGTAATCACTCAAGGAGCAAGCATCGAGCTTCTCAACTTTTGCCTTGTGTAGGTTCTCTTTATCGTCACTCAACATAACGATCGACGGGCGTTCTTTAGATCGTCCGCTGGTTTTGACAGCCTGTTGTAAATGGCTCGCATACCAGCTTACCGCTTTCCGAACAGCTCTATCATTACGATCGTTGATAGTTTCGCCCTGCTCCCTAACAACGTAAGTCTCTAACCTGAAGTCATTGAAAAATACGTAGAAGCGCTTGTCTTCGCTCTTAGTGAGCCCTATCAGTCGGTTGTAGAGGGGAAGAGAGCGATTCCTGAGCTCCTCCAAAACTGTCTGAAGAATGATGACATCGTAGAAGCCCGAGGCCTGTTCGAACAGGTCCATGCCATTGAGAAGCGCATTAGTATCAGGTACTAGATAGTGACCTGAGGGAAATGACTTCGTGCCGGCTGGGTTCTCAGATAGGATGAATGGAAGTACTAAGGTCATGTCAGGTTTCAAGGCCCTAAGCATAGATTTCTGCAACACCTACCAACTCCATTCGCATCTGCTGGAGCATTTGCTTGACACGCTAAACATAGCTGTGATGAACAGGGTATGTCTTGTCTGAGATACAATTCTCGAACAATCTTTTGGACTTTTCCACTTTTGGTAGATCTTACAAAAATTTTGCTAGAGATATTCGAGGCATGCGGATCGGAAGCTAAAGATCTTTTGAGGCTCGTCATGTTGGCTGTTGATGTAAAAATTATGCTAGACCTGAATATCGTGCTGGATCAGATCTTTCTTCCTACCTAGGTACTCTGCATACTGAATCTGGCAATGGTTACTGGGTGGAACTTGGCGAATGTGTCTTCAACCAAGTTTAAGCTGGCCAAGCTCGAATTAGGAATTATGACGCCTTTTTGAATCTTGAACTTTGAGCTTTGGAGAGAAATAAACAATAAGACCATTCGTTGTATAAGTGTTCAGAAGAAGAGGAGTTTTGGAGGTGCACACTGTTGCGGTTTGATTGGTTGAGCGTTCGTAGCTCGCGATGTCGCCCAAAGAAGCAACTATGACGAGCTACTCGCCATAGCCCGCCAACTCCAGAATTGTCACGAAGCTTACAACACTGGCCCCTTGCCCTCAGCTTTCTCCCTACAATTTATCGAGTCGAGTCGACTGAAGAAAATGTCTCTAGACCCGCCGACATACCTCAATTCATTACAAAATAATATAAGAGCACGGCCAATCCCATGGGAAGGAGCCGTTCGTGCTGGCACCATTACCGATAGTGACTTGAAGAAGATCAAGGCGGTGGACAAAGTCAGGAAAGACCAAAGACAACAGACAGTCGAAGCTGATACGGAGGCCTACAAATCGCTGCTGATAGGAGGGAGCCAAGGCAAGAGCGTGCTCGAGTCCGCAGCGAAGAGGGCAGATGTCATACAGTACATGCTAGTTTTGACTGGCGATTTGATTAATGGTACGGCTGCTAGGTGTACTGCGGCTTTATTTGAGGCACCACAGCTTACGCAAACACAGATGTTCCCTCCCTCTCCTCCGTCCTTCTTGAACATCCAGATCCCTACAAGCCATTCCTTCCCCTCCTCAGCCATAGCACAAACCCTGAAGACCCCATCCCCCTCCTTACCTCCTCCGTCCTTACCGCCCTAATCTCTAGCGCCCAAATTCAGCTCCCAAAATCCAACCGCCAAACTGACGATGCTCTTCCTAAACTCTACAAATACCTCTCCACACTCACCGAATCCCAGGATTCCGGCCTCCAGGATATTGCAGTCCAAGAATACTCCTCCCTCCTCCGCACTAAGAAATCCCGCGAACTTTTCTGGCACCAACGCAAAGAAACCGTCAACCCCCTCTTCGACATCCTCCGCGCCGCCGCCGGCGCTGGTAAAGACAGCGACAGCACCATGTGGTCCGGCGGCGCAAGTATCCGCACCGCTACCGAAGCCGGCCTCAATGGCGGCGTCGGCCTGCAGCTCCTCTACCACGTCCTCCTGACAATTTGGCAACTAAGCTTCGAAGGCGCGCTAATCGGCAAAGGCATCGAAAGCGAACATGAGCTCATCCCCCTTTACACTACTCTCCTCCGGCTCTCCCCCAAAGAAAAAACAACCCGCCTTCTTCTCTCCACCCTCCTCAACATCCTCTCCCCACTTCCCAATCGCTCCCATCTCCTCCCCTTAGCAACCCAAGCCCGTCTCCCCGCCCTCCTCGCAAACTTGAAAACCCGCCACCTCTCCGACCAGGACCTCCTCGATGATCTCCAGTCCCTGACCTCGATGCTAAATGACTACACCTCCGCCCAAACAACCTTCGACACCTACGCCGCCGAACTCCTCTCCGGCCACCTGACGTGGTCGCCCCCGCACAAAGACGGCGCATTCTGGCGCGAAAACGCACGCAGGATACTCGATCACAACGGCGGCGAGCTCCCCAAGAAATTGAGCGAGGTTCTAGCGAAGAAGTGGGAAGACGAGAAACAGGTCTTGGCGATTGCGTGCAACGACGTTGGATCCCTAGTCCGGGAGGCGCCGGAGAAGAGGGGCGAGTTGGAGCGGCTGGGGCTGAAGGCGCGGGCGATGGAACTGATGGCGGACGGGGATGAGGGGGTGCGATGGGAAGCGCTGAGGTGTGTGGGGGAGTGGTTGAGGTATAGTTTCGATGGGTGAAGGATGATGGGGAGAAGGGGGTAATTCTTGCTACTTGCTACCTGCTACTCGATTGTCATGGGCGTGCACAGTGCTTATCGAGGTGGTCGTGGAGGTATCGACCGGCTCTAGGGTTGTATTCTACAATGGCATTGCTCTAGATCTACTAAAAGGCTCTGGGAACTGCGGTGTATGCTTACCGTAACACAGTACTTTCTTCCATCCCCTTACTTGCCTACCCCTTACATCACTAGCACATCGTGTCCACCCCTTGCATCATCATGTTTGACAGGTGCTCACCACGCTATCGCACCCATGGTATTCGAGTCGTGCTCTCGGTGTGGCATCAAGCCCACGTGTGCACTCAAATAAAGCTCCCCCTTGCATAAACACGAGGTACACTAGATTGCCCGTTTATCTGGGACGGATGGTTCAACGGGACGCAAGCGATTGTTCGAGATAATGCACGAATGCAGGTTGGACTGTGTGGAAGATATAGTTAGTCCGGCGGGGCCTGGGGAGGTGGGATTTGCTAAGAATAGGTGTGTCCGTATTATGTGCACAGCAGGCGTTGCGTGGCAACAAGGGACGGTCCGAGACTGTCTGGCAGAATGCCTAGAAATGACTTGTTGATGTGGGTGTGGCGTGGGGGTTGTTCAGAAAGTGCCGTGTGCCTGGAAGGCGCCGTGAAGGCACGGCGAGGTGTGGCTGGACGGGAAATTTGGTTATCGTGACTATGCAAGTAAAAAGTATGGTTGTACGGTAGCGATTTGGCGGAAATTGGAGAGTTTTCCGGAAGGTGGGTGTTTGCGGCGGATTTGGAATAAAGGTAAGATAGTGTTCTGACATTTCCGAATTCGGTGAGGGTGGGTTACTAAGGGTAGCACGATACCGTTCTGGGATTTTCGGCTGAAAATCTGATTAGGTCAACCCGTTGGAGTTCTTGGAACTCACCAGACCCTTCTCTGTGGAAGGAGACTGGCGCTTAGAGTTTTAACGATTTTCGGGTGCTTGTCAGCTCTCTCAAACAAGAAACTATCAAAGTAGGAGGTAGATGGCAAAATTAGATGATTTGATATTGATTAGCACACTTCTCTACTCGCTGAGTAGGCGTGCAAAAGCGAACGACTCGCAATAACAGTATGAACACAGTAGCCTTCTTGCAAAATCCACCGGATAGGGATCCCCCAATCGGCCGGCTGAGTTCTGTCTCCAAGCCGAGTCCCTTCCTTTTCGAAGCCATATATCCCAAACAGAAGTAACGACATTATAATAGAATATTATAGGCCCTAAGTCGGGTATATGTGTACGTAAAGTTCTATATATTGTGACAGAAAAACTCGTGGGAACGCTGAAGGCGAGCAGAAAAGGGAAGTAGCAAATTACGGAGCTGGGCAAAGAACGCTTGTTGAGGACTCCGGTGGTATTGGTCAAGTATATAAGTAGCGACGTATGAGCATTTTGAATGCTGCGATTAATCCAAGAGCGGGCATGTTTGACTTGCTCTTTCACCAGTCAAACCGTAATGTCGGGAATCAAAGTCGTAATCGTCAATCGTGAGATGCTTGGTGGTTACGGAAGAATCGGTGCTACTGTTGAAGCATGTATAGAGTGGCAGCTTCGTTTATGCTAGTAGATGCTTGCAAGTGGTGGTTTTGGGGAGGATGGATCTGATATCCAACTGCACGAATTCAAAGGTCCAAGAAGCGACAAGGCTAGATGCTGCAGGGGACCAATTTTATCAGTTGTCGGAGGGTGTGAAGTCTTTAGGGGTGGCATGATGAAAGACGTATTCCTTCCGTGGCTGAGGGGTCCCTTGAGGTTTGGGGCCGAGTTGGACATTAATTTCTAGCGGCTTTGAGGTTGGCGAAGAGTTGCCGTAGAGAGTGGGTTGTCCGAATCCAATGTCTGGAGGAGTGGGTAAGAACGGATGAGATTCGGCCGGAAAAGATGCCTGGGACTCATAGTAGCTATACTGGGGGACGAAAGTCGGTTGTGGCATGGGTATTTGACCAGCAGTAGCGTACGTCTCCAACAACATGGATGGTGGGACTTGCCAGCTTGGCGGATTGTGGCGTCCTGTTGTCTGTGAGGGCGAATCTCCAAAGAAAGACTTGTGTTGCGGAGGTGCAGACTGGGGAGGCTGTTGGTATGCGCTTTGTTGGATTGGGAAAAACCTGTTGGAAAAGACGTCTGAGAGATTGCCTGAATTGAACGGTGTTATTGGAGGTGATGCGACATTCGCTCCGTTACCAAAGCCAGTTGGTGTAGAGGTGTCTTGAATTTGATCCCAAGGGGTTTGCCAGGCTTCCACAGGTAAATCCGCCTTATTGGCATTTGTAGGAGACGGAGGCGTTGGCGGAGTAAATACAGCGCCACAAAGTTCCGTGGTACTAGGACTGTGTCCCGTTGACATTTGGCTGTTGGCCTTTGCACTTGCCTCAAAGCATGCTTGAAAGTTCCGAGGAGACATCTGAGCGGACAGAAGACCAGATTTTTGGACCCGGGCATTGATAACATTCATGCCGAATGGGGTAGATTTGATTCGTCGAACGGACTGTGACGGTCCAAGGTTCAGCAATGGTACTTTTGAGTTGGGAGACATTGTTAATGGTCCCGCGTAAGATCGACTTCGGTGTGCATCAGGTCTCAGAGCGGCTGGACGAGGACGCTTCCTTCTTGAGGCAATGTCCAAACGTGGCGAGTCCTGCGTTTCGTTTGTTGAACCGAAACGAGGTGATGGTGAAGTCCCAATAGGGGCGCTTGGAAGTCTAGGTACTGCTGGTGAGTCTGCAGGTACTGCCGCTAAGCGCTGCCCGCTTTGCTGATTGAACACTTCATCGTACAAACCCCGATTGGATTGCTGCCGTTGAAGACGAATGGTGTCAAAGTTATTAGCCAGGTCTGAGGTGACAGATTCTCGACGCCCGAGCATCTCATGGTTTGCGAATGGTAACGGCGATGTCTTCGGCGGAGGGGTCATGAAGTCGGGCTGCTCACCATCAGAAGACGAGGTAGTCGCAAATGTCTGAATAGAAGGATTCCCCAGGAGGTACCCGTCAACGGAATTCTGATACATCGGTTGGGAACTAGCGTTGAGTGAGGCTTGCATGGCCGCAAGAGAGTCGTCTTGTGCAGAAGTAGTTACATGCGGCTCTGTGGTCCATTGGTGAATATCCCAGTCCAGCAACGCCGGCATGGACATGGCAGCAGTAGATCCTTTAAGATAGATAGCGCCTGGTTCGGAAGGAAAATCAAAACTATCCACGATAACTCCGTGGTCATCAAGTTGGCGTGCAGAGTCCATTACGGATTGGATCGAGTCAAGGCCGGAATTTTGCTGTGTCTTCATCTCAGTGAGATTGTTGGGACCAGAACTCGATATGAAATCACTTGTCGGAGGTTCTTGAGGCAAGGGACCAGCATCAGAAAAGCCGTACATTGAGGCTTCGAAGAAGTTTGGAAAGGACAAATCCGGCGACGACCACTGGGAACACTGCTCTGCAGACACAACATTGAAGCTTTGCTCCGGTCGACCTTGATGTCTGGCCTTGGCGCGGCGGTTTTGATACCAGTTCTGCAGCTTACATCAGTCACGGAATCATATAATTCACGAAGGGTACCCACATTGACCCGTTGAAGCGAGAGTCCAATTTGTTTAGCTAATTGCCTCTTGAAGTCCGTGTTCGGCTTGTTTTTCCCTTTGAAATGCCTCTCTAGGATGGAAATCTGATCCTGCGTAAGGCGTGGGCGACTTGAAGTATCCAATTCTTCTGCCTCGTCCTGTGGCGATGTCGGATAAACTGGGCCATGGATGCCAGAAGGCATACCAGACCCGTGATTGAAGCTGTCCTGCTGGAGCATTGGGTGAGATACAGGGTGTGTCGGAGTGGGTCCATGCATCACCGCCTCGTGCTGAGGGTAGAAGGGATTTGAATACTCCATTGCAGTATGACGAAGACGGCCTTCTTACGCCGATTAGGACAGGAGATGGCAGGTGATTTCCCGCAGTCAAGCCAAGGTCTATAACTGCTTTTGAAGAGTGATGTAGAGCTTCAATGCTGTCCCACGAAGTGTGTAGTTGATCAGGTCACCACAATCGCTATTGAGGACCAATTGGTCCGTGGTCGTAGCTTGAGGTGCGGCTCACGAATTTCCGAGAACGGTGGATAGGAAGCGGAAGGATATTAAAATGTTTGTAACGACAGAAGGAATTAAAGTATGTCGAATGGCTTCAGTGAGAGTGATGAGTCCGACAAAAGACTCGAGGGCGCCAACGAGAGTCACAGCTAGACGCCGACAGAAAGATTGGAAGAATATCTAGAAGTGGGCAGGCAGAGGTATGAAGTATCAGGGTAGTAGTAAGGCGAATAATGGCGGGCGGCTCTAGTTCTGGGAATTACTGACAGTCTCGCCTAGTGGTCACAAAAAAAGTACTGAATGCCACGCCATGGGGTGCCAAGGAGCGTGTGCGTTTCGTGCATCCAGTGGGAGGGAGGGAGCGAGTAGGGGAATGGGGTGGCGCAGGACGGAGCCAGCTATCTGCCGTGTCACGGTCTGACTTTCTTTTCAATCAACCGCCGAGGAGTCCAACTGCATGCGCTGCAATGCGGGTGGAAACTGGAAAGGAGGAAGATGTACGGAATAATACAGGCAGTCAGGCAAGTGGTGTAAAGTACGGAATAGAATACATAGAATACGTCCACGGTAGTCCGTAGTCCGTGACCGTAAGGTAGTCAGTCTGCAGAAGCGAACGATGATGAACCACAACCTTGGAACGTCGGTCTAAGCCAGTACCCGTAGCTAGTTGGGTTGTGTCGATGTTTATTTCTCGCCCCGGTTTGGGGCTAGGTAGAGATGCTGCTGCTGCTCATTTCCACGACGAGAATCTGATGCATCCACAACCCGCAATGGCCGGTTCCTCATGGCACCATGGATAATGGGCAATGACGACGTGACGATAAGCCAGGCATCCTGGTTACCTGTTGCTCTCACAGTTACAATTGACTCCGGTGGAGCAACAGACGCTTTACCATACTCGGTATCCGGAAGTATAATACCTGACTTTACTGACTTTACTGACTGTCGCTACCTTACGGAATACCTACAGTTTGCTTGACTCTCGTTGCTTTGTGGCCTTGCTTAGCGCACGGTACGGTAAGGGAATTGGAGGGAAGGGTCTGGGTACATAGGGAACTGCTAAGGGCCAAGGAGAGGATCGAAGAGCAACACACAATCCCTCCCACATCCCTCCATCCCCCTGCTGGCTTTACATCTTGTGCCACTTGTGATTTGTGCAATTCGTTCTGCTTGCTTGACGGGGAACCTTAGCCGCGGATGGTGGAGATCATCTCCTCAGGACTAAGTCCAAACTGCGCAAGGTACAAGACTTGACTTACCTTCAGGTACTCTTCTGCAGACTGCAGCCTGCATCCTGCAGCTCTGCTCGAGCTATCTTATACCCACGTTGTCTTATTTTTACACCCACCCACACAAATACATCCCGGCTTCCCCCCATCGGAATCTGCGCACTGCCACGCAGATCATAGTCTATAGATCTGTAGGTAGGGTCTTTTGCTGAGGGCGAAGAAAGAACTTCCCTTATTTCTAGTGTGCGCGCACGGAAACCTCTACCTCTTCCCTTTCTACCATGATGCTTTGCTTTAAGGCATTGGTAGGGGTACGGAGGTAATCACTAGTAGAACTCTGCCATTGATCATATGCCAGTACTTGTATATATACCCCTCCCCCGGGGTTTAA
>JAABUR0100009689.1_pt1 | contig 10778 bp, 9 predicted proteins | sample 5560091 | NCBI WGS metagenome assembly JAABUR01 (sample SAMN10711879, study PRJNA513375) | rock metagenome | isolation source: Antarctica rocks | place: Antarctica: Victoria Land, University Valley sud
CCGTTGCATGGCCTGCGCGTAGGTGAGCCGGTCGAGCTTGCGCGCAGCCGGGTCCTCGGCCGGGTCAGCCGTGTAGACACCGTCGACGCCGCTCTTGCCGACGAGGACGACCTCGCACCTGGTCTCCAGCGCCCGCTGGGCGGCGACCGTGTCGGTGGAGAAGAACGGCATACCGGCCCCGGCGCCGAAGATGACGACGCGCCCCTTCTCCATGTGCCGGATGGCGCGACGCGGGATGTACGGCTCCGCGATCTGGCCCATGGTGATCGCCGTCTGGACGCGGGTGTCGATGCCGGCCTTCTCGAGAAAGTCCTGCAGGGCAAGGCTGTTCATGACGATGCCGAGCATGCCCATGTAGTCGGCCCGGGCCCGGTCCATGCCCTTCTGCTGCAGCTCGGCCCCGCGGAAGAAATTGCCCCCGCCGGTCACGACGGCGATCTGGACGCCGGTGGCGCTCGCCTCGGCGATCTGCTCCGCGATGGCCCGCACGACGTCGGGGTCGAGCCCGACGCGGCCGCCGCCGAAGACCTGGCCCGAGACCTTCAGCAGCACTCGCTTGTATGCCGGGTGCTCGAGGCTCGTGCTCGGATCCTCCGCGCTCACTGTGCCTCCAAGGGTGTCGTGCAGTCCGGTCGATCCAACCACAGCGCGGGGCGGCCCCGGCGGCCGCGGCGGCCGGCATACCGGTTCGACTCCCCGCTGTCAGCCGCCGACGCGGAAGCGCTGGAAGCCCTTGGCGGTGGCACCGGCCTCCTTGAGCACCTGACCGACGGACTTCTTCTGGTCCTTGGCGAACGGCTGCTCGGTCAGGACGTTCTCCTTGAAGAAGCCATTGACCCTGCCCTCCACGATGCGCGGCAGGGCCGCCTCCGGCTTGCCCTCCTCCTTCGCCGTCGCCTCGGCCACCCGCCGCTCGTTCTCGACCGTCTCGGCGGGGATCTCGTCCCGTGTCAGCACGCTCGGGCTGAAGGCTGCGACGTGCATCGCCACCTCGCGGGCCACCGTCTCGTCGCCGCCGTCGGTGGCGACGAGGACGCCGATCTGGGCCGGCAGGTCGGGGCTCGTCTTGTGCAGGTAGGCCACGACGTTGTCGCCCTTGATCCGCGCCACGCGACGGACCTCGATCTTCTCGCCGATGGTCGCGTTCGCCTCGTCGAGCATCTCCTTGACGGTGCGGCCGTCCTCCAGGGTGCTCTGCAGGAGCGTCAGGGCGTCCTGCGACTCGGTCCTGACTGCCTGCTCGAGCACCTGCCCGGCGAGGGCGATGAACCGTTCCCCCTTGGCGACGAAGTCCGTCTCGCAGTTGACCTCGACGAGGGTGCCGACGCCGGCTCCGGCCCTGGCCGCGACGAGCCCGTTGGTCGCCGAGCGACCCTCGCGCTTCGTGACGCCCTTGAGGCCCTTGACCCGGAGGATCTCGGTGGCCTTGGCGTGGTCGCCATCGGCCTCGTCGAGCGCCTTCTTGACGTCGAGCATCCCGGCGCCCGTCTGCTGGCGCAGCGTCTTGATGTCAGCGGCGGTGTAGTTCGCCATGGTGGTGTTCGCTCCCTCTTCTGTTCGGTCCGGGCGTGCGACGTGCTCCGGGGCGGCCGGTCCCTCAGGCGCCCGGTTGCCCGCCGGTCACGGCCGGCTCCGCCCCGTCGGCGGGGGTGGTGGCGGGGCTGGCGGCGGGGGTGGTGGCGGGGGTGGTGGCGGCCGGGACGGGACCGGAGCCCGGCTCGGCGGCTTCCTCAGTGGCCGGTGTCGCAGCGTCGGTCGCCGGTGCCGAATCGGCGGCTTCGGTCGGCTCGGTCCCTTCGGTCGGCCCGGTCCCTACGGTCGGCCCGGTCCCTTCGGTCGGCCCGGTCTCCCCGGGGGCATCAGTCACCTCCGCCGGCTCGGGCGCGCCGACGAGCGCGGCGGTGCTGGCCGCATCGACGGCGGGCGGGGCGGTGGGCGGGGCGGTGGCGACGGTCTCGGCGCTCGCGGCCTCGGCGTAGAGCTCGCGCTCCCACTCGGCCAACGGCTCGTCGGCGCCCACACCGTCCGTGTCACCACCGGAGCGGGCTCCGGCGCGCGCCACGAGCCCCTCGGCGACCGCGTCCGCGATCACCCGGGTGAGCAGGGCCACCGAGCGGATCGCGTCGTCGTTGCCGGGGATCTTGTAGTCGACCTCGTCGGGGTCGCAGTTGGTGTCGAGGATGGCGATGACGGGAAGCCCCAGCTTGCGGGCCTCGTCGACCGCGAGGTGCTCCTTCTTGGTGTCGACGATCCAGACGGCCGAGGGCACGCGGGCCATGTTGCGGATCCCGCCGAGGGTCTTCTCGAGCTTGTCCTTCTCCCGGGTGAGGACGAGCAGCTCCTTCTTGGTGCGCCCCGAGCCGGCGACGTCCTCGTAGTTGATCTCCTCGAGCTCCTTGAGGCGGGTCAGCCGCTTGGAGACCGTGTTGAAGTTGGTGAGCATGCCGCCGAGCCAGCGGTGGTTGACGTACGGCATACCCACCCGCATCGCCTGCTCGGCGACGGGCTCCTGGGCCTGCCTCTTGGTGCCGACGAACAAGATCGTGCCGCCGTGCGCGACGGTCTCCTTGACGAAGTCGTAGGCGTTGTTGATGTAGGTCAGCGACTGCTGCAGGTCGATGATGTAGATGCCATTGCGCTCGGTCATGATGAAGCGCTTCATCTTGGGGTTCCAGCGACGGGTCTGGTGCCCGAAGTGGACGCCGCTCTCGAGGAGCTGGCGCATGGTGACGACGGCCATGCCGTGTTCTCCCTCGCGTTGTTGTCAGTTGTCCAGGCGCCCACGGTGTGGTCCGCCTGCCTGGCGCCTGCAACGCACCCCACCGGCTGCGAACGGCATACGCTCTGCGTGCCGTCGCTCCCGGACTGCTGTGGTGCGCCCCGCCCTTGCAGGAGACCCCGGGAGGTGCCTGGCCGGACGGCGGAAGACGCGCGAATTCGACGGCCGCCCGCCGGACGAGGTCCGGGCACGACTGTCGTACCGCCCATCCTACGGCGGGGACGCATCCGGACGGAAATCACGGCCGGCCGGGCACCGCGCTCCGGCCGTCCCGGCAGCCCGGGCAGGCGCTCCGGCCACCCGCTCGGTCCGGCGCCTGCTCGGGGGTCCCACCAACCCCTAGCCTGCACGTATGCCAAACCCACTGGTCGCCCGCATGCAGGGATTCGGGACGACGATCTTCTCCGAGATGTCGGCACTCGCCCAACAGGCGGGGGCCATCAACCTCGGTCAGGGGTTCCCGGACACCGACGGACCCCAGGAGATGCTCGACGCCGCCAAGGCCGCGATCGACGCCGGGTGCAACCAGTACCCCCCGGGGCCCGGTGTGCCGCAGCTGCTGGAGGCTGTGGCCAGGCACCAGGCGCGCTTCTACGGCATACCCGTCGATCCTGCGCGCGAGGTGCTGGTGACGGCCGGGGCCACCGAGGCCATCGCCGCGACGGTGCTCGCGTTCTGCGAGCCCGGCGACGAGGTCGTGACGTTCGAGCCGTACTACGACTCGTATGCCGCGACCATCGCCCTCGCGGGGGCGACCCGCCGGACCTCGGTGCTGCGGTTCCCGGACTTCGCCGTCGACGAGGCGTCGTTGCGGGCGGCGTTCTCCGAGCGCACCCGGCTGGTGCTGCTCAACTCGCCGCACAACCCGACCGGCAAGGTGTTCACCCGCGCCGAGCTCGAACTCGTCTGCGCGCTGGCGCGGCAGCACGACGCGTGGGTGGTCACCGACGAGGTCTACGAGCACCTCGTCTACGACGGGACGGCGCACATCCCGGTCGCGACGCTTCCGGGGATGGCCGAGCGGACGCTGACCATCTCCTCCGGGGGGAAGACGTTCTCGGCCACCGGATGGAAGGTGGGCTGGGTCTGCGGGCCGGCGGAGGCGGTCACCGCGGTGCGGACCGTCAAGCAGTTCCTCACCTACGTCGCATCAGGCCCGTTCCAGCCGGCGATCGCCACCGCTCTCGGGCTCGGCGACGAGGTGTATGCCGCTCTCGCCACGTCCATGCAGCGCAAGCGTGACCTGCTGTGCGACGGGCTGGCGGCCGCCGGGCTGACGGTGGCTCGACCGGCGGGCACGTACTTCGTCGTCGCGGACGCCGCGCCGTTGGGGGCACGGGACGCCCTCGACTTCTGTCGGTCGATGCCCACCACGTTCGGGGTGGTCGGTGTCCCGGTCTCGGTGTTCCATGACGACGTCGACGCAGCACGGACGCTGGTCCGGTTCGCCTTCTGCAAGCGCGACGAGGTGCTGCACGAGGCGGTCAGCCGGCTCGCCGACCGGCGTCGCCGGGCCGGCTAGGGCTCGTCCACAGCCTCCCCGTCGGTGTCGGCACCGTGCACCGGTCCGGGACCGGACGAGTTCGGACCGTGCCCGCGGGAGCACCGTTGACGGGTGGTACACCTCAGCGGCGTCACCGTCATCGCCGCGGTGCTCAGCGCCGCCCTCAGCCTCTGGCCCCCGCCCGAGGCGGTCGTCCCGCCGTCGTCAGGGGCGGGGCCGGTGGGCTCGTCGTCAGAGGCGGTGCCCGGCTCGTCGTCAGAGGCGGTGCCCGGCTCGTCGTCAGCGGCGGTGCCCGTCTCGTCGTCAGGGGCGGTGCCAGCGGGTGTCTGGGCCGCACCTCGGCCCGGGGGGCAGTGGGCGTGGCCGCTCGCCCCGCGTCCGATCGTCTCGCAGCGGTTCGCCGCACCGGCCGAGCGGTGGTCGTCGGGGCACCGCGGAGTCGACCTGGTCGCTACCCCCGGTCAGCCCGTTCTCGCGCCCTCCGGCGGCGTCGTCACCTTCAGCGGGGTGATCGCCGGCAGGGGGGTCGTCGTGGTGAGCCACCCCGGCGGCCTGCGCACGACCGCCGAGCCCGTCGAGGCGGCGCTGCCCGTCGGCAGCGTCGTGGGCAAGGGCCAGCAGGTCGCGGTCGTCAGCGGCGCGCCGCCTGGACACTGCCCCCCGACGACCTGCCTGCACTGGGGAGTCCTGCGCGGCGAGAGCTATCTCGACCCGCTGCTCTTCGTGGGGTCCCGACCGGTGCTCCTGCTGCCACTCGAACCGGGGCGCTGAGCCAGGACAGGCAGGGGCGGACGGCGATGCCCGCGGCGAGAACGGAGGTCAGGCGCTGGTCGGGAACTTCCAGGCCCGGCACCCCTGCAGACCCTTGGTCTGCTGCATCATCACCGGCGCGAACCCGCCCGGGCTCGGGCAGCGGACGTGCCCGTGGCCGAGCCCATGTCCGACCTCGTGGTTGACCTGGTAGGTCCGGTAGCCGGCGAGGTCCGCACCGTAGGTGTGGGCACCGCGCAGCCACCGGGTCAGGTTCAGCACCGCCCGGCCGCCGTTCCAGCACGAGACCTGCAGGGTCGTGACGTTGGCGGGAGCGCACAGCTGCGCGGTGAGCGCGGGGCTGGCCAGTGTCACCCGCATGTCGACGTTCGCCCCGGCGATCGCCGCTTGGGGACTGACCGGGACAAAACGGACAGCGTCCTGGGCCTGCCAGCCTCGCGGGTCGGACAGTACGGCGTGCACCTCGTCGACGAAGGCCGCGTTGTCCACAGGAAGGCCGTCCTCCGCCTCGATGGTGTAGCGGATCGTCCGGCCCTCCGCCCGGAGCGGGCCGGTGGGCACCGTGAGGATCCTGATCGAGCCGGCCCCGGTGGCAGGGACAGCGGCAGCGACCCCGTACTGGGCGCCGGGCGTAACGGGTGGGTCCTCAGCGAGGTCTGCCTCGTCGTCGTCGGTCCCTCCGGGTGCAGGCGGCCCAGCCGGAGCGGCCGGGTGGCCCGTCGTGCGGGTGCCGGTGCCGGGGGCGGCCACCGCCGAAGTGGCAGCCTCGGTTGGGGCCGTCCCCTCGCCTCCGGCGGGCGTCTGGGCCGCCCCGGCCACCTGCTGGGTTGCCTCCGTCTCCAGGTCGGGCTGGCCGTACGCCAGCCGAACCAGGACAGCCCCGAGCAACAGCAGTGCAGCGAGGACGACCGTCGACCGTCGGAGCCGCGCCCGCCGCCGGGGGCTCATGCCAGACCTGTCCAGACCCCCGTCCCCCGGCAGCGCCGGCTCCGTACCCAGGTCCCGGACCGGTCGCGCAACTCCCACCGCGTGCGCTGTCTGCGCGGTCCCGCCGCCCATGTCCCTGGGGTCAGGCACGGGGATGAGCCTGTTCGTAGGAAGCGCGCAGGCGGGCCACCGACACGTGGGTGTAGACCTGCGTCGTCGCGAGGCTGGCGTGCCCGAGCAGCTCCTGGACCATGCGCAGGTCAGCGCCTCCTTCAAGGAGGTGGGTCGCCGCGCTGTGGCGCAGCCCGTGGGGCCCGAGGTCGGGCGCATCCACGACGCGACCCAGCATCTCGTGGACCGCGGTGCGAACCTGGCGTGGGTCGGTCCTGCGCCCGCGGCGGCCGAGAAAGAGGGCGGGTCCGCTGTTCGGGAGCGCCACGCTCCGGCGCGCGCCCAGCCACGCCTCGATGGCCCGTCGGGCGGGAAGACCGAAGGGCACCGTCCGTTCCTTGGCGCCCTTGCCCATGACCCTGACGACGTTCCGGGTCAGGTCAACGTCATCGACGTCCAGGGCCACCAGCTCTCCCACCCGGATGGCACTGGCGTAGAGGAGCTCGAGGACCGCACGGTCTCGGATCGCGATGGGGTCGGCGTCCTCGCCGTCGGCCGCCACGGCGGCGAGGTCGAGCAGCGCCGCAGCCTCCGACTGGCGCAGCACACCCGGCAGCGCGGCCTGACGTCTGGGTGCGACCAGACGCAGTGAGGGGTCCTGGGGGATCCGCCCCGTCCTGGTGGCCCAGCGCAGGAACGTGCGTACCGAGGCTGCGCGCCGAGCGATGGTCGAGCGCGCCGACCCCTGCCGCGACAGCTCGGCCAGCCAGGCCCGTAGGTCCGCGAGCCGCAGCTGCTCCAGCTGCGCCACCCCCCGCTCCACTTCGGCGAACTCGAGCAGGTTCGCCACGTCGGACACGTACGCGCGACGGGTGTGCTCGGAGTGCCCTCGCTCGGAGACGAGATGCCGGGCGAAGGCATCGACGAGCTCCATCGGTAGCGTGCTCACTCGGTCACGGTGACAAACCGGCCCTCAGGTAGCAAGCATCGCCCCTCTCTCCGCGAGTCGCCCTGAGCGGCTGGGCGTGCGGTGGGGCGGCCGTGCCGGGCGTGCGGCGGGGGCGGCCGTGCACGGGTACTGCCGGGTGCCGGGCAGCCGCTCATTGGCAGGGCCTTGGGCGTTGTCGCCACACCTCTCCCTCCCGAGTCGCCAGACCGATGACCTCGAGGCGGCCGAGGCAGGAGAGGACCGTGGTCTCCGCCATGCCGGCACAGCGGGCGAGCACCGACAGGGACGCCCCCTTGCGGCGCGGGAGCGCCCCCAGGACGTGCCGGGCATCCGGGTCCAGGCTGTCCTCGGGCAGCACCGGCGCACTGCGCCGGGGTGCCGCGTCGACGCCGATGGCACCGAGCAGGTCCACGATCTCCGCCACGTCGGTGACGAGCTCGGCGTAGCCGTCCCTCCTCGCCTGGTGACACCCCGCTGAGGACATCGAGGTGATCTGTCCCGGCACCACACCGACCGGGCGGCCGTGCTCCGCAGCGCAGCGTGCTGTGTTGAGAGAACCCGACCGCAGCCCTGCCTCGACGACCACGGTGCCCAGCGTCATCGTCGCAATGAGCCGGTTGCGCTGGAGGAAGCGGGACCGAGTCGGGGCACACCCGGGTGCGACCTCCGCGAGGACCGCACCGGAACGCGCGACGTGCTCGATCAGCGTCGAGTGGGCCCGCGGATAGGGGCGTTCGACGCCACCGGCGAGGACGGCGATCGTCGAGCCACCGACCGCCAGCGCCCCGCGGTGCGCGGCGGCGTCGATCCCGAATGCCGCCCCGGACACGACCGTGTAGCCGCGGTCGGCGAGGCCGGCGCCGAAGTCGGTCGCGACGTGCTCGCCATAGGCTGTCGACGCACGGGCACCGACCACCGAGACGGAGCGGGTGGCCAGCTCCTCCAGCGGCGCCGGGCCCCGGACCCAGAGGCAGTGTGGCGGGACGGCCAGGTCGTCGAGACCGCGTGGCCAGTCGTCATCGCCGGGGCAGACGATGCGCGCGCCGTACCGCGCGCCGATCTCGAGGTCTCGTTCGACGTCCAGCTGCTCCGCGCGCCCCAGGTACGCCGCCACCGCCTCGACGGCGCCGTCCAGCACCAGGCCGAGAGCGCCGACGGGACCGAGCCGGGAGACGAGCTCCGCCGCTCTGGGGTCACCGGGCTCCGCGAGACGGGACCACGCGGCCCGGGCGAAACGGTCCTGCCGGAGCAGCGTGCTGTTGACGCCCGAACGCCCTCGCACCGTCATGGCGGCACCGCCCGTGTCGCCGACCGGACCTGCCCGCGCCGTCATGCGGCGACCGCGACGTGCTGTCGCAGGCTGAGTGCGAGGCCGACGTCGTCACGGGTCGGAACACCGCCGGCCCCGAGGTCGCTGATGGTCCAGGCGAGCTTGAGGCACCGGTCGTAGCCGCGCATGCTGATCATCCCCGCGTCGATCGCGAAGTCGAGGTCGGTGGTGGTCGTCCGTGGCAGGCGCTGTCGCCCGCGGCGAAAGACCGTGCCGGGGGCGTGCCCGTTGAGCCGCCAGTCGCAACCCGCCCATCGCTCCGCCTGGCGCGCCCGCGCGACCCGGACGCGCGCGGCGACCTCAGCCGTGCTCTCCCCCGCCTCCATCACCAGGGTCGCCCGGGAGGGGGCCGGGACGAAGACCTGCAGGTCGATGCGGTCGAGCAGGGGCCCGACGAGCTTGCCGAGGTAGGTTCGCCGCCGCTGCGGCGGGCACGAGCAGCCCACCCCCTTGCCGAAGCCCATGCCGCAGGGGCACGGGTTCGCCGCCAGCACGAGCTGGAATCGGCACGGGTAACGCACCCGCCCCGAGGCCCGGGCGATGACCACCGAACCGGACTCGACCGGCTGGCGCAGGGCCTGCATGACCTGGGGCTTGAACTCCGGCGCCTCGTCCATGAACAGGACACCGTGATGGGCCTGGGTGATGGCCCCGGGGTGGATGTGTCCGCTGCCGCCCCCGATGACCGCCGGCATCGACGCCCCGTGGTGCGGCGCGACGAAGGGTGGCCGCCGTTGCAGGCAGGTCTGGTCGCCCAGGGTCCCCATGATCGAGGCAATGGCCGTGACCTCCATGGCCTGCTCGTCGTCCAGCGCGGGCAGGAGTCCGGGGAGCCGTTCGGCAAGCATCGTCTTGCCGGCGCCCGGGGGGCCGACGAGGTAGAGGTGGTGCCCGCCGGCCGCCGCGATCTCGAGGGCGCGCCGCGGTTCGTGCTGACCGATGACGTCGACGAGGTCCGGAACGGCCTCCGGCTCGGCGCGGACGGTGGGCACGTCAGGGACCTCGTCCGGGGTGCGTCCCCCGCCCATCAGCTGGTATCGGCGCACCAGCTCAGCGAGGTGGGCCACGGGGTGGACCCGGACCGAACGGATCAACCGGGCCTCCGCGGCGTTGGCGACCGGCACGACGACGTGACGCACCCCCGACCGGGCTGCTTCGAGCACCAGCGCCAGCACCCCGCGGATGGGGCGGACCGACCCGTCGAGACCGAGCTCGCCGAGGTGGGCGACCCGTTCGACCAGGTGCCCCGGGATGGCGCCCGATGCCACGAGGACCGCGACGGCGATGCTGAGGTCGAAGCCGGAACCCACCTTGGGCACCGACGCCGGGGAGAGGTTGACCGTGATCCGGCGCTGGGGTATCGGGTGCCCCGAGTTGGCGGCGGCAGCACGAATCCGGTCCGGCGACTGACGGCACGAGGCGTCGGGGCGCCCGCTGACCGTGAAGCTGGGCAGCCCGGCCGCGACGTCCGCCTCCACGTGCACGGCGAGACCCTCGATGCCGAGCAGGCCGACCGCCCTGGTGAGTCCGAGCCCCATCACGCCACCGACACCAGGTGCTCGATCCGGCACGGGCCGCGCCGCGGTCGCAGGACACCGACGACGTCGACGCGGACGTCGTCGAACCCCTGCTCGCCGTGGGCGGCCAGCCAGCTGCCGGCCAGCCGCCGGAGGCGCGCCAGCTTGCTGACGGTCACCGCCTCGATGGGTGAGCCGAACGAGGCGGTCCGACGGGTCTTCACCTCGCAGACCACAAGGCATCCGCCGTCCCGCGCGACGATGTCGATCTCGCCGACCCGGCAGCGCCAGTTCAGGTCGAGGACCTGCAGGCCCTGCTCGCGCAGGTAGCGGGCGGCCATGCGTTCCCCGTAGGCACCCAGGGCGCCCGCCGCCGCGTGCGGAACTCCGGCTGGCAGTGATCGGACCATGGCGCCACCCTGGCGCCGCCGCCATGCGGGCGCGGTGCCCGCCGCCGCGACTGTGGAGGATGGGACTCCCCCGCGACACCTGTGGACGACCCAGGCGAGCAGATGGCCTGGCGACCAGCGACCAACGACCCAGCGGACCGAGGGACCCGCCCCCCCGGGGTCAGCGCGGCAGCTCGAGGTCCGCCTTCGGCAGCTCCTCGATGTTGACGTCCTTGAACGTCAGCACCCGCACGTTCTTGACGAAGCGGGCAGGACGGTAGATGTCCCAGACCCACGCGTCGGTCATCGTCACCTCGAAGAAGACCTCGCCGCCGTCGCTGCGCACCTTCATGTCGACGGTGTTCGCGAGGTAGAACCGGCGCTCCGTCTCGACGACGTGCGAGAAGAGTGACACCACGTCGCGGTACTCGCGGTAGAGCTGCAGCTCCATCTCGGTTTCGTACTTCTCGAGATCCTCGGAACTCATCAGCCCGCCGTTCC
>JAABUR0100009693.1_pt1 | contig 10773 bp, 12 predicted proteins | sample 5560091 | NCBI WGS metagenome assembly JAABUR01 (sample SAMN10711879, study PRJNA513375) | rock metagenome | isolation source: Antarctica rocks | place: Antarctica: Victoria Land, University Valley sud
GCGAGAAAGGCTGGGTTGGTGAAGTACTTGTAGACCTGCCGCCCCGCGACCGCCCGAGCCACCCCAAAGAAGCCGCCCATGCTAGGCCACCCTCGTCCGCATGGACGCCGCCGCCCCGGCGATGGCGAGCACGACGATAGCCGCCGCGCAGCCGAAGCCGAGCAGAAGCGCCTGCGCGTCCCAGCCGGTGATGACCAGGCTGCGGATACCTTCCACCAGGTAGGAGATCGGGTTGATGGTGGCGATAAAGCGGAACCAGTCCTGCTCGATCAAGTTGCGCGGCAGGTTGATACTCGACATGAAGATCGCCACGAAGAACAGCGGAAACGCGCTCTCGACCGCCTCCACCGAGCCCGTCCGTATCGCAAGTATCGCCCCTATGCCGCCGAACCCCAGGGCGACCAGCACCGTAAGCAGAACGATCACGAATATCCCGCCAACGCCGCTGCTTATGTTCACGCCCAGCAAAAGCCCAAAAGCGATGAACACCACTCCCTGCAAGAGTCCCAGGGCGACGACACCGGCGAGCATCCCGCCCAGCAGGGCGGCGGGGCGCATCGGGGTGAGGGAGAGACGGTCGAAGAAACCACTCTCGATGTCGCGGGCGAGGTCGGAGCCAGCCGTGACCGCCCCGAAGAGCGACGCCTGTATAAGCGGAAAGGCGAACGCGAAGTCGAGATACGGGGCGTCCGGGAACCCCGGTATCTTCGTGGCGGCGCCCAGACCGCTGGCGTTGATGGAGAAGAACATCATCGGGAAGAGCAGCGCCGAGATGATGACCGCCGGCTGGCGCATGGTACGCACCGTTGACCGCCGCGCCAGCGCCAGGACCTGCGTGAGGAACGACGAACCCGTCACGCCTGCGCTTCTTCCATCTCGCCGTCATCTTCGCTGTCTCCAGCGCCCTCTAGCGAGCGTCCGGTCTTGGCGAGAAAGACGTCGTCGAGACTTGGTTCGTCCAGCCGCAGGTTGGCGACTTTTAGGTTCTCTTTATCAAAGGCGCGGACCACGTCGGCAAGTCCGGCGGCGCCGCCGGAGAGCCGGACGGCCACGGCGCCGGGCTGAGCGGCGATCTCCTCGCCGAACTGGCCCAGGACGCGGGCCACAGCATCGCGCTCCGAGCGCTCGGCGGGCGTCGCCTCGACGCTGGGGCGTCCGATCTCGGCTTTCAGGGCTTCGGGTGTATCCTCGGCGACTATCTTGCCCCGGTCGATGATACCCACCCTGTCAGCCAGAACGTCCGCCTCTTCGAGATACTGCGTCGTCAGGAAGACTGTTACACCCTCGTCGCGGGCGAGCCGGCTGACCTCCGACCACAGCGCGCTGCGGCTCTGCGGGTCCAGGCCCGTCGTCGGCTCGTCAAGGAAGAGTATGCGCGGCTCGTGGACGAGCGCGAGCGCGAGGTCCAGTCTGCGCTTCATCCCGCCGGAGTAGCCGCGCACCTTCCTGTCCGCCGCCTCCTCCAGTCCGACGCGCTCCAGCAGGGCCGTGCCCCGCCGCTTTCGCTCCTTGCGCGGGAGCCCGTGCAGCGCGGCCTGGAGGTGCAGATGCTCTTGGCCCGTCAGGAACGGGTCGAGAGCCGCCTCCTGCAAGGCAGCCCCGATTGACGCGCGCACCTGCGGTCCCTCGTGAACGATGTCGTATCCCGCTACCGTCGCCCTTCCACTTGTGGGCGGCAGGAGCGTCGTGAGCATGAGGACCATAGTGGACTTTCCGGCGCCGTTTGGACCGAGGAAGCCGTAGACTTCGCCGGGCTCCACGCGCAGGTCCACGCCGTCCACGGCGCGCGGCCCCTTGCGAAACTCCCGGACGAGGTTCTCGACCTCTATCCCCCGCTCGCGCCCCATTAGGCCGCCACCTTTAGTCCGGTTAGCGATTCACTCATCGTCCAGAGCTTCTTGCGCGCTGTTGGATCGTTGGCGATCTTCTTCGGTTTGATCTCCTTCCGGTCCGAATAATATTTCCCGCTAACGCCCTCCACCTCCGGCGATGACGCCAGCCAGATAAGTGTGTCCGCCCCCTGCTCCGGCGAGCGCATGAAAGGCTTGAACGCCCGGAACAGCAGCGTCCCGATACCGTTGTTGTTGGTCCCGAAGTTGGTACTGACCGCGCCAGGATGGAGACAGTTGGCCGTGACGCCGGTCCCTTCGAGGCGTTCGGCTAGTTCGTAGGTGAACATTATGTTGGCGAGCTTGGTCATCCCGTAGACCGGCATGCCCCTGTACTTGCGCTTCGATTGTAGATCATCGAAGTCCAGCGTCCTCCACCGCTCCGCCTCGGAAGAGGTAGTGACGACACGCCCCGGCGCGCTCTCTTCGAGCAGGCCGAGCAGTAAATTCGTCAGCAGGAACGGCGCAAGGTGGTTGATCGCCAGCGTCGTCTCGATACCGTCCGGCGTCTCGGTCCTCTTGCTCTGAACGAGCCCCGCGTTGTTTACGAGTACGTCGAGACGATCGTGACTCTCTTTGAACTTCTCCGCGAGCCGCCGGACTTCGTCCTGAACCGAGAGGTCCGCGAGTATCAGCTCGACGAAGCCGCCGCTCTCCGAACGTATTTCGGCGAGGGCCTTCTCTCCGCGTTCCGGATTGCTGCCGGTTATTGTTACGTCCGCCCCCATCGCGGCCAGCGCTGTTGCCGCCGCCTTGCCGATGCCGGAGGTTCCGCCTGTTATCAAGATGGTCTTGCCGCCCATGCCGCCGTTAAAATTTCCCACACTACACCTCGTCGTTCTCGAAAGGTTCCGCGACCGCTCCTGAGTCTATACGGCGGTCGACGCCGCGGACCATAGTATTCCGCCCGGCCGTGTCGTCATCCGTAAGAGGAGCTACGCCCTACCCGTTTCTAGCGGACGGCGACGTCCCAGACTCGTTGAGGTAGAAGGCGGGGTCTTCGTCCACCATCCAGGTCCAATCCTCGCTCTTCGGTCCTTTGCGTACCGGCTCTTGAGCGGCTGGCGTTTTTTCGGCTCCGGTGTTCTTCGGGTCTGCGGCTTCTCTCTTAGTTTTCACGGTTTACCTCCTTTGGAAGGTCCAGATGCAACGGAAGGTTCTCCATGTCGGAGATCGTCTCCAGACGCTGCCAGTAGCGACGTCCATCCTCGCGCACGATGCGTCCGAAACCCGAGCCGGGGATGTGTCCGGCCGCGACTGCTATGCCGTCCGTCTCCAGCCAGCCGAACAACATCTCGCGGGTGAACGCCGTCTGTTCCTTGTTCATGTCGAAGTGGATGTTCCAGGTCGGCTCCGTGGCCTGGGCCGGATGCGTTATGGCATCACCGGCGATGAGAGCCTGTTTGCCCCCCGAGGAGACGAGCAGGCTGGCGTGTCCCGGCGAGTGTCCCGGCGTGGGAATAACCGTAAGCTCTTCCGTGAGCGCCTCTTCGCCGTCTAGCAGGTCCAGGACTCCCAGGTCGTCTAGCGAGGTGAACGGCCGGCCCAGATAGGACGCGGATGCTTCCCACTCGACGGCCTGCGTAACGTAGCGGGCCTCGGAGAAGACCGGCTCGCCGTCGGGCTTCACGCTCCAGCCGACGTGGTCGCCGTGGAGGTGGGTGAGGAAGACGGTGTCGATGTCCTCGGGGCTTACGCCGTTCGATTCGAGGTCTTTCAGAAGCTGTCCTTGAGTGCCCATACCGCCGGGTCCGACGCCGGTATCCACGAGGATCAACCGGTCGTGGGAGCGCAGCAGGTAGGAGCCAACGCGTCCGTGGAGAGTATGACGGTCGGCGAAAGCCCAGGGATAGCGTTGAAAATACGGTTCCCAGTGGTCAGCCCGCACGCCTGGGAAGATTTGATCCAACCTGAAAAACGGCCCGGATATATCTGTTAGAGATGTGATCTCAAAATTGCCGATGGTGATGCTATTCATGCTCTACCTCCTGGTTCGATGGACGGAGCCATACTCGCGCCCCCCTCTGTATATTCGCGGACGCCCGATTTGATCCTGTTCATCGCGAGTATCGCTCCCACTACGAGCGCCACCCCAACTCCCTGCGCCACTGTGAGCGGCTGCCCCAGAAAGATCCAGTTCAGGGCGACGCCCGTCGCCGGATACGCGAGCTCGGCCAACGTCGCATAGCTTGCCGGGGTACTCCGCAATCCCCGGTAATAGACCAGCAAACCCGCAAGTCCCGGCAGCAGCGCGATCAATATAAGACTAAACCCCGCGCCCGGCCGCGTGAGCGCTTCAGTGAAGCTGCCAATCGGATCAGGGACCGTAATAGCGGCCAACACGATCAACAACGGCAGAGCCATCAGGAAGCGCGCGCCGGTAAGCGTCTGGAAAGAGAGCCTCTCACCGAGATAGCGCCCCATCGCCGTAGAGGTCCCCCAAAGCGCCGCGGCTCCGAGCGCGGCGAGGGCGAACCCGAGACGCGCCTGCCCCACCTGCGTGAACGGCGCGAGCAACCCGGTCTCCAGGTTGCCGAAAGCCAGCAAATAGGCTCCGAGCGCCGCGACGGCGAAGATCGGAACGTACAGAACCGTCAGCCGCTCGCCCAACACAATCGCCGCCGCCGTGACAGCGAAAATCGGCTGCGTCTGCTGAAGGAGCAAGACCGTGTTTACCGAACCCTCCCCCGCCTCGAATGCCCGGAACAGCCCGGTCGTAAAAAGGATCGTGGCTACCGCCGACCCACCCCATCCGACGACCGCGAGAGCGCCCCACCTTCCAAGGTTGAGGGTCAGGATTTCTCGCCAACCTCGCAGCACCACGGGGATCGCGTAAAACGCGAGCACCAGATGCTCTCCCAAGACCAGCAACACCGGCGCGAACGCGGCGCTCAGTGGAGCCCGCAGTAGAGTATCCGTCCCCCAGATGGACGCGCCGAGCGCCACGAGCAACACACCCGCGCCGGTGAACCGCCGCGTCTGCACGGCACTCACGCTACTGGCTTCCAACTCATCCACCTCCGCTCCATATAGCCAATGATCTTCGCTACGTTCGGATATTATGTACATATGCACAATAACATTGACAACAATCTTCGTCAACGCTAGAATGCTGGATAAAGAATTGTTGAATCAAGCGGTATATGGGGCCTGGGATGGACACGGTAAACAAGAAATCGGCGGCTGGGGAGCAGGCTTTACGTCTGGTTGACGAGTTTGCGTGTTTTGGTGGGCCGTACATGAAGTGGGTGAAGTCGCGATTGCAGGAGGACGGGCTCACGTATGCCCGGGTGCGCTTGCTGGGGGCCTTGCATTGCAATGGGTCTCAGATCATGACCAGCATCAGCGACGAGCTTGGGGTAACGCGGCGCAACGTCACGGCTCTGGTGGATGCGCTGGAGGATGAGGGATTGGTCCGGCGTCGGCCCCACCCCACCGACCGGCGGGCGACCGTGATCGAGTTGACGGATCGGGGCGTGGAGACGGTCGATAGAATGTATGACGAGCACCGGGCGGCGGTGGCCGAACTATTCGTAGTTTTATCCAGTGAGGATCAGGGAGAGTTGGTCCGGCTGCTGGGTACCCTGCGAGAGGCTCTAAGGAGCGAAGGGATAAGCTGCTAGCGGGGTTTTCGGCGAAGCAGCGCGGGTTTTATCGTGGCTTGTAACCGACGTAGTCGACCAGATTGTAGGCAACATGATTCTGCTTGCGTCCCTCCAGCCAGGATGGGAACCAGGTATTCACCAGCAGATGCATCGAGGTTTGAGGGATGTTTGTGACGAAGACCTTCATGAGTTTCCCATCAGCGTAGAAGGCCACGGAGCCGGATGCGTAGTCGAAGCGGTATCTATGAAAGCCGGCTGTTGCGTCGAATGGCAGCAACATCGTTTTCGTGTGAGTCCGGGAGCCGTTGGCGTAGGTGCTAAATACGATGCGACGGGAAGAGTCGTTGTAGAGCTCTACGTCGATCTCACTCTCGTAGTCCGGGCTCTTGTACAGGAAGAAGCCGGTTATGCTAGAGGGCGCGTTTGGCAGGTTCATGCGCGTGTAATAGGTGCCATAGCTCTTGAGATCGTTGGAGCGGATCTCTCCGCCATCCAGAGTGTGGGCGGGTATTTTGATCTGCAGGTTGCCATTGCCCACACTGACGTTGTTGGGGTTCAGGTAGCTACGGCCGAGATTGTGGTTCTCTTTCGACCATCGCGTCGTGTCGAAGTAATCGAAGCCATCGAAGAAGCCGATCTCTTGCGCGGTGGCGACTCCGGCGAACAGTATTACCTGCATCGCACAGATCACGAGAAATAAGGACATCCTCCGCACGTCGTCTCCCTTCGGTGGACCGGCCGCCTCTCGAAAGAGGTCCGTGGCTTTGGGTCCCCGCCTCGCGGCGGATTTACTTATGCGTGTTGCCCCGGTGTCTAACGCAAGAACAGAGGAAAGTTCTACGTTGCTTGCGCCTAATCGAGGTTAAGGGATAATGATACTCCCTTTATGTGCATTAGGAGAAAAGAAACCGGTTCAATAGTTTCCTGGGCGCGCCGCAAATCGGACAGTGAGTGAGGGGCATCCACTTCTGGATACTAGAAAAAATCTCGACCTCTCCGCAACTGACGAGACGCCGGTAAGCTTCGTCTCCCCGAAGCAGACCGACTGGCCGGAGGCTGTCTGCTTCGCCTACGAGATCCTGTACCTGAGATCTAGAGTCGAGGGTCGCGTCGATCAAGGGGAGATCCACATCCACCTCGAAGCTCCGGCCGGACAACCCGCCTAAATGTCCGAGCGCAAGATAACCAGGCTGCCGAACCTCATCGAGGAACTCTCGCCGGAGGACCGCACTCTCGCCAAACGCATCTTCCACGTTTCGGCGACTACTGGTAGGCTAGATCCTCCGCAGTCGATGCGCGCCTGGATCGAGAAGTCCTTCGGCTCCGTGGACACCGTAACGACCCAAGAGATCGTCAAGGTAACGAACCGCATCACCCTTGAAGGCGCACTCTTCAACGAGCTGCGCGCCTCCCGCCCCCTCGACACCGCCGTAAGCGTAGACCTCGACAAGGAGATAGCCGCAACCGAAGGCGACCCATTCTGCCACCCGGAAGACGGCACCCCCGCCGATGTCTTCGGCCGAGTCAGAGGCGAGCACGCCACGACCGCCTCCAACATCGCCAAGTACGACGGCTTCCACGGCGTCGTGGTCTTCGACGACCACAACCCACTCCACCTGACCCCCGAGAAAGTCGCCGGCTACGTCTCCGTCGGTCTCGAATGGTGCCGCAAGGCCCTCGAAACCGACCCGGAGGCCCGCTACCCGTTTTTAATGTGGAACTGCCTCTGGCGCGCCGGCGGCTCCATAATCCACGGCCACGCGCAGGTTACCACCACGCGCGGAATGCACTATCCGAAAATCGAGCGCCTCCGCCGCGCCGCGGCAAACTATAGAACGGAGCACGGCTCGGACTACTTTGCCGACCTTCACCGCGCCCACGACTCCCTGGGGCTCGACATTCCTCTGGAGGGTGTCCGGGCCTTCGCGAGCCTCTCGCCCGTCAAGGAGAAGGAGCTGGTTGTGATCGGCGGCGAGCCCGGAGACAAGGCTCTGAGCCGGGCGGTCGGCGCTCTGCTGGAGGGCTACGTCCAGGACCTCGGGGTGCGCGCCTTTAACGTCGCCTTCTACATGCCCCCGCTCGGTCCTACCGAGGAGGACTGGTCGGACTTCCCGACGGTCGTCTACATCGTGGACCGGGGAGACCCGGCCAACCGCACCTCGGACATGGGGGCGATGGAACTCTACGCAGCCTCCGTGGTCGCCTCCGATCCCTTCCAGGTTGCAGAAGCCCTCCGCGACATGTAACTACTGCTTGTAGCCACGCACGACGCTCCCAACGGTGCAGACCAACTACGAGGGTTCGTACCCGCTGGCGAGTAGGCCCAGTTCGACGGCGCGGGCGGCGGCCTGGGTGCGGTCGGAGACACCGAGCTTTTGGATGATCTCGCGTACCTGGAGCTTTACGCTGCCGAGGCTGTAGTTGGTGCTCGCGGCGATCTGCGGGTTGGTCTTCCCGAGCGCCAGGTATCTGAGGACTTCTACCTCCCGAGGCGTAAGGGTTCCGAGTACGAGTTGAGCGTCCTTGCGACGGGTAATGTCCTCGGCGACCTGGATGAAGTATTCCGGCTTTCCAGAGAGGTCGCGCGCGACCGAGACGGTCAGGTTGACCCAGACCCTGGAACGGTCCTTGCGGATGTAGCGCTTCTCCAGCGCGTAGCTCTCTATCTCGCCCGAGAGCATCTCGTTTACGTACTTCAACTCGGCGTCGAGGTCGTCGGAGTGGGTGATCTCCTGGAACGTCCGCGCCAGCAGTTCTTCTTCGGAGTATCCGATGTCTTCGCAGAGCCTGCGGTTTACCCGCAGCCACCGGCCGTCCATGCCGACTTGGGCCATGCCGACGGCGGCGGCCTCGAAGACGGCGCGGAACTGCTCCTCGCTCTCGCGCATCCTGTCCAGGGCCTTACGAAGCATCTCCTCGCTGTCCTCGGCCTCTTCCAGGGCGGCTTTGAGCTGCCCGGTACGCAACTCCACGCGCTCCTCCAGGGTCTCGTTGAGACGCCGGATCTCCTCCTCCGCCTCCTTGCGTTCGGTGATGTCGCGGCAGTTGACGATCAAAGCCCTCACGTCGGGGTCGTGGAACAGGTTGTTAGCCATGGCATGGAGCCATCGCCATGAGCCGTCCTTGTGCCGGAACCGGTACTGTCCCACCGGGTTGATTCCGGGATTGGCAGCCGCCGCGATCATCTCGTTAATCATGCTCTCGACATCGTCGGGGTGGATGATGTCGGGAGGCATGAACGCGGTGAACTCTTCCTGCGTATAACCCAGCAGCCGTTCGACCGAGGGACTCACGTAGCGTAGGGTAAAGTCCGGGTTCACGACGCTAGTCTGATCCAGGGAGTTCTCGATCAGCAGGGAGAGAAACCGCTCCCTCTCTTGCGCCCTCTTGCGCTCGGTTACGTCCCGGCCGCAGTACAGGATACCGCCCATATCCGGGTCGTCCATCATGTTACGGGCGATGCCCTCGATCCATCGCCACGAACCATCCTTGTGAAAGTAGCGGATCTCAATAAACCCGTTAACGTCGTCGGGAGTATCCGCATTCTCCGCTATCTGGTTCATCACCCGACCGTGATCTTCGGGGTGGAGCAACTCGGGGACCTTGAGAACCATCAGTTCCTCAGCTGTATATCCTAGGATCTGCTCGCAGGCCAGGTTGACAAAGAGTGGCCTGCCTTCAGCGTTGGCGATCACGATCATCTCCGGCGAATTCTCCACCAGAAGACGGAAGAAACGCTCACTCGTCCTGAAACCGTCCACCATAACTTGCCGCCCTTGACCCACCGAAAGACGCATAACTTTCTTGACCAGCATACCGGCTTTTACGCCGCGCGGAAAGTCTGTCCACCCGGATAGCGAAAGATTGTCCGGTCGGCTATTCCACAGGACCTTATACAAGAGTAACTTTGTTACAAGTGGCAGATCCAGCCGAGATGAGAAAGCCTGGAAATGCCAGGTTTCTGCTATAGGCGCAGTCCAGAAGCAGAGATAGTCTGAATCAGGTGGTCAGGAAAGCTACCAGAAAGGAGCTAAGAACATGTCAGTCGAAACAATGAGAGGCACATACGCCCGGATGCCCTGGGTAAAAGTTGCTGCCCTGAGCCTAATTATCGCGATCCCGGCGATGTTACTGGGGCGTGTGATCTGGCCTCCCGCGACCGGAGGCCCCGAGCCCACCTCGGCCCAACTCCCCTTCTTTATCTTCGAGAGCTTCTTCGAGGCCCTGAGCCTCGGGCTGGGAGTAGCTTTTCTCGTCTTCGGGCTGCCGGTAGTGCGTCAGGTAGAGTCCACCTGGAGGCTCCGCGCGTGGCTTATGTACCTGAGCACTGGCTGGCTGATGGTCTCCTGGTGGTCCCACGGCAACCTGCACATAAGCAACAGCGACAACTTGCAGAGGCTCCTGTACATCGAATACGGCTACCACGTAACTCTGGTCATCGCCGGCGCCATCATAGCCTACTGCTTCCTGTCGCTAATGCGGGAGAGGGGAGGAGCGGCGTCTGTCAGATGAGTGGTCGGTACGAAGAGGCGAACAATACAGACAGGAGATGAACAGATGAGAAGAATTATTCTAATGCTCACGGTAGCCGCGCTGGTGGCGGCAATGATGATGGTGAGCGCTCTGCCGGCGTGGGCGCTGAACCCTCAGCCCATACCCCCCGGTAGAAGTATCTATATCGACAGGTCCACCCCCGGCATCCAGATAGTCACCACGCCGAGCGGCAACGTGCTCATCAACGATCACTTCCATCCCCCTTCCCCTATTCACCCACCTAGCCCGTGCCATGAAGAGGTTTGTTTCCCCGGAGGCGGTTTGGATTGAGCGAGAAACATGTAAAAGAGGGCCGGGCTCCAAACTCCGGCCCTCTCTACGCTCCTGGTACTCCCGTTCTCCGAGAAGGGTTGCTGATGAGGAATAGATCCTGGCACGAGCGTTTTCCGGGAAGGGCTACATCCCGGAAGTTCCTTAGTGGAGTTCCGAGAAACACCCCATCTGGACGATACATCAGCCTGACTACGGAAGTATGCGACTTTCGTTACCTTAAAGAGTGCGAGGAGGACAGAGCATGTTGAAGAACGTAAGGTCCAAGGTAGCGTGGGTGGGAAGGACCGCATCCATGGTGTTCGGACTGGCGCTCGTGCTGGCGCTATTGTTCGGGGTGGCGACGATGGCCTTCGCCGCCAACGGTAATAACTTCATCCTCGGTTCCCTGAAGAATGCCGCCACCCAGATAACCAGGCTCACGGGCAACGTATCAGGTGGTCCTGCTCTACAGG
>JAABUR0100009694.1_pt1 | contig 10773 bp, 8 predicted proteins | sample 5560091 | NCBI WGS metagenome assembly JAABUR01 (sample SAMN10711879, study PRJNA513375) | rock metagenome | isolation source: Antarctica rocks | place: Antarctica: Victoria Land, University Valley sud
AGAGCAGCTGCATGAAGCCGAAGGCGGACGCGCTGACGATGACCGCCGGGAAGCGATGCTCGTTGGGCACAGCCAGAAAGGCGAGAATCGCTAAGTACCCGGCGAGCGCGGACCAAGACGCGGGCCGGCTGAGCGGCCCGCCAGAGCGTGGTGCCACGGCGGCGTTCATGAACGCGGGACGATCGAGCATTGCGTGTACTCCAGAAATGGCGCTGAATGGACGAGCATTCCGTCTACTCCAGAAATGGCGCTGAATGAAGAGGAACAGGCCGAGCGACGTCACGGTGAAGGCGAGCGCGTACGCGACGGCCATCCCCGTCGCCCCCCACCGCGGGATGAGCAACCAGGCACAGCCGAAAAGGATTGCGGCGAGGAGGACATCGAACCAGAAGCGCCACCAGATGGAATCTGTGCTGACAATCGCCTGGCCGAGGATCGTGTTGAGCGCGGTCGGGACGGTCGCGAGGGCGAGGATTGCCAGAATCGGCCAGCCCATGCGGTAATCGCCCCCATACAGGGCCATGATCGGCACGGCGAAGGCCGCGATGAGCGCCCCTGGGACGAGCGTGCAGCCGAGGCCGACCAGCACGTTCGCGTGGAAGACCCGCCGGAACGCTTGGTCGTCCCCGGCTCCGCGCAGGTTCGCGAGCATCGGTAGGACGATATTCGCCACCGAGGTCGGGATGAACAGGATGAGCAGGCTCCATTTGTTCGCCGCGGTGAAGAGCCCCATTGCTGCGTAACCATCCGGCTGGCGCACGAGCAGCAGGTTGGCGGCCCAGATCGCCGGCAGGGTCGCCATGCTGCTGAGCAGAGCGGGGAGGCTGAATGTCCACAAGACGGGCATTTCCCCCCCCAGATTGCGGTATTGCGTGCGGATGCCGGCCCTGCGCGTCTCGCGTTTGATCGCCAGGTAGCCGATGAACGACCCCGCCGCCTCCGCCCCCACGAGCCCGAGGACGCCCCCGAAGACACCTCCGAGCATGACGCCCATAGTTAGGAGCGCCAGCGACAGCACGGCGCGGACGACGTTAACTTGCGCCACCATCCTGAAGGCTTCGAAGCCGGCCAGGATGCCATTCTGGGTGCCGTTCAGCGCGCTGAAGAACAAGAGTCCCGCCGCAATTTGCAAGTCCAAGGCAAGGCTCGGCGCGCCGAGCAAGTGCGTTGCGAGCCAAGGTGCTAGCAGGATGAAGGGCAACGCCATTACAAAGCTCGCCGCGAGCGTCGCGATGAGCGAGAGTCCAATATGCCGCCCCGCCCGGTCCGGGGCACTGGCTCGGTACTCGGCAACGTACTTCGTCGCGGTCAACCCCAGTCCAAGCCCCGCGAACGTCCCGAAAAGCAGCACGGTGTTCTGCACGATTCCCAATTCGCCGAAGCTCGTTATGCCCAGCATGCGCGCGGCGACAATCGAGCCCAGAAGGGTCGGCGCGCGTGAGGCCACCGCCCCGGCCAGGGACCAGAAGGCACCGTTCATGAACCGCGCGCGGACGGATTCGCCTTGGGAATGCGCCGCGACTCGCTTTGCAAGCACCGCTACCCGCGATGCCTTGGCGCGAGAAAATATCATCGTGCGCACACCTTAGCGCTGGACGAGGAGTGACGTCGCGCCAGCATCACCGCCTCGCCCATTCTCCAGGACTCTTCGCTGCGGCCTTGCCTGGCTCGTGTAAAGGGTCTCCAGTTCGTGTCGAGAGCTCTGGATGTTGAGCGGGCTGCGCCGCACGATCGCGAGCGCTTCCCGTCGCGGCACCGGCGGCACGCCGCGCATGGCGAGCACGGCGTCGGCCCACACAGCGGCGCTTTGGCCCAAAGAGAGCCGCCGGATCAGGGGCCTCACCAAGTCTGCCTCGGGGGGCACCACGTCCGAAATGATGCAGGGCAAGCCGGCAGCTTGTGCCTCCACGAGGGCGAGACCTAGCCCCTCGAAAAGCGATGGGAAGAGGAACACATCCATCGCACCGCGCAAGAGGCGCGGGACGTCGGTGCGCGACCCGGCGAAGATGATCCGGCCCGCGATGCCGAGGTCCGCCGCCTGCTTCGCGATCGTCTCTCGCAGCGCACCAACGCCGACGAGCAAGAGGCGCATGTTCGGCTCGCGCGACGCGACCTCGGCGGCGATCTCGACGAGTAACGCATGGTTCTTCTGTGGTATAAGCCTGCCGACGTGCCCGATGACGAACGCATCCGCGGGGATTTCCAGCGCCGCTCGCACGTCGGTGGGATCGCAGGGATCGGCGAAGGGGGCGAGATCAATGCCGCAATAGAGCACCCGGCACGCCGGGTCGTCCTGCCAGTGCGGGCCGAACAGGTCAACCGCCGCTTTGTCGCTGCACGCAAGACCGATCGTACGATACCGACTGATCCACCGCTTCGTCGCGGCGAGGTAGAGGGGGCGGATGAAACCCCGATAGGCCTGGCGCGTATACGTGTCGTTATGGCTGTGCGCGATCCGGACGGGCACACCTTCCCGCTGCGCCAGCCACAGGACGAAACCGTTGTAATAGCGTCCGTGGCTGTGGACGATGTCGTACGGTCCATGCTCGCGCAGGATCCGCCGGAAGGTGGTCGCGTATTGCCATGGTTGCCGCGGGTCCGCGCAGGGGATGACCTTGCTCCCCAAGGCGCGCGCCTCATCGTCGTAGGGTGCGGGGCGCGCCGACTCCACCGCGAAATCCATCTGGAACTGATCACGGTCGACCGAGCGCAGGATGTTCATCAGCCACGTCTCGACACCGGCCCGGTCCATCGCCTTGACCAGGTGCAGGATGCGTATCGGTCGCTGCCCGGTTACGGGTTGTTCCATCACTATTCTTCCCTTTTCCGGCTCTCCCCACGGTTCGGTGACCCCGCCCCGCGACATGTGTTCGGGCGGAGAAGCAACTTCAACAGCCGGTATCGTATCACCGACCTGTGGGGAGGGCCCCTTTCCCCGAGCATTATCCGAGTGCATCTAGGCAACGTCCCTTCCGGTGCTCGCGACGGGTTGCGGGCTGTAGCCGTACGATTCCGTGCGGCGCTTGGTTTTATTCAGGACCACTCCCAAGACTTTGCCGGAGCTGTGCTCGATCGCGGCAAGTGCCTGGCCGAATGCCTTCGTCCCCATCCGCCGGACGTCTTTCACCACGACGTTCCCGTCGACGTACCGCTGCAGGAGGAGGGTATCGGTCACGGGTAGAATCGGTGCAGTGTCGAAGATGATCATGTCCGCACGACCGCGTAGTTCACGCACCAGCGCAGCCATTCGCGGGGAATCGAACAGTTCGGCGGGGTTGGGTGGAATCGGGCCACCTGGGAGGATTTCAACACCGTACGGTCCTTCCTGGAGTACCACTTCTAAGCTCTTATCCTTTTGCGTGAGCAGCGTGCTCAGACCCTCGTCATTGGAAAGGCCGAATATCCGGTGGAGACTGGGGTCTCTCAGATTGGTGTCAACGAGGATTACGCGCTTGCCCGCCTGCGCCTCAATTACCGCGAGATTGGCTGCGACGGTGCTCTTACCCTCGCCGGGGAGTGCGCTCGTGATACAAATTGTCTGCGAACTACGACTTCTCGTCACGAACTCGAGGCTCGTACGCAGCAAGCGCAGCGTTTCCGCCGACTCGCTGTATCGTGAATCGGCCTTGGCCTTCTTCTGCAGCACGCCGTCGCGAACGAACGGGACCGTCGCCAGGGGGACGACATTGAACCGCTCGCGGAGCTCCTCGGGATCGCGGACGCGGTCGTCGAAATAGTTGAGCAGTAGCGCGACCCCCGCCGCGAGGAGTAGGCCGAGCAACGCGCCGAGCGCGATATTCTGGATTGTGTGGGCGGGCACCGGAGAAGCCGGGACGAGGGCGGGATCGGCGACCGAGACGGCCGATGCGCCTTGACCTTGCGCCAGAATGATGACCTGGCGAGTTTCGAGGAGCTTTCGGTATTCATCCTGGTCCTGCGCGAGCTGGCTCTGCAGGCGTCCCGCCTCCGCGTTCGCAGCGGGATTGCTTTCGCCGCCTGTTGCGGTGGTGATCTGGTTCAGGCGGCTCGACGTGTCCGTGATGCGTTGCTGCGTGGCGTCGAGGTTGCGGTCGATCTGAGCGCGGGCTACCTGTGTATTCCCCATCTGCAGGTCCTGCACGTGCTTGATGAGCGCTTGGGCGAGTAGATTAGCGATAGCGGCGGCGCGGTTAGGATCGGTATCGGTAACGGTGATTTGGAGCAGTTGCGTGTTTGGGACCGTTTCCGCTTTGACATTACCGTCGAGGCTTTCAGCGGTGAGAGACGCGTTGAGCTGGTTGATCGTCTCGTCGAGGATCGGCCTGGTGTGTATCAGCTCACTGTACGTCTTCGTCAGGCGCTCGCTCGTCTGTACGTCACCGTAACTAGGTAAGCCCGGCACTTGCACCTGGTTGACGAATAGACGTGTCCGAGCCTGATAGGCCGGCGTCGTATTCTTAGTAGCCTGGTAGGAGCCACCGCCGATGAGTAATGCCCCGAGCGGCAAGAGCCACCACCAACGTTGCAATACCGCCCTGTATTGTGCGAGTTCCATTGTTAGCCTAGCGTCCCTTCACGATGTACTACTTCCACGGTATAGCCGGGCGCTGTTATGTCGTCACCCAGTTGCATGCGCTACACACGCCACATTCGAAACTATACGAACCGAACCTTTCTCCTGTGATATCCGGGGATGGTATGGAGATGACAAAATAGTCAACTAATTTCGACTGTTGCACTGACCTGCCACCCGAAGTATGATCACGCCTTCTGAGAGCCTTCCCTGAGTTTGACCTGAACCTGGAATTTGTCCACCCGATACGTTAGTCCGCCGCCTCTTGACCTGAACCCGGATTTGGTCCACCTGATATGTTCGTCCGCCGCCTCTTTCGGCGGTTCCCAGGTGGCCGCGAAGGCGGCCGGCGTCCCGTACTTCAGTGCCTGGTGGGGACGCTCGGTATTGTACTCGATCCGCCACGCTTCGATGATCTGTCGCGCCTCCTCCAGCGACGCGAACCAGTGCTGATCCAGGCATTCCTGGCGGACGTGGCCGTTGAAACTCTCCACGAACGCGTTGTCCGTTGGCTTGCCGGGCCGAGAGAACTCGAGCGTTACCCCGTTGCGGTACGCCCAGGCGTCGAGCGCCTTGGAGATGAACTCGGGGCCGTTGTCCACCGCCAGTCGTTGCGGCAGCCCGACCGTCGCTTTGAGGCGGTCCAGCACTGCCACGACGTAGGTCCCCGTGATCGAGAAAGCGGCCGCGATGGCGGGACTCACCTTGCTCACGTTATCCACTACCGTAAAGACCCGAAATGGCCGTCCATCGGCGAGGCTGTCCCGCAGGAAATCGATGCTCCACCGCTCGTTCGGTTGTGTCGCCGGCGGCGGAGCCACCCGCGGCACGCTGACCCGCTTCTTCGGCCGCTTGAGGCACAGCGAGAGGCCTTCCTCCCGATAGAGCCGATAGACCCGCTTCGCATTGACCCGCCATCCCTCCCGTCGCAGTAAGATGTGCAGCCGCCGATACCCGTAGCGGACTCGCGTCTCCGCCAGTTCCTTGATCCGTTGCCGCAGCGCGGACTGATCCCGCGCCTGACTCCGGTAGCGCATCGTCGTGCGCGGGACACCGGCGACGCGGCAGGCTCGCCGCTCACTGACCGGAAAGCCGGACCGGAAGAACTGCACGACCGTGCGCTTCCGGGCCGACGTTACCAGTTTTTTCGGAGGGCCTCCTGGAGCATCTGCCGGTCGAGGGTGAGATCGGCGACCAACTGCTTCAAGCGTCGGTTCTCGTCCTCCACCTGACGCAGTCGCCGCAGCTCGGCGACCCCGATGCCGGCGTATTTGCGCTTCCAGCGATAGAACGTCTGCTCGCTGACACCGAGCTTGCGACATGCCGCCCAGGGGGCACCCGCCGCGACCGCAGTACCGTTCTCGGCCTGCCGCAGGGCCGCGACGACTTGCTGCTCGGTGAACCGTGATGTCCGCATCTTGATCCTCCTCTCGCATTACGCTATTTCTAACGTATCACGGTGGACCAAGATTCGGGGAGCAGGTCACGTATCCGCCGCGCGCGACGTGGGTGAAGGTAGCGAAGGACCGTTCGCCATCGCTGCGGCGGGATCGTCTCGCTCGGGCGTCCCGCCGGGGGACGCGCTCCCCACTCTACACACATCCTATATTCCACCGTAGAATAATATATGACTATTTATTAATATATTGGCACTCGTCTTGATGTACGCATTGTGCGGCTTTTCCGCGCACCGGGAGGTCCCGTATGCAACGCACCACTTTCCTGGCCCCGACGATCGATCCGACCGCGGGGGGGCACGCCGGTCCGGCATCATACCCGCGTCGCCGCTCCCCCGCCCCGCCGCGCGCCGGCGCGGATGTCCGCCCCGCGAGCGACGAGGGGACGGGACGCCCCCCGCTCATGGCGCGCATCGCCGCGTGTTTGGTACAGGCACGCCGGGATCGCCCGCCCGGCGCGGACGGATTCCCCCTGCTGTGGGGGTGATCCATCCTGTTTCGCGCGACGCTCCCGGGGCGATCCGCGTGGGGGTGGAGTCCCTGTCCGCCGGTTCGCCGATTTACTCCGCGAGGGGGCGATTGCCCCCCATGGTGCTTACGGCCGCTTGCTGAACGGCCCATCCTTGTAGAGGATGCCACCGAGGCCGGTCTCCACCGGCGCGTACTTGTAGCTGTTGCCCCGCCGCGGGTTCAGATACCCCGCGTCCTTCACTAGCTGCGGCGCGTCCGCCACGTACGCCACCAGCACCGGCGCGTACGTCCAGTTGTCCGCCGGGTCCAGCCCGCCGATGTCCCGCCCCAGCGCCCGGTGCTCCGACTCGACGCAGGCGATCTGCGCCGCGATCTGCGCCAGCCGCGCCTCGCCCAGCTCGGCGAACTCGCGCACCGCCGCCAGGAAGGCCGAGTCGAAGACTCCCTCGAGTTGCTGCTGCGTCTCGATGAAGAGACGCCGCTTCTCGAAGGTCTCGTCGCCGTGCGGGAAGCTGAAGGTGTCGGCGAGCGAGTCGCCCCCCTGGGCGGTGAAGAGGATCTGGTGCAGCTGCTCCTCGACCAGTGCCGCGTGGATCTGGTTGCGCTGCTCGGGGTTGAGGCCGAGTTGGCCTGCGTTGCGCAGGCCGTGGCTATAGAAGGTGACGGCGAGCTGCTCGGCGGTGCGGGCGACGGTGAAGATCGCCTTGATCTTGGTCGGGTCGCCCGCGGCGGAGACGAGCGGGGAATCGAGGAGCGTCGCGCCGGCGAGCGCGAGGCCGGCGGCGCCCGCACCGGCGAGGAAGGTGCGGCGCGAGCGCGGCCCCGCGAGTGACGGTGCTGGGCCTGCGGTGACAGACCGGGTCGGATCGTTGGCCATGGTGTGATTCCCCTTCCTTCGGCACGGGACACCCCGCGCCATGCTGACTCGATCAACTGCACCGGGGTCGGTAGCCCGGGACAGGGACTCCCGCGGGAAGGCCGACGGCGGGCGGCAGGACGGCATCCTGCCACATGCATCCACCACGGCTTATTTATATACTCATATATATTATACCGAGTGAACCATATACCCATGTCAAGGATACGGAGCGGAGTTCGCAGCGGATCAGTCGCGGAGCGGGGGGATCGCTTCCCGCGTCGGCACATGGTGAGGAGACAGGGCGAGACCCGCCTCGTTCCGTTCTCCCGCGTTGATGGGATCGCTTGGTGAAACGTCAATCGGGATACGCAAGGCGCATGTCGCCGTCAGCAACGACGGATGATATGCGGCACGGTGTCCGATTGGGGTGTAACTCCTAATCCGCGTTAGTTGTAATCCGTTGATCGACACGATCCGCAACCGTCCGCAGTGGGATATTCGCGCCATGTTGACATTGATGCCCGCCATGCAGGCGTGCCAAGGAGAATCGGTAGAGAGGGTGGCGTGAGGATTCACATGCTTGCCAAGGCCCCCATTCCCTGTGCCTGCGTGAGTTCACAGCGTATTCGGATTCACCGCGAGTGATACTGCTGGCGAAGTCGTCACATCAACGTACGGACGCAGTAGAAGGGCGGGACGGTGGTCGCATTTCGCGCCGATTTCGCCTCGTTTCGGACTTCGCCAGCAGTATCGCGAGTGAGCAAGAGCCACCATCATGTGACGCGGTCCACCTCCGTCCGGTCTGCCGCCCGGTGCCCGAAGCGAAAGGGGTGACGGCTCAGAGTCGAGCGTCGCAGCGCGACGAGGTATCGAGTCAGCCGCCTTCCTCGCTCGCGCTAACATACAGACGAGGTATGCCCCCGTTCATCCGTTCATGCGACCGCATCGGCATAGACGAGCAGGTAGCCCGTGTATGCGCCGCTAGCGGGATCGAACGGTGTGTCCGCATCGCAGGTGATCAGGTTGAGGTGGATGCCGTCCGCCGCGCCGAAAATCCTGGTCAGCGGCGCGTCTGCGGGCGCGTATCGCTCCGATGCGGTGACCACGAACCGACGCTCGATACTGCTATTTAGGAGCGATTTCGGGTCGTCGTGCAGGTCGGATGGTTACTTTTGGTGTCGCTCGGAGGCAGCGAACGCATTTATCAACAAGCTCGCTCCTTTTCGAGCACACTTAGCCAGAACATACCCCGCGTCTTTTTGCAGTAGCCGTGGCAAGAACGCCGTTAGGCAAAGAGTGCCGCTTGCTCGAAGATATCGCGGCGCGGCTTTCGCGGTGCATACGGCGGGCGTTGGATCACTTTGAGCCATTCCGTATCGCTCAACTCCCAGAGCGGTAGCTGCGCTGAGCGATACGGCGTCTCGAAGAGCAATGGCTCCTCGACCGCCGACAGATGCGCCTTGTCCGGCCGATACCGTACCCGATAGCGTGCGAGCGGCTCGTCGGCGAACTCAATCGTCAGTGTCTCCCCGTAGAGCCAGACGGCTGCCCGATCGCGTGCTAAGCCGCGCTCGCCGTACACGCGCCAATGGCGGAAGCGCACATAGCCCAGCTTGTCGAGCGTCCTGCCGAAGCGCGTCCGGTAGAAGATGCGGTGCAACTCCTCCGGAGAGACCTCCCTGCCGCTCACCCAGCCGAGGACATCGCGCGGCGTGAGCCGCCCATCCGCCCGCTCCCGATGTGCCCAGTGGACCTGGTAGTTGAAGTCCACCACCCAGCGATCGTGGACGGCGAGCAGTTCCGTCCACGTCGTCGCCTTCGCGAAGTCCCAATCGGCCATCCGGCGCTGGACGTTGAACGTCGTCTCGATGTAGTTCTGCCACGGTTGCCGACGCTCGATCTCCCGTTTCTCGATCCCCAGCGCGGCATAGACCGCTTTCGCCTGTTTCGCCGTGACGAAGACCGCGCCGCTGTCACTGATCAACGTTTCCGGGATGCCGTGCTGCCGGATCGCCGCATAGAGGATCATCAAATAGGAGGAGAGGTCCTGCGTCGCGAAGATGCCGCTCGCCAGGATGGCACGGCTGTAGTTCTCGAGGATCGAGATGCAATACACCTTGGTGTCGATATTGGCCATATCGAGATGGCGGATATCCACGCTCCAGTATTGATGCCGTCGCTGCGCCGCGAAGGGCATCGGCTTGGGCGTCTTCGGATTCCGGGCCGGTGCCTTGAGTCCGTAGAGCTTGCGGTTCACCGCGAGGATCCGCCCGCAAGTGCGCGGACTCAGATGAATGCCGACCTGCCGCAGCGCGGCATGGACACGCCACGCGCCGAGTTCGGGATTCTCCTGCATCTCCTTGACGGTCAGCATCGCCCGCAAGTCGGTCTTGCGCGCCGGTTGGTGCGGCGCGCGCGATTTGTCTTCCAGCCCGGGTACCCCTTCCGCGAGCCAGCGGACGAGGGTGACACGGACCGTCTCGCGATTGATCTGCAGGTAGTCGGCGATGCTCTGCTTGTTCCACCCCTCGCTGTGCAGCGCGTAGATCGCGTGGCGCGCTGCGGCGGGGTCGGCGAACCGATGATAGGGCGGGTAGCGGCGTGTGGCGACGGGCGCGGGCGGCGTCTCCGCGAGGATGCGCTTGACGGTGTGCGGGCTGGGACGGTGACCGAAGTGCACCCAGCAGATCGTCGTGATCTCATGCACCCTGAGGGGCGGATGCTCCGCTTTGAGACCGAGGATATGCCGACGGATCTCCTCCGGGAGCCGATGGTGCCGCTCGACTTTCGTCGGGCCGAAGAGGCTGGCCATCCCCTCGTGGTCGAAACGCGCCGCCTGCCGGTAGAGCGTGCGTTGTGGGGCGCCGGTCTGCTGCGCGCGCTCCGCCGGGGATTGACCAAAGAGAACGACGGGACGAATCAACTCATACAGGCGCTGCTCAGGGAAGGCGGCGAGCAGATGGAGTTGATGCCAGTCATCGGTCGGTTCGTGTTGTGGGCGCAGGCACGCAGGCATGGATTCCCCCGCGAAGCGACGAACTCCGAGCGCCTGAGGGATAAACCTGGCGACGGAGCAACATTATGTCGAGTCCCGAGCGGGGATGATAGTCATTTGCCAGCGCAAGTGCAAATAGACGCTGGGTATGTCTTGGCTAAGTGTGCGCCCGTGATCGCGATGGTCTTTGCGGCAACGCTCATCGCTGTGCTTCCCTTCCGTATGCTTCGACCGCCAGGGCGGTTAACTGTGCGCTGATCGCCCAGATGCGCTCCTGCACCGCCTCGTCGTAGGAGATCGGCACGGAGCGCGCCTCCTTCCCCTTGCGGAAATATTTGCCGCTCACCGCCTCCACTGCGGGCGACGTCGCCAGGTAGAGTGCGGTCCGCACCCCCCGCTCCGGGCTGAGCAGGAACGGTTTGATCAGGCCCATGAAGGG
>JAABUR0100009695.1_pt1 | contig 10767 bp, 10 predicted proteins | sample 5560091 | NCBI WGS metagenome assembly JAABUR01 (sample SAMN10711879, study PRJNA513375) | rock metagenome | isolation source: Antarctica rocks | place: Antarctica: Victoria Land, University Valley sud
TGGCTCCTGCCAGCGCACCTGGGAGCACGCGATCCCCAAGACCGCGAGACCGGTCGGGCCGCGGATCTCCATCCAGTTCCGCCCGCGCGGGGTCCGCTGAGCGCAGCGCGGCAGGACGGTCTGGCGGTCCGTCGAGGAGCGCGGTCAGTCGAGGAGCGCGAAGCAGGTCGGTCGTTGCCAGGAGAGCACGCCACGCTGGGCGAGCGCCCCGTCGCCCGCGTCGACGTCGAACGTCGTGATGGTGCTCGAGCGCTCGTTGGTGACGACGAGCGTCCGCTGCCCCGGTCCCCAGCCGAGGAACCGCGGCCAGTGCCCACCACAGGCGACGGCACCGGCGTAGCCCAGCGAGCGCCCGGCGCCCGTCACGTCGAACCGGGTCAGCGTGTCGTCCCCCCGGTTGGAGATGTACACCCGGCGACCGTCAGCGCTCCCGAGCACCTCCGCGGTGAGGTTCTCCCCCGTCGCCCCCGGCGCCCGGGCCGACATCGCCCGCACGAACGTCAGCGATGGCCCGTCCACGGCGCAGACGACTACCGTCGAGGCGAGCTCGCTGACCAACCAGGCAGAGCTCCCGCCCGGCGCGTAGGCGATGTGGCGCGGGCCGGTGCCGGGCGCGAGCCGCAGCCGGCTGACCTCGCTGAGCCGGCCGGTGTCGGGGTCGAGCCGGTAGCTGATCACCGCGTCGGCGCCGAGGTCGCAGCTGACGACGTGCCCGGAGGGGGTGAACACCGCCTCGTGGGCGTGCGGCCCGTCCTGGCGGCCGGCGACCGGTCCGGACCCCTCGTGCTGCACGAGGTCCGAGCGCGGGCCGAGGGCTCCCCCGGGACCGACCGGGTGGACGGCCAGCGAGCCCGAAGCGTAGTTGGACGCGACCAGGTGCCGCCCGTCCGGGCTCAGCGCGAGGTGGCACGGGGACGCGCCCCCGGTGGGCTGGGAGCCCAGCGGCTCCCACTGGTGCCCGCCCACCCGCCAGGCGGCCACCAGTCCCTCGTCCCGCTCGAGCACGGCATACACGGTCCGCCGGTCGGGGGAGGTGATGACGAAGGACGGGTCCGCCGCCTCGGCGACGACGACGGGTGTCCCGAGGCCTTGCGGCCCCATCGAGGCCAGGGCCAGCCCCCCGGTGCAGGCGCCGTCCGGTGTGGTGGTGTACCCGCCGATGACGAGTCGAGAGGTCATCGCGGCGGGCTCAGGCGCCGGCGCGCTCGAAGCGGTTGACGCCCGAGACGACGGCCTTGAGGGACGCGGTGACGATCGAGGGGTCCAGGCCCACGCCCCAGAGCACCCGCTCCCCGACGGCGCACTCGACGTAGGCCGCGGCCCGGGCGTCCCCGCCGGCCGAGAGGGCGTGCTCGTGGTAGTCGAGGACGCGGACGTCGACGTCGAGCCTGGACAGCGCGTCGACGAACGCGGCGATCGGGCCGTTGCCCTCCCCCTCGACGGTCACCTGGTTGCCCTTGTCCGTCAACGTGACCGAGAGCCTGCTCAGGCCGTCCACCGCGGAGTCCGAGTGCATGCTGACCAGGGAGAACCGGCCCCAGGGGTCGGTGTCGCTGGGCAGGTACTCGTCCTCGAACTTCGCCCACAGGGCTGCCGGGGAGACCTCTCCGCCGTCCTGGTCCGCGCCGCGCTGGACGACCCCGGAGAACTCGATCTGCAGCCGCCGGGGCAGGTCGAGGTGGTGCTCGCTCTTGAGGATGTAGGCCACGCCGCCCTTGCCGGACTGGCTGTTGACGCGCACCACCGCCTCGTAGGACCGGCCGAGGTCGTGCGGGTCGATCGGCAGGTAGGGAACGCCCCACGCCAGTTCGTCGACCTTCCGGCCGGTGGCGCCAGCCTCGCGCTCCATCGCGTCGAAGCCCTTCTTGATCGCGTCCTGGTGGGAGCCGGAGAAGGCCGTGAAGACGAGGTCGCCGCCGTAGGGGTGGCGCTCGCCCACCGGCAGGTTGGTGCAGTGCTCGACGGTGCGCCGGACCTCGTCGATGTCGGAGAAGTCGATCTGGGGGTCGATGCCCTGGCTGAAGAGGTTCATGCCGAGGGTGACGAGGCAGACGTTGCCGGTTCGCTCGCCGTTGCCGAACAGGCACCCCTCGATCCGGTCCGCGCCGGCGAGGTAGCCGAGCTCGGCCGCGGCGACGCCGGTGCCGCGGTCGTTGTGGGGGTGCAGCGACATGACGACGGACTCGCGCCGGTCGATGTGCCGGATCATCCACTCGATGGAGTCGGCGTAGACGTTGGGCGTGGCCATCTCGACCGTCGCGGGCAGGTTGACGATCATCCTGTGGTCAGGGCTCGGGTCGACGACCGCGATGACCTCGTTGCAGATCCGCACCGCGAAGTCGAGCTCGGTGCCGGTGTAGGACTCCGGCGAGTACTCGTAGTAGACCGTCGTGTCCGGGACCGTCTCGGCGAGCTTGCGGCACAGCCGGGCGGCCTGGACAGCGATGTCGATGATCCCGTCCTGGTCGAGGCCGAAGACCACGCGCCGCTGCAGCACCGAGGTGGAGTTGTAGAAGTGGACGATCGCCGCCCGGGCGCCGCGGATCGCGTCGAAGGTGCGCTCGACGAGGTGGTCACGGCACTGGGTGAGCACCTGGATCGTCACGTCGTCGGGGATGTGGCCGCCGACGATGAGCTGCCGGACGAAGTCGAAGTCGGTCTGGCTCGCCGACGGGAAGCCGACCTCGATCTCCTTGTAGCCCATCCGCACGAGCAGGTCGAACATCCGCATCTTGCGCTCGGGGCTCATCGGGTCGATGAGGGCCTGGTTGCCGTCGCGCAGGTCGACCGCGCACCAGCGGGGGGCGCTGGTGACCGTCCGGTCCGGCCAGGTCCGGTCCGGCAGGTCGACGACGATCTGGTCCTGGAACGGGAGGTACCTGCCGAACGGCATACCGGAGGGTTGCTGTGGGTGGATCATCTTCTCGCCTTCGCGTCCTCGTCTGCTGGGGGCCCGGCCCGGACACCATCAGCTCCGCGACGAGGGCGGCCGACCTAGTTGGCCTCGTCGCGGCACCCGAGGAGAAGACGTGCTGTGCCCACGACGTCGAGGGTATGCCGTGTGCCCACCGGCGTCCACCCTGCCGGCGTCCTGACCGCATCCTGAGACGTCGAGAGCTGTCGGCGGGGTCACCGGCGGCGTTGCCACCGGTCGGTGCCGGGAGGGAGAGTTGGCCCATGACGACGTCCCGCGTGCCGGTGCTCCGGTGCTCGATCGTGCCGCCGTACCTCCTCGCCCGGCTGGCGCGGGCCGGGGAACCGGAGGTCGCCGAGAGCGCCCGGCGCACCGTCGAGCAGGACCGGGTCATGCGCGAGCGGCGCGAGGTCCGCACCGAGCGCGGGCGCCCCGGTCGGCGCACGTTCCTGCCCACCGGCCCCGCGCCGGACGAGGCCACGCTGACCGCGCCCCGGGCCCCGGCCACGAGACGGCATGCCGTGCACCGCTCCGTCTACGACGCCGGGCACGGCACCGCCCTGCCGGGCGCCCTGGTGCGTGCCGAGGACGGGCCGCCGACAGCGGACCGGGCGGTGACCGAGGCCTACGACGGGCTGGGCGCCACCTGGTCGCTGTTCTTCACGGCATACCAGCGCGACTCCCTCGACGGCCGGGGGCTGCCGCTCGTCGCGTCCGTGCACTACGACACCAGCTACGACAACGCCTTCTGGGACGGCGCCCAGATGGTGTTCGGCGACGGCGACGGCACCTACTTCACCGGCTTCACCTCGAGCATCGACGTCGTCGGCCACGAGCTGACCCACGGCGTCACCCAGTTCGCGGCCGGCCTGACCTACGTCGGGCAGACCGGCGCCCTCAACGAGTCGGTCTCGGACGTCTTCGGCTCGCTCGTCAAGCAGATGTCCCTCCGGCAGGGCGCGGCTGAGGCCGACTGGCTCATCGGCGCCGGGCTGTTCACGCCGAGGGTCAAGGGCGTGGCACTGCGCTCGATGAAGGCGCCGGGCACGGCATGCGACGACCCGGTCCTCGGCAGGGACCCCCAGCCGGCCACCATGGACGGCTTCGAGGACCTGCCGCACGACTCGGCGCACGACAACGGCGGCGTGCACACGAACTCCGGGATCCCCAACCATGCCTTCTACCTCGCCGCCACGGCGATCGGCGGCAGCGCGTGGGAGGGCGCGGGGCGGGTCTGGTACGACGTGCTCACGGGCACCGGCATCGCGAAGGACGTGGACTTCACGGGGTTCGCCGGGCTGACCGTGTCCGCGGCTGGTCGACGGTTCGGCACCGGCAGCACCGAGGCGGGCGCCGTCGCCGGCGCCTGGTCCTCGGTCGGCGTCCTGCCCCGGTGAGGCTCAGAATCCGAGTCGCTGCAACGCCTTGGGGTCGCGCTGCCAGTCCTTGGCGACCTTGACGTGCAGGTCGAGGTGGACCCGCTGCCCGAGCAGGGCCTCGATGCCGGCGCGCGCGGTGGTGCCGACGTCGCGCAGCCGCGCCCCGCCACGGCCGATGACGATCGCCTTCTGGCTGGGGCGCTCGACGAACACGTTGACCCGCACGTCGAGCAGCGGCGCGTCCGCCGGGCGCCCCTCGCGCGGCAGCATCTCCTCGACGACCACCGCCAGGGAGTGGGGCAGCTCGTCCCGCACGCCCTCCAGGGCGGCCTCGCGGACGAGCTCCGCGATCATCACCACATCCGGCTCGTCGGTGAGCACGCCGTCGGGGTAGAGCTGCGGGGAGCCCGGGAGGTACGAGCAGAGCACCTGGCGGACCTCCGCGACCTGGCTGCCCACGGTCGCCGAGCACGGCACGATCGCATCCCAGTCCCCCAGCCGGTCGGCGGCCATGAGGTGCTCCGCGAGCCGGCCCCGGTCGACCAGGTCGCACTTCGTGGCGATCGCGACGACCGGGCGCCGGCGCCCCCGCTGCAGGGTGGTGAGCTCCGCGGCGATGTAGGCGTCGCCGGGGCCGATGCGCTGGTCGGCGGGGAGGCAGAACCCGATGACGTCCACCTCGACCAGGGTCTCGCGGACGAGGTGGTTGAGTCGTTCACCCAGCAGGGTCCGCGGCTTGTGCAGCCCCGGCGTGTCGACGAGGACCAGCTGGGCCTGCGGCGTGGTCGAGATGCCGCGGATGGTGTGCCGCGTCGTCTGCGGCCTGGAGGACGTGATGGCGATCTTGTGCCCGACGAGGGCGTTGGTCAGCGTCGACTTCCCGGCGTTCGGACGGCCCACGAGGCACGCGAAGCCCGCGCGGTGCTCAGCGGTGCTCACGGGAGTCCTCCGTCTCCACCAGGGAGGGGACGGGCGTGCGCGCCGGATGCTCGGCAGGCTCGGCCCGTCGCACGATCACCGTGGCGATGCGGTGCCGCCGTCCGGCCATCTTCTCCGCGGTGAGGGACAGCCCGGCCACCTCGGCGTGCGAGCCCGGGATGGGGACCCGGCCGATGGCCTTGGCCAGCAGGCCGCCGACCGTGTCCACCTCCTCCTCCTCGATCTCGACGCGGAACAGCTCGGCGAGGTCGTCGATGTCCATCGTCGCCGGAACCCGCGTCGTCACGTCGTCGACCTGCTCGACCCCGGGCGCCTCCCGGTCGTACTCGTCGGCGATCTCCCCGACGATCTCCTCGAGGATGTCCTCGATCGTCACGAGTCCGGCAGTCCCGCCGTACTCGTCGACCACCATCGCGAAGTGGCTCTGGTCCCGCTGCATCTCCCGCATCAGGTCGTCGACCGGTTTGGACTCCGGGACGAAGGTCATCGGCCGCATGACCTGGTCGACCGCCAGCGTGGCCGTCTCCCCGTCGGCGGTCGCCCGTCGTACGACGTCCTTGAAGTAGAGCAGCCCGAGCACGTCGTCCGAGTCCTCGCCGACGACGGGGATCCTCGAGAAGCCCGAGCGCAGGAACAGCGACATCGCCTGCTTGAGCGTCTTGCCCTGCCCGATGGTCACCATGTCGGTGCGCGGCACCATGACCTCGCGCACGACGGTGTCGCCCAGCTCGAAGACGGAGTGGATCATCTCCCGCTCGCCGGCCTCGATGACCTCCGACTCCCCCGCCAGGTCGAGCAGGTCCCGCAGCTCGGCCTCGCTCTGGAACGGCCCGTCCCGGTAGCCCCGGCCCGGGGTCACCGCGTTGCCGAGTGCGACCAGCACCCGGGCGACCGGGCCGAGCACCCTGCGCAGCCCGACGACGAAGGGGGCCGCGACCAGGGCCACCCGCGTGTAGTTCTGGCGACCGAGGGTGCGCGGGGACACCCCGACGATGACGAAGGAGACCACCGCCATCACCGCGATCGAGATCAGCAGCGCCTGGGTCACCGAGCTGACGAGGTCGACGACGGCGACGGTGACGAGCACGGCCGTCGCGGCCTCGGCCACGACGCGCAGGAAGGCGACGACGGCGAGGTATGCCGGGGAGTCACCGACGATCGTCAGCAGCGACGTGGAGCCTCCCCGCCCCTCGTCGTAGAGCTGCTGGGCGCGCACCCGTGACATCCGCATGATCGCCGCCTCGGCGGCGGCGAGCAGGAAGGCGAGGGCGACGCCGGCCACCGCCACCGCCACCATCTGGGGGATCATGCCCGGGTCCTCAGGTGACGGCCCGGCCACGCCCGGCGAGGAAGGTCAGCAGCAGCTGGCGCTGGAGCTCGAACATCTCGCGTTCCTCCTCGGGCTCGGTGTGGTCGAACCCCAGCAGGTGAAGCATCCCGTGGGTGGTCAGCAGGAGCAGCTCCTCCACCGCGGCGTGGCCGGCCTCGGTCGCCTGCCGGGCCGCCACCGTGGGGCACAGGACGATGTCCCCGAGGATGCCCTCCGCCGGCTCCTTGTCCTCGCGGGCGGGGCGCAGCTCGTCCATGGGGAAGCTCATCACGTCGGTGGGACCGGGCAGGTCCATCCACTGGACGTGCAGGACCTCCATGGCCGCCTCGTCGACGAGCCGAATGCAGAGGTCGGCCTGCGGGTGCACGCGCAGCTGCTGCATGACGTACCTCGCGCACCCGATGAGCTCGAGCTCGTCGACCGCGAAGTCCGTCTCGTTGAGCACGTCGACGCTCACCGCCGCACCGCCCGTTGCCGCGGTGTCGTCCGGGCGCCCTCGGAGGCCTCGTAGGCGTCGACGATGGCGCTGACGAGACGGTGGCGCACGACGTCACCGGAGGTGAGCTCCGCGAAGTGGACGTCCTCGACCCCGCGCAGGACGTCGCGGACCTGCCGCAGGCCCGACGGGGTCCCCCCGGGGAGGTCCACCTGGGTGATGTCCCCGGTGACGACCATCTTCGAGCCGAACCCGAGCCTGGTGAGGAACATCTTCATCTGCTCGCCCGAGGTGTTCTGCGCCTCGTCGAGGATGATGAACGCGTCGTTGAGGGTGCGTCCCCGCATGTAGGCGAGCGGGGCCACCTCGATGGTGCCGGCCGCCATCAGCCTCGGGATGGTGTCCGGGTCCACCATGTCGTGCAGGGCGTCGTAGAGCGGGCGCAGGTACGGGTCGATCTTGTCGTTGAGGGTGCCGGGCAGGAACCCGAGCCGCTCCCCGGCCTCGACCGCCGGCCGGGTCAGGATGATCCGGTTGACCTGGTGGCCCTGCAGCGCGGCCACCGCCTTGGCCATCGCGAGGTAGGTCTTGCCGGTGCCCGCCGGCCCGATGCCGAAGATGACCGTGTGCGTGTCGATCGCGTCGACGTACCGCTTCTGGTTCAGCGTCTTGGGGCGGATGGTGCGCCCCCGGCTCGAGACGATGTTCATCGTCAGCACGTCGGCTGGCCGCTCCACCGTCTGGGCCCGCAGCATCCCGATGGAGCGCTCGACCGCGTCCCGGTTCAGCGGCTGTCCCGCGTCGATGATGACGAGCAGCTCGTCGACGAGCCGTTCGGCGAGCACGACGTCGGCGCTCGGTCCCCGTAGCGAGATCTCGTTGCCGCGCACGTGCAGGTCGAGGGTGGGAAGGGCCCGTTCCATCGTCCGCAGCAGCTCGTCGCGGGGCCCGAGCAGCGTCACCATGGGGATCGCCGGCGGGATCGTGATGGTGTGTGTCGGCACCACCGGTCCAGGGGCGGACGGCACGGGGCCCTGTTGGTCGGCGTCTGTCATGTCCGGTCAAGTCTACGGTCCCGCGCGCCCGAGGGGACGTCCCACGGCACCGGTCGTCGGCACCGGGCGCCCGGGCTCACCCCGGTGGCCATCCCATCGGACGTCCTCCCAGCACGTGGAGGTGGGCGTGGTAGACCGTCTGGTGGGCGTCGGAACCGGTGTTGGCGACCAGGCGGTAGCCCTTGTCCAGGCCCTCGGTGTCCGCCACCTCGGCCGCGAGCCCGATCAGGTCCAGGGCCTCGCTGGGCGCCTCCCGTGCCAGCTCGGCGAGGTTCGCGACGTGCCGCCTCGGGATGACGAGCACGTGGCTGGGGGCCTGCGGGTCGATGTCCCGGAAGGCGAACGCCGTGTCGCTCTCGGCGACCACGCTCGCGCCGACCTCTCCCTGGAGTATCCGGCAGAACAGGCACGTGGGCGCGATCATGGCAAAGGAGCCTAGCGGCGCCGGTCAACGCGTCTGGGCGGCTGCGCGTCCAGTGGTCGTGAGAGCGTTGGGTGTGGCCGAACGTGGCGCAGAGGCGCGCAGGGCGACCCGGTGGGAGGCAGGCCAGGCTCTCACCGGGCTGTATGCCGCTCACTGGGCCTCGCTGGTGCGGTTGGCCTGGCTGCTGGTGCACGACCAGTCCCTCGCGGAGGAGATCGTCCAGGATGCCTTCGTGTCCGCCCACCCGAGGATGGGAGAGCTGCGTGACGCCGGCAACGCCCTCGCCTACCTGCGCCGCAGCGTCGTCAACGCCTGCCGGTCCACGTTCCGCCACCAGGGCGTCCAGGCCCGCTACCTCACCCGGGAGGCGGGTCGGGCGGACGCCGTGGGACGAGCATCCGCCGAGAGCGCCGAGAACACGGCGCTTCGTCACAACGAGGGAGAGACCCTGATGGACGCTGTGCGGCGGCTGCCTCGTCGGCAGCGGGAGGTTCTCGTCCTTCGGTACTTCAGCGACCTCAGCGAGCTGCAGATCGCCCAGGCCCTCGACATCTCGCCGGGTTCGGTCAAGGCGCACGCACACCGCGGGCTGGCAGCCCTCCGAGCCTCGATGGAGGGGGTCGCATGACCAGCAGGAACGAGGACGACACCATGCCCGGGGAGTTCCACGAGCTCGAGGGGAGACTGCGGGCCGCCATGGCGCAGGAGGCGCGCCAGGTGCAGCCGAACGACCGGCTCGAGGAGATCCGGGCCCGGGTCGCCTCGGCACCGCGAGGGCGGGGTGTCCCGCGCTGGCTGGCCCCGCTCGGGACGGCCGCGGCGGTGCTGCTGGTCGCGGGCGCCGCCTGGCTCGGGCTGCGACCCGCCACCCAGACCCCGCCGGTCGGTGCCCCCACGTCGACCACCGCGCCCACGTCCACCCCGGCGACGTCCGCGCCGACCACCGGGGGGGCGAGCAACCCCAGCACGGGTGCGGCCACCGCCCCCAGCACGGGTGCGGCCACCGTCCCACCCACCCATCCGACCGGGCCCCCCGCCACCGGCACGGGGACGGGTGGCCCGCCGAGCAGCGCCCCCGGTACGCCCACCCCACCCCCCGCGCCCCCACCGAGCGGCCCGGCACCGACGACGCCCCCCGCGGTCATCGTCCCGCCAGCGGTCGCCGGAGCGGTGCCGGTCTACTTCGTCGGTCCGGTGCAGAGCCAGTGGCTGCTCCACCGGGAGTTCTTCGGTGCGCAGCTGCCCGCCGGTGCCGACGCCGCGGCCAGGGCGAGCGCCGCCCTCAACCTCGCCCTCAACGCGCGGCCGTACAGCACGACCGACGGCTACCTCCAGGCCTGGCCCGCGGGCACGAAGGCCGGCGCGGTGAAGGTCAGCGACACCGGCATCGCGGTGCAGCTCAGCAGCGCCGGCACCCGGGGGCTCAGCCCCGCGCAGCAGCAGGCGGCGGTCGCGTCGCTCGTCTACTCCGCGACAGCGGCAGCAGGGGCGAGCGTGCCGGTCACCTTCTCCATCGCGGACGGGTCGACGCAGCTGTTCGAGACGGCGCCGACCACCCAGACCTACCAGCGGGTGGCCCGGGCAGCCGAGTTCACCGTGCTGGCGCCCATCTGGGTCGACAACCCCAGCCGCGGTCAGGTGCTCCCCGCGGGGCGCCCGGTGACCGTCTCCGGGCAGGCCTGTGTCTTCGAGGCGGCCCTGCAGTGGCAGCTCCGGCAGGGGACGGCGCCGGTCCGGAACGGCACCACGACGGCCTCGTCCGGCTGCCCGAGCCAGGGCAGCTACGCGTTCGACCTCGGGGGGCTGCCCGCCGGCGACTACTCCGTGCGGGTGTTCTCCCTCAGCGCCAAGGACGGCAGTGTCGCAGCGGAGAAGTCGGTGGCGTTCAGCGTCCGGTGAGCGTCATCGCCAGCGGCTCATGCCGCTGAGGACCGCGAGCGCGGCCGGGCCTGCGCTCGAGGCACGCAGCACCTCGCTGCCCAACCGCACCGAGCGGGCGCCGGCCGCCGCGAAGCGCGCGACCTCGTCCGGGCTCAGGCCCCCCTCCGGACCGACGATGACGACGACGTCGCCGCAGGACGGGACCTCGACCGCGGCGAGGGGCTCGTCAGCCTGCTGGTGCAGGGCGAGGGCAAGGGCCGCCCGCTCGATTCGCTCGACGACAAGGGGCTCACCGGCCAGCGAGGCGACGACCGGGACGTGGTGGCGCCGGGACTGCTTCGTCGCCGCGGTGACGACCGACTCCCAGCGTCGGCGCGAGCGCTGGGCACGGTCACCGCGCCACCGCACA
>JAABUR0100009697.1_pt1 | contig 10766 bp, 8 predicted proteins | sample 5560091 | NCBI WGS metagenome assembly JAABUR01 (sample SAMN10711879, study PRJNA513375) | rock metagenome | isolation source: Antarctica rocks | place: Antarctica: Victoria Land, University Valley sud
AACCCCGGCAGCACATGCGGCCGGGCTCAGACTGGCCGCATCGCAGCCAGTTGCAACCGTCGCCGATGATGGCGACAACACACGCCGGTCTCTGGTCACCGTTGGATGAAAGACGGGGGTCAGGTCACGACCAGCAGGCGATCAGCTGGCGTGAGGTCCCAAACCCCGGCGTGAAGGGACGCGCTCATTTGGGCAAAGGTGGATCGCCTGTCAGGGCGGCCCCTATCGCCCTATCGAGGGTGGGAATGCGCATGGCGCCAACCGTTCCCGTCTTGGCGGCGGTTGGCAAGCGCCCAGAAACCCTCGGGACCGGCGCACTGCTCGTTTTTGGCCGCCACCATTATCCTCTCACCCTCACGATGCTTCGATGCAGCATCCGTCCGTCTAACGACGCCCAGGCGTTGCATTTCGTGTGTCCGTCGTTTGACACAGTGATGCACCTGTCATCTGGGTTTACTGCTAAATCTGCCGGCACTCGCGGGAACTTCGGTCCTCGGTCCGGGCTCAGCCTGAGCACCGTAGCGAACTCCAGGCCCGCTCACGACATCTACGTGGCCCGTAAGTCAGCGGTGATGTCCGGCGGGCACGAGAGGGCCCGGCAGGGCGCGTTCCGCCTCTCCTTCGAGCCGCGCCTCATGCTTTCTTAAGAATATGAAGCTCACGATCAGCAGCGCCACCGCTGCTGCAAATAGTGCCATGCCCACAGGACCGAGCACGTGGGTGATCTGCTGGCCGAGAAGGTATGCGCCGGCGCCATAAATCGCGGCCCAGGCGATCCCGCCTGCCGCGTTAAAGGCTAAAAACCGTAGCCAGGTCATCCGGTTGGTGCCGGCCAGGACAGCCGCAAGCGCCCGCAGCACGGCGACGAACCGGCCGAAGAACACCACTTTGCCTCCGTGGCGCAGAAACAGGTATCGCCCGAGCTTGATCCGTGGCTCGGTGACACGGACGTAGCGTCCGTAGCGCAAAAGAAAGCGGAAGCCGAACTCGCGACCGATCCAGAAGCCGATATTGTCGCCCATGATTGCGCCTGCGGCCGCGGCGGCGACGACCAGGGTGACGCTGAGCTGATGCGTGCTGCCGGCATAGACTGCGGCCGCGATCAACATCGTCTCGCCGGGGAAGGGAATGCCGATACTCTCGATCCCGACTGCCAGCGCCACGGCGCCGTAGCCGTACTGTCCGATCATCTGTGTAACGTCGGGAGACGACATAGTTACCGTCGCAGCCTACGCGGAAAAACCGCAGGCGGGAGGCGAAGCCCGCGGAGCATGGCTTCGTAGGTTTGATCGGCGACCGGCTGCAACCAGCGCTCACAAATTGGCAGCAAGGCGCGAGCTAGGCGGCCGCTCGCAAGGCCCACAAGGAACGAGGCCGCCACGTCGATTGGGAAGTGCAGGCCGAGATAGACGCGCGCCCAGGCGACCAGCAGCCCGCACAGGCAGACCAGGATACCCCAGCCGCGCGCGGCAGAGGTGGCGACCAGCCCGAAGCCGAGGCTCCACAGAAAGGTGGCGTGATCGCTCGGAAATGAGTTCTCGACCGCGTGGAAGATCAGCGTGTGTCCGAGGCCGATCATGAACGGCCGCGGCTCATACCAGAGCAGGCCGAGCACCTGGTTGACGCCCAGAGCCACGAAAACGCCCAGGACCGTGGCCAGCAAGGCAGCACGCGCTCCCGGGCGTCCCCAGATCCATAACGCGGGCGCCAGGACGGCGGCGGCATAGACCAGCCAGGATGCAGCCAGTTCAGCGAAGGTGACCATAAAGGCAGCGGGGTGGTCCGGGGCGTTGATCGCTAAGAAAAAGCGATCGTTCAGAGTGGCGAGCATGCTGGCTCCGGCAGCACGAGAGGCGTCTCCCGTGACGAAAAGGGTTCAGGCTGGGCGTGTTCTGATCCTGCAAGCTGACGTGAAGCTGACAACGGGATGCCCAAACTGCCGGGCAGTCTGGGCGTCAGTCGTCCGATCCGATGCCGGCGCCCTGCACCAACGGCCTCATTGGTTCGAACTCATCCCGCACCGCCTCGAAGCGGCCGAAACGGAGCGCGAGTGTCGGCAGCACGAGCAGGTTGAGCGCCATCGAGGTGAGCAGGCCACCGAGGATCACCACGGCCATCGGCCCCTCGATCTCGCGTCCCGGGTCGCCCATCCCGATCGCGAGCGGGAGCAAGCCGAGAGCAGTCACGAGCGAAGTCATTAGGATGGGCGTCAACCGGTCGGCCGCACCCTCCACCGCGGTCTCCGCCCCCCAGCTCCGGCCCTCGGTCTCGACCAGGTGCTCGTAATGCGAGATCATCATGATTGAGTTGCGCAGCGTGATGCCGAACAGCGTCACGAACCCGACCATGGACCCCAGGGACAGCAACCCGCCGGTCGCGAACACCGCCAGCACGCCGCCGACCAGGGCGAACGGCAGGTTGGCCAGCACGAGCAGCAGGTTGCGCCAGTTGCGCGTCACGACCGAGAGCAGCAGCACGATCCCGATGCCCGCGAGCAGCCCATTGAGCAGCAAGGCGCGCTGCGATCGCGATTGGGCCTGGGCGGTCCCGGCGAATTCCAGGTAGCTGCCGGGCGGCAAAGGAATCCGGGCGCGGATCGCCGCCTCGGCGTCCTGCACGAACGACCCGATATCGCGCCCCCCCACGCTGGCCGTGACGGTCTGCAGCCGCCGGCCGCCCTCATGCAGCACCTGGTAGCGGCCAGCGGCTTCGTAGATATCGGCCACTTGGCGCAGCAGCACGTAAGCGCCGTTGGGCGCGCGCATTGGCAGGCTCCCCACCCCCGTCAAGCTGGCCCGGCTTGCTCGGTCGAGCAGGGTAGTGACATTGAACGTCGCGCCGCCCTCCTGGACTTGGCCGACCACATCGCCCTGGTAGGCGGCGCGGACGTCGTCGAGGACACCGACCGGGTCGAGCCCCCAGCGCTCCAAGTCCGCCGGGCGCAACCGGATGGTGAGCTGCGGCAAGCCGGGCGGTGACTGGACCTGCACCTCCTCGGCGCCGGGCACGCTCGCGAGGATCTGCGAGATCGCCTGGGCCGCCTTATCCAGCTTGTCGAGATCGTTGCCGAACACGTTGACAACGAACGGCGCGGTATAGCCAGAGAGCGTCTCGTCCACCCGCTCCGTCAGGAAGGAGTTGATCGCGAAGTTGGCGCCCACGAAGCTAGCGAGCGCCTTGCGCATGTCAGCCTGCACGCCTTCGGCGGCGTCGCCGCTGAGCGGGTTCAGGTCCACATCGAACTCGCTGCTGTTGGCGCCGGCGGCGTCCGACACCCGCTCCGCCCGCCCGACACGCTGGGCGACCGAGCGTACCGCCGGCAGCCTGCTGAGCGCCGCTGTGACGCGGGCGCCCATGCGCAAGCCCTCGGCGATCGAGGTACCCGGCACCATCGTCATGTGGACGATGAGGTGTCCCTCCTGCAGTTCGGGGATGAAGCTGCTGCCGAAGAACGGCAGCGCCGCGCAGCCGATGAGCGTGAAGGCGGCCGCGGCGGCGAGCATCAAGCGGGACCGTCGCGCGATTCCTTGCAGCAATCGGACGTAGCCGCCCCGCGTCCAGCGCACCACCGGCGGATCGTGCGGCTGCGCCCGCCTCCCGCCGAGCAACAGCATGGTGAGCGCCGGGGTGACGGTCAGCGCCACGCCGAGCGACGATAGGACGGCGAGGATGTAGGCGAGGCCCAGCGGTGCGAACAGGCGGCCACCGATGCCGGGCAGCGCCACGATGGGCAGGAACACGAGAAGCACCGCGAAGGTCGCATACACGACCGCCGTCCGCACCTCGAACGCCGCATCGAGGATGACACGGGCCTCTGGACGTGGCCGAGCCAGGCGCCGGTTCTCACGCAGCCGGCGGACCGCGTTCTCGACCCCGATCACGGCGTCGTCCACCACTTCGCCGATGGCGATAGCGAGGCCGCCCAAGGTCATGGTGTTGAGCGTGTAGCCAAGATGTCCGAGCACGAGCGTGCCGGCCAGCAGCGAGAGCGGGATCGCCGTGCACGAGATTGCCGCGGTGCGCAGGTCGAACAGGAACAGGAACAGCACCGCGACCACTAAAGCGCCGCCGAGCAGGAGCGAGCTGCGGACGTTGCTGGTGGCGGTGCCGATGAACTTCGCCGGGCGGAACAACCCGGTATGAAGCGTGATCCCCTCGGCCTCGAGACTGGGGCGCAAACCCGCCAGTGCAGCCTCGACCGCTTTTGACACGGCGACGGTGTCAGCCCCGTACTGCTCGGCCACGTTGAGGACGACGCCCTCCTTACCCTGGACCGAGGCGCTGCCGATCGGCGGCTCGGGCGCGTCGGAAACGGTCGCCACATTGCCGAGCGTGACCACGCCCGCGGCCTCGCGCCGCAGCACCGTGCGGGCGATGTCCTGGGGCCGGAGCGACTGCCCTTCGGTCCGAAGCAGCACGCGCTGGTTGGGCGTGTCCACGAAGCCGGCGCCCCGCACGCCGGTCGCGCGTCGGGCGGCGGCGAGCACGTCGTCGAGCGAGAAGCCGTACTTGATGAGCTGGTCCGAATGCACCTGGATCTGAATCGATTTCACCTCCCCGCCGAACACCGCGACGTCGGCGACGCCTGGTATGGCGAGCAGGCGCAGGCGCACGGTCCAGTCGGCCGCGGTGCGCAGCTCCATCAGCGACCGCGTGTTCGACGTCAGCCCGGCGATTAGCACCAGGCCGGTCGAGGAGGTGAGCGGCGTCATGACTGGCGGCAGCGCGGCGGCGGGCAGGCGCTGGGCAGCGACGGCGAGCTGTTCGGCGACGACCTGGCGGTCGCGATAGACGTCGCTCGATGGATCGAAATAGGCGGTGACGATCGAGAGGCCTTGGACGGAGCTGGAGCGCAACGCCGTCACGCCCGGGACCCCGCCGATCGTGGTTTCGACCGGGCGAGTGATGAGCGTCTCCACCTGCTCGGGCGTGAAGCCGGGCGCCTCCGTCTGGATCGCCACCTGGGGGGGCGCGAACTCCGGGAACACATCGTAGCGGGCGTTGCCGAGCGCGTAGACTCCATAGCCGAGCAGCACGACGGCGAGCGTCACGACGATGCCGCGGAAGCGGATCGCCAGGCCGATGAGCGCGGCCTGAGGGCCGGAGGGACGGGGCGGCATGGGGGCTACTCCGCCTTCACATGAAGCTGCGCCCGGAACTCCTCAGACAGCAGCGCCTGGGCGCCGTGGGTGACGACGTCCGTGTCGACCGGCAGGTTCGCGACCACGTAGCCGCCTCCCAGCGCCGGGAGGTCCGTCGCAACCTGGCTGCGGACGAACGTGCCCTCCGCCGTCTGGCGGTAGATCCAGGCACGGTCCTCCCACCAGACAATCGCCGCCGGTGGGATCATGACCCCCTCGCGCGACGGACCGGACGGGAGCGAGACCGGGACGTTCATGCCCGGCAGCACGCCGCTATCCGCCGGCACGAGATAGAGGAAGCTCAGGCCCTGGATGCGCGGGTCCGTCTTGGGTGCGGGTGAGACGAAGCTGATCGGCATCGGCGGGCCGTCGCTGGCCTGCATCGTGGCGGTCTGCGGCGGGCTCGCCATGGTGACGCCAGGCGGCAGCGTAACCTGAACGAGGAAGTCCTGCCGCCCGATCAGGCGCGAGATCAGCGGCCCGTCTTCCTCGACGGCTTTGCCGATCACGCGCCCGAAAACCTGTACCGCTGATACGGCCATGGTCTGCACCTGAGACTTCGCAGCCGTGAGAGCTGCCTGATCGGTCTGCAAGGTTGCCTCGGCCGTTTCAAACTGGGCCAGCGAGACATTCTGCTGGTGCTTGTAGAGGCCACGCGCCCGTTCGGACGCCGCCTTCGAGGCGGCGAGCTTGGCCTGTGCCATCTGCAATTGGGCGCGGGCGCTGGCGTAGTTGTTGTTGAGGTCGGTGAGTTGGGTCAGGTCGAGCACCGTGCCGTAGCCGCGGAGCTGGGGCTGGAACGGCACGGGCGTGAGCGCAGCCACCTCGATCCCGCTGCTGTCCCGCGCCTGCGCGTCGAGCTTGACCGCCGGCTGGCCGTCCACCTCCGCTACTCGCAGCGGCGCGGCGATCGGGCGTTCGCGCGCGGCTTCCTTCGCCCGTTCGCCTCGGCCGGCGATGAACCCCCAGACGATCACGCCGGCGACCCCGACGGCGATGACGGCGGCGAAGAGGCGGCGCAACAGCCGGCTTGCCGACGAGGCGCGCGGGCGCGCGGTGACGGGAGAAGTCATGACGAGGGCTCCAAAGACCTGCGGGCACCGGCGTGCGGGACGAACCCGGCCGCCTCCGGGTCGAACAGCGGCTGCTGCAAAGCGTCTTCCAAGGCACCTATGGCCTGCCGTTGCACCACGAGGGCATCAAATCGCGAGCTGCGGATCACCGCCGCTTCCAGCTCGGTAGTCACCAATGTTGGCCGGTCGCTCTCGCCGGCTTTGAATGCGGCCCTGGTTTGGCTTTGCCGGGTTCGCTCTGTTGCGAGCAGTGCGTTGGCGGTGCCGAGCGTTTGGCTTGTCGCGTGGTATGCCGCAGCCGCCGTGTCGATTTGGCCAATGACTTGCGCCTGGAGCCCGGTGAACTGCGCCGCCGCCTGCTGACGCCTGGCCACCGCTTCGGCGATCGGTCCCTGGTTCTGGTTGAAGATCGGAAGGTCGACCGCGGGATTGAGAATGAACCGGTTCGTGCCGACGTCGTAGTTATAGCCCGGCCCCAGGGTGATGTTCGGATACTGGTTGGCGATCTGCAGCTTCAAGGCCGATTGCGCCGCCTCATACTGCGCCAGCTTCGCCTGCACATCGGTGCGGCCGGTCAATGCCCGGTGCCGGAGCGGGCCGGTGGACAGATTGCCGGGCAGCACATCGGCATGATCGAAGGCCGTCAAGGATAGCGTCACCCCATCAAGCGCATGGACCGGAATGCCGACAGCCGTCGCCACTTGAACCCGGGCCTCGGCCTCCAGCCGGATCAGATCCTGGATGCTCAGGCTGGTCTGGGCCAGCGCGATGCGCTCGCGGGTGACGTCAAGCGACGTGGCAAAGCCGGCAGTGAGGCGCTGCTCCAGCAGCGTCACGAGCTGTTGCCGCAAGGAGAGCTGGCCCCTGGCGAATTCGAGCCGTCGCCGCGTCGCCCAGAGATTGAGCAGCGCCGTCCGCACCCGGCCGCGCACAAGCCACGCGGCGGTGGCGAGGTCGGAACGGGCCGCCTCTGCGAGGTGCCGCGCCTGTGCCGTGCGGTCCTCCCGCTTGCCAAACGTCTCGATCATGAAATTCACCACCGGTCCGATGATCAGCGGAGCGGCGCCCACGGGGAAAGCAGCGCTGGAAACGAGCGGAGAACCATAGACGGCGGTGAGGTTCAGCGTTGGGTTCGGGCGTTGGCCGGCCGTCGTGACGCCTGCCCGCGCCAAGGCGAACTGGGCGCCTGCCACCGCCAGGTCAGGGTGATAGTAGAGGGCAGCAAGCGTCAGCTTATCCAGATTCCAGTCAGCGTCCGAAGCGCCCAGGCTCCCTCCCGGCAGGCTTGCGATCAAAAGGCGGTGCAGCCGCGGGTCGGCCAGGGTGCGGGCATCGAGCGCCGCAGCGTTGGCTGTCGGCGAGAGCATCTCCGGCTGGAAGCGTGCGCAGCCAGCGAGCGCCAGCCCCGAGAACAAGACTGCGGCCAACGCGTGTCTCGTCCGCCATTTTCGGACAGGAGCAGGTGCGCTGTCACTGAACGGACTACAATGCCTTGTTTCAATAACGCCCACGTGCAGCCCTGCTGTCCTTGTTGCAGTGCCGCGCTTCTGTCCCCCGTAGCTGACGCGAAGCTGACAAGCGAAATCGATTGTGCCTTGGGATCACGTCAGCGTCGTGTCAGCTTCGTACGGACCACTATTGCCTAGCGAAGCGGAGGCGTTGGACGCGTGAGAGTTCTACTCGTCGAGGATCATCACGCCATGCGCGAGCTGATTGCCGGCCACCTCCGGGGCCGCGGTCTCGCGGTGGATGCCGTCGAGCGCGGCGACGAGGCGCTCGCGGCCGTGGCCGTCGCCGGCTACGACGCCGTAATCCTTGATCTCGGATTGCCCGACATGGACGGCATGGAGGTGCTCCGGCGGTTGCGCGGCAGCCGCTACCCCGGCTTGCCGGCGCTGATTCTGACAGCGCGCGACAGTATCGAAGCCAGGGTCGGCGGCCTTGATGCCGGAGCGGACGATTACATCCTCAAGCCGTTCGATCTTGCCGAGCTGGAGGCACGCCTTCGTGCCGTCCTCCGCCGCCCCGGACTGCGGCGCGAGGCCGTCCACCGCCACGACGACTTATCCTTCGACCCAGCTTCCCGCACGGCGGCGGTGGACGGCACGCGCCTGGACCTAACGCGGCGAGAGGCTTCCGTGCTGGAGGAACTGATCCGCGCCGCCGGGCGAATTGTGGTGAAGGATGCGCTGGAGGACCGGCTCTATGGGTTCGACGACGATGTGAGCGGAAACGCGCTGGAGGCATCAGTCTCGCGGCTGCGGCGTAAGCTCGCAGCTGCGGGGTCGGCGACCGGCATCGAAGCCACGCGCGGCATCGGCTACCGCCTGAAGGCCGTTAACGGACCATGAGGCTATGGCTGGAGAGCCTGCGCGGCCGGCTCGTTGCATCCATGGTCCTGGTGTTCTCGCTCGGGCTCGGCGGGGCGTTGGCGTTGCGGCTCTTCGAAGCGCCTCAGACTTCCCTAAGCCAGCCCGCCACAGACCTACTCCGCGAACCCTACCAGGACCTCTCCATCCTGCTGCCATTCGGGGTCGGCGCAGTTGCGCTTATCTGGCTGGTCAGCGGCTGGAGCCTGCGCCACCTCGCCTCGGCTTCCCGTGAGGCTGCGATCGTGGGTGCGTCCAACCCGGGCGCCCGCATCTCGACACGGAAGTTACCTGGCGAAATCCGCCCCCTAGTCGACGCGGTCAACGGCGCCCTCGACCGGCTGGCCGAGGCCTACGCGGCCGAGCAGCGCTTCGTCGCCGACGCCGCGCATGAACTGCGCACGCCGCTCACGGTGCTGGGCTTGCGTCTACAGCGGGCGAAGCTGGACGGCGACCTGGATTGGTGCGCGATCGAGCGGGACTTGGCGCAGGTCAATCGGCTGGCGGGCCAACTGCTTGACCTCGCCCGTAAGGAGCATGCGAGGCAAGCCGGCGCTTCGGCGGGCAGCGCCGTCACCAACTTGTCGCGTATCGCCCGGGAGGCTGCGGCGGCAGTTGTCCCGATCGCGGAACAGGCGGATCGGGCGCTCGAGGTCGAGCTGCCCCCGTCCCTGCTGGTGCGTGGCCGGCCGGACGACTTGCGCGACATGGTGCGCAATCTGCTCGACAACGCCGTCGCTCATGGCCGGGGGACCATCCGGCTTGTCGGGCAGGCCGACACGGCCCGCGGCGGCGTGGAGGAAGCCTGGATCATCGTGAGCGACGATGGGCCGGGCGTGCGGGCGGAGTTGGCCGAGGCGATGTTCGACCGCTTTCGCAAGGGCTGTGCAGAGTCCTCCGGTCATGGGCTCGGACTCGCGATCGTGCTGGAGGTCGTGCGCGGGCATGGGGGTTCTGTGGCGTTTCTGGCAGGTCCGAGCTGTCAGGTACGGGTTGTGCTGCCACTTGCAGGGTGATCGAAACACGGTCGGCCACCGGTCAATCCGCTGACGGGTCATGGAATTCGTGGTGTGACTGCTGGCCTTTGCGGGCGGGGTGGCGCTGATCGTCTGGGGGCCAAGGCTTGCGCCGAGCACCTCGGCCGCGCGTCTGTGCGTCTCGGCGTGAGCCGGAGGAGCTGGCGACGACCGTGACCGCCGCTCCCCGGCTCGCCTGGCATCACGCTGGGCGACATGGTGGATGACGTGGTGGGCGCCAACGTCACGATCTACTTCGTGGCGCTGGGCGTGGGCCTACTTAGTGTCAGAGCAGAAAGGCCACGCAAGAGGCTGTCCGTTAAACGAACCCCAGGCGGTCACTCGGCTATGATGGTCTGCTCTCGACCCAAGTCAGCCGCAGGGCGGCAGTTCGGCGGACTCTGGAAGCGGTCATTCGCCAACAGCGGCCAGGGCCGGATCAGGCTCGCGTACCGTAAGTAAAAATTTATGCGGCAGCGCTGTGTTCCTCACGCGCCGCCTCCCACACCTCGCGCGCCGCGTCGGCGTTCACTGCGGCAATGGCAAGGCCCACAGTCATATCGGGCCAAGCCGAGCGCCAGAGAAAGGCGGTCACCAGCCCCGCCGCGATGATGGCGACGTTGGCGAGCGCGTCATTCCGGGCCGAGAGGAACGCCGCGCGTGTCAGGCTTCCGCTGTGATGGCGGTAGCGGGCCAGCATGAATGCGCAGGACATGTTGACCGCGAGCGCGCCGAGACCTGCAAGTGAGAGCGCCAGCGGCTCAGGCGCAACCGGCGCGTTGAACTTTTCCCAAGCCATCCAGAGCGTCGCCAAACCCGGGACGAGTAGGATTCCTGCGAGCAGCATCCCGAGCCGCGCCCGGTTTCGCACCGTCCAGCCCAGGGCGACAGCGATCAGCAGATTGATCGATGCATCTTCGAGAAAGTCGATGCTGTCCGCGAACAGGGAAACCGAACCGATGGATACAGCAACAGCGAACTCAACCCCGAAGTATCCGAGGTTCAATAGCACTACGAGTCCAACGACCTGCCGCAGCGAAGCGTAATTGCTCACCCCCATTCGTTCAAAGCTTCCTTGACACGGTCACGGCGGGGTCGATTCACGATGGTGCGTGGACCGAGCAGCCCTTGTCACCCTTTCCTGCGATGACCTGATTGCCCTGATCG
>JAABUR0100009699.1_pt1 | contig 10763 bp, 10 predicted proteins | sample 5560091 | NCBI WGS metagenome assembly JAABUR01 (sample SAMN10711879, study PRJNA513375) | rock metagenome | isolation source: Antarctica rocks | place: Antarctica: Victoria Land, University Valley sud
ATTAGTAATTAATACAATGTCTTCTAAAGATAATATCCTAAGATTGCTTTAGGCCTTTGATTTTTAATTTTTGTCTAGAGAGTTAGAGTTACTAGTGTAAAACACAAAGCGTTTAGAAAATTCGCTCCTTTAATATTAAAAACCTACAATTAAAGCTAGGTATCCTAAAAAAAAAAAGAATAAAAAAAAATATTGTGGCTAAGCCAACAAAAATAAATAATAAAAAAACATGACAAATTTAATAAGAAGTAATTTTCAAGCTCACCCATTTCATTTGGTATCGCCTTCACCTTGACCCCTTTATACATCTATCTCACTTTTAATCCTTACTACAACAGGTGTTTTAACAATGCACGGATTTATAAGTGCAAAATATTTTTTATTTTTAGCATTGTTAACTTTAATATTTTCAATGTCCTTTTGATTTAGAGATGTAATATCGGAGGGTAAACAGTCATTATCAAATTATTATACAACAAAATCTAGCAAAATAAACAAAGAAGAAATTGAATGTTTGTTATCTAAAAATATTAATAATTTAAATATACAAGATGAGTAATTAGGGTATTATTTAGCGGGTTTGTTAGAAGGTGACGGCCACATATTTTTGCCTTTTATGGGTAAAACTATACTTAATAGAATACTTAACCCCAAATTTTTCTTTACTTCGCACATTAAATATATAGCTTTATATGCTTATATTCAACATATGTTAGGGAGAATAGGTCGTTTTGAAAAAGTTGATGACAAGACAATAAGATATGTTATAGGAGATATAAAAGGTATTATATTACTTATAAATACTGTACATAGCAAACTAAGAACAAAAAAAAAAATAAATCCCTCCATGAATTGATTGAATTTATTAATAAAAAATATTATTTAGTTATAGAAAACAGTGTGATAGATAAATTTAATTTATTTTCAAATAGTTGATTAACAAGCTTTATTGGAGCTGATGGAGATTTTGCTGTTAAGATTTTTGATTCTAAACCTGAATCAGATACACATAAAAAATCTGTTAGTTATAACACTAGTATTGTGTTAAGATTAGGTCCGCGCCTACTTGATAAAAAAAACTTCTTTATCTTTAGAACTTGTTATGCAACAAATTGAAAAAACTTTATCATGCAATGTATTAAGATATAAAATTAAACCTGTTATTGATTACTTTAGTAAATATACTTTCCTTGGCACTAAAAACAAGAATTTTTACATCTGGGTGCAAGTTTAGGATATTATTGTAAATAAATAACATCTTACTAAAATGGGTAAATCTATAATTAGATTAATTAAATCTAACATGAATAGTAAACGTATTCACGAACAATTAATTATTAAACCAGGTTTGATTTATAAAATCAACTTTAAAAATATGTTTGTTGGCTTAGCCACAATATTTGTTTCATTTGTTTTATTTATTAGTGTTATCAAATATGTAAATTGTAATTTAGATATGAATTCTATGATTTGTATGATGAAAGATGATGACAATATAGCTAAAGGTGTTTTAGAGACGAATAATGTTAAGATTAACAATGTAGATGCGGCCGTAGCGCATATACGAGATGGTGCTGTATACATAGGTGTAATGACAGCAGCAGCCTTTTTAATTGAAAGTTCTTGCTTGCCCATAGGAGCCTGATTAGGTACTGTAATAGGAATGGGGCTACATCCTTAATAGGATATAGATTAATTAATAATAATCTTTCAAAAGATAAAATTCATAGTTCTATGAATATTGAAGTAGAAAAGATAAACAGTAGTATAGGATTATCAAAAAAAACCAAATAATGATAAAACGGACAACAATAAATTTGTTATTGATTCATTGGCTTCGCCACAAGATTCAAACAATGTAAATGGAGATGGTTTTAGTATATCACCACTTGACTTACAACAACTACAACTCGATTTTTACTTACATATAGCTATAGTTTATTTACTTATTATTGCACTTGTTTTTTATTAATGAAAAGTCTTAGTGATAGAAATTTTAAATTTGAATTTTTAAATAATATACCCTTTTTACAAGCATTGTTTGTAAAGCTAATCCATTGATGAGTAAGATCTAGCATTATATGGCTATATGTAATATTAATTAATATTTTAATTTGTATGATTATATCTGCCTGAACTCTTTATATTATATTAAATAATATAAGCTAAATATTTATTAATGATATTTTTGTTACTAGTAAAATTAAGTGCCCTCCGTTTTTAAACTTAACCAATTGCTGGAAAATCCTAATAAAAGGGCGATCAGCAGGAAACTCTAGTTAAAGCTATTGATATTTAGACCAGTAGAGACTCTTCAGAGACTAAACGTTAAGAATTAATGCAGTACTAATTTAATAGGTTTAACTTATTAATTAATGTATAGTCCAAACAATGTAGTAATACATTGAATATGCGTAAGCATATGCCTAAAATTGACTTATTTAGGTAATCATACACTTGCTGTTCAAAGAGGTTTGAATATGGGAGTAGGTTTATTTATAGTATCTGAGGCATTATTCTTTTTAGCTATTTTTTGAGCTTTTTTTCATAGTGCATTATCTCCTACAATAGAAATGGGGGCTCATTGGCCTCCTATGGGTATAGATGCAGTTAACCCTTTTGAATTGCCTTTACTTAATACAGTTATATTGTTATCATCAGGTAACCTTATATGCCTGAAATGAAATAAATTTTAAATTACGTATATTTATACTCTACTTTAGTTAGTTTAGCTTTTAGTTCTTCTAGAATTTTTTCTACTAAAAGAATAGGTGCTCATAATTATGATGTATTATCTATTTTAATTGGATCTTTGCTAGGAGATGGTCATATGGAAAAGGATGGTAATGGTTCTAGGTTTTGCTTTTATAAAAAAGAAAAGCATATAGAATATATATTGTGATTACATAGAATACTATTAGAACAAGGTTAATTTAAAGAAAATTTACCTAAAATACAAAAAAGATTAATTAAGGGTAAATTAAATTATTATTGTATATTTATAACTTTTACTTTTAGTTCTTTTAATTGAATATATGAAGGTTTTTATAATAAAAAAAAAAATATTAAACGTATACCTTGTTTGTAGAACAATATCTCTCTCCTATAGATTTAGCTATCTGAATTATGGACGATAGTGGATTAATTAAAGATAGAGGTATTAATATTTCTACTAATTGTTTTAGTTTATTTGATGTTAAATTTTTATCTTCTATCTTATAAAAAAAAAATATAATTTAATAGTAGCAATTCATGCAACAGGATATTTAAATAAATATAATATTTACATACCTAAAAAAAAATTTACCTTTATTAATACTTATAGCTCAGCAATATAGGCATCCTATATTTTTATATAAGCTAAACATGGTAAAGCCAAATATATCTTAATAATTTATTATTATATGCCTAAATATTAATATTCGTGAGAATCTTAGTATACTAAATTCTGTATTGTAATACAATACAACAATATTTAAAATTAAAGTTATTTTATAGTCTTGTTGTAATATAATGTGTAATTTTTAGAAAAAAACATTAAACTTTATGTTGTGAAATGTATAATTTTGTAAAATTAAAGTAAAACAGCAAAATGTCTTGACAAAGACATTGATAATATACTAATAGTCTATATTATTGGCAACGTGGGTGAAAACGGTTAACGATTAATATTTAAAGTCTAGACCGTCGGCTTTCTAAAAAGTCGCTACAGACTGGATCACCAATGGGTGTCTGAAATGATGCTTAATGTACAGTCGGAATCTCATTTAAATTTTTTTAATTTAAACACAAGGTTTTATATTATATTTACATATTGTTATCTTAGTTAATACGAAAAAAAAAAATTAGTATAAAATACAGGAATAATAGAAACAAATAATACTATTATTTGAGATTTGGTTATAGTTACATATGCTCATCATTCTTTGATACAAGGGAATAGAAGTGGTGCTTTATACGGAATAGTTTTTACAGTAATTTTAGCTATAGTATTTACTGCTTTTCAAGGAATAGAATATTCAGTATCCTCTTTCACTATTAGTGATGGTACATTTGGATCCTGTTTCTATTTTGGTACGGGCTAGATGTAAGGGAATTGAGAAATCCCTTTTGGCCCATAAGTGGGAGTGAACCTTCTGCTATAAACCATCAAATTGCGGGAAACCCCTAAAGTAATTTCAACCAAACAAGTGTGGTAACATAACTTGCGGCACAGATAATGACTCGTGGTAAGGTAAAATCGAAAGTGATCTACGAAAGTAAATGGGCAATCCGCAGCCAAGCTCCTGCTTATATATATATGCAGCAGGTGTGCAGTTCATCGACTAAACGTTGGTTGGCTTTACTTAATAGTAAGGCTTAAGATATAGTCAAGCCTCACCCGAAAGGGTGCAGGATAATAAAATAAGTTGGTCCTTGATAAGGCCATATATTTATTGTCTGTTAAATAGGTACTTTTTGCTACTTAGGGAGAAAGACCTCGTTCTCTGCCTTTTTTGTTGTTCTTTGAACACTAAATGGCTAAAGAGGTAGATCTGTTCACGGGTTAATAAAGGTACCATCCGTTAAATTTATAAAATAAAATTATTCTAGTGAACTTTAACTTCAAATTTGTATAAGCTTTGTCCACACTGAGTAACTGGTTTCTCTGACGGAGAGTCTTCATTTAGTCTTATAATATCTAAGAACTCTGAAAAAAGAACAGGCTGAGGTGTTCAACCTATATTTTCAATAGAATTACACGTGAGAGATTTATTACTATTAGTACGAATTAAAGCTTTTTTTGGTGTGGGTATTATTTATATACGTAAAAGTGGTAATAATGCTATTTATTGTGTACAGTCTTTTAAGGACTTAACTAATGTTATTATTCCTTATTTCGATAAGTACTCATTATTAACCCAAAAGCAAGCAGATTTTCTTTTATTAAAATCGGCTATAGTTTTATTAAATGCAAAGGAACAATCTACTATAGAAGGATTATATAAAATTATAAATATAAGAGTTTCTATGAATAAAGGTTTGTCTGATGTGTTAAATAAAACTTTTACTAAAGTCATTCCTGTTAAAAGACCTCTCATCAAATCTGAGATAATACCGGATCCTAACTGATTAGTTGGATTTATGGACGCTGAAGGCTGTTTTTATGTTAAAATTAGTGAATAAAAATCTAAAAATGGATTCCAAGTTTTATTGGCTTTTTCTATAGCTCAACACTCACGTGACGCATTTTTATTAAATAACATCATTAAATATTTGAATTGTGGGAACTTGAGTACCCCTTATACAAGACCAAATTAAACTGAGGTAGTTGTGTATAAATTTAGTGATATTGTGGATAAAATTATCCCTTTCTTTCAAATTTATCCTTTACAAGGGAAAAAGCTTTTAGATTATAATGATTTTTGTAAAATAGCTTTATTAATGAAAAATAAAACTCATTTGATGAATACTGGTAGACTTCATATTTAGTTTACTATAAGTTTAGCGGGCTAGTAATCATAGTATTAGTAGCCCCTGTCAAATTTAATATAAATAAAATTCTTCGTAAATATACTACATCAAATAAGGAGTTTCACTTTGTAGAGTAACAGGTTTTGCAGACGTGTAATCTTCTTTTGTAGTAAAAATAGGCAATTATACAACCAGAAAATTTTATTAACGTATTATATCACAATTTTCTCTAGAATTACATAAAAAAGATTTATTACTAATAAAACAAATATAATCTTTTTTGGTGTATGGACTATTAGAGTTACTAAGTTTATCCAGGGCAAGTAACATAATAAACTTCTTTGTGACTTTTTATATATTTTTTAGTTAAATAATATAATTTTTATATGATATTATAACAAATTTGACAGAAAGCAGGGTAAAATGCGTGGAACTCCAGCATTACCGTATATTGCAGCTAAGCAGTAATGAGTTATATTAAGGACAATACGCAGCCAAGCATATATTAAATAAAATTATTTATCTTTTTTTTTATAATAATTCCTGTTACTACAGGGGATATATGAAGGTTCAACGACTAGTAGGTGAGTATTTTATTTACAATAATCCTGCCATTAAATCCTGCAATAAAATATATAATATAATATATTTTATTGAAGATATAGTCTGAACAACAACATAAGTTGTTGAAATAAGGATAAACAACCTTATGTTAACGATATTGTACATGTTATGATTGGTACAGCTTTTATAGCTGTAGGGTTATGACGTGTACTTGCCTATCATTCTACAGATAACCATCACCTTGGTCTGGAATCATCTATACTTTATTGACATTTTGTTGATATAGTTTGACTATTTCTTTTTATATCTATTTACTATTGAGGATCATAATTACAATTACTTTAAATAGTTTTAATAACAATTCAAATCAGTCCCATTTTACCGACGGTTATTAAACTCTATAATAAGCAATAACCAATAATCCAAAATTTTCAGCTTGTTGTATTAATATATGTTTATGCTTTTAGTTTGGCGCATTTTAAGCTGTTCATTAGTAATTAATACAATGTCTTCTAAAGATAATATCCTAAGATTGCTTTAGGCCTTTGATTTTTAATTTTTGTCTAGAGAGTTAGAGTTACTAGTGTAAAACACAAAGCGTTTAGAAAATTCGCTCAGGACTAAGAAAGGCTGACTCCCTAACTCATAGTAGCAACCTATTGCATTTATTAACATATTATAAACAAACAATCTGTTTTTTTTTTATATATAAATACTGTCTTATGCTCAATGAATTTTCTATTTTACACTAATTTTTTTTTTGTTTCTTTTGCTTAGCTATTTTTACAGGTTATTTTGTTGTAAATAATTATTTAGGATATGCCACTAAAAATTGATATATATATTTTAGAAACAGTTTTTATGTTTATATAAAAGTTATTTTATTTTTTATCTTTCTTTTAATCTTAAGTTTTTTTAATTTATCTCCATTTGACCTGCATATTAATGATATATTTTATATTTATATAAATTTAGCAGATAACGGTGAAGGTGTTAATGCTACGGTTAGCGCTAACACAAGTGTTGGTACTAATGCTACTGTTAATATCAATAACCCTAATATTAGTGCTAAAATTAGTGATAGGGGTATTAATAATATAGCTGCTGCTCTATCATCGGCAGGTGGAGCCACTGCAGGTCTTAAAACTGCTCAGTATGTAGGGGGTACTCCTGCTGCTAAATTAGCAGTTGGTTTAGGTACCATGATGGTTGTACAAGCTACTACAGCAGTTATGTCTAAGATACTTAATCAAAATAAAGGTAGTAATATTGTTAATGGTAAAAGTAATAATTTAGTTAGTCATTTTATTAGTAATGATAATAACAATAGTAACATGCTTAATGATTATCCTTTAAACCTATTAGTTGAAGTTGATTTATTATATGCCGCTTTATTATTTTTATTTGTTTTTTCGTTGGCTTAGCCACAATATATATTTTACTAACTATTTAACACAAATAGATTATAGTAAATATATACCTAACAACAAAATAGGTAATTTATTAAAGATATTTTTAAATCGTTATCTTGGTATTTGAAATAAATCTAAAGAATTTTTATTAATATTAAGCTGAATACTTTTATTTATATCTATTGTGATATCTAAAATATGTATATTTATAATTATAAATTACTACAAATAATAATTATACCATGATTAAAAATACACCTTTTTACAGGCTTAATATATGCATAATGTAGTTTAGGTATAAATCTTTAAAGGTACATTAAACGTAAATACAATTATGATATAATTATTTTTATATAAATAGGTTTAATAAGCAACACTAAAAGTAGGTTAGTCTTTTATAACTTTAACACTAAAATATAATAGTAGTGTATTAAATATATTAGTAAGGAATTAAATATAATAGTAAGGGATTAAATATAATAGTAAGGGATTAAATCATTAATCATAAATATTAAATAATATTTATCATATTAATAAAATGTTTAAGATAAAATGAACTCCAATGATTCTAAAATAGACTAAAAAAAAAGCTTCAATTTTAAAAAGTAATTTGCTTTATCTTATTTAATGTTACAATAGATTTTATATCTTTATCCTTAAAATTTGTATTTTTATATAATATCTATTAGAGACTTTAGTTTAACTGGTAAAATATGTGACTTTTAATCATCATTATGCGGGTTCAAATCCGGCAGGTCTTAAAGACAGCCCTTAGTTAGTGCTATGTTTATTAATAAAAATAGTGGCTGTGCCAAGGAAAAATAAATGAAAATGAAAATGATAATTACTAAGACTAATAATAACGATAATAAAAATGGAACCCCCATACAATCAATTACTTTTTATAAATAATAAAACTTTTATTACTTGTCTTTTTCTTTTTATAAAAAAAAAAAAATTTTTTTTTTACAAACGGTCATAAGTTAATGGTAAACCTATCGTCTTCCAAACGATTTATGTCGATTCGAATTCGACTGACCGTAAAATTTATATCTTTTAATAGGGTTAGTGACTTAATAGGTAAAGAGCTTTCTTGTCGAGAAAGTATATGCGGGTTCAAATCCCGTCTAACTCGTTTTGCTCCGCTAGATAAGTCAATAAATTATATAAATATTATATTATAAAGGAAAAGTTGCTATTGGTAAAGCAGGATATTTGCTAAATATTGTGTAATTAACACCTGGATGTTCGATTCATCTCTTTTCCGTGTATATAAATGTGTATCTAAGTAGGTGTTTATAAAATAGTATAACTTAACAGGTAAAATAATAAACTTATAATTTTAAGTTATAAGTTTAAATCTGAGTTCTTTTATATTAAATAACTTTACTAATAACTTATAAAAAGAGCATAGTTTAACTGGCAAAATAGGAAGCTTCAAACTTCAAATTCTCAGTTCGAATCTGAGTGCTCTTGCTTAATATATATGAATATTCCTTATGTATAAGCACTGATAAGTGTATGCAGTAAGTTTGGTGAAGGTTTTCTTATTACTTTCTATTATATATATATCTAGATATATAGCTCTTATAGCTCAACGGTAGAGCGGAATACTGTTAATATTTATATGTAGGTTCAATTCCTACTAAGGGCTTAGACCTAAAAGGTCTTAAAAATTATATTATAATTTTATATTATTATTTTATAAATAAATACAGATAAAGATAAATATAAATATAAAAAGATAGACAAAAACTAAATATATTTACAACTTATTTATATATTTGTTTTAAAGTATAAATTTAATTTAACTTTTTTAGTCTTATGTAAGAAAGTTATTATTTTAAAAGATTTTTAATGAGAAAATAAAAATATATATGGAAAACATGAATAGTTTGTATATAATAAATGAAATTTTCACTAATGGTTATAGAACAGAAATTTTGGATTTATATTGACTAATATCTATTTTAAGTGGAATATTTGTTATTATTAGTAAGAACCCAGTCATATCAGTTTTATTTTTAATAGGTTTGTTTTTAAGTATAGCAATATACCTTATAACATTAGGTTTAAGTTTTATAGGCCTGTCTTATTTACTAGTATATGTAGGTGCAGTTTCTATTTTATTCCTTTTTATTCTAATGCTTATTAACGTTAGAGTTTCTGAACTATCAAGTGAAACTAGTAATAGCTTACCCTTAGCCTTTATTATAGCTATATGTTTTAATTACCCATTGTTTCAGATATTACCATACACTCTATCTACTTTTAACTACACAAATAACTTAAACAACCCGCTTAATTATATTTGATATAATAATAACTATACTGATTTTTTAAGTAAAATTTTTAGCTCTCTTAAGGACAACGCAGAAATATATTTTGTTACAGCTAATAGTTGAGATGGTAATTTAGCAGAAACTAGCCATATTACTAGTATAGGTAATATTATGTATACTAGTTATTCATTATGATTAATTATTACTTCTCTGATTTTACTTTTAGCTATGGTTGGTGCTATTGTTATAACAATAAAACAAAAAATATAAAACTATAAGTGGTTCTGGCAAGAAAAATAATAAAAATAGCTTATAGGTAGAGTTACCTTTTTACACAAGTTGGAAATATATTTGGGAGTTTCAGTGTTTACCTATAAGGGTAAAACAGTCGGTTGGTCTATATATAATATTAAAAGGGTTATATACACCTTTTAAACAAAAAAAAAAAAATATATAATAGTAGCAGTAAATACACTATTTTAATATATAAGTACTAATATTTATAGTATTTATTTTTAGTACTTATATATGATAAAAGGGTTAGTAAGTTAATAATTAGCTTTATTACTGATAAAGTCTTTTTTATTAAAATTTTTGTTTGCTGTGGCTATTGGCATAGCCACAGCAAATAGCCACAGCAAATAGCAAAAGCCACAACATTAAATATATTATTAATATACACAGTTTAAGTATATACTTAAACTGTATATATTGTCCTCTTAATCTATTAAATATACAATATATGTTTATACTAATAAAAGAGGTGAAAACATTGGAATTTCATTCCCTTTAAGTTCGTTTATTATAAAAATAGATACTTTTTTACATAAACGAAAAAAAAAAAATTAAAATCCAACATTTTAACAAATTTGGTATTATCATCTCATGCTGTATTCTGTGTAATTAATATATGATTATCAACTAGATAGAATGAAGAGTAGCTGGTATGAAATAAAAGTAAACATTTTAAGCAAGTGGCTGTGCCATCTGCCTTGTGCCATTTGCCATCTGCCTTGTGCCATCTGGCATCTGCCTTATCCCATCTGCCATC
>JAABUR0100009702.1_pt1 | contig 10759 bp, 14 predicted proteins | sample 5560091 | NCBI WGS metagenome assembly JAABUR01 (sample SAMN10711879, study PRJNA513375) | rock metagenome | isolation source: Antarctica rocks | place: Antarctica: Victoria Land, University Valley sud
TCGTCCCGTCGCGCTCCTCTTGGGGGGCTGCGGCGGGGACGACGAACCTGCGCGCGAGCCGGCTCGCGCGCAGCTCCTACGGGTTTACGACGCCAAGGCCGAGGCACCCGCGGACCTGCGACTGCGCATTCCGATTCAGAAGGGATGGTCGGGCGCCAGCGAGAAGGAGCTGGAGCTCCCGATCGGCGGCACCATACGCAAGGTTGATGACTCCTGTGAGTTGTTCCTTCAGCTTCAGGCGGACAACGGCGACGGGCCGGTCCGCCTGCCCGGAACACGCCAGGTCGAGCGAGGCACGCGCACGCTCGAGCTCGACGGCCGCAAGCTGAAGGCTGGCTTTCGCCTCTACCGCGCGGAGAACGGTCTGCGACTCGGTATCGGCTCGACCGGCGCTGGCGGCGCACTGCTGCTCACGATGCGCGACGCTGACACGGGAAACGTCGTGGCTCGCCTGCTCGCCCTTGGGGGCATGGACGGGCTGAGATGCCCTTTCGGTCCCGAGGAGGCGATCCGGCGCACGTTCAAGGTGCTCCGCGACATGGCGCAGCGGACGATCGTCGAGCGCGTGCCGCAGCGGAAGCGGTCGTAGTTGCCAGGACGGCGCGCCTTCAGCCGATGATCCGGCCGAGCGGGTGGTTCGCGAGCGCGTAGCGATGCGCCTGGGCGCTTGTCGGCTCGGGGAAGCGCTCGTCGAGCTGGGCGACGATCTCGTCCGCGTCGCCGGCGAGAACCGTCCCGTCCTCGAGGATCACCGCGGGGATGGTGCTCGTACCGGTGCGCTCCTGCATCGCCGTGCGCTCCTCCTTCGCGGCGGGCACGGGTAGCGCGACGAACGGGAGGTCGAGCTCGTTGAGGCGCTCGCGGACCTGCGCGGAGAACGGGCACCACTCGGCTTGGAAGACTTGGATCATCGGGTGGTAGTGCCCCGACGCCGTGCGCGCGAACCGAGCGTGGTAGACCACCCGCCGTGCCCGCGCCGCTGCTCGCCGTCGACGCCCCGTCGCTGCTCTACCGAGCGTACTTCGCGCTCCCGGACTCGATCAAGGATGCGGACGACCGGCCGGTCAACGCGCTCCTGGGCACCGCGAACCTGCTGCTGCAAGCGGTCGAGGAGCACCGGCCGCGCGCGGTGGTCCTGTGCTTCGGCGCGGAGGCCGCGACCTATCGCACCGACGCGTTCTCCGGCTACCACGCCGATCGGCCGCCGATGCCCGACGACCTGCGCCACCAATGGCAGCAGGCGCGCGCGTTCTTCGGCGCGTTCGGGTGGAGCCACCGCGACGCGGGCGACCTCGAGGCCGACGACCTCCTCGGCACCCTGGCCGGCCTGGAGCGTGAGGCGGGTGGCGCCGCGCTGCTGTTCACGGGTGACCGCGACATGTTCCAGTGCGTCGACGCGCAGGTGGCCGTGCTCTGGCCTGCGGGAAAGGGCAGCCCGGAGCGCATCGACGTCGCCCAGGTCCGCGAGCGTTACGGCCTCGAGCCGGCGCAGGTGCCGGACTTCATCGCCCTGCGCGGCGACCCGTCCGACGGCATCCCGGGCGCGAAGGGGATCGGGGAGAAGGGCGCCGCGCAGCTCCTGCGCGACCATCGCGACCTCGAGACGCTCATCGCCCTCGCCGGCGACCCGGCCGCGGTGACGCGGAAGCTCCTGCGGCCGAAGGTCGCCGAGGCGCTGCGCGCCCAGGCCGACGAGCTGCGGGCCTTCAAGGACATGGCCACGCTCCGCACACTGGACACGCCGCGGCCCGCCGACGCGCCCACGGACTTCCTCGGCGCGGCCGCCGCGGCGCGCGCGAAGGGCATGAACCGGCTGGCGGAGCGGCTGGAGCGTGCGGCCCGGGCCACGTGAGCCGACCGGCGTGGAACGGTCCACGGCCCACTGCGCCATCATGTGCGCCTCGTGCCCCGCCGCGTCCGCAGAGCGCTGCTCGCGGTGACGCTCGTCGTCGCCGGCTCCCCCGTGATCGCCCCTGCCCACGCGCAGGAGGCGGTTCCCGCGTCGCTCCCGCTCGCGTCGGGTTGGGAGTTCCGGCCTGACCCTGGCGACCGCGGTCTGCGCGAGCGCTGGTCGGCGCGGCAGCCCGAGGGCGGCTGGCAGCAGGTCGCGGTGCCCCACGTCTTCGATCCCCAGGCCACCGAGGCAGCCTTCGGCGGGAGCGTCGGCTGGTACCGCGTCCGCTTCACGGCGCCTGCGGGCCGCGCGGGCTTCGACTGGGAGCTGCGCTTCGAGCAGGTCCGCCGTCGCGCACGCGTCTGGCTCAACGGCCGCGAGGTCGGGCGTCACGGCGACCCCTACGTTCCCTTCGCACTGCCCGCGTCCGGCCTGCGGCCCGGCGCGGTCAACGAGCTCGTGGTGCGGGTGGACAACCGCAAGGCGAAGGAGCCGCGCGAAGGCTGGTGGAACTGGGGGGGGATCGTGCGCCCCGTGTCGCTCGCGCCGCGCGGAGGCCTCGTGCTCGACGACCCCGGCCTCATGCCACTCGTCGACTGCACGCCGGGCGGCGCAAGCTGCACGGCGCGGGTGCTCGTCGAGGGCATGCTCAGGAACCGCAGCGCCGAGGCGATTCCCGCGCCGCGCGTGCGGCTGCGCCTCGAGCCGCCGGGGGGCGGCGCGCTGGTCGAGCAGACCGCGCCGATGCGCGGGCTGCAGCCCGGGGAGACGACGCGCGTGTCGTTCTCGGTTCCCGTTGACGATCCGCAGCTCTGGGCGCCCGGCAGCCCGAACCGCTACAGCGCGACGCTCACGACGCTCGCAGGGGACGCTCCGACGCAGGTCGACGCGCGGAAGATCGGGCTGCGCGGCGTCAAGGTGCGCAACGGCCTGCTCCAGCTCAACGGCCGCCAGCTCGACCTGCGCGGCGCCGCGATCCAGGAGGATCTCCCAGGCGTCGGACCGGCACTCGACGACGCGGACGTCGCGCGGATCGTGCGCGAGCTGCAGGCCGTTCGGGCGAACGTCACCCGCGCCCACTACCTGCTCAACCCCAAGCTCCTCGACGCGCTCGACGCCGCCGGGATCATGGTCTGGAGCCAGGCGCCGATCTACCACCGCGACCGGCTGCTGGAGACCGCGGCGCAGCGCCGGGCCGCGCTCTCGACGCTGCGCCAGACGGTCACCGCCGCGCGGTCGCACCCGAGCGTGATCACCCACTCCGTCGCCAACGAGCTCTCCGCGGTGCCCGACAAGGTGGCGGGCACCAGGCGGTTCCTCGTCGCCGCGCGGGGGATGGTCGAGCGCCTCGATCCGACCCTGCCGGTCTCGGTAGACCTGCTCAGCTACCCCGGCTTCCCGGCGGCGGAGGCCTACGCGCAGTACGACCTGCTCGGGATCAACTCGTACTTCGGGTGGTATCCCGGCAAGAAGCGCCACTCGACCGCCAAGCTCTCCGACCTCGGCCCTTACCTCGACCGCATGCGCCGCCTCTACCCGACGCAGGCGATGGTCCTCACGGAGTTCGGGGCCGAGTCGACGTTCGATGGCCCGACACCGCGGAAGGAGAGCTACGCGTTCCAGGCCGACTACGTCGACAAGGTGCTCGGGATCGTGCGCAAGCGGCCGTTCGTCGGCGGCGCGATCTACTGGACGCTCCGGGAGTTCGCGGTCAAGCCCGACTGGGACGGCGGAGCGAAGCGCTCCGTGCCGCGCGACGGCATCCACAACAAGGGCCTGATCACCTACGACGGCCGGCGCAAGGCCGCCTGGGCGGTCGCCGAGAAGGACTTTGCCGCCACGCCGCTCTTCCGCGAGGTGCCGACCGCCGTCGCGCTCAACCTGCCGACGGGCAAGGGGGGCGGCGGAGGCAGAGGCCTGCTGTGGGGCGCGGTCATCAGCGTCGTCGCGCTGCTCGCACTCGACGCCTGGGCGCTGGCGGGGATCCTGCGCGACCGGCGCCGCGAGGATCCGTTGCCTGCGGGCGACGGCGCGTACTGACCGCGCAAAGCAGACGTCTAGGGTGCGGGGGGTGGTCGTGATCGATGATCTGCTCGCCAACAACCGGGCCTTCGCGGCCACGGTTCCCGCCCAGCACCTGGACGTCCGCCCGAGCCGCCGGCTGGCCATCGTGACGTGCATGGATTCCCGGCTGGACGTCTTCGCGACGCTCGGCCTCCGCGACGGCGAGGCGCACGTCCTGCGCAACGCGGGAGGAGTGATCACCGACGATGCGATCCGCTCGCTGGCGGTCTCCCAGCGACGGCTCGGCACGCGCGAGGTGATGCTCATCCACCACACCGACTGCGGCATGCAGACCCTCACCGACGACGGGTTTCGCGCCGAGCTGCAGGACGCGACCGGCGTCGCGCCGGCGTTCGCGATCGAGTCGTTCACCGACCTCGATGCCGACGTGTGCCAGTCCATCCTGCGCGTCCGCCGGTCGCCGTTCCTGCTTCACCGCGACTTGATCCGCGGCTTCGTGTACGATGTCGACACCCATCTGCTGCGCGAGGTCCACGTCGACGCCGGCCAGAGCGCGGCAGTGCCCCCTACGGCGTGAACTTCACCGTGATCACGTCGCCGTCCTGCATGACGTAGTCGCGGCCCTCGAGGCGCAGCGTGCCGACATCGCGGGCGGCGGCGTAGCCCCCCGCCTGCAGGAGCTTGTCGCAGGGGATGACCTCCGCGCGCACGAAGCCGCGCTGGATGTCTGAGTGGATCTCCCCCGCGGCGTGCCAGGCCGTCAAGCCTTGGCGCAGGTGCCAGGACTGCGCGCGCTTCCCGGAGCCGACGGTGAAGAACGCGACCTGGTTGAGCAGGGAGAACGCGCCGCGCACGACGCGCTGCAATCCGGACTCGCCGACGCCGAGCTCGGCGCGCATCTCGGCGGCGTCCTCGTCGTCCATCTCGCGCAGCTCGGACTCGATCCGCGAGGAGACCGCGACGACGCCGGCGCCGACCGCCTCGGCGTGCGCGGCGATCGCGGCGGGGACCTCGTCCGATCCCTCGTCGACGTTGGCGACGAAGAGCACCGGCTTGGCGGTGATGAGGTGGACGGACTGACTCCTCTCCACCTCCTCGGGCATCGGGAGGCCGCGCGCCGGCCGGCCGGCCTGAAGCTCCTCCCGGACGGCCTCGAGCCAGCCCTGCTCCGCGACCGCCGGGCGGTCGCCGCCCCTCGCGGTCCGCACGACGCGCTCCAGGCGCTTCTCGACCTGCTCGAGGTCGGCGTAGACGAGCTCGGTCTCGATCGTCTCGATGTCCCGCGCCGGGTCGACGGAGCCCTCGGGATGGAGGATGTTCTCGTCGTGGTGGGCGCGGACGACGTGGACGATCGCGTCGGTCTCGCGGATGTTCCCCAGGAACTGGTTGCCGAGCCCCTCGCCCTCGCTCGCACCCCGCACGAGCCCCGCGATGTCGTGGAACGCGATCGTGTCCGCGACGATCTCCGAGGCGCCGATCATCTCGGAGACCTCCGTGAGCCGCGGGTCATCGACGGGCACGATCGCGATGTTCGGCTCGATCGTAGTGAACGGGTAATTCGCCGCCTCGGCGCCGGCCCGCGTGAGTGCGTTGAACAGCGACGACTTGCCCGCGTTGGGCATCCCGACGATCCCGACCTTCATCGGGCCGCGCTCCCCATGATCGTCCCGAAGGCCGCGCCCGCCAGGATGTCGGTCGGGTAGTGGACGCCGAGGTAGACCCGGGACAGCGCCATCGCGCCGGCGGCCGCGTACAGCGGGCGCGCCGGCAAGAGCGGCGAGTAGGCGCGAGCGGCGGCGAAGCTCGAGGTCGCGTGCGCGCTCGGGAAGCTCAGGGCCGTCGGCGTCTTGATGAGCTGCGGCAGCCCCTCGAGCAGCGGGCGCCTGCGCCGGAACACGTTCTTCAGGGCGAAGTTCGCGAGGTAGGCGGCCCCGACACCGATCACCGCACGCTTCCAGCCCGGGCGCCGCTCGACGTCGAACGCGGTCCCGGCGAGGCCGACGACCAGCCAGATCGCGGCGTGCTCTCCCGTGCTCGAGAAGCGCGAGACCGCCTGCACCACGCCCGGCGGACGGGCCGTGCTGCGGATGGCGCGGTACGTCGCGACGTCGGCCCTCGCCACGGCCCTCGCGAGGGGACCGCCGCGGAGCAGCAGCCACAGTGAGGTGCGTGCGCCGGGGTCCTGCGCGGGCGGAATGGACGGATCTACGGGCATCGCGCGGCACGATAGGGGGAAGGCTCAACGGGTGCGCATCGTCCTGGTGGTCAACGAAGGCTCGGGAGGCGGCACGGACGCCTCGACCTCGGAGGCCGCGCTCCGGGCGGCGGGCGCGGAGGTGACCGTGCACCCGTTCGCGACGCTCGACGAGCTTGAGCTCGACGGCGCCGACCGGCTCGTGATCGCCACCGGCGACGGCGGGGTCGGCCTGGCCGCCGCGCGGGCGAACCGGGCGGGGATACCGCTCGCGGTGCTGCCGAGCGGCACCGCGAACGACTTCGCCGGCTATCTCGGCGTCCCGGACGACCCCGAGGAGGCGGCGCGCCTCGCGACCGATCCCGGCGCCCGGGTTCGACCGATCGAGATCGCGCTCTCGGGCCGTGTCCCGTTCGTCAACGCAGCAGCCTGCGGGCTCTCCGTCGCCGCCGCGAAGCACGCCCGGCCGCTGAAGGCGGCGCTCGGCGTGGCCGCCTACGCGGTCGGGTCGGTGCGGGCGGGCGCCAGCGAGGACGCGTGCTCCTACCGGGTGGTCATCGACGGCGAGGAGCGCTTCGACGGCGCGGCGTGGCAGGTCATCGTCTCGGGGACGGGCGCGTTCGGCGCGGGCGCGAAGGTCGAGCTCGCCGATCCGTCCGACGGGCGGCTCGACGTGACCGTCCTCCACGGCGACTCACGCACGGTGCTCCCGCTGCGCGCTTGGGGGATGAAGCACGGCGGGCTCACCGAGCAGGAGGGCGTCGACAGCTTCCGTGGCCGCGAGGTCGTAGTGGAGGGCGCGGAGGCGTGGAACGTCGACGGGGAGCGACGTGAAGCGCCGGACGCCGGGCGCTTCCGCCTCGACGGGCACGTGAGCGTCGTCGTCCCGTGAGGGCCGCTCGTCGCCAGCGTGGCGCCGTATGGTCCTATGTGCTCCATTAGGCGCCACGCTGGGCGCGCTCGGGATCGTCAGGCAGCCAGCGCGCGCTCGACGAGCGCCAGGACGCCCGCGCGGGAGCCTGCGGAGGCGAAGAAGCGAGCCGTGTGGCAGTAGATCGCGTCGGGGACTCCGGTGGCTGCGGCGAGCTCGGCGCCGCTCAAGCCGGCCCACGCCGCCGGAAGATCCTTGCGGTTCTCGAAGTCGCCGAGCTTGCGCGGCACGGCCTGCAGGCCCCAGCGCTCCCCGGACTTCGGGAAGACGACGAAGAGCGCCTCGGGCGCCAGGGTGACGACCCCCTCGCGCCACGGCATGTCGACCTCGAGCTCGACGACCCGCGGGTCGTTCGCGCGTGTGATGGCGTCGCGGACGAGCTGCCGCGCGCGCCGGAAGGCCGTCGCGCCGGCGAGCTCGCGCTGCAGGATCCCGGTAGCCAGCGCGACCGCCTCGCCGAAGCGGGCATCCTCCCCGGCCCCGGTCAGCGCCTCGTCCCAGGCCGGGTTGAGCGCCGCGACGACGCCGCTGATGGTCATGGGCCGCACGTCGCCGACGAGCGATTCCGCGATGGTCTGGCCCGTGTCGTTCGCGTCGACGCCCTGCACGAGGCGCTCGTCGATCGCCTGCCCGGCGTCCTCGCTGCCGGCCAGCGCGGCACCGTACTCGCGCCAGACCAGGCCGAAGCTCGCGTAGCGGATGCCGTTCGGCCGCTCGCCCGCGCCGCCCTTCTGGTGGTGGTCGAAGTCGCCCGTGGCCGCGTCGGCGCGCCCGCCGACGTCGACGCGCACGTCGGCTTCGGCCTGGACCGCCTCGTCGCGCGTGCGCACCACGTCGAAGGAGCCGAGAGCGAGCCCGAGCGTCGCCACCGCGAAGACGTCGTCGGCGTGGAAGCTTCCGGGGTGCGTGGCGACCAGCATGCGCGGAGCGTAGGGCGCTCCACCCGCCGGGCGGCTTGACCCGCCGCTGCGGAGATGGGCTCAGGCCGGTGCGATGACGCGCAGCGCGGCGACGCGGTCGAAGTGACGCCGGTTGCGGGTCATCAGCGGGATGCCGTGATGGAGGGCGGTAGCCGCGATCAGCGCGTCCGGAGTCGCGATACCGGTGGAGCGCCGGGTCATGCCGGCGAGCTCGGCGACCACCTGGTCGATCGGCAGCTCGATCAACGGCGACAGGAAGCGGCGCAGTCGCTCGGGCTCGTCGCGGCCCGCGAACAGCTCGCAGCGAGAGACCACCGAGATCCCCAGTCGTTCCCCGTCGACCGACAGCCTGCGGGCTCCGCGAAGGTGGTCGACAAGGACATCTGTGTCGACGAGGAGCTCAGCCGTAGCCACGATCCCACTCGCTGCGTGCCGGCAGTTCGAGATCGGGCATCGAGCCGAACGTCTCGTCGAGCACGACATCGAGGTCGGGGGGCGCCTGCGCCACGTACGCATCGACCGCCTCACGTACCACGCTGGCGAGGGTCCTTCCCTGGCGCTTGGCCAGGGCATCAAGCCTTCGCCGCTGCTCTTCGGTGAAGTAAACCTGCGTCCGCGTGGCTGGCATACAGCACCAGCATACATCGACGCGTGGCGATGGGCAATCAAAGTATCGTCGTTCATACTCTCGTCGGGTAGGCTCTCCCTATGGAGACGTTCGTGGGACGCTCAGCTGAGCTGGAGACCCTCACGGCCGAGCTCGAACGCGTGCGGTCCTCTGGAGAGGGCCGCTTCGTGTGGATGCACGGCCGTCGGCGCGTCGGAAAATCGCGCCTGGCGCAGGAGCTCTGCGGAGCGGCAAACGTCCCGTACTGCTTCTTCCAGGCGCCGAGGCGCCCGCGCGACGAGGCGCTCCGCGAGTTCTGCGAGGCCGTCGCCGAGTCGTCGCTGGCCGCCGCCGAGGACTTCGCCGAGGTGACGTTCGCGTCCTGGCCCGCTGCCCTGCGGGCCGCGGTTGCGGGGGCGTCGGAGGACCGTCCGGCGGTCGTGGTCATCGACGAGCTGCCCTACCTCGCCGAGCGCGATCCGGGGTTCGCCGCCGATCTGCAGAAGGCATGGGACCGCGACTACGAGCGTCGCCCCGTCCTGCTGGTGTGCATCGGCTCCGACGTGCGGATGATGGAAGAGCTCGTCGGGGAGCGCTCCCCGCTGCACGGACGCCCGACCCGGGAGCTCCGCATCGCGCCCCTGGACCCCGCGGCCGTCGCCGCCATCACGGGCGCCGACCACGCCAGCGAAGCGATCGACCGCTACCTGATCGTCGGCGGCTTCCCGCTGCTCGCGGCGGCGTGGCCGCGCGGCGCATCGCGCGAGGAGTTTCTTCGTCAGGCGCTGGCCGACGACCAGACGCCGTTTGCCACCACCGCCGAGCGGGTCATGGCTGCGGAGTTCCAGGCCGATCTGCAGGCGCGCAGGGTCATCGAAGCCATCGGCCACGGCGAGACGGCCCACGGCAGGATCGCGTCGCGCAGCGGCGTGAAGGGCAACACCCTCAGCGCGGCGCTCGAGGTTCTCGTCGACGCCAAGCGAACGGTCGACAAGTCGTTGCCGTACGCGCTACCGCCGGGCAAGACGGCGGCGAAGTACACCGTGATCGATCCTTACCTGCGCTTCTGGCTGCGCTTCGTCGGGCCGGGCATGGCTGAGCTCTCGCGCGGGCGCTCCGATCTGGTCGTCGATCGGGTGCTGCGCGACTGGAACGCCTACCGGGGTCGGGCCGTCGAGCCGGTGGTCAGGGAGGCGCTGGAGCGGCTGCTCGCGGACGCGGCGTTCGCCGCACCCCTGGGTGGCGCCCGGCACGCGCACGCATGACGTTGAAGTCGATCTCGTCGGAGGGGACGCTCCGTCGCCGAGCGCGATCGGTTTCGTCGGCTCGATCAAGTGGCACGAGCGCGAGCCCTTCGCTGTGCGCGAGGCGACAGCGCTCGCCGAGCATCGCAGCCGGGTTCCCGGTGCCGCCGGCGCCAAGCTCCTGGCGGTTTCTCGCACGGGCGCCGAATCCGACGCCAACGTCGACGTCGTCGTCGGGCCGGACGAGCTGCTCTCCGCCTGGTAGTCCCGCTCAGCTCAGCCCGAACCCCACGCGCTGCTCGTCCTTGTCGACCTTTAGCCAGAGCACGTGCTGGAGGTTGAGCTTGACGGTGCCGTCCTCGGCGCTGATCTCGTGCCAGCCCTCGGTGCCGAGGGCGCCCCGCAGACCGGCGAGCTGCTCCTCGGAGACGCGCAGGACGAGCGGTGCGGATGCGTAGATGCCGATGGAGATGCGCTGCTGCGCCATGAGAGGTGTCCTTCAGTGGGAGGGCTGGACGATCTCGGTGAGCACGCCGCCAGTGGACTTCGGGTGCACGAAGGCGACGCGCGAGTCGCGGATGCCGGTGCGCGGGGTCTCGTCGAGGAGCCGAGCGCCCGCGGCCTTCAGGCGCTCGAGCTCGGCCTCGATGTCCTTCGTCTGGTAGGCGACATGGTGCAGCCCGGGGCCGCCCTTGGCGAGGAACTTGCCCACGGGCGTGTCGGGACCGAGCGGGGCGAGCAGCTCCACGTGGTTCTCGCCCACGTCGAGCAGCACCGCCTCGACGCCCTGCTCGTCGACGACCTCGCGATGCACGACCTGCATCTCGTAGTCGCGCTCGTAGAGGGTGAGCGCCGTGTCGAGATCCTCGACGGCGACTCCGATGTGGTCGATCCGGGCGAACATTGCGCCCGAGTCTACCGGCGGCTCTCAGTCCGCGGACGGC
>JAABUR0100009704.1_pt1 | contig 10758 bp, 9 predicted proteins | sample 5560091 | NCBI WGS metagenome assembly JAABUR01 (sample SAMN10711879, study PRJNA513375) | rock metagenome | isolation source: Antarctica rocks | place: Antarctica: Victoria Land, University Valley sud
TCTATATTAATTGCAATTTGATTCTATGAATGGTGGTTGAATAATAATAAAAAAAGTATGGGTTGCTAATCGGGTTTAGGGTGTGCACGGGACCGGAACGTGCATCGGGCCGGGAATACTCCTAGTGAAGTTAGAGGCCACCGTATTAGAGTGGATTCGCGACAATTCGCGTTCTTGACGCGCTTCGTGGCTCGACTTTATCTCTTTCGAAGCTCATATTCTACACAAACAGTAATCACGACAAACATTAACTGTTGGGTGGCTAGAGTTGGTGTTAAGATCTGCGCATATTAACAATCGCAACATATCATAGAATACAGTACTTATGAGGTACGTCTCCACTTTCCCAGAACTCTATCCTCTGGCGGAACTTCCTCCTTGGAAACCACGACACCTTCATTACCATAAGAAAGCAGAAACTCACCCTATATAGTTCGCCGCTTCGTCCAAATATGTCTGCCGCGAACCGTGGAGCGATTGGCTCGACCGGGCGCAAGCGGTCCAGAGAGCCAGACGATGACATTCCTTCCTCTTCAGCAGCGCCTCCATCGAGTCGTAAGTACGGTAAAAACTACTAAATAGGACATTTCTAATACCCAATACAGCTCCGCCGTCTTCTCCGCCAATGATGCCCCTTGACGATGGTGACGACGACGTTTTAGACCCGGAGAACGAAATAATGGCCGACATTGATGATGTGGACGAAATGGCAGAAGAGGAGGGTGGAATCGACCTCTTCGCAGACAACTTCGAAAATGATTACAATACCCGTGAAAATGATGCCTATGCCGGCGCAGACATCGATGATGAAGATTATGATGAGCTGGATGTTGCAACACGACGACAACTGGAAGCCCGCCTGAACAAGCGCGATCGCGAACTTGCCAGGAGGCGCCGTATGCCAGCTGCCTTCTTGCAAGACGAGGATGAAGACGGAGACATGGATCTGACCAGACAACCTAGGCGGCGAAGGCATCACTACGATGAAGACCAAGAGGATGAAGACATGGCTGAAGATATTATGGAGGAAGAGCTTTCGCTTGAGACTCTACAAGACGTCAAAGCTTCAAGCTTGACAGACTGGGTTGCGCTTCCTGCAGTTTATCGGACAATTTTCAGAGAATTCAAGTCTTTCCTTACCGAGTATACCGACGAACATGGCACATCAGTCTACGGCACCCGAGTACGAACACTTGGAGAAGTCAACGCAGAGTCTCTGGAAGTCTCGTATGATCATCTCTCCGCGTCCAAAGCTATCTTGGCATATTTCCTCGCCAACGCTCCCGCTGAGGTGCTGAAGATCTTCGACCAAGTCGCTATGGATGTGACTTTGCTCCACTACCCAGATTACGAACGCATCCATTCAGAAATCCATGTTCGCATCTCGGATCTTCCAGTACACTATACTCTCCGTCAGCTCCGTCAAACACATTTGAATTGCTTGGTGCGAGTTACTGGGGTGGTGACTCGGCGGACGGGTGTTTTCCCACAGCTAAAGTATGTGAGATTCGACTGTACGAAATGTGGTGTAACTTTGGGGCCATTCCAACAAGAATCGAATGTCGAGGTGAAGATTTCGTACTGTCAGAATTGCCAGTCAAGAGGTCCCTTTACTTTGAACTCAGAGAAGACAATATACCGGAACTACCAAAAGCTCACTCTGCAAGAATCTCCAGGAACAGTGCCAGCTGGTCGATTGCCTCGCCATAGAGAAGTTATTCTCTTATGGGATTTGATTGACTCCGCCAAGCCAGGAGAAGAGATTGAAGTGACGGGCGTCTACCGAAATAATTACGATGCCCAGCTCAACAACCGCAACGGTTTCCCAGTCTTCGCTACAATTCTCGAAGCCAATCACGTAATCAAATCCCATGATCAGCTCGCCGGCTTTCGCCTGACCGAAGAAGACGAAAGGGAAATCCGAGCGCTCTCCCGAGATCCTCAGATCGTAGACAAAATCATCGCCTCCATGGCCCCCAGCATCTACGGCCACACTGATATCAAGACCGCCGTCGCTCTCTCGCTTTTCGGCGGTGTGAGCAAAGAGACCCAAGGTAAACATCGCATTCGCGGCGACATCAACATCCTCCTCCTCGGTGACCCCGGAACCGCCAAATCCCAAGTCCTCAAATACATTGAAAAAACCGCGCACCGCGCCGTCTTCGCCACCGGCCAAGGCGCCAGCGCCGTTGGTCTCACCGCCAGCGTCCGCCGCGACCCCCTAACTCAAGAGTGGACACTCGAAGGCGGAGCACTGGTGCTCGCAGACAGAGGCACCTGCCTTATTGACGAATTCGATAAAATGAACGACCAAGACAGAACCTCCATCCACGAAGCAATGGAGCAGCAGACCATCTCCATCTCCAAAGCCGGCATCGTCACAACCCTGCAAGCCCGGTGCGCCATCATCGCCGCCGCCAACCCCATCGGCGGCCGCTACAACAGCACCATCCCCTTTGCGCAAAACGTCGAGCTCACCGAACCCATCCTCTCCCGCTTCGACATCCTCGTCGTCGTCCGCGATACCGTCGACCCCGAGGAGGACGAGCGTCTTGCGAAGTTTGTGGTTAATTCGCACGGAAGAGCGCATCCGAGCGCGAGCGCCACGGACGCGAATCAGAACGCTATGGAAACGGCGCATACGGAGGAAATGCGAGAGCAGCGCGTCAACGGCGGGGAACCGAAGCAGGAAGGGGAGATCCCGCAGGAATTGTTGCGGAAGTACGTGTTGTATGCGAGGGAGAGGTGCCGTCCAAAACTGTACCAGATTGACCAGGACAAAGTCGCCAGACTCTTCGCTGATATGCGGAGAGAAAGCTTGGCTACTGGCGCGTACCCTATTACCGTAAGCCCTCCCCCTCCTCTTTCGAGGCATGCACTGCAACCATCAAGGATAAGAATCCGAGCTGACTGATCCCCAAACCCGCAGGTCCGCCACCTCGAAGCCATCATGCGCATCAGCGAAGCCTTTTGCAAAATGCGCCTGTCCGAATACTGCACCTCGCAAGACGTGGACCGCGCGATCGCGGTCACGGTCGATAGTTTTGTGGGCGCGCAGAAGGTCAGCTGTAAGAAGGCGTTGGCGAGGGCGTTTGCCAAGTATGTCTCCCCCTGCTCTCCTGTTTTCATTCTGTCTCCCGTCCGGGTACGCTCGGTGCAAGTATCGCCATGAAGAGAGAAGAGCGGCTGACTGTTTTTGGACGTAGGTATACGCTTGCGAGACCGACTTCGCAGAGGAATGGGAGGGGGAGGGGGAGGGAGGGTGCGAGGGCGACGGCTGTGATGGCTTGATTGGCTTGGTTGTCACTACCCATCAAACACCTCGGATCCGGCTTGCTCTGCTGAACTTGTGTTTGAATGCTTTTCCCCGGAGAGTAGGCCTTGAACGGAAGGGAGCAAGAGGGAGCATAGGGAGGCGTTTGCGGGCGTGAGGAACGGAAAGGAAAGGGAGGGGTTTGTAGCATACATAGGTGGCTGATTAACGTTGTTGATCAAATGGGATTTTGCGTGGGATGAAGAGGAGCTGTGACGAGAGCGTTGAGTTCAAGTACAACTTTCACCCTGAATACCCTTATTAACCCTCATACGCTCTCCCTCCCTCCCTCCCTCCTTACCTCTATTCCGACCACACCCTCCCCTCCCCTCCACTTAAACTCACATCCTGTCAGCAATCCACCCAATAATCACATCCGTCTGGCCCTCCATATCACCCACAACGTCTTTCAACGTCGGCGGGTCGTGAAACTCGTGCGGTATGATTACAAGGTCTGTTTTTGGGTGGACCGACTAGAGGGGTGGGGGAGAAGGTATTAGCGAGGGCTGGGGGTGTGGGAGGGGCTATGGAGGAGGCAAGGGTGGGCGGAGGGTTGGAAGAGGAGGTGGGGGGAGGAGTAGGGGAGGGTGGGGGGTGTGTAGGAGAACGATGTTATAAACATAAAAAAGGCGTTTAAAAAATAGGAAACTGAACTAAACATCTTTTAAAAAAAAAAAGGATAGAAGGGCCTCCGATTCAGTGAAGTTGACTAGAAAAGAAAACAGTCATCACTTACTTGAAGCTTCCCTTCAAAAGTCTTGGTGGAATCTAACAAGACCTCATCCCCCCCGGCAACCACCAACACCTCCTCCACCCTCAAACCCCTCCACCACTCTGCTTCCGCAACTATCGGCTCATTGTACTGATCCCTCGGCTTTCCTCCTAGAAAATTGCTGCTCCAGAGATTGGCGGCTCTAGGGGTTACCGCATCCTTGTATTTATTGTATTTGACACTCTCCCACCCCTCATTGTCGAAACTCGTCCACGGCCCTAGCAGCACAACGCCCCGGAGTGGGGCGCTGAGTTCGAGCGGGGCGATGGCAGGATGGGGATGGGAGATGTGGGAAAGGATGCCGAGGAGGAGATTTGCGCCGGCGGAGTCGCCTCCGATTATGATATTCTCTGGCTTGCGATTCAGGTCGTTGATGAGATGGCGCAGGAGCTCCACGCCTTGAGTTAGTTGCTGGGGGTAGTGCGCGTGTGGTGCGAGAGTGTAGCCTAAGAAGAGAACGGCGACGTCTGGGCCGGTGGCGGCGTTGATGTCCGCGCAGAAATCCAAGTGGCCGGGGGAGGCGGGGAGGTTGTAGCCACCGCCTGGTAGAAAAGGGAGGAAGGTTAGTGTTTTTAACGTGCATAGGATTAAGGGAAGAGGGATGGCAAACCGTGGCACCAGATGATAACTTTTTCGGCATTCGAGCTACCTATCCAGTAGCCCTTGGTGCCATCTGCTAAGGTAACAGAATGCTGAGGAAACCCTCTTTTCTTTGCGCAGTCTTCATATAACGTGGCGAGGGGAGGTTGCATGTACCTAGGCTGTTAGGTAAGTACTTTCGAGCAATAGCTTGGACGCCTGATGGAGATCGTACTGCATATGCCGGACTGAGGTAACACTTAAAAAAGTCCGAACCATGCTAAGCTATCATTACTGTAAGCCTCTACCGTTTCCAAAGGCTATTGCCTCGCTCTCACAATGACATGGTTTTTCAGAGTCAACGCTCCAGTGTTACCCCGAAACGGTCCAAGAAGAAGTGCCCAGAAGCCAGCATGTACTTCTCTATGTTAGCGGGGAGTAGGCAGGACAGATTTGGAACTCACCAGCACGCAAACAAGCTGCCACGAGAGTAACTTTCTCCCACGACGAGAGAACGATTTCCGGTGATGACATTTTTAGATCGAAAGACTGTGAAAATCAATGCTATATACATACAATAACAAAAAGAGCTTTGTACGCAAGTAGATATACGTATCTATGTTATATATGCCTCGAACTTACAGTCCTCAGATGTTGTTTTGTTCCTCGGGTGAGAGCACCCCCGCTTTACAGGCCGCAGAGAGGACGAGTGGAAGATCGTTGGTGAAGGTTACGCCGTAGCGGTTTAAATCATCAACTGATGTCAACCTAAGCATATATTTGTAGCACGAGAGATATATCTTCCATCAAGCAAGTACAAGCAGCTGCTTCGTCGGCGCATTTGGTACGTGTTCGACTGTTATCCAACGACATCAAGAGATCGACCGATCTGGGAGCGCTTTCCTTTTGCTTTATAATCAAAGATAACAATAACGGGAGTTTTCTCGTGGTTGAAACATAAATGGCTCAGGGAAAACCGCCTCGTTTCTAAGTCGTGCAAATTTAAGCCGAGTTTCATGATTATCGCGTTCTGTTGGGTTTTCAAGCTGAGCTGTGCGATTGCCCAAGGGATAATATCATACTGCTCGTGTTTGCGGCGAAGAGCTTTTTTTTGGCCCGTGGAGGGTCTGTAATTTTTATTATCAATGTCAAAAACCTGAGAATGCAGGTCAAGGGAAATCTATTTACATCTTTAAAGTGCCGCTATGAGTACATCTAAAACCCCTATATACGTCTTCTTTTACATCTTTACGCCCCATACCTAATATGCAACCCCATACGCATGGGGCTTGACGCTTTCAATATCAATAAACCCGTACGCATAGAGTCCCTGATCGCTCGACATTGTCTCGCTCCAGTTACCCATATCCTTGTAAAAAGCGTTCTCAAATTCCTCCTGGCTCATGTCAATGGGCTCTTGGTCCTTTCCAATCATGCGGATCTGAGTACCGGCAGCCACGTTCGTGATGCCGAAGTTGCTTTCGTCAAGTCGCTGCTTGATGGCGCCTTTGACTTTGCCGCTAAGGATGTCGGCGCATAGTCTTGGCTCCTGGCAGACGGGTCGTGCGAGGCCGACGCCGTCGACGGTTTTGAGAGCGCCGACCATAGCGCCGACGGTTTTGAAGCCGCCCGTGATGTAGGTTTTCGTCTTGTGCAAAGCTGGCACGATCGTCTCTGCGAATTCAAGGAAGAAGGCCTCGCGCTTCTTGGTACTGTCCCTCTTATGCGTAAAGGCCAATTCCTCATATGTACCTCCGCTCAACTCGACGAAGTCGAAATGGTGGGCTTCTAGACTAGCGCAAAGAGCCTTGCATTCTTCCGACTCGAAGCCCTTGTCTTGAAACTCGACGCTGTTGATCTTGATGCTGAGAATGAAGGACTTGGGTACACGCTTCTGAACCTCGTCGGCAATTTCCATGATTAGGCGAGAGCGGTTCTCAAGGCTTCCACCGTACTTGTCGGTGCGCTTGTTTGTGGTTTGTGAGAGGAATTGTGACAGAAGATAACCATGCGCTCCATGAAGCTCAATTCCATCGTAGCCTGCCTTGTGGAGGAACTCGGCCGCGTGGGCAAACCCATTAATGATTTTTTGTATTTCTTCTGTCGATGCCGCATGCGGTTTGGAAAACGTCATGCCCATGATGTTTCCTTTTAATTGGACGTCACTTGCAGAGACAGGGTCACTATTAATGTCTGTTGTAACTTGTCGTCCTGGGTGGCTAACTTGGCCGATTATCAGACTTCCGTGTTTCTTGCTCTCGGCCGCCAAAGTCTCGAATGCCTCGAACCGCTCGCCCTCAAATTTGGCTTCTGGAGGAATGATTGCGTTTCCCTTTGCCTCCAGCTGGTCATAGTCTATCATAAGGTTTCCTGTGAGAATTGTGCCAATCTGGCCCTCGCCCCAGCGTTTGTAGACATTAATCAGGTTTTTGGATGGTATGCCGCGGGCCTCGAAGTTTTTGGGATCCCACGACGACAGCCGTTCCGTCATTGCACCCTTCAAACTGTTACTTTATTAGCTACAACTGGATGTGGATTGTAGCGTGTGGGAGGAAGCTCACAATCTGTTCGTAGCCTTCTGACCGCTGAATTCGAATTGGAGCGTTTGCCCCAGCGGGGAAGCGTCGACGTCGGCCGATTCATAGCGTGCTGCTGGTGCCATTGTGCTTGATGACATGGAATATATATGAATAGTAGAGATCAGACGGCAGATAAAAGGAGATGTATTGTAGGAATGCGACTATGCAGAATTGAAATGATGATTCCAAGTCCCCTTTATATATTCTTACTCTATCAGACCTTGTTTACGATGACCGGGTCTTCTTCCGGTTCTTAGAAATCAGAATACCAACTCGGTACTAAGGCACTCAACTCTGCCTTATGGAGGAGTACCGCACTTGAAGCCGTGGGCCAGTAGATTCCTCGGGTAACGTCATCACCGACGTCATCTCTATGTTTTCAGCAGCCTGCATTTATACGCCGGTCGAAGAAGGTGTAGATTCCGAAGCCTTCGTCCATCGTTCCGCTGTCCGAGAGGCTTGACCTTTTCAGGCTGTCAGGGACGACTTCGATTGACTAATCACAGTATCGTACCTTAAGGTAATCAGGACACATGTTGATCATCACGGCGCCACCCGCACCGCCAACCCCGGAACATCATCCGTTCGGACAGGACACTTCCTTTCAGCCAGGGGCCCAGGAAGCTTTCGAAGTTTTCTTGGAGTCACTTGTCCATTATAAATCCGGAAAACCAAAGTAACAAGGCGTTCATACCATTTGAAAGGCGTTGGACCAACGATACAGCGGTAGTTTCCCTTTCCTCCACCCCCAATCTTGCTATTTGCCCTAAGCATTGATTACATGATACTCTCTCATCCATATCGATCGGATATACAATTTAGACGCTATGTATCAGACTCAACTTTTAGTTCCCCTTGGAACGCTCGTTTCAAAAGACGCTGGTCTCAAGTATAACCTTACCTCCAGCATTTCCAAGTACATAGTTCCAGGTAATGCTCGGCAACGCGTTTCACTTGTGTTTCTTATGTCTGCCATTTGATTTTAAACACTTTCTCTGTCTTGCTGGAATCGAGCCGTAGCTTCTTCGTTGGCTGGAGCTGGTCTACTGGTAATCTTCTATCCTCTACCGCCTCAGGGAAATGCTTTTTCACACTCTTAATAGCGTCTCCCCAGATTTGGCCCTCAACACCGCTCGAACACGCTATAAGTTTTGATTGCCCTTAGCCTTAAGGTCTAAAGCTAGAATGTGAAGCTTGCGATATCGTTCACATGGATCATTGTCCCTAGACTCGAAGAAACTATCATCACCTTGCCTAAAACTTGTCCGAACGCTACGGCGTCTGTCCCTTTCAGGATGTCTTTGGCCTCGTCGACCAATTCATTCTTCCCGACGAAGATACTTGGGAGCATGTTGATGACATCGAACTGAGGCATCTCTGCTTCAATCCATCTTGCCGTTGCGTTCAGGGCACTGTCTTACTTGCGCCATAAGCCTGGAAGTGGTTATTGTAAGAACCAGTGCAATCCAGGATCGTCTCATCAGGACAGAAGACATGACTTAAATTCATTCTTGATGAAGTCTTCCCAAGGAATTACCGCAAGCTCCGAGGAGGTTATGACGACTCGCTTCATTGATGGAGCCTTAGCGGCAGACTTGGTAGAACCAGTTGTGCCCTTGATTGCGGGTTCGATGAGGTCGCGCTCGTAACCGTCCGTTGAAAAGCAATAGGAGATGCGGCATGCACAATATAGTTTACACCTTTGACGGCCTTATCATCTGCGCCGTCGGCAAGGATATCCGACACGATAATGGATTCAAGCCTTGGGCCTGGTTTCACGGCGTTGATTGAAGGTGCAGCAAGGATAAGGTCCGCTTTGATTTGAGTCTGTACTGCTGCATGAACATGATAGCCGGCTTCGAGAGCTCCTACCAAAGCACAAAAACCCAAGTAGCCGCTGCCGCGAGTGAGAAGGTCAATTTCTCTTGCCATGATTTCTGTTTTTGCAGAAAAAATCAACCAGGGAAAAACTACGACGAGCGGCTTGATTGTAAAGAAGAGTGGAAAATCTTTGTGTAGCTTCTCCTTTCAAGATGTATATATCTTGCTGCCACTCGCAACAAGGTTCTCCTTAGGGAACACACGGTCGTCTTATATTTGATATATGCAGCAAGCATGATTCATCATAGAAGATAGTGGCATTAAGGTAGGCGACAGAGTCTGTATTGTAAGCACAACTACTTTGATGCCTGTAGATGAGTATATAGCTACAGCAATGAAAACTCGACTTAAGTGCCACAGTGTGTTGACATACGATGCCACGGCCAAGGTATGGAATTCTCCAATACGAACAGGGTTATATTGAAAGATGAATTATCAGAACTCCAGAAGTAATAGAGCGTGCTGGTGATGGGAGGGTCCCGTCTGTTCTTCTTAAGCAAGGCATCTGATCCGAAGGGGTTTAGTTGCAAAAACACGTCTGAGGTCCTGAGGCAACCACAGGGGTGACAGGGCAAGTCGTCAAAATAAGCGAGATTTGGCTCAGTAATTCTAGAATTTTGAACGGATAATAGAAATCGCCCAATCTGCTCCGCAGAACAATGCCGAGGCGCAGCCCTAGGAGGCGATTCCCGGCAGGGACCGGAAATTGTTCCGCCCACCCTTTTGTCATCCGATATCTCAAAAGCGCCGTGGACACTTCTTGTCCTACAAACATGCGATGCCTAGTCTGACCCCAGCAATGCGAGATTTGCCATCCCACGTCTCGCCAATCCTTCCTTCCAAGCCGGAGACTCTGGAAAATGTTCCTGAATATGTGCTCGACAATGGCAGATCAGACTCTCCCCCACCGAACACCCTACTCAGTCCCGCTTTTACACCGCCATCTACTCCCGGGACGGGCACTCCGGCTCCACAAAGAGAGCCGAAAGCGATACCGGTAGACACAACAAGCCAAAGGCCACCCAAACTTCTGGAAATCCTTCCGGAGGTCAATTGCGTTGTGCGCGCGCGGATTCCCACAGTGACCGGCGCAGAGATGTTTCTACATCTCTATCAGAACAATGTTGATAAGAAGGAACATCTTGCGATTGTGTTTGGACCTCATATACGCTCAAGGTCTCTGAATGCGCCGCGGCCCGGAGAGTCAGAGCTTGACCGCATGATAAGGGGTGCATACACTGGCAGATTACACCCGGGGAGAACCTCGAGTCGAGTCGATCCCCAACCTCGTGACTATAGAGACAAAGGGCCTATATCTGGGCCTACATCATCCCCATCGTCATCCCCAGAAACTCCAGACAATTCAGCGCCTCTTGTTCGTATACATTCTGAATGCTATACAGGTGAGACGGCGTGGTCTGCCAGATGCGATTGCGGAGAACAACTGGACGAGACGGCTAGACTAATGTCCCTTCCTTCTTCCACGGGTGGTGTCATTATATATCTGCGCCAAGAAGGTCGAGGAATTGGACTAGGGGAAAAGCTAAAGGCATACAATCTACAAGACCTGGGTTCAGATACGGTAGAAGCAAATCTGCTCTTACGACATCCGGCAGATGCAAGAAGTTATGGAC
>JAABUR0100009708.1_pt1 | contig 10757 bp, 13 predicted proteins | sample 5560091 | NCBI WGS metagenome assembly JAABUR01 (sample SAMN10711879, study PRJNA513375) | rock metagenome | isolation source: Antarctica rocks | place: Antarctica: Victoria Land, University Valley sud
CGAGGGCGACCGCGCGCTCTATATCCACCCGGACGAGTGCGTGGACTGCGGGGCCTGCGAGCCGGCCTGCCCGGTCGAGGCGATCTTCTACGAGGACGACGTCCCGGCACAGTGGTCCGCTTTCACCGCCGACAACGCCCGGTTCTTCACCGAGCCGCTGCCCGGCCGACCAGCCCCGTTGCACTCCCCGGGCGGCGCGGCCAAGACAGGCCGGGTCGGCGCGGACACCCCGCTCGTCGCCGACCACCAACCCCGTTCCTGACCAAAGGAGATCGCGATGCGGGTCCTCTCATCGGCGCCGGAACGGTCCGCCAAGCGCCCCTTGCTGACGGGCCGGCCGCCGAGGTGCTCGTCGACGAACAGGCCGGCGGCGGGATGCCCGACCACGCCCACGGCGACTCCACCGCGCCCGGACAGCGCCAATGACTGAGGAAGGCCGCCATCCTCGACGGAACGTCGGTGCCGCGCAGCCACCGCGGTGGGTGCCGGCCGGGGCGCTGACGGAGCTCGCTGACGACAGCGCCGTGCACGCCGACCTTGCTGGCCATCCGGTTTGCCTGGTCCGTAGCGGCGGGGCGGTGCACGCCCTGCTCGATGAGTGCAGCCACGGCCAGGTCGCGCTGTCCGACGGTGACGTCGCGGACGGCTTTGTGGAGTGCTGGCTGCACGGCTCCCGCTTCGACCTGGCCACCGGCCAGCCCACCGGGCCGCCGGCGACCGCGCCCGTCCCGATCTACCCGGTCCGCATCATCGGCGGCGTGATCGAGGTCGCCCTGCCCGCCCGATCAGCCCCACCCCAGTGAGCAAAGGCCCGCAATGACCGACACCACCGACCGGCCCGGCGGCGCACTGCCGCCGGGCGGCCCGCCCCCGGCCACGCCCGCCGCGGAGCTGCAGTTCCGCGAGGGTCTGACCCGGGGTGAGGCGGTGGTTGACACCGCGACGTGGGCTGGGTCGGTGCCGGCTGCGACCGGGGTCGCTCCCCGGGTCCGGATCGGCAGCAGATGGTTCAACCTGCTGTGGCTGCTGCCGATCGGATTCGTGGTCCTGCTGGTTGCGGTGGCGGTGGCCAAGGGGCTGCGTAACGAGGCGCCGGTGCAGCGGTTCCTGCTGCGCTACCCGGGCACGGACCTGCGCGCTGACCGTGGGCAGTATCTGGGTATTCCGGTGTGGGCGCGGTGGCAGCACTTCCTCAATGTGTTCTTCCTGATTTTCATCCTGCGCTCTGGGCTGCAGATCCTGTCCGATCACCCCCGGCTGTACTGGACGCGGCACTGCACCCCGGGTCGGGACTGGTTCCGTATCCAGAAACCGGTTCCGGCTGATCCGCTGTGGACCGCCAAGCAGGACTCGATCAGCCTGCCCGCCCAGGTGGGTCTGCCCGGTATCCGGCACTCCATCGGCCTTGCCCGCTGGTGGCATCTGGGTACCAACGTCCTCTGGCTGCTCAACGGCATCGTGTTCTACATTCTGCTGTTCAGCACTGAGCAGTGGAAGCGTCTGGTCCCGACGAGTTGGGCGGTGTTCCCGAACGCGGTGTCGGTGGCGATCCAGTACCTGTCGCTGAACTGGCCGGTCGACAGCGGGTGGGTCGCCTACAACGGCGCCCAGCAACTTACCTACTTCATCACGGTCTTCATCGCCGCCCCACTGGCCTTCCTCACCGGCCTCGGCATGTCACCGGCACTCTCGACCCGCTTCAAACCGATCAGCCGGGTGTTCAGCATCCAACTGGCCCGCTCGATCCACTTCCTGGTCTTCGCCTGGTTCCTGCTGTTTATCGTCATCCACGTCAGCCTGGTCGCCACCACCGGCATCCTGGTCAACCTCAACCACCTCGATTCCGGGCGCAACGATGACAGCTGGCTTGGGCTCTGGATCTTCGCCGCCTGGCTGAGCGTGGTCATCATTGCCTGGGTGGGCGCCACACCGCTGACGTTGCGCCATCCCGGGCTGATCCGTCGCGTGGGCTACGCCCTGATCGGGCCGGCGCAGCGGTTGTTCGAGCACGTTGACGTCACCCCCGGCGAGTACACCGAGAAAGACATCTCCCCCTACTTCTGGCACAACGGCCGCTATCCCGACTCTGCCGAATACCAGGCCCTGGCCAACGGCGGGTTCGCCGACTATCGGCTGCGGATCGGCGGTCTGGTCGCCCACCCAGTGCAGCTGTCGCTGGATGAGTTGCGGGCATTACCGGGCCATGAGCAGATCACCCAGCACTTCTGCATTCAGGGCTGGTCGGGCATCGCGAAGTGGGGCGGGGTGTCGATGTCCACGATCCTGGACCTCGTCGGACCCGACCCGGAGGTCAAGTGGGTGGTGTTCTACTCCCTGGGGGAAGGCGCTGACGGTGGCATCTACTACGACGCCCACCCCATCCAACATATGCGCAGCCAGCTGGCAATGCTGGCCTACGACATGAACGGGGCACCGCTGACCTTCGGCCACGGCGCACCGGTGCGGCTGCGCAACGAGATCGAGCTCGGCTTCAAACAAGTGAAATGGGTCAGCGGTGTGGAGTTCGTGGTCGACTTCGCCGATATCGGCTCCGGGTTCGGGGGCTACAACCAAGACCACGAGTTCTTCGGCTACCGCCAACCCATCTGAACCTTGACCACCGCCGGCATCCCCGCCCATCCCACGTCAGGAGCACCCAGTGCAAAAAGTGTCGCTCACCGCCCTGGCCCGCGAGCATCTCGCGGCCGCCGCGGCCACCCCGAGCGGTCGCAGCGCCCACACCGTCTACGGAGGGCATGAGCATGTCCTGCGCCAGACGCTGATCGCCTTGCTGGCGGGGCAGGACCTGCACGAGCACGAAAACCCCGGTGAGGCGACGCTGCAGGTACTGCACGGCCGCGTCCGCCTCACCGCCGCCACCATCTCCTGGGACTGCGCGGGAGGTGACCTTCTCACCATCCCCGACACCCGGCATTCGCTGCACGCCACCGAGGACAGCGTCGTCCTGCTTACCGTCGCCAAATCCTGACCCACCCGACCACCGGATGGCTTGCGTTGCGGGCCCCGGATTCCCCACTGCCGAAGGAGCGCTGCAGGGTGCCGTTGATGCCGATGTTGACGCAGCGGTTCACCGCTGACGCCCCGTGGATGATCGACAATTACGAAGCTCTCGATGGCTACACCGGCTTCGTGCAGCCCTGATGCTGGCCCCGGATGAGCTGATCGCGATGGTGAAGCAATCAAACCTGCGGGGGCGTGGTGGTGCCGGGTTCCCGACTGGTATGAAGTGGCAGTTCATTCCCCGCGACGACGGGCGCCCGCACTACGTCGTGGTCAACGGTGACGAGGGTGAGCCGGGGACCTGCCGCGACCTGCCGTTGATGATGACCGACCCGCATTCGCTCATCGAGGGCATTATCATCGCCTGTTACGCCGTTCGGGCTGAGTACGCGTTCATCTACATCCGTGGCGAGGCCGTCCACGCGATCCGCCGGGTCAGCGCCGCGATCGAACAAGCACATGCCAGGGGTTACCTCGGCGCCAACATCCTGGGCAGCGGCCTGAACTGTGTCATCACGGTGCACGCTGGTGCCGGTGCTTACATCTGTGGAGAGGAGACCGCGTTGCTGGACTCCTTGGAAGGCAAACGAGGCCAGCCGCGCCTGAAACCACCGTTCCCGGCGACCAACGGGCTCTATGACGCTCCGACCGTGGTCAACAATGTCGGCACGCTGGCCTGCGTGCCCTACATCGTGCGCGGCGGTGCGGCGTGGTTCAACGGCATCGGCACCCCCGGTTCACCCGGCACCTCCATCTACTCCCTGTCCGGGCGCATCGCTAACCCCGGGCAGTACGAAGCACCCATGGGAACCAGCCTGCGGGAGCTACTGGATCTGGCTGGAGGCATGAGCCGTGGGCAGAACCTGAAATTTTGGACCCCGGGCGGGTCATCGACCCCGCTGTTCACGCCTGAGCACCTCGACGTCCCGCTGGACTTCGACGACGTAGCCAAGGCCGGCTCCATGAACGGCACCTCGGCGATCATGCTCTTCGACGAGTCCGACTGCGTCGTGCGGGCTGTGCAGAAGTGGAGCCAGTTCTACGCCCACGAGTCCTGCGGCAAATGCACCCCCTGCCGGGAAGGGACCTACTGGTATATCGGCATCTACGAACGTCTAGAAAACGGCGCGGGCACCGCTGAGGACTTGGAAACGCTGCTGGATCTGTCCGACAACATCCTCGGCCGCGCGTTCTGCGCCCTTGGCGACGGAGCGACCAGCCCCGTCACTTCCTCCATCAAGTACTTCCGCGAGGAATACCAGCGCCACATCGACCTGCACGCCTGCCCGTTCAACTCACCCACCACCGCCCAGCGGTCCTCGGCAGCCACGCCGGTGCCCGCACTCATCTGACGAGTTATTCCCTGCTATCAAACAGCTCCCGGTCCACGCCACCCGGATTCAGTTAGCCGCATCGGAGGATTCACGTATGTGCCCACCCGCAGACTCCACCCCCGACCCCACGTGGTCACAACCTCTCACCCACACCACGCTGCCCGAGCAGCACAGCTACCTGTTGGACCAGGTCGCAGACCGGACGACCCCTGTTCTGTCCCGCACCGACCAAGGTGAATGGCCCGGAGCCGAGCTGTACCAGCTGCTGGACTATTTACATCTTGAAGTGCTACGGCAGATCACTGACGAAGAATGGCTGTTGTTCCGCAACTATCAGCTGACCACTGAAGTTCTCGCGCCGCTGCGAGAGCAGCACCTTGCCCTGCGCGAGAACATCGACACCCTCACCGCGGCCAGCACCGACACCCACTCCCCGGCGCAATTGGGCGCAGCAGTGCGGCAGCTGACAACGACTCTTCATGATCACATCCAAACGGAAGAACAGCTCCTCACCGCCGAAACCGAGACCCCCTCGACCACTGCCCTCGGCGCCACCCCACACACGTGGTACGCCTTGATCGAAGGCCCCGTCATCGACCTGAACACCCTGCCCGGCGCCCCCGGAATCGATGCCGTGACCGGAAGACTGCTACGGCTACGACGCGGTGAACAGCTCGAACTGCACGCCAGCACCGACCCTCTTCCACTCTGGCGGCGGCTGGCAACCAGCGACCCAGGCGGCTACGGCTTCACCTACCTCCAACAGGGGCCACCCCAATGGCGCGCCACCATCAGCCGCCACACCCGCGCCTGAGCAACGACCCGCATCACCCACTACCTCCTGGTGGCTGAAACTCAACCGAGCATGGTGGCGAGCACCGCGGCTTCGCTGATACCAGCATTCTTGGTTGCTGTGAGCAGCGTCAGCGTCCGCTCGCTCGCCAACACACGCAGATGAAGCAAAGCCTGGGCACGCTCAGGATCGGTGAGTTCCTCGCGGTAGCGACCCGTGAACTCCTCGAAACGCTCAGGCTGATGGCCGTACCACTTACGCAGATCGGTGGACGGAGCGATTTGCTTGCACCACTCGTCCAGCCGCGCCTTCTCCTTGGTCATTCCCCGCGGCCAGACCCGGTCCACCAGCACCCGTGCACCGTCCTCGAGTGCGGGCTCCTCATAGACTCGACGCACCCGGACCCGGCATTGCTTGGCCATCAACAACTCCTTGCTGCCGGTAGGCCTTCCAACTCGGCAACGTTGTGGCTCTCAGTCCAGTGGTGACTGCTGATAAGTGTCCTCCCAGGTACCACCAACCTCGGAAACCCACGGCAGGTTCGGATGGACGCTCAGCGGGGGGTACCGGCTCGGGTCGGGCAACTCCACGAGTTCCGGGTTCGACTGAAGACCTGAGATCTCCTCGCCGAGGCGACGCACCGCCTCCAAACCGGTGAACGCCTGATCCTGCACCTGGACACACGGCAGGTCGGGGCGGCCGAGGTCCTGCCATTCGCTACGCCAGGAGCGGATACGGCGGAAGGCATCAGTGGTAATCGGGCCCCGATCCACGCTCACCGCAAAGCCAAACCGGTGCAAGGGGTCGACGCCGGAGTGACCGCGAAGGATCGGGCCGACCAACGGGGTCCGCAGAACCGTCGGATTGCCGATGTCAGCACCATGCAGCCAGTACAGCTCGAACAGCAACCGGCGAACATCCTCACCAACCCCAGCACCATAAGCCTCGGCATAGGCCGAAACCGCGGCTTCGGTCTTCGCGACGAGCGTTGGCGCAACCCACGGCAGCGTTTCCCCAGCCACAAGCTCGTCGTTGAGCTGAGAGAAGCACCGCGTCACCTCCCGCTGTTCCTCATCCCTCACAGCTCGACCTGACACCGGTAACTGCGGATCGAGTTCGACAGCACGCCACTCAACATCGACCCCGACCACCCGCAGTGCCGACACCCGGCGGCTCGCGACATAACACTCAGGGCTTGTGAAATCCCCGTACACGATCAACGTCATCGTCCTCGCTCCGCTTCCCCGACCACCTTGACTAGCCGCCCCAGGTATACCCCTCAGGGGACCCTGACGCAGATCGGACGGGTCAACTACGCATCGACATCAACCTCGACCGCCTCCTCAAGCACCCGGGGTGCGACCCCGGTCGCAGCCGGCACCGACCCGACCCACGTCGCGGTGTCGACCACCGCCTCACCCCGGGTCAGACCCTCGCGAAACTGCAGCGGTACCCGAGCTGACGCCCCGGAGGCAGGGACTACTCCGTCGCTGTGGTTACTCGCCGAGCCAGGTTGCTTCTGTTCATCGGTCATCCCAGCAACCGCAGAAACAGCGAGCCTCTCGACCGCTCGAAGACCGCGGACGAACAAACCCCGATCAGCGTCGGCTCGATACCGACAAGTCGGGGACGAAAACCTTTCCCCGATGGTCCTGCTCATCTGAACCGCCTCCTCAAGGCCTCGGCCCCCGGCAACCCGCTTAGCGCAACGAAGCGCGTCCCGGCGCCACAGCAACGGACTGGCGCGCGGCCGGCCTCGATCAAACCGTACGTCGTGTCGATCATGCGGCGCGATCACCGCCCCGTTACTTCCAAGCCTGGTGACGAGCTGCCCAGTTCAGAGGCACCGAACCCGTACTGTCCGGGGCGTTCGGGTTGGCGGTTGTGGGGTCGTGGGCTGACCTGGGTCAGCGGGGGCGGCCCGCGGTCACTTCTGGTCCTCATCGGGTGCGGCGTGCACGACCAAGACGGGGCAGGTGGCGTGTTCGGCGCAGTAGGCGCTGGTGGAGCCGATGAGCAGGCCGACAAAGCCGCCGTGCCCGCGGCTGCCCACGATAAGCATCAGCGCGTCTGAGTCGGTGCTGACGTCCAGCAGTACCTGTGCGGGGTTGCCCTGCAGCGTGGTGCGTTGAAGACCGGCGGGTGGGGTGTGTGCGAACGCGGTGCTCAACGCCTGGTCCAAGATTGTGGTGGCCACGGCCTCCGGCGCGTCGGCCATCTCCATTCCGACGCCTCCACCCATGCCGATGCCGGCGCCCGCGCCTGTGGGGTACTGCCAGGTGGTGATCGCCTGGATCTGGGCGTTCATGCTCGGCGCGAGACGGGCGGCCCAGCGGAGGGCAGCGATCGAGGACGGTGAGCCGTCGACGCCGACGACAACGCGGGCCTGCGTGCTGCTTGTGTTGGTGCTTTCATCTGTTTCCGGTGCGCTCATGTGCGTTCCTTGTCTGGTGGTTCGGGATACCCATTCAGCCGAGCCGTCATGCCCGGCGCAGTAGATACCGTGGGGTGAGGCGCGGGCACCGCAAGCACCAGCGCGGCGACCGGTCAGAACAGCGCCGCCAACAGCGGCGCGGGTAACAATCATGCACGAGTGTTGGGTCGATCGCGGCCTCCGCGCTGGCGTCATCGTCGAGCCGACGTGCGGTTCACGCACGAACAGGGTGCTCAGTCGGCCCAATGTCCACCGGGGCCGAACAAGTGAGCCAGTGCGCACCGTGTCCCCGGATTCAGTCGGTGTGGGAGGGCACCACGGCGACCGGACAGTAGGCGTGGTGCAGGACGCCCTGGCTGACTGAGCCAAGCAGCGTTCCGGTCCAGGCGTGTTGACCATGGCTACCCACGATGAGCAGGTCCTGGTTCAGCGATTCGCTGATCAGGCCTGCGGTGGGGTGATCCCTGATCACTGCGCTGTGCACGACCACTTCGGGAAATTTTTCCTGCCATCCGCCCAGTGCTTCTGACAGCCACGCCTCTGCTCGCCCTGGTGCGTGCGGCTCTGATCGCCACATCATGGTGGCGGGCAGATCGGGGGGCCAGCAGAAGATGGCGTGCAGCGATGTGCGGTGCCGGCTGGCATAGTCGAAGCCGAACTCGAGCAACGGCTGGCTGGCGTAGCTGCCGTCGACTCCGACCACGACGCTCGGATCCTCAGCGGGCTGACCGGACGGACCGCGTATGACGACGACCGGTCGGACCGCGCGAGCGGCCACCGCGGCGCTCACCGAGCCCAGCAGGTAAGAGCCGAGCGTGCCGAGTTGCCGTGACCCGAGGACAAGCAGCGACGCTCGGGCCGCTTCCTCGAGAAGGACCTCAACGGCGTTGCCATCGATCGCGGCCCCTCGCGCGACCACGGCCGGGTCGATACCAGCAGTACGCGCCAGCGCATTGGTGATGACCTCTTCGGCGGATCGTTGCGAATGCTGCTTGTCCGCGTAAAGCTCATCCGTCGCCACCGGGTCCGAGGAGACCAGCCACTGATAGGCGCACACCACACGTAGCTCAGCGTTGCGGGCACCAGCCTCGGCCACAGCCCACCTCAGCGCCAGTTCGTCAGCCGCTGAGCCATCGACGCCCACCACAACAGCGTTTCCTTCAAGAGTCACTGCAACCTCCTTGTCAGATGCCTTCGTTCGGCGTCTCGCTGCCGTCCTGCGAGTGCGGCCGGATGCTGGTCAGGAACGGTGCAATGAGATCGAGGGGCAGCGGGAAGACGATCGTGGACTTTTCGCCGCCGAGCTCTACCAGGGTCTGCTGGTAGCGCAGCTGCATCGCGGCTGGGTTGCGGCTTAGCACCTCGGAGGCTTCTAGGAGTTTCTGTGACGCCTGGAACTCTCCCTCGGCCGAGATGATCTTCGCTCGCCGCTCGCGTTCGGCTTCTGCGCCTCTGGCCATGGCCCGCTGCATCGCCTCGGGAATTTCCACGTCCTTGATCTCAACGGTAGTGACCTTGATACCCCAGGGTTCGGTCTGCTCGTCAATGATGCGGCGCAAGCTGTCGTTGAGCTCGTCGCGCTCGGACAGCAGCGTATCCAGGTCTGCCCGGCCGAGCACCGACCGCAGCGTCGTCTGAGCAATCTGTGAGGTCGCGACCGGATACGCCTCTACCTCGGTAATGGCGCGGGCCGGGTCGACCACCCGGAAGTACGCGACGGCGTTGACCCGGGCCGGGACGTTGTCGCGGGTGATGACCTCCTGCGGCGGGATGGTGAGCGTCACGGTGCGCAGGTCGACGCGGATCAGCCTGTCGACCACCGGGAGCAGGAACACCAGTCCGGGACCTGCTAGCGGGCGGAGCCGCCCCAGCCGGAAGACGACGCCGCGCTGGTACTCCCGCAGCACCCGGCTGCTCAGCAGTGTGAGAGCAGCCGCAGCAAGCAATACGACCAGCACCACGACCACGGCCGTCACCGGGGCTCCCGGTGGTCAGCGGCCCAGCGTGTGCGGCTCACCGGCGTGACACGCAGCCCGGTCGCTGGGGTAGCGGCGGGAAAGCCGGTAGGCGTGCGGCGGAAGTGTTCGGTGAACCGCTGTGCGAGGATCGCGCAGACCACGAGCGGGCCAGCGAGGACCAGCAGGTCGCCGGGGTGGTGGTGCCGTAGGGCAGTGACTGTCAGCAGCAGCGCCGCCAGCGCGATGAGGACGAGGACGAGGCCACGGTGGAACCGCGCGGCCTCCGAGTGCGGCCACGGCTGGGTTGGGCGGGTGACCTCGCGGCCGTGCGGCGAGCTGGTGCAGGCGGTCTTGACCGGGCAGGCATTGCACACCGACGCCTTGGCCCGGTAGCGCATGAGCTGCTGTCGTTCGTCGTAGCCGGTCGGCCAGAGCATCTGGTCCTGCGGGCACACCCACGCGTCGTGCTGCGGGTGGTAGTGGAACCCGGCTGTGCGGTAGTGGTCCGCCCGCGCACTGCTGTGCCGCGCCAGTCGGTCCAGGGCGCACCCGCACCCGAGCAGGAGGCTGGCGTACCCGATGAAGAGCAGGGCCTCGGGGGCGACGGTCACTGTGTGCTGCCTGGGCGGCGGGCCAGCCCCGCACCGCCGGCGGTGGCGGCCTCGGCGGGTTCACCGATGTCGGTGAACAGCACGTCGTGCGGCTCGACCATGATTTCGTTGCTGGTGCGGTAGCGCACGCCGAGCCAGCAGATCCACAGGAACGGTACGGCGCCGCCGACGATGAAGAGCACGTCACCGGGGAGTCTCAGCCACTCCAGGAGGCTGTTGCTGGGGTTGGTGATGAACTTGAGCTGACGGGCGGCGAAATATCCGTCACCGACAGACTTGTACAGCTGGACGACCCCGAGCGGGAGCAGCGTGGCGAAGCACATCCAGGCCAGCCCAATATTGCACGACCAGAACGAGATCTTCGCGAGTCGGTCTGACCAGCGCTCCGGCGGGATGAGGTAGCGGAGGCAGAAGAGCGCCAGCCCGATGGCCAGCATGCCGTAGACGCCCATCATCGCCGCGTGCGCATGGTTGGCGGTCAGGGCTGTGCCGATCTCGTAGTAGGACACCACCGGCAGGTTGACCAGGAAACCGAAGATGCCGGCGCCGAGGAAGTTCCAGAATCCGACCGCCACTAGGAACATCACCGCCCAACGGTGCGGGAAC
>JAABUR0100009709.1_pt1 | contig 10755 bp, 12 predicted proteins | sample 5560091 | NCBI WGS metagenome assembly JAABUR01 (sample SAMN10711879, study PRJNA513375) | rock metagenome | isolation source: Antarctica rocks | place: Antarctica: Victoria Land, University Valley sud
GACCGTCTCTCTGGTGCCAATCGGATGCCCTCCCTGGCCGACCTCATCATCCAACGCGCGGCTGAGGCCCACGCCCCCGTGGCGCTCGCGGCGGCCTAGCCCCCCGACTTTTCGATAAGATACCGTTGTAACGCGTCCAGCGCGGAGCGCCTAATCGGGAGATAGCCGTAGCCGTACCAAAGTGTACCGCTACGGCTATCTCAAGTCCTGCATACCGTCGTCCAGCGCGCGAGGCGCCCTATCCTGACCTACGCCTTTACGTTGAGGGGGCAAGGTGATGCGGTAGGGAGTATCCGTCAAATAAGGAGACTCTCGGTGTCCTACGATGTATCGGTCGTCGCGCACTACCTATTCTCATCGGTCTTGATTAGGGGCGCGGTCATCACGCTGCAGATATCGATCTTCGCACAGACTATCGGTATCATAATAGGGATAATTGGCGCATTGGGGCGCCAGTCGCGCAACCCTTTATTCAATCTCCCCTCCAACTTGTACATCTGGTTCTTTCGAGGAACGCCGATCTACGTCCAGTTGATCTTTTGGTACGCGGCGTTGAACGGCGCTTCGCCGTTCAACGTGGCCTTGCTGGGATTGAGCCTCAACGAGGGCGCCTATATGGCCGAGATCGTGCGTGCCGGTATCGAGTCGGTCGACAAGGGGCAAATGGAGGCTGCGCAGTCGCTGGGCATGACCTATGGCTTGGCGATGCGTCGCATCGTGCTGCCGCAAGCTCTACGCGTGATCATCCCGCCAACGGGCAACGAATTCATTAGTATGCTCAAGACGTCCTCGCTGGCCTCGATCGTGTCACTTGACGAGTTGCTGTTCCGCACGCAGAACATCTATCAGAATACGTCCGGCTACGGCGCGGCGCACGCGGTGGAGCTATTGACCGTCGCCTCTATCTACTACCTTGTCCTCACGACTATCTTCAGCATCGGTCAAGCCTGGCTGGAGAGCCGGCTGGGCGACCGCCGTGCGCAAAGCTTCCAGCAAGGGACGCTGCTCACGCGTCTAACCAGCGTGTTGAGCCTGGGTGGAGCGATCCGTCGGTGAGTAGTTACTCGCAGCTATTTTATCAAGTAAAGTGATGTAGATATGCAGACGACGAGAGAGATGATCCGCGCCGAGGACGTGCACAAGCGCTTCGGCCACCTCGAAGTGCTCAAGGGCATCAACCTGACCGTCGAGCCGGGGCAGACCGTGGTGGTGATCGGTCCCAGCGGCTCGGGCAAGAGCACCTTCCTGCGCTGCCTCAACCACCTTGAAACGATCGAGCGCGGCCGCATCTACCTCGACGGTGAGCTGATGGGCTACCGCGAGGTCAACGGACGCCTCAAGCCCACTTCTCCGCGCGCTGTCGCGCGTATGCGCGCCGAGTGTGGCATGGTCTTCCAGCGCTTCAACCTGTTCCCGCATATGACAGCGCTCGGCAACGTCGCCGAGGCGCCGATCCATGTGCGCGGCGTCTCTAAACGCGAGGCGACCGCGCAAGCGCAGGCGCTCCTGGTTAAAGTGGGCCTCGCCGACAAGGCGCACAACTACCCCAGCCAACTCTCCGGCGGCCAGCAGCAGCGCGTAGCGATCGCCCGGGCGCTGGCGATGGGACCTAAAGTGATGCTCTTCGACGAGGCCACCTCGGCGCTCGACCCCGAACTCGTGGGCGAGGTGCTCAACGTGATGCGCGATCTGGCGCGCGAGGGCATGACCATGGTCGTGGTCACGCACGAGATGGGCTTCGCGCGCGATGTCGGCGACCGCGTGCTGTTCATGGACGGCGGCGTGGTGGTCGAGGAAGGCCCACCCGATCAGATATTCAGCGCCCCCGCGCATGAGCGCACGCAGTCGTTCCTGCGCTCGGTGCTCGCCAGAGCATAAGTCGTGAGTCGTGAGTCGTGAGTCGGACGGTTATACCAGTTGCTGTGTGCGGCCCTGGCGCTCAAAAACCTGGCTATTTCTGTGGCAGGTGATATGCTCCAACGACTCACGACTCACGACTCACGACTCACGACTCACGACTCACGACTTGGGAGGCGCTATGACCGAGGGCGACACGATCTTCGCACACGACGGCGCGCATATCGGGCGGCTCGACGCGCTCGACGACGAGTGGCTGCGCGTGCGGGACGGCGCGCACACCTTCCGATTCCCGCGCGATACGGTCGCCTATGAGGGCGAGAGCGACGACGATGGGCAGGGGCGCGTCTTCCTGTCCGTGCCGAACCGCAACGCGGCGCGGTTGTGGCGCGTCGACGTGCGCTCTGCGCATGGCCTACGCGGCTGGTGGGAGCGCCGCATCCTGGGGCCATCGCCCCGTCCCCTGGGCGGCCCTCTACACGACTAGCCGAACGTGAAAGTCGAAGGTCGAAAGAAAGCGCGTACGTCGCGCGCCTTCATTTGTACCGTCGCCTACTTTGGTACCGTCGCCTACTTTCAACTTTCACGTTCGACCTTCGGCTACAGTGACGTGGGCCATTTCTGGGCGCCGTGCAGAACGGCGATAATCTCCACGCGATCCTTATGCACACGATAAGGAACGATATACGGCGTATTGCCCACGACCAATTCGCGCGTCCCGTCTACCCGACCTGAACGGCCAAGCGCCGGATAGGCGGAAAGCCGTTCCGTGGCCGTGAGAATGAGATCTGTGATCCGGTCGGCTGCTTCGGCGTTGTCCCGCGCGATGTAGGCCGCGATGTCGCTCAGGTTATACCGTGCTCGATCTGACCACTCGACCTGCATTTATAATGCTTGGGCGCGGCGAGCATCGTCGATAATTTGCCGCACCTCGGCCGCCACCTGTGCCTGCGGAACGGATCGTCCAGCGTCCAGGTCGGCGATCCCCGCCTGGATCTCGGCGATCTGCCAGGACTGCTCGGCGAGATAGCGATCGAGGGCCTCGAGGACGTGATGGTTCTTGCTACGGCCCGTCGCCTGTGCAAGAGCTTCAAGCGCATCTTTGGTGGTCGTGGGCATACGGACATTGAGCGTGCTGGTCGCTGCGGTCATCGTTGTCATAGTTTATTCCCCTCGGCTACACTATAACACTTTGTGGCCGCATATGCATCCCTCTGGCAGACCCCTGCGGGCCTAGTCCAGCGTGTCGTCTTTGAGCGCGAGCGACGACGCGCCGCGTACGAAGCCTACCGTGCGCAGGCCGATGCGCGCGGGGAGCGCGCCGGCCGGGAGCACGAGCGGCGTCGGGGCGACCTGCCCCGGAGCATGCAGGGGATAGGCCGTGGACGCGGCCGTGTGCATGACGACGTTGCCCTCCGTCTTGCTGATGATCTGGTGGATGTGGCCGTTGAGCGCCGTCACCGAACTGAAGCGCTTGACCAGCGCGAGCACTTGTGTGCTGTCCTCCGTGGCCCAGCCCCACGCGGGATACACCGCCAGGAGCGGGACGTGGCTGAAGATGACCAGTGGGGTGTCCGACGAAACGCTTGCGAGATCTTTGGTGATGAAGCTGAGTTGCTCCGGTCCAAGGAGCCCAAGCCCTTTGAAACCACCCATCCCCTCGGCCTGCTGGACGTTGGCAAGGGCCAGGAAGTGCACGCCCTTATAGTCGAAACTGTAGTAGCCGCTGCCCCGCGTGCCCCGGCCGAAGACCTCCAGATAGCGCTTGCCGTGGTCGACGAACACATCGTGCTCGCCGGGGACGTGGAACGTGCGGTCGGTCTTGATTGTCCCCACGATCTGTTTCGTCGTGTCGAACTCGGCCATCTTACTCAGATGCACATGGTCGCCCGTGTGGATGACAAACGCCGGGCGTTGCGGAAGGGCGTTGATCCGCGCCACCGCTTCCTCGAACGTCCCGACGACGTTCTTGTTGGCGGCCTTGCTGAAGCCGATGTGGCTGTCGCTGATCTGCACGAAGCTGAAGTCCGCCGTGGCGGTCGCGGGGACCCGCGCCGTGTCGGCCAGGGCGGTGGATGTCACCCTGCCGCCGGCGAGCGCCCACACGACGCCCGTGCCGGCCCAGGCCATGCATTTTAGAAATCCCTGCCGGTCGATGCCGTCGTCCTGGTGGTCGTGCTTGATGTACTCGCTCATGATACCCTCCTTGTGTCGTCCACGCGACGGACGATCCTATTTTTTGACGATGATCGTGCCGTGCATGTACGGGTGGATCTGACAGTGGTAGGGGAACGCGCCGGCCGTCTTGAAGACGCGCGCGAACTGACCGTCGGTGTCCAGGGCGTCGGAGGCCCATAGGCTCTTGTCGGCGGTGACCGTGTGCGGGTCGCTATCCTGGTTGGTCCAGACGATGCGCGTGCCCGGCGAAACGACCAGGCGCGCCGGACCGAAGGCGAAGTTGTAGATAGTGACGCGAACCAGACGTTGATGTAGCCGGACCACCGTGCCGGAGGCGGCCGGCGCGTTTGGTCGTGTCATGCGCATGCCGGTCATACCGCCGGCTGTCGCGTGAGCCGTGACGCTCCCATGCGATGGTGTAGGATTGGCCGCTGCTGTCGTGTGGGCCGCCGTGGTTCCGGCCCCCGCGTTGAGGGCGGCGCCCAGTCCCACGAAGAGGATGACTCCTGGGACGATACGGCGTCTAGACTGCTGTCTCATCGTTTAGCTCCTTTACCCAATATCCACTACACATAACGGCGCGGTACAGCGGGTTTTCCCTGCTGTGGGTGTGACGCGTGGCTCACACTGTCTCGCGCGTTCCCAGGGCATAGATCCGTCCATTCTCCACACGCACGGCGATCGCCGGCAGGGGCGACGGAGCCAGTCCCTGCGTGACCACGCCCCGGCGATCGAAGCGCGAGCCGTGGCAGAGGCAGTGCAGCCCGGCCGGCTGCTGGGTCGGGGCGTCCGGCTTGAGCCGGCAGCCCATGTGCGTGCAAATCGCCGAGACGGCGTGAATGGCGCCGTCGGTGTTGAGTAGGAAGCCCAGCACACCGCCCGCGCTGAAGGATTTGATCCCACCGGGCGATACCTCGCCATCGGCCGCGATGTCGTACCAGCGCTCGTTTCCGGCTACGATGAGGTCGTGCGGCTGCCGGTTCTCCCGCACGACCGCCGCGCCCTCGACCCCGGCGACCCCCAGCCCGGCGCCGCCGACGAGCGTGGCGGCCGCGCGCAGGAAGCCGCCTCGGTTAAAGCGTGGCTGGCGGCGGGGACTCGTTGCGGCGGAGTATTCCGCCACGGCGCGCGCCGCCGTGCGCTCCAGCGTGTCGAGGTAGGCGCCCGTTGGGATCTCCACATCCCCTAAGGCCAGGCGCAATTGGGCGGCCAGCATCCTGTCCGCCGTTTCTTGGGCGGTTAGGTCACGCTGTGCGGGCTGTCGTTCGTCGACGAGCCCATCCAGGAAAGCGTCGAGCCGGGCGACTTGTTCCACCGAGGGGATCTCATCGTCGCGCCCGGTTGCTCCCTGATCGCGCTCATCGCTCATCGTCATATCCTCCTTCTCGTTCGTCGCTACTCTCTGCCGCCGCTTCCGGCATTGACCCAACGGCGCCTCCGGCCGTGCCGGCCGGCGCGGGCGGTGTGTCGTCATGCGGGTCGAAAGACGCCGCCGCGCGGCGCAGCGCGCGTAGCTGCAGGACACGCACGTTGCCGGGCGTGAGTCCCATCGCCTGGCCTATTTCCCCTGCCGTGTAGCCCCGCAGGAAGCGCAGGCGCAGCACCTCGCGCTCGCGCTCCGGCAGTGCGGCGAGGATATGCAGCGCCCGCTCGCGCGTGCGCCGCACCTCCTCCGGCCCATCCGTCCCACAAAACAAGAGGACCATAGGGTCATCGAGCGGTACGCTCGGATAGTGGCTTTGCTCCCGCCAGTAGTCGACGATGGCGCTACGGGCGGTGGTGTAGAGCCAGGAGCGGATGCTATCCGCGCTGCGGTCCTCAGCCAGCCAGCGCGCGGCTTTTACGAAGACCTGACTGGTCAGATCCTCCGCCGCTTCGCGATTACCCACCTTGGCGTAGATGAAGCCGAAGATCCTGGCCGCGTTCTCTCGAAAGGCGCCGCCGAGCGTGGTGTCCACGGGGGTGGCGGAGCTGTCGCCGCCGCGGGACATGCGCGTAGAGCGAGATCGCGCGTTTTCCTGGTCCGCCCGGTTCATGCGCCGTTGCCTCCTTCCACGCTCCTTCTTAGAGTACGCCGTCGTGCGTGACCCTCATATACTCATACAGTGCGGCGTTACAAGCGCCTCAGCCCTAGCTCCAGGGTCTGTGAAAAGTCGTTAGCGCGCGGACGTCGCGGGGTGACCGCCACTGGGAGCGCGGGACGCTCGCTGCGCTGCTCGTCCGCCCCGGCGTCCGCGGGCGGGGGCCCGCCAGTCTCGCGGGGCTGGCCCGTCGCCGCCCGTCACGCGCTCATCCATGACGCGCTCATCCATGACGCGCGCACCGGGGCGGACGAGTAGCGCTGCTCGTCCGCGCTCCCAGAGCCGGCGGGGACGGGCGTTTCGCCCGCGTTTCCAGAGTACCCCGAGATTTCTGCGCGCTAACAATAATTCATGAGCCTCTGGTAAGGTGGACGTAGATGGGACCGACTGTCGTGATCGTGGGGGTGAGACGTGGCTGAACGTGATGCGGTGAAAGTGGACGTGGCGGATCGCCGGGTGGCGTGGCGTCTGCTGGCGCTGGCGCGGCCGCACCTGTGGCGCCTGGCGCTGGCCGGGCTGTGCCTGCTCGTGTCCAGCGCGTCTTTCCTGGCTATCCCCTACGTGATCCGCCCGCTGATCGACAGCGTCTTCGTGCGTCACGACGCGGCGGCGCTCGACCGCGTCACGCTCACCCTGGTCGGCGTGGTCGTCGTGACCGCCGCCTTCGGCTACGGGCGCGGCTACCTGCTCGCCTACACGGGCGCGCGCATCGTGTCCGACCTGCGCGTGCGCCTCTATACCCACCTGCAAGGGCTCTCGCTCTCGTTCTACGACGAGCGCCGCACCGGCGAGATCATGTCGCGCGTGACGGCCGATACCACGCTGGTGCAGACCGTCATCACCAATAACCTGCTCTCCCTCGTCCAGCAGGTCTTCACGCTCGCCGTCGTCGTGGTTATCGTGCTCGTCACCGACTGGCGCCTGGCCCTGCTGGCCCTGGCCGTAGCACCGCTCCTCGTCGTCATGGGCCTGCTGGTCGGACGGCGCACGCGCGCGCTTTCCGAGCAGGCGCAGGCGCAGCTGGCCGAGGCTAGCACGGTACTGGAGGAGACACTCTCCGCCACGCGCGTGGTCAAGGCGTTCGGGCGCGAGCGCCATGAGTTGGGGCGTTACGCCGGGGCGGTCGGGCGCTCGTTCAGCGTCACCGTCAGCGCGGCGCGGCTGCGCGCGCTGTTCGAGGCGGTCATGACCACGGCCGGCTTCGCCGCCGTCGCCGTCGTGTTGTGGTTCGGCGGCCACGAGGTGCTGGCGCACCGCCTCACGCCTGGCGGCCTGATCTCTTTCCTGTTCTACCTGATGCTGCTGATCGGCCCGCTTCAGAGCCTGGCCTCGCTCTACAACGAGTTCCAGCAAGCGCTGGGCGGGGCCGCGCGCATCTTCGAATTGCTCGATACGCGGCCCGCGATCGTCGACGCGCCGGGCGCCTATGCGTTGCCCCCCGTGCGCGGCCATCTCGAGGCGCGCGGCCTCTCCTTCGCCTACGGCGCGGACGGCCGCACGGGCGTCGTGGTACTGGATGAGGTCAACTTGATCGCCACGTCGGGGCAGATCGTCGCGCTGGTCGGCCCCAGCGGTGCCGGCAAGACCACGCTGGTGTCGCTGCTGCCGCGCTTCTACGATCCTACGGCGGGCCGCATCACGATCGACGGGCACGACATCGCGGGGGTCACGCAGGAGTCGCTGCGCGCTGTAATGGCCATCGTGCCGCAGGAGCCGTCGCTCTTCGGCGGTACAGTGCGCGAGAACATCGCCTACGGGCGCGCCGGGGCGACCGGCGATGAGATAGAGCGGGCGGCGCGCGCGGCCAACGCGCACGAGTTTATCGCCGCGCTGCCCGACGGCTACGACGCCATTGTGGGCGAGCGCGGCGTGAAGCTCTCCGGCGGGCAGCGTCAGCGCATCGCCATCGCGCGCGCTATCCTCAAGGACCCGCGCCTGCTCATCCTCGACGAGGCCACCTCCGCGCTCGACAACCATTCCGAGGCGCTGGTGCAGGAGGCGCTAGAGCGCCTGATGATCGGCCGCACGACCATTGTGATCGCGCACCGCTTGACCACGGTGGAGCGCGCCGACAAGATCGTCGTGCTCGACCGTGGCCGCGTGGTGGAAGAGGGGACCCACGCTGATCTGTTGGCGCGCGGCGGCCTCTATCAGCGCCTGTACACGCGCGACCTTGCCGGCCTGGGCGAAGCCGTGGCGTGAGGGCGTAGACAGTCGTGAGTCGTGAGTCGTGAGTCGAAAGCCAGACGGGCGCATCAGATGCCGCGTGTGGCCGTGCCCCCAAGGACTTAGTCCATCCTGCAGCAGTGCTATACTCTCCCGACTCCCGACTCCCGACTCCCGACTCCCGACTCCCGACTCCCGACTCCCGACTCCCGACTCTGGCGTGAAATCCGTGTCCGTGTCCAGGCGGGCGACGAACTCCGCGAGCAGGGTGATGGCGCCCTCGATGTCGGCGAGCTCGATCGTTTCGACCGGGGTGTGCATGTAGCGCAGCGCCACGCTGACCACGCCGGTCGCGATGCCGCCGCGGGTACGCTGGATGGCGTCGGCGTCGGTCCCCGAGTAGCCTGGGATGGGCTCGACCTGATAGGGCACACCGGCCGCCTCCGCCGCGGCGACCAGGCGCGCGAAGACGACGGGGTTGACGGTGGGGCCGCGTCCAATGACTGGCCCCTTGCCCAGGCGTATGTCGCCGAGCCGCTGTTTGTCGCTCCCCGCGCCGGGGTGATCGAGCGCGTGCGTCACGTCAACCGCGATGCCGACCTGAGGGTCGACCGCGAACGTGCTGGTGTAGGCGCCGCGCAGCCCGACCTCCTCCTGCACCGTGGCCACGCCGGCCAGCGCGGCCACGGGGTGGCGCGCCGCCACCTCCTTGAGCGTCTCGGCCACGATGAACGCGCCCATCTTGTTGTCCAGCGCGCGCGAGACAATGCGGCCGCTGCCGCTGCCGCGGCCGCCTCGATCGTCGTTCAGGCGCTCCAGGCCGACCGCGAACGTGACGGGGTCGCCGACGCGCACGCGATCCCCTACCTCGTCGCGCGACCGCGCGCCCACGTCGATCCACAGGTCGCGCAGTTCGACTTTCTTGTCGCGCTCGTCGCCCTGCATCAGGTGGATCGGCCGCCGTCCGATCCCGCCCAAGATCGGCCCCGACGCGGCGTGGACGTAGACGCGCTGGCCGGGCGCGATGATGGGGTCGTGCCCGCCGATAGGTCCGAAATAGATGAAGCCGTCGTCGTCGATATAGGTCACCATGAAACCAATCTCGTCGATATGGCCGGCGAGCAACACGCGCGGCGCGCCGCCGGGATTGACCGTGGCGATGGTGTTGCCATGGAAGTCGGTGCGCGACTCATCGGCCACGCCCGCGGTCTCACGCCGCCAGATCTCGCGCGCTGGCCCCTCGAACCCCGAGGGGCTGGGCGCCTCGACCAGTGATTTTAGGAAAGAGAAACGTTCGTCGTGCATGTGGTGCTCCAGTGGCCTGAGCGACTGTGGTCGCAGGCCCCATATGTTGGCTGTTAGCCGAACAGCGTGGCCAGTTCGTAGAGCGCGAGGTCGGCGTGGCGGCGGCGCTTGGCCTCGCCCAGGGGCACGGCCATGATTCTATTGCCCTTGAGCGCGACCATGCGGTCCCATTGCTCCTCCCGCGCCAATTCGACGGCTAGGACGCCGAAGCGCGTGGCCATCATGCGGTCGTACACGGTCGGCGAGCCGCCGCGCTGCAGGTGGCCGAGCACGGTCACGCGCGTTTCGTAGCCGGTACGTTCCTCGATTTCCATGGCGATGATCTCACCGATGCTCGGTCGGGCGATGCGCGCGGCCATGGTCGTGCGCGGCTGCTCTTCCGCCGGCGCCGGTAGTCCGGCGACCCGCATGCCTTCGGCCACGACGATGATCGTGAAATCACGTCCGGCGTCGTGGCGGGCGCGCAACTGCTGTACCACCTCGTCGATGCTCACGTCGATCTCGGGGACCAGCACCATGTGGGCGCTCCCGCAGAGCGCGCCGGCGAGCGCGACCCATCCCGTGTCGCGGCCCATCGCCTCGACGACCATCACGCGATGGTGCGCGCTGGCCGTTGTTTGCAGCTTGTCCACCGCGTCGGCGACAGTACTGACGGCCGAGTCGTAGCCGATGCAGTAGTCGGTGCCGCCCACGTCGTTGTCCATCGTCCCCGGTACGCCGACCGCGCGCACACCGCGCTTGGCCATGGTATGCGCGGCGGCGAGGCCATCGCTATCGCCGATGACGATGAGCCCGTCGACTTCCAGGGTATCGAGCGCGGCCATCACCTCGTCGAGGCGGTTGTCGCCCTCGCGCAGGGGGTTGAGACGTCCCGCGCCGAGGATAGTGCCGCCAAGTGGCAGGATGTCGCGCACCGTCGCCTCGTTGACGACGTGCGCGTCGAGCGCGAACAGGCCGGCCCAGCCGTTCATAATGCCGAGGGTGGCGCAATCGGAGCGAGCGGCGCGCCCCACGACGGCGCGGACCACGGCGTTCAAGCCGGGGCAGTCAGCCCCGGCCGTTAGCACACCTAAGCGAGACATAGGGACACTCGATTCCGAGTGTGTAGTGTCTAGTGATTAGTAATTGGAAAGGTTTAGTTGGAGCCAACGCGTCACTAGACACTACA
>JAABUR0100009711.1_pt1 | contig 10754 bp, 10 predicted proteins | sample 5560091 | NCBI WGS metagenome assembly JAABUR01 (sample SAMN10711879, study PRJNA513375) | rock metagenome | isolation source: Antarctica rocks | place: Antarctica: Victoria Land, University Valley sud
TGGGCTCCTGCCGCCTGTCCCGGCGCTGGGGCGGCGCGGCGTGCGCCGGCGCGCCGGGCGGCGGGGGCGCCGCCAGCCCCGCCCGCGCTGCGCCGGCCAGCGGACCCGACGGTCGTGACGCCCCGGGTCGGCAGCACGGGCCCAGGGCGGGTGCAGGGCTGGGGGAGCCAGGGCGCGCGGAGGTGCTGGCGCTGCAGCCGGCCGCGGGCGTGGAGAGCGCCGCGCTGACGGGCGCGGCGGGGGAGCCGCTCGCGCTGCGCGTGCGCTGGCAGCCGGGGCCGCTCAGGGATGGCGGCGAGCCGGCCGGCGCGGCGGAGGGGCCGCCCGTCAGGGCCGGCGGCGAGCCACCGCCAGCGCATGTCGTGTCGGCGCACGTCGGGCTGCTGCGCGCGGCATACGCGCCGGGGTTTGCCACGCAGGCGGCTGCGTTTGCGGGCTGGGCGGGCCGATACGCGGTGGGTGCTGCCAGCGCGCCGGGCGACGCCCCTGCGCGCGGACCTGTGGAGGCGGGCTCGCCAGGGGATGCGCCTGCGTGGCTGCGCGGGCGCGCCAGCCTGGCCCTGTCGGTGCTCGGCGTGCGCCTGGCGGCGCTGGCAGACGATAGCGCGCGCGCGGAGGTGCTGGTGGTGGCCGCCGAGCGCGTGAGCGCGCACCTGGGCGCGCCGCGCGCGCCTGCGCGCCCGCGCAGCCTGGCCGCCGCGCTGTGGGCGCTGCCGCGGCGGCGCGCGGCGCGCGCGCTGCGGCTGACGGTGCGCGGGCGCCCCGCCCACCGCGTCTGCCTGGGAGTGAGAGGCGTGGCGGTGTCCCTGCTGGACAGCCGCCCGTCTGGCCACGCGGGGCGCGCCGGCGTCCGCCCAGCTCTGCCGGCATGGGCGGCATGCATGTCAGGACCATCCTGGTTGTGCGTATGCCGCTGCGGCCTCCTTAGCTTGGCGCCGCCCCGGAGTAGGGCGTGTACCCTGTCCAGGGCATGGCAACGCCCTGGAGCATGACCCTAGCCGCACCGGACCTGCAGGTCCTCGGCGTGCGCCTGGGCGTCGCGCTGCGCTGGCGCGAGCACGCGCCGGACGCTGCCAGCGCGGCCGCCCGCGACGGCGCGTCCGCGGAGGCGCTGGCGGACGTGGGCGCGCGCGAGGTCGCGGGGCCCCTGGAGGCGCAGGCCATGCTGTGCGCCGAGGGCGCGTGCGGCGACCCCCCGCCCGCGCTCTCCCCGCACCCGCCAGCGGCATGCGCCGGGCCTGTTCCCGGCGCATGCACGAGCGCGCCTCCTGAGGCGGCTGCGCCCGGGGGCGGCGAGGCGGAGCCGCCCGCGCCGGGCGCGGGCGCAGACGCAGCGGCGGCCGGGCAGGCGGCACAGGAGGCGACAGGGCCTCCATGGGCGCTCTACGCAGTGCTGGGCCCAGCGCGCGCGCACCTCAGCGGCGCAGAGGTGGCCGCCGCAGCGGCGGTGGCCGGCGGGGCCTCGGCGGAGGCCTCGCGGCGGCTGGTGGCGGCGCTGCCGCCGCGCGCCTGGCCGGCGGAATCGCCCGGCGCGCGCCGCGCTCTGAAGGAGCGCGGGGACGCCGGCGGCGCGGGCGCGTGCGAGCAGGCCTGGCTGGCAGAGGTGGCCATCAAGACAAGCACGCTCACGCTCGCGTTTGCGCCGGGTGGCGCGGCAGCTGCGGCGGCGAGCATGCCGCCGCCGCCCGGGCTCTCGTGCTCGCCGACCGCCGCCGCGTGCTTGGGCTGCCGCGGCAGCGCTTTTCTGTTGGTGGCGTGCGAGGCGCTCACGGTGGCGGCCGCCGCAGCGCGTACGCCGGGGCACCCCGACGATGGCGCGGCGGCGCTCGCGGCGAGCCTGGCGCAGCCCGGCCTGTGGGTCGGCCCTGGGCGCACCGGCGCGGCGGCCGCCGCCGCCGACCTGGGCATGTGCAGCCTGCCGCCGCTGGACGTCGGGGGCACGCCCGACCAGCGCGCGTCGCTGGTCGCCGCGTGTGCTGCGCCGGCGCCCGAGCCGCGCGCTGCGCCGCCCAGCGAGCCAGCGCGGCCGACCGCGGGCGGCGTGCGGTCAGAGGGGCTCGCGCCCATCAGGACTGCGTCTGGCCGCGACAGCGCGCACGCCCAGCCGCGCTGCGAGAGCCTCGGCTGGGATATGTCCGCCGCGCCGCGGCTGCTGGCCGGGGGCGCGCGGGCCCTGACGCAGGGACCGTGCGCGCCGGCGCTGCTCGGCAGCCCCGTCTGCCTGCTCTTGGAGGCCGCAAGCAGCGAGGGCGAGGGTCACGGCGGCGCTGGCGCCAGTGCCGCCCGCCTGTCCCTGAGCGTGGGGAGCGTGTCTGGGCTGCTGGATGCCGCGCATCTGCGCGCCCTGGTGCGCGCCCTGCCGCGCCTCTGCCCCGATGCGCACCGGCGCGCATGCGAGTATTCTGCGCGGGGCGCTCACTTAGCACAAGCACAAAGACGGCTCGGGCTTGCCGAGCGCTTAACTACGGAGCGCGGCTGCTCTGGCTGCCGCCTCCATCGTCCTCAGCGCACCCGTCTGCTCAAGGCTCAGGCTGTGTCTGGCATGGTGCGTGGCGCGGTAAAGCTGTGCTTCACAGTGACAGAGTTCGGCACGTCCTGTGCGCCACACACGCTGCGCCGTGGTGCTCCATACGGTTGGCCGGTCTCAGGAGCATGGCGCCTGGCGCCGCAGGCCACGCTGGCGACAGCCGCGGGCGCGGGCCCCGCGCTGCCGCCGCTGCCAGCCTTCCCGCCGGCCGCGCTGCCGCAGCCGGCGGCGCTGCGCATCGCGGTCAGCGTCGCCAGCCTGTCGGGCCAGGTGGCGCCGGGGGGGCGGCCAGGCCCGGGGCCGGCGCCGGGGGCCGCGGCGCCGCCCGCCACGGAGCGCGAGGCGGGTCAGGCGCCGGGCTTGTGCCTGGAGCCGGGCGGCGTGGCCGTGTGGGCGCTGGCGACGGCGCTGGAGTGCGAGCTGCGCTCCGCATGGGCGCGCCCCAGGCGCACCTGCGCTCGGCCGCGGCCATGCGCGCAGACGCGCCGCCGCGGCACCCGCGCCCCTGCACGAGCGCTGGCGTGAGCTGTCGACCTGTGGGGAGCCCTGCCGCCTGAGCGCACTGCCGTTGCTTGTCGTGCTGTGGATGCTTGCGGTGTGCTGCCGGCGCGCTCGGGCGGCGGCGCGCTGCCGCGTGCCAGAGGCGGGAGCCAGGACGCGGGTGCTGCGCAGGCCGCCGACACGCGGCGGGATGCGCGCGGCTTCCTGCTGGGCCAGCCGCGCTCGTCGGCGCGCCTGCAGCTGGCCCTGGAGTCTGCCACGCTGTGCACGCTGGCGCCGGCGGGCGCCCCGGCCGCGCCGGAGATGCGCTGCCTCGCGCGGTGCGTGATGCTGGGGCGGTGCAGGCAGACTGCATGCGGGGAGAAGTGGGAGGTGGCTGTGTGGCATGGGCGCACAGCACGCATGCCCATGGCCTGATGCGACCCGGGACTGTGTCAGGGTGCGCCGCGAGCGGAGCGCGCCGGCCGAGGCGGCGCCCGCGGCCGGGGCGCTGGCCTGCACAGTGCGGGTGCAGAGCGGCGATGGCGGCTCGACCACGGATGCAGCCCTGGAGGCGCGCTGCCCGCACCATGGTATATCGCGCTGGTCACTGCCCACCAGCTGCGCAGCGCGTGCCTGACACTGACACAGCGCCGGCATGCTCGCCTTGAATGAGAGCCATGTCGCTCGCCCGCTGGCATCCCAATACTGGGGAGCCGCTCACTTCATATACGCGCGCGCGCGCCAGGTGGGCCTGCTGGCAGTGCGGGTGACGCCGCAGGGCCTGGCCGCGGCGGGCGCGCTCGCGGCGGCCACAGGGGGCGGTAGCGCGCCCGGTGCGCCACAGGAGCTGCTGCTTGCCCTCATGCGCGCTCGCTGCACGGTTGCTGGGCACGCTCCGGCTGCCCAGCAACAGGACAGTTCCTGGGTTTGCGATTTGCGGGGCTCCGATGGTATGGTCACAGGAGGCTGGGTCTGCACACAGCGTGCATGGGCAGCAACTCGAGGAGAGCGATGTTCATGCTGGCACCTGCCAACGTATCCTTACCAGCATGACAAGCGAGCCGCGCCGGCACCGCAGACTGGCGCAGGCGGCAACACAGCGCGCGCCCCGCTGCAGGGCCACGCCGGCCGGCCGCGCCGCGGCCGCGCGGCAGCGCGGCGCCGCGCGTGCGGGCGGTGCTGCGGCGCTTGCAGGCCACGCTGCTGCCTGCGGCGCCGGCGGCTGCGGACGAGAGCGGCGAGGGCTGCGAGCCCGGCTCGGGCACTGCGAGCGGCGCGCCTGCCGCGCGCGCAGTGGCGGAAGCGACTGATGTCGCGCTCCTGGTGTGTCGGGGCGCCGGCAGCATGCGCACTTGCGCTGAGGGGCGAGGCGCCTGGCGCCCTTCATGTAAAGTCAGGTTTAGCAATGTAGTTGCCCTCACTGTGTCAAAGATCAGTCTGGGGTGATGTCCAACCAGCGGCCGCGTCACACCTGGGCAACACTGCAGAGCGCAAGCAGGCGCTGCCGCCAAGCGGAAAGGACATAAAAGCTGCGGGTGCAGGTGGGCGCGGCGGTGGAGGCGGACGCGGCGCCGTGGCTGCGCGAGGGCGCGCCAATGGCGCTGCAGGCCGACGCGTCTGCGGTCTCCGCGACCCTCCGCCTGCATGGCGCAGGCGCGGGGGGCGCTCGACATCGGGCCGCTCTGCTTATAGACAGCATACGAGACTCTGCTTGTGCCTGTGGAACTCCGGGCATGTGCCCGTGCTGTGCTGCTGTAGGCAAGCGCATGCCTGGTGACAGACATTCACCGCTAGCTCATGACGGACCATGCCTATGTCCTGTGTCGTGTGAGCGTGCTTTGTCCCATGCTGCCTGCGATCAACAGCTGGACCCCTCAGACCTCCCTGAGAGACGGCATTGGAACGCTGTGCTGTGCTCGCATGCCTGCGCAGAAGCACCCCCAGCTGGCTGATACAGCTTGTGACACTCGCCAGCATGTCGCAGGGTTGCCGCCTCATGGTCTGGCGGTCCTCCGGCCCTGCGACGCCAGCATTGCTGTGCTGGCGACGAGCCTGCCCGGCAGCAAGCACCCCGCCCTGGCCGTGAGCGTCCACGCGCCGCTGCTGGCGCTGCAGGCGTCACCGGCAGCGCTCGCAGCCGCGCATGCGATCGCCACTGCCTACGGCGCCCCGCCCGGGCCCGGCACAGCAGGAGGCAGGCCCACCATGAAGGTCGGGGGCGCACATGGCGGCAGCGGTGATGGCGAGGCCTTGGGTGGCGGGGCGGGCGGCGCCCTACTTCGCGGCGGGAGCGCCGCGCAACAGGTGCAGGCGCGCGGGGAGGCAGCCGGCAGCGGAGGCAGCAGCGGCGGCGCAGGCGACGGTCCGATGCTCGAGCAGTTGCTCGCTGGGGACGATCTGCGCTGTGGGCGCTTCCGACTCTCCGAGGCCGCGGGCTCGCCGCCAGGCACGCGGCCTCTGCCCAATGCCAGAGCTGCGTTTGCCATGGCGTGGGCGGTCGGCATGGCAGTGCTGCCAGAGGCACCGCTCACAGTGTCCTGGAGATGTGCTCTCTGCCTCTCTTTTTCACCTTGCAGGAAGGAACATACCCTTTGACATGCAATGCATACCCACTGGTTTTGTGGCACCTTGTGGCCACACACCCAGCCTGCATGTTCCCGCACCGTGACATCGCCGTCCAGGTCAGCCACGAGGTGCAACTGTATGTACAGGCACCATGCTCGTGCGGAGTGCACAACATCACTGTGTTGCTTCAGCGTGAGAGGTGTGCAGGCGCGCAGGGCCGCTGCGCGTCAGCTGGGCCGACGCCGCGCCCGAGCCGCCGGGCTGGCCCAGCGCGCGCGGCAGCTGGGTCGCCTGGCGCTTCCCGGAGCCGCGCGCAGTCGCCGCGCTGCTCGTCGCCGGGCCGCTCGCGCCGCTGCGGGCTTGCGGCTTCCAGCTGGCGGCCTGGGACGCGGCCACAGGCGGCTTTGTGGACGTCCCGGCTCGCCTGCAGGGCTGGCAGGACGCGCGCCCCAGCGCGGACGAGGCTGCTCAGAGTGGCTGCTTGGCTGTGCTCCCGGCGGCGCAGTGGGCCGCCGAGGTGTGGCAGCTCGCATGGGAAGCGCCCGGCGGCGGCAGCCCCGCTGCGCCGGGGCACCTGGGCGCGGCGCACGTGCTGTCGAACCTGGCCATGAACCCCGTGCCCTGCGCCGCCGGCCCGCCGCTGCCGCCGCCGCCGCCGCCGCTGGCGGCGCCGCTCACGGTGGGCGTGTCCGCCGGCGAGCTGCGCGCGACGCTGTTGCTGGACGATGGCGGGCCCAGCCCTGCCGGGAGCGGGGGCGCCGGGCGTGCTGCGGCCCATGCGGCGCCGCTGGAGGCGGCCGCGCTGCGGCTGCAGGACATGGAGGCCGCCGCGCATGTATGGCCGGCGGCCGCCGCCCTGCGCGCGCGCGGCACGCTGAGCCTGCACGTTGGCGACGCCAGCTGCCTGGCCACCCAGCCGCTGCTGGAGCCCTGCGGCGTGGCGCTGGACGTGCAGCACTGCTACGCGCCGCAGCCGCCGGGCTCAGGCGACCTGGGGCAGGCCGATCCGTCCCTGCCTGCACAGCAGGCGTTGGTGCGCCCTCGCTCGGGGCCGCTGATGGCTGGGGCCTCTGGTTGCTCCTGTAATGGCGGGCGCGCGTGAGGGTTGCCGGGCGCCCATGCACCGTGCGGACACGCTGTGGCTCTGCTGCCCATGCGCCACCATGACTCAATACCCTGTCTGACGCCGCTGTGGCGGACCCAGGGCCTGGGCGGCGCAGCGGACCCCGATGACGCGCCCGTGGCGCGCGCTGCAGCCGTACTGCCGCTGGCCGCCAAGGATGAGGTTAAGGCAGGCGCAGGCTGCGGCACAGAGCCCGGAGCCCGTGCGGACGAGGAGGGCTTGCTGCTGCTGCCGCGCGCGCCGCCCGAGCGCCGGGGCACGCGCGTGTCGGCCAGGGCGGGCGCGGGGCCGCTCACGCTGCGCGTGAGCGAGCTGGGCCTGGCGGAGCTGCCGCGCCTGGCCGCCCTGGCCGGTGCGCAGCTCGCGCCCGCTCCGCCCGCCGCCCCGCGCGCAGCCGCCAGCACTGAGGCAGCTGCCGCGGAACCCGCCGCGCTCGATGGAGCGCCGTTCGTGATCGAGAACCTTTGCCCCGTGGCCCTGGAGTTTGGGCAGGAGGGCACCAGCGAGGCGGTCGCGCTGGCGCCCGGCGCGCGTGCGGCCTACCGCTGGCGCGCGCACCCCGCGCTGCTCCCGCGCGCGGCGCGCCTGCTGCGGCTGCGCGGCTGCGCGGGCCAGCGCGCGGCAGCCGCAGGCGCGCGCGCGGGCGGGTCAGCTGCAGCAGCGCCGCCCGGGCCGGAGGAGGCGCCGGCCGGGCCGGAGGGCGCTCCCGCACATGCGGGCTGGAGCGCCGGCTTCGACGCAGCCACGCGGGGCGCGTGCAGCGTGGCCGCCGCATGGCCGGGCGGCCTGTCGGCGCAGGTCGCTGTGACCGTTGCCAAGGTCGGCCAGCAGTGGCGCGTGACGCTGCAGCCGGGCGTGCGGGTCACCAACGCGACGGGCGCCCCGGTGACGCTCCTCCTCTCCGCCCCGCTGGGCGCACCTGCCACTGCCCTACCGGCGCACCCGCGTGCGTTTGCCACGGCTGCAGAGAGCGCCGCAGCCGGCAGCGGCGGCGGCGCGCCTGCCGTCGCCACAGAGGCGCTGCTGGAGCTCGGCTCAGCGCAGGGCGCGGCGGGCGCGGCCTCCTGCGACCTGATGGCGTACGAGCGCCGAGCGCCCGGCGCGGCGGCGGCCGCTCCCAGCACGCTCCGGCTGTGGCTAGGCGGCGGCGGCGGCTGGTCGCTGCCGGTCGCGCTGCGCCGCGGCGCCGCCCCGCAAGCGCTGCGCGCGGGCGGGCTGGGCTCTGACGTGCCAGTGCTACGCCCCGCCGAGCGGCGAGCGCGCCGCGGGGCGATCGTCTGCGTCCCGGGGGAGGCCCCGCCGGCGGCGGGGCGCGCCGGCGGCGCCGGCGCGCTGGAGCCCGCGGCCGGCAGCGGCCAGCTGGAGCTGCGCCTCATGCCGCCGCTGCTGCTGGCCAACGCGCTGCCCTGCCGGCTGGCCTGGCGCCTGGGCGCGCCGGATGACGGCGCGCGCGTCGCCTGCAGCCCCGCCCCCAGCTTCCCGGCAGACCGGGCTTGTCACCGTGTGGGAGCCTGCATCTGCCGTTGCATGGCCAAGTAGCACCCGAGCGGGTAACTTACATGCTCCCGACATGGGAGGCTTTCGTGCCTGAGCACTGCGCACGGCCTGGCATGGCTGAGACGCACACCTGCCGTGGCGAATACGAACCTCCTGTGACACCAGGCGTCACATGCTCACCTGCGCGTCCGCAGGCGCCGAGCAGCTGGAGGGAGAGCTGGGGCCTGGCGACGAAGCTTGCCTCGCAGCGGGCAGCCTGGGCGGCGAGGGGCTCGCGCTGCGGCTGGCCGGCGAGCGCGGCGACCCCGCTTGCTCTCCCGGGCACCCGCCTGCAGAGCCGGCGCCGCTCGCGGGAGCGGCGTGCGCGTCTCACGCGCCTGGCGATGCGCCCGCAGACCCGGCAGCGCGCCCCCAGCGCGACTCCGTGGCGAGGCCCGCCGGCGCATGGGGCGACCCATCCCGCGCGGCCATGACCCAAAGCCCTGAGGGCTGGTCGCAGCCACTTGCGTGGGCAGGGCTGGGCGGCCAGGGCGCGGACGGGCCTGCGCCCGCCGGGGGCGTCTGGTGGGGCGCCGCGAGCGGGGGCGGGCGCGCCCGGCTGCTGCCCACGGCGGGGGAGGCGCGCGCGCTCGAGCTGGTGGGCGCGGGCGGCGCTGCGCTGCGCTGCGTGCTCGTAGCAGAGCCTGCTGCCCCGGCGCGCCTCCGCGCGCGTCCTCCTCCTGCTGTCCATCCCCATCAGTGAGATGGGTTGCTGGATTGGGATCGGGGGGCTCATGCACCACTGCAGAAGATCTGTTTGTTTAGATGCCTGATCCAGGGCCCTCGTGAAGCCCTGTCAGTGTGGCTGAGCATGCTTGGAGATCCACGAGCGGCTCGCGCACCATGACTCGAGCCTGCCAGGTAATCTGATGAAGGGTGTGAGGCTGTTGGCCGGAAGCTCGCAAGCGTGTGAACCCTGGGTGTAGAGGGCACACTCGGTTGAGCGTGCTGCTGACGCGCGGCCGCGTGCGGCGGACAGGGCGCCCTGGTGGCGCGCCTGCGCGTGCTGCCGCTGGCGGTGCTGCACAACCAGACGCCGCTGCCCCTGGCCGTGCGCGCGCACCCGGCGCCGGACGGCCAGACCGCGCAGGGGGCGGTCCGCAGGGTGCCGCCCCGCAACTCAGCGCCCCTGGACTGGGGCGCCGGCGACCGGCGGCCCCGCCGCGCCGTGCTCGTGGCCTGGCCGGATGCAGCCTCGGAAGCGGCCTCCGGGGGCCCTGCCGACCCTGGCCACGAGGAGGGACGTGGCGGCGGCCTGGAGGAGCTGCGCTCAGAGCCGTTTGCGCTGGAGCGCAATGCGCCGCCGCTGCTGCTCACGCTCCGAGGCCCCGCTGTTGCTGGTATGCTCAGAGCCGCTCGTTTTTCTGCTGCTCGCTTGGGGCGGCGAGCAGCAGAGGGCACCGTGAATGAGTAGGCTTGAAGGCATGCTTGCTCAAGCTCACAAAGGGCGAGCTGCAGCCCGGCAGAGTGTGCACGTGCTGCTGTCTCTAGAGGCGAGCGCGAGCCGAGCGCAAGCCGAGCGCGAGCCAAGCCAGCATGCACGCTGCGTGTATCACAACGAGCGGCGCATGCAGCGGCGCACATCATCTGCTCACACCTGCTTCGGAAGCAATGCGTGTGATGCGGGGTCTGTGCCCCCCGCCGCAGGCGCGCGCGGTGTCGTGGCATACATCTCACTGCGCGTCGACGTGGCCTCCAGCGGCGGCGCCACGGGCGCCCCGCAGCACAGCTCCGTCATCCTCACCGCCGCGCCCGCGCTGCATGTCTCCAATCTGTCGCCCTGGCCGCTGCGCCTGCACGCCATCAGCACGCCTCCGCCCGGAAGCCGCCCTGAGCCCAGCCTGGACCCGGCCGCGGAGCGCGTCGCGGCGCCGCGCGCCACGCTCGCGCTGCCCGTGCTGTGGGCCGGCGGGGCGGGCGCGGCCCCTGCTGTGCTGGTCAGCCTGGCTGCGCCCGGGGTGGCCGGCGGCGCAGAGCACGCGAGCGCGGCCGCGGCAGTGACGGCGCAGGCAGATGGTGCGGCAGCGGACGGGGGCGGGCCCGCGGGGGACCGCGCGCCTGCGACATGCGTGCCCCTGCTGGGCGCCGGCGCATGGGCTGGCCGCCGCCGCCGGCTGCACGTGGCCACGGGCCCCGGCCCGTGTCCTGCTGCCGCTGGCGGCGCCGCGGGTGCGGCGCCGGGCGCGCCGGCGGAGGCCGAGCGGGCGCGCGGAGCCGTGGTGGTCACGTACCGGCTCCTGATGCCGCCGGGGCGCGCGCACCTGGTGCTCTTCCGCGACGCGCAGCCGCCGCTGGTGCTGCGCAACCTGTGCGCCGTCGCTATGGAGGTGCGCGCCCCCCGCGCATGGGCCGGCCGCAGCGCAGAAGCATCTCCTCGCCATCTCGCCGCATCGAGCACACTGGCCGTCTCCTGGATGCCGTTGTGCAGACAAGGGCCGCAGGGCCGCCGCCCCGCAGCGTACAGGAGCAATGACAAGGCAGCGAGGCCGACAGCACGTCGTGCCAACTGCGCAGGTGGGC
>JAABUR0100009715.1_pt1 | contig 10751 bp, 19 predicted proteins | sample 5560091 | NCBI WGS metagenome assembly JAABUR01 (sample SAMN10711879, study PRJNA513375) | rock metagenome | isolation source: Antarctica rocks | place: Antarctica: Victoria Land, University Valley sud
AGACTACTTTCACACGACCGCACTGCCCTCACTCTTGCCTCGCTCCGCCTGCCAGCAGCTGCAGGCGGGGCTACAGGTCCACAGCGGCCGTGCAGATGTGGCAGACGAGCTACACAGCATTCGCAGGCTATGCGCTGTTCGGCAGCTGCTTCCGCGCGTGGGAGCTGGCGGCGATCGGGGCGCTGGCGGCAGGGTCATGCATGTACATGCTGATCAGCGCCCCGGTCGACCACCGGGACACGCTGTACATGCCGTACCTCATAGTGCCAGGTGCAGGGCCCCGGCTGCCTGGGCACCTCATCCAGCGGAGAGCCTCCAGCACAGCCTGCTTCATTGAAACGTTTGCTGCATGACAACCAGCAGTGACAACCAGCAGCGCACTCACTTGACTTATTGGACTAGGCACGTACCAGCTCATGCCACATTGGACATGGCTTGCAACTGCATTTCCTGTGAGTCAGCCTACCGGTCCTGTGCCGCCGGCTGATCAGTGGCTACAGGTGAACGCATGCGCACTGCTGCGGCCTCAAGGCGGGACGCCCCAGCGCGCGGGTGAGCTGACGCCGAGGCTGACGCCCGGCGCAGACGTGATTGCCGCGCCTGTGACGGTGGTCGTGGGGCTGGTGGCGGCGCGCTTCACGGGCAGCCGTGTCGATGCGCTGCGCTGGCTGGTCCTCTTCCTGCTGTGCTCGCTCGTGGACTTCCTCTACTTTCGCGTCATGCCCCTGTACGGCCCTGGAATATGCTTTTCCCTGAGCCCCCCCAGCATGCATGTCTGCAAACGCTCCCAGGCAAAGCGGACCGTCTAGCAGAGGCTAGGCGGCTGCAGCAAACGCAGCATCCCTGCCGCACTTGTCAGCCTTCTGATGCATGTTGGGAAGCTGCAGGACACACAATGCGCATGCAGAAGCACACCACACAACAGATCCATGGTCACAGCTCCAGGGCTGCTGGAGGAGCGGGGGCAGGTGCACACATGCCATGACCTTGCTTCCACAAGGCATGTCTGGTCCGCAGAAGACGCGTTTGGCTGCTGATAGTTGTGCATTGGGGAGCGCAGGGTTGTGACAGCGCGCACGCAGACCTGGGAGCTGCTGGTGCTGCGGCTGGTCGTGCACCCGGTCATCTGGGGTGCCATCTCCGCCCTCTTTTCGTACACGCTGCAGCACATTGGTGTGCTCCGCGCATCTTCAGCCTTCTGTCTTGTAGCTGACGAGCATCTGGTGCTGCAGGAAGGTTGCTTTTATAAATCAGGCAAATGTGTGTAGCAGGTAATATGTATCCAGGGTCAGTGCTTGCATGACTGCCTGCATTGTGGCACACTGATGACACACGCATCCCTCCGTAAGCCTGAGCAGGACGCGAGAGCGCAGGACCAGTGCCCAACCTGATGCAGGCTGTGTTATGGCTATGGCCGGCCATGTACCGCAGCATATATGGCCGCTTCCTGCTGCTGCAGCTGGACTCCTCTAGCAGCGTGGCCCTGCTGAGTGTCCTACTGTCCATCATGTCCGTCGCCAGCCGGCTGTGCAGCCGCCAGGCTCGTCAGCCCGCCTACATCTCCGTGCAAGATGTGACTGCATGCAACGTCTGCTCAGCGTTCTAGCTACAAAGTATCCTTGTTACTGTGCAGTCAAGTCGCACTGCAGACACAGTCACTGACCTCAGCACAGATCGGCGAGGTGGTCCTGCCACGCAGTGCATGTGGCTTATTGATTTATGTGCAATGATATACCAGCTAAGCATGGCATGGCATGTCAGCCATGGATGTGTGTGGTGGTTGTTTGTGCAGCCTGTGAGTAATAGCTGCATGTCCTCAGCGCCTTTTGCCATGCGTGTACAGGGCAGCTCCCTCACGCTGCGGCTGCTGCACGGCACGCGGACAGCAGAGGCCATCGCCGCGACAAGCACTGCGAGCCAGATCCGCCTGGCGGAGGTGTTTGCGAGCGCCATCGCGGAGCACGCTGGCATCGTTGCGGCCTCCGCCATCTTCAGCATCGGCCACGTCTCTGGTGCGCGCTTGGCACAGCACCTGAGTTTCTCTGACGGCATAGCGAGGTGTAAACTTCATGCCTGTTGGCTGTCTGAGCAGGTAAGCAGACAAGTGCAGGACACAGCATCATGCGACTGGCTCTGCGGGTGGCCTTCTGCATGTCCGCAGCCTCAGCATGCGCCATGCACATGTCTATACTGAGCATGCCTCGTTCACCAAAGACACTATCGGTGCTCAGCCATGCAAAAGGCCTTTGCCTGAGCATGAGCATGTCAAGATTTGTAGTCGCATGTGGTTGAAACACAGGCAGCGCGCAAGCTCAGCTGTAAACGTCACAACGAAGCAGCTTAGGAACGGCCACTCGTGACAAGAGAGGGGGCTGTCCCTGAAGCTGTAAGAGCAGGCCGCGGCAGGCAACGGACTGCCGCGGAGCGCGCGCGAGATCTGGGCCAGCGCAGCGTGGCAGGCCGCAACGACCGCGCTGGCTGATGCCGCCGCCCTGGCAATAGACTGGAAGTACCACGGCATTGACTACTTCTCGTTCTGGGTGCGCGACATGCGCCGCTTCCTTGCGTTCACGCTCGTCGTCGCCACGCTCGGCGGCTCCCTGTGCGCCCCTCCACCCTGGGGCAGTGCTTGGGGGCTCATAGATGTTGTTGTAGTGACCTTCGCGAGCATGTATCCCTTCATGGGCAGGACCTTGGCCACACCAAAAGCAGTCTTCACTCAGAGACGGACGCACGGCCATTTGTATCCCAGGCCATGCATAAAAACCTGACCTATATGCTGCAGATGTTGGGGGCACTTGGCCCTCTGTCCTGCAATGCGGGATGGACTGCGACTTTCTGAGGGTAGTAATCAGATGTGCTGGATGCGCGCAAGACGCACACCATGCCATTGAGCATGCAAGCCGGGCATACCTGCGCATGCACGGCGGTCCGCATTGCAGGCTCTCACCGTCGTTACGCGAAGCTGCAGGCATACTGCCTCTGCATGCAGCACGCACCCACACTGGTCGCCGGCACTGGTGAACGGGAGGCCATGGGGGCTGCTGCGCAGGCTGTGCATGCAGCTGCTCTCCCTCTTTTGCCTGAAGGTGGCGCCGGGGAGCATACTGCTCACATACTGCGACAAGCCAAGCCTCTTCGACCACATGAAGGCCTTCTGACGCGAGGGCCAGCCTGGCTTGCAGCTGCGCTTGCCCAGCTATGCAGCAGGACAGGCGGTGGTAGCCCATGTTGTGCAGCATGACAGCCGGAGGCAGCCCAGCCATGTCTGTGGTTTGCTGGACTGTTGGTGCCCTTGCCTGGCGGCACCATTGAGCAACACTTGTCGGCATTTGTTGACGACATGTTAGACCATGTTGAAAGCAAGCAGCATAGGTCTGCTGACCATGTAATCTGCAGCGCTTCTGAGTGTTGGTGCGGCGGACACTTCTTGTGTGCTTAGAATTACGCTGCGGCAGTGCAGTGAGCCCAGGCAAATTGTTGTTTTAGCTGATAGACATCAGAAGATTCTCCCTGATCATTCGTGAAATATTAAAACGGGTCCTGCAGCGCACGTCCTGCCCCAGACACGGCTGGCTGCAGTCGCATGCTACAAACGCACCCTGCACCCGCCGGCTGCACAGCCTGGCCACTTTGAGCTAGCCGACCAGAGGAGCCACCGCCGGCGTAGCCCGGCGCGCAGGCACAAACGCGGACCACCCAGCAGCAGCCCGCCCGGCCAGGGGGGGCCGGCCGCTCAGAAGTACCAGCGCCAGCGGTAGCCCGTCTTCCAGGTGTAGATGCTGACGATCTGGTAGTAGACCGCCGCCGCGCCGAGCAGCAGGCCCCAGCCGGCGCCCTGGCGCGTGGCCGCGCTGGGCAGGCGCGGCACGACGTACGTGAGCGCCGACACGGCCAGCCCGAACGACAGGTACAGCGTGCCCATGATGAAGCCCTCGCCGCCCAGCTGGCCCTGGTTGTTGGGCATCCACAGCTGCATCTGCGCGCCGGCACGCCGGCGCCCGGGTCAGCGCGGGCCGGGCGCTGCTGCCGTGTGAGCGCGGCGCGCCAGACGCCCGCGACGTCAGCCCGATCGGCGACAGCAGCCTGCACACTGTGAGCCCTGGCCGCCCTGCCGGCCCTGGCCCTTTCCCGGCCCGTTCAGAGCTGCAGGCTGGCCTGAGCGGTGCATGTAGTAAGCGATGCAGACTGCACCTTCCAGTATCCAACACCCCTGCGCCCGTCTCACATCGTCCAAGGTTCAGCGAGCCTACACCCCGGACGAGCCCCGCGCCGCGCCTGCCCCTGCTGGTTGAAGTAGTAGAGCGGCACGCCGCGGATGATGTTGTGCATGCCGCCCGACACGCTGAACCAGAACACGAACAGCGACCCCAGCGCGTAGATCCACAGCTGCCGCATGAACGGCGCCTGGTACAGCAGCCAGGCCGCCCACGCGCCGGCCGCCAGCGCGGCCAGCGCGGCCGGCGGGAAGAAGGCCGAGCGGAAGAAGGACGGCCGGTCGATCTTGTCGACCTTGAAGCCGGTGCGGTCGGCCACGAAGCCCGCCATCTCCTCCGCCTTCCAGAGCGCGTGCCCGTAGTCGTCGTGGCGCATCTGCGCCGGGCGCGCGCGCGCCGTCACAAACCAGAGGCACTCAGCCAGGTGTCAGCCAGCCCGCCATCTCCTGCGCCTTCCAGCGCGCGTGCCCGCAGTCGCCGTGGCGCATCTGCGCCGCGCGCGCGCGCGCCGTCGCAGGCCGGAGGCACACATCGATACGTCAGCCTGTGGCACGCAGGAGCGGAACGCCTTTGCATGCTGCACTCCCGCGCAAGCCTGGTGCTGCTCGGTCCTTCCTGTGCTGCACAGCTGCCCCTGCACGCTGTCAACGGGTCGTGCAAGCTGCAGCCGAGGCGGCAAGGGTGAGATTATGCTACTTCTGACCACGCTCCTCCTGCAGTTCACACAGACACGCTGCGTCGGCTAGCAGAAGGACAGCCAGCACCCCCGCAGGCGGCGCCGGCCCGGGGCGCGCGCCACGTCCTCGTGCTTCAGCCGGATGTTGGCGCCCGGGTCCACGCGCTGCGCAGCCGGCAGGCGGAACACCCAGGGCAGCGCCTTGACGCCCAGGCGGTGGAACACGGCCTGGCTCTCCTTGAACTCGCAGTCCGCGAACACCACGCGCGGCCCCGCGCCCGGCGCCTGCTGGAGCGCCGCCTGCGAGGTCGCGCGCGCGGCGCTCAGCCGCTGCCGGCTGACAAAGCGGCGGCGGCCAACTGCCGGGTGGCGAAGCGGCGGCGGCGGCCGCTCTTGCGCGGGCGCCGACGAAGGAGTCACGGGGAGAGGCTGAGGCCAAAAGCAACATTACACAGTGTTGGGTCTAGGGGTCAGGGTCGGTGCGCCCATCAAGCCTTCAGCGCATGCCTGTCTTGTCGGCTATCAGCACGGCGGCCCGAGCACTGCACGTCATGAAAGCTGAGGTGTATCCAGCCTCATGCCACCCAAACTTAATGCTGGGCCGCAAGGCGGGCGCGCTCGTTCAGGCCGCGGCGGGCGGGCCACGCGCCTTGGCGAGCAGGCCGAATTCGTGCCGCAGCTCGCGCAGGCCGAGCGCAGTCTTGTCCAGCAGGTGCGAGGCGGTGAGGAAGACGACCAGGTGGTACGGCCGCCGCGGCCCGTCGGCGAAGCGCGCAAAGCTGGCCTCGGTCAGGTGCACCACACCGTCGCGGGCGGCGCGCTGCAGCGCGTCCAGGTCGCCCAGCAGCGCCGTATCCTGCGCGCAGCCCCCCGGCTGCCTCCATTTCTTCTGGGTTGGATGTGGGAGCAGCAGCGCTGTCAGGTTCCACTTGCGGCCTCCCCTCGTGGTGGTCCTCGACTGTGCAGCGCGGCATGCACTCCCTGGCCCCGTTCTCTGTGCAAGCCCTTTCGGCGCACAGGCTCGCTGGGCTGCAGGCCCAGCGGCCGGCGCAGGACACGCGCCGTTGGCGACCACTGCACCCTCTGCAAAGTTGAAGGCGGGGACCTGCCAGCGCCTGCCCTGAGCAAGCACTCGGTTGTTCCACACTGGTTGCAAGCCAGCGACGTCAGCTCCTATCAGGCATTCGCAAGTGCAGATCACCTGAGATCACCCCGGTGCTACAAGCAGGCACCTCTAGCGCGCGGATGAAGATGCACGCTTGGTTTTCGAGCCATGGATAGCTAGCTGAATACCCCGTTCTGTATCTGGGACGCGATCGGCGCAGTGCGCACCTCCGCCTCAGCATCCACCGCATCTGGCCTTGAGCGCCGCTTTGCAGATGCCGGCGATGCAAGCAGCGCAGCAGCTAACAGCAGGATCACAAGCGGCCTGGCGCCCCTCGCAGCAGACTGCCTGCCCATCCTCGCCAGCCTATGCACCGCAAGCGGTCACCGTTCTATCCTCATCATACGCTGTGTGCGTTTGCTAGCCCAAGGATACAGGAGTTGGACAGACAGGCGACTCTGCACCTTGCCTTTTATCAGGGGTGGAGACTGCAGCTCTTGGACTCGAATGTGTTTCTTTCTTTTTTACATCAACCCTGAGCTGGGGGCTACAGTGTCTTTACAGACACTTGCACACATGCACGAGTCTCTGCAACACCCGCCTCCCAGCTTTAACAGCTACGCCACAAGCACGTCGCTCGTCGACACAGTCAGCTTGGACCACCAGTTTGCCGCTAGTGCACGATGACCATATGCTCTGCAAACGCACTGATCTACTCACTGTCACCGCGCTCCAGCCACATGCATTTCAGGCACATTCAGACAACCAGGGCCTCACCAGACGCCCACAGCGCCCTCGACACGCTCAAGTCCATCTTGCCTCGCAATTGTCACATAGTCTACACTCCCTGAACGCTCCTAGGTTTCAGTCCCAGCAGCGCTGGTGTACACTTGCATGCATTTCGGGGGTATGGTACACCCAGGCTGCAACGAAAGCCCGCAACAGCATCCATACGCTCGATCATACTGGAGCTCACTATCACCTGCCACACTCTACATCCCTTTGAAGGCAGCCAGCCAGGGTACAAGCATGGTGTACAGCCACACGGCGCTCTCTGGCTACAAATTGGCAGATGCCGCAAACTTGGGACTCCGTGCAGCCTCCTCTGACTCAGCAGCCGCCCACGCTTGCAACATTTCTCCACAGGCACCCCTTGGCAGCAGTCGTGGTCTCTTTGTTATGCCTCCAAGGGGAGCCCGGCAGCCGCACGGGGCCCGCGCAGTGGCCCCTGCAGGGGCGCCCTGTCCAGCTGCGGGCCCGGCGAGCGCAGCGGGATGGCCAGCGGTGCCACGTCCTCCTCCTCCTCATCCTCCTGCTCCAGCCTGAGCCACGCCCGCGCGCCTCAGCCGCATGCTTTTGGCCAGCGTAGCGTCATTGCTGCAAACATGTGGCATATTGCGAGTATCCACCGTCCCTGCAGAGCTGCTGCAGCCAGAGCGCTGCCGGCACCTTGGCGCCCCAAGAACATGACCCCAGGACCGCACACGAGCCGTGCTCAGGCGGACATCCTGAACGCATGACACCAGGGACAGTGCCCGCACTGACCACCAAATCATTGCTTCTGGCGGAGCGCAGAAGTGAGAGCCAAGAGTCACGAAGCACCGGAGCATGCGCAGAGCCTGGCCGGTGGCAGGTGGCAAGGTGGTGTGAGGACAGCAGGAGTGCAAGCAGCGGGGTCGCCCCCGGCGCGCGCGCCTGGCCAGGTCCTTGGCCACGAACAGCGCGGCGCCGGCCTGCAGCGCCAGCGCGATCGAGTCGGACGGCCGGCTGTCCACGCTGACCAGGCGGCGCGGCGCGGCCGCGCCGCCGCCCGGCAGCGCGAGCACGATGCGCGCATAGTATGTGCCGCCGCCGCCGCCGACGCGCCGCGTGATGACCACGCGCTCCACGCCCGCGCCCGCTGCCTGCCGCAGGGTTGTGGTAGGGTTAGGGTAGGGCATGCGCCGCCCAGCAGCATGCGCCCTGTCCTCGGCGCACCCGCGCATGCGCCGCCGCGTCGGCCGGCGCTGCAGCAGGGCCCCGGCCATGTCTGGACTGCGTGTCGCATGTGCCGCCCGCCACAGACACCAGAAATGTGAACGACAGAAGCTACTCCAGCCGGCGCACAGCTCCAGGCACGCGCCCCTCATGCGCACTCGCGTGGCGTCCGTTGCCCGTTGACCGGTCGACAGAGGCGCACAGGGATCAGGAAATGTGACCCCGCGTGCTTTTGCGGGCGCTCCAGGCACTGCACTGCATGGGCGGGCGAGCACGGGCGGGCGCAGGGGTGAGGCGCGCACCGCCAGGCAGTGCCGCCAGGTGGCGAGCGTGGACGGGCGGCGCAGGTCGGCGCCGGCCGAGTGCAGCAGCGCGAGCGCCTCGGCCTGGCCCACCAGGATGGCCAGCGGGCGCTGGAAGCCGCTGATGCTCAGCGACACGATGCCGCCGTCCTCGGCGATCAGCACCGCGTCCAGCTGGCGCCCCGGCGGACAGCGCGCTCAGGATGCGCAGCATAGGGTAGGTTTAGGCCACCCTACCTGTACGCAGCCGCTCAGCCAGTCCGACGCGACGGGCAGCTGCTGGCGTTCGGTGCACAGGCGCACATGCCGCGGTCCTGCAGGGCATGCGCTGTGGCGCTCTTGCCGAACCCCGGGCCGTACAAGCAGGCGCCAGTGTTCGAGCCGCTCACCAGGCAGAGCAGAGCACACTCTGCACCGTCAAGCATGACACCGTAGCCTGCGGCACGCGCGGCAGAGCGGCGGGAGCACCTCTGCGGGCGCGTACGCCTCCTCGCTGCGGCCGATGCCGTCAAAGCCCTCGAATGTGTCTGGCTCAGCAGCGGCGGCGCCGAGCGGCGTGGGCGCGGCGGCCGTGCCGGAGACGCTCGTGCCGACGCGGAACGTCTGCGCGTGCCCCCACAGCATGCAATACGTGTGCATACTAAAAGGTCTCGGTGCGCATAGAGCACTTCAGTGCCTGCCACCAGCCCCTGTGCATATAAAACACACCTGCACGCCGCGCGCCGCCACAAACTCGCTGACGATGTCGCCGCTGTCCGCGGACAGCACGCGCCAGGGGTGCGTCTGCAACGGCGTCTGCCTTTATAATATCATGCTAGAAGAGCAGGGGTGCGCAGAGAGAGCAAGTCAGTTGGTAGCGCTGCTGTGTATGGCTTGCAAGCGATGCCCGGGAGCACCTCGAAGGTGTCCGCGGTGAACAGGCCCCCGGGCGGGATTTTGGCGAAGTACTCCTGGTCACCTGCGCAAGTGCTTTGAGTAGTCAGCGGTGCCAAACTCAGCCGAACGGTGCGTAGCAGTTGCAGCGTTCCGCAGCAGCATACCGTCATAGTTGAGCCAGTAGAGCTTGACCCACTCGCCGCTGGCGTTCACCAGCCGCAAGACGCAGGGCACGTCGGACGCGCGGCTCTTCAGCCTCCCCGCCGCGCATGCGCGGGGCGGGCCAAGCAGCTCGAGCGGGGAGCAGACCAGCAGCGCCAGGCCCCCCAGTAGGCAGCGGCGCGTGCCGCGAGCGCCGCTCCCGCCGGCGCACACAGACTGCGCGCCGCTGCAGAGCGCGTACAGCCGCTGCGCTCGTGCAGGCCCTGCTGGACAAGCCGCCCTGTTGCGTATCAGCTGCCTGTATCTGCAGGCAAACGTTTGTGGAACGGCGAACTGATGCGGCTTCAGTAGAAAGGCGGACCTGTGTGGATATGCTGGGCCAGGGCGCGCCACGCACACGGATGTGCGGCCAGCATGCTGAGAACGCTTCGGACTGCTTTGCTCCTCAGCTGTCGAAGCTCTCATTTCCGGTGCGCACTGTTCAGGCTTGTGTCCTTGCTGCACCCCCCACATACAGGGCCACAGAGTGCTTGCATGTTGCATCAATTGTTGGCTTGCTGGCACCATTATACATGCGTTCTTTACACCCCATGCGTGTTATACCCATGCATTAAGCCAATGCATCAGCGCTCCAGAGTGTGGCACCGATTGATCACGCATATCTTCCCCCCCCCGCTAACAACACCATGCAGATGTGCGGCAGTGCCATATATCTTCCAAAACACTCCGCTGCTTTCCTCAGCTGATAAACTTGCTCAAGTCCTTGCAAATTCTCCAATCCTTGCAAATAATCGTCAAACGTACCCAGTGTAGCTGCTAAGCCCTACACACGCAATCAGTCACTCAGCATGCATTCTGATGACCAAGCACGGAACTGACGTAGCAAGCAGCATTGAGGCTTCCAGCCTCCCAAAGCTGGCCTCAGACGGCAGCGCCACGGCCCCGGCTGCCCCCCTGGCGCTGCGTGGCGGGCCATTCAAGGCTGTAAGCCCCCTCCACGTCCCTTTCGCAGGCAGTGCCTGTAATCATGCGTTGATCAGGCATTTGGGGCAACCAAGCCTTGCCGCACCCCACCGGCAAGCACGCTAACCCGGCACCTCAGCAGCACGCAGCGTGCGCCCGGCTCCTACATCCGCAGGACGGCGTTGCTGGCGTCGCGCAGCGTGGACGTCATGCGCCCTGCCGCCCAGCCATTGCTCCAGGTCGCGGCGTCCGGCTTGGCGCTGGCCGCGCCGCCCGCGGCGGCGCTCTTCCGCGCGGCCTTGCGCTGCGCCAGCTCCGCGCGCAGCCACCTGCCGCGCCCAGCCAGTCGCCACGTGAGCTGCAAATCTAAGCCTAACATACCATAAATCTACCCTACCCAGCCGGCTGCCACCCTGCGCCGCGACTTGGCATGACGAGCGCCTTTCGCTTGCGCTGGCTCCGCGCGGAGCCGC
>JAABUR0100009717.1_pt1 | contig 10748 bp, 5 predicted proteins | sample 5560091 | NCBI WGS metagenome assembly JAABUR01 (sample SAMN10711879, study PRJNA513375) | rock metagenome | isolation source: Antarctica rocks | place: Antarctica: Victoria Land, University Valley sud
GTCGCCCGCGCGCTGATCACGCGCCCGGCGGTCGTGTTCGCCGACGAGCCGACGGGCAACCTCGACTCCACCGCCTCGTCGGAGGTGCTCGCCCTCCTCCGGCGCGCCGTCGACGACTTCGACCAGACCGTCGTCATGGTCACCCACGACGCCGGCGCGGCGGCCATCGCGGACCGGATCCTCGTCCTGCGCGACGGCGAGCTCGTCCACGACGGCGACGCCTCGTCGGTCGACAAGGTGCACGAGCTCATGAAGACGGTGGCCTAGCCATGGCCAAGGTAGTCCTCCAGGGGCTGGCGGGCCGCAAGCTGCGCACGGCGCTGACCGCAATCGCGGTCGTGCTCGGCGTCGGGCTGATCGCCGGCACCTACATCCTCACCGACACGATCAACAAGTCCTTCGACGGGATCTTCGCCACGGCGAACGAGAAGGTCGACGTGGTCGTCAGCCCGCGCCAGGCGGTCAAGGGCCAGGACGGCGCCATGCCACCCGCCTTCCCGGCCGCGACGCTCGCCCAGGTGCGCAAGGTGCCCGGAGTGGCCCTGGCGGAGGGCGCGGCGTTCAACCTCGCCCAGATCTACGACGAGAAGGGCGAGAAGGTGGGCAGCCAGGGACCGCCCACCTTCGTCGGCTCGGTTCAGCCGGAGACCTTCAGCGCCTATGAGTACACCGAGGGCCGGCCGCCGCGGACGGCGGATGAAGTGGCTCTTGACCCCACCGCGGCCGACAACGGCGGCTTCGAAGTCGGCGACAAGGTCGGCGTGGCCAGCCAGCAACCCAAGAAGGACTACACGCTGGTCGGCATCGCGAAGTTCGGCGAGCAGAACTCCATCGGCGGGGCGAGCATCGCGATCATGACCCTCCCCGAAGCCCAGAGGGTGCTCGGCGAAGTCGGGCGCTTCGACGAGATCGACGTCCGTGCCGAGCCGGGCGTGAGCGGGGCGGCGCTCGCCGCCCGCCTGCGCGACGCGCTGCCGGCGAGCATCACCGTGCGAACCGGGTCCGAGCAGGCCAGCAGCCAGTCGGCGGACGTCCGCGAGGGCTTCGCCTTCCTTAGGACCGCGCTCCTGATCTTCGCGGGGGTCGTGCTCTTCGTCGGCGCCTTCATGATCTTCAACACCTTCTCGATCACCGTCGCCCAGCGCATGCGCGAGTTCGCCCTGCTGCGCACGATCGGCGCGAGCCGTGCCCAGGTCCTGCGCTCGGTCGTGCTCGAGGCACTGCTCATCGGCCTCGTCGCCTCGGTGATCGGGCTGCTCCTCGGCCTTGCGATGGCCCCGGCGCTGCAAGGGTTGTTCAAGGTGGTCGGCTTCGACCTGCCCGCCGAGGGAACGGTCGTCCAGACGCGCACGATCGTGGTCTCGCTGCTGGTGGGGGTCGTGCTGACCGTCGTCTCGAGCCTCGCGCCGGCGCTGCGCGCGACGCGCGTGCCGCCGATCGCCGCCCTGCGCGAGGGCGCCGTGCTCCCGCGCGGGCGGCTGGCTCGCCTGAGCACGCCGTTCGCAGTCTTCGACCTTGCGCTCGGTGTCGCGCTGATCGTCCTCGGCCTCTTCGCGGGAGCGGGCGGGGGCAGCTCCGCCGGCTTGCTGGGCGCGGGCGCCGTCGTGGTCTTCATAGCGGTGGCGCTGCTCTCGAGGTACCTCGTCCGGCCGCTGGCCTCGATCGTAGGCATCCCTATGGAGCGCCTGCGGGGGATGACCGGCCGCCTCGCCCGCGAGAACGCCACGCGCAACCCGGGACGCACGGCGATCACCGCCGCGTCGCTGATGATCGGCATGTCCCTGGTCACCTTCGTGACGATCTTGGCCGCCGGAATCAAGGAGTCGGTCGCCGACAGCGTGTCCAAGGGGCTGACGGGCGCCTTCGTGGTCCAGAACACCGATGGCCGCTCGCCGATCCCGGGGGCGACCGCAGGGGCGCTGCGCGCGGTGCCGGGCATCGGCATCGTGGTGGAGACCCGCTTCAGCCAGGCCAAGGTCCGCGGGATCACCGGGACCGACAACGTGACCGGAGTCGATCCGACGTTGCCGGCGATCTACCGGGTGGACTGGAAGAAGGGCTCTGATGCGACGCTGCGCGCGCTCGGGCCGGCCGACGCGGTGGTCAAGGACAAGTGGGCCAAGGACAACGACGTCGAGGTGGGCCAGGTGCTCACGCTGCTGTCCCCGAGCGACCGCCCGATCCGACTGACCGTGAAGGGCACCTACGAGGACGACGCCCAGCTGCTGACCGACCTGACCGTTCCCAACGCGACGGTCGTGCGCGACTTCGGCAGCAAGGACGTCGCGGTGGCGCTCGCCGGGGTGGGGCAGGGCCAGAACGTCGACGCGGTCAAGAAACGCGCCGAGGCTTCCCTGGAGTCCCGCTTCCCGTCGGTCGACGTGCTCACCGAGAAGGAGTTCACCGACGACGTCGCCGGGCAGATCAACCAGGTGCTTCTGCTCTTCGACGTGCTGCTCGGGCTGGCGGTGATCGTGTCCTTGTTCGGCCTCGTCAACACGCTCGCGCTCTCGATCTACGAGCGAACGCGCGAGCTGGGCATGGTCCGGGCGATCGGGATGTCGCGGCGCCAGGTCCGCACCACCGTTCGCTACGAGTCGGTCATCACCGCGCTCATCGGAGCCGTCCTGGGGCTGGTACTCGGGGTGCTCTTCTCGATCGCCATGACGCCGACGCTCGCCGACCAGGGCCTGAAGATCGCGATCCCCTTCGGGACGCTGATCGTCCTGACGCTCCTCGCGGCGATCGCCGGAGTGCTCGCGGCGATCGGGCCGGCCCGCCGCGCGTCGCGCCTCGACGTGCTCGAGGCGCTGGCCTACGAGTAGGGGCCGCGAGTCCAGGCCGTTCACAGGCCGTTGACAGCGCCGGCGCGCCCGGCGGGCAGCATCCGGGCCCGCATGGACCGCTCCCGCCACCCCATCAGCCTCGCCGACGGTGGTTCGGGTGCCGACGGCGGCGCGGGCGGCGCGGGTGCCGAGGGCGCCGGGGGCGGCGCGGGCGGCGAGGGCGCCGCGGGCGGCGAGGGCGCCGAGGGCGTCACCCGGCGCTCACTCCTGGCCGGCGGAGCGGCCGGCGCGGGCGCCCTTGCCTTCACCCGCAGCCCCGCGCGGGCGGCCACCGCAGCCGGCCGCGCGCTCGAGCCGATCATCCGCGACGGCGCCTTCGCTCACGGGGTGGGCTCCGGACAGCCGGGTCGACGCTCGATCACCCTGTGGACGCGCGTGGACGGGATCGAGCGGTCGGGCAGGCTCGAGCTCGAGATCGCCCGCGACCCGCAGTTCAAGTCGCTCGTCCACCGCCAGCGGGTCTGCGCCGCGAGCTTTCGCGACTTCACCGTGCGCCAGCGGGTCGAGAGCCGCCGGCTCAAGGCCGGCGAGGAGTACTACTACCGCTTCGCGACCGGCACGCAGGATTCGCCGGTAGGGCGCTTCGTCACCGCCCGCCCGCCGGACTCCCGCGAGCCGGTGCGGATCGGCTTCTTCTCCTGCCAGGACTACCAGGCCGGCTACTACACCGCGCTCGCCGGTCTGGCCAAGGAGCCAGACCTCGACCTGATTGTCTGCCTGGGCGACTACGTCTACGAGCGCACCTACTACGTAGGCCCGCCCGAGCGAAAGGACACGCTGGGGGCCAACGGCGACGCCGAGGTCCAGACGCTGGCCGAGTACCGCCAGAAGTACCGGCTCTACCGCACGGACGCAGACCTCCAGGCGATCCACTCCGCGGCCCCGTTCATGGCGATCTGGGACGACCACGAGGTCGAGGACGACTACGCGGGCGACCGGCCGGGGGAGGCGACCGGACAGGTGCGCGTCCCGTTCTCCCAGCGTCGCCGCAATGCCTATCTCGCCTTCTACGAGAACATGCCGATGGAGGTCGTCCGCGCCGACCCCGACCGGCTCTACCGAACGCTGCGCCTGGGCGGGCTGGTCGACCTCTTCCTGCTCGACACACGCCAGTATCGCGACGACCAGCCCTGCGGAGACCAGATCGGCCGGCCCTGCCCCGAGGACGAGGCGCCGGGGCGCACGCTCCTGGGCCAGACCCAGAAGGCATGGCTCAAGGGAAACCTCGAGAGCTCGCGGGCGGCGTGGAAGGTGGTCGCAAACCAGGTGATGATCATGTCGCTCGACGCGGTGCCGGGCGTGGCGCTCAACCACGACCAGTGGGACGGCTACGGCGCCGAGCGCCGCGACCTGCTGCGCTTCGTCGGAGACCGCGCCATCAAGGACGTCGCGTTCATCACCGGCGACATCCACACCTTCTTCGCCGGCCAGGTGCACCCGGGCGGCCGTCAGAGCACCGGCCCGTCGGTCGCCACCGAGTTCGTCGGGGGCTCGGTCACCTCGCTGGGCATCGGCCCGACGCTCGGCCTCTCAGACCAGCAGGCCGCGCCGCTCGTCAACAACGCGACGGCGCTCAACCCTCACCTGCGCTACGCGAACTTCGCCGACCGCGGCTACGGCGTCCTCGAGGCCCGGCCCGACGAGCTGCGCGTCGAGTTCAAATCGCCCCAGACCACCCAACAGCCGACAAACCCCATCCGCACGCTAGCTCGCTTCCGTGTCCCGCGCGGGACGCCGCGGGTCGAGCGCGCGTAGTCGGCCGCGGCACTCGAGGCGTTTCGACGAGCGCTGATGGCGGTTTCCACCGCCCGCGGCCTCGAGGCCAAGATCAAGCCCGACCGATCCCCCGGGCGCGAGGCGGTGACCTGCCTCGACGGTCCAGGACGCGAGACGGCAAGGATGATTCCGCGGAAGCGCCGGCGTGGACACCGTTGCGTACCGCCGGCTGAGGTGCATTGGAATTCCGTCCGCGACGACAAGTAACCTACCGAACATATGTTCGTAGATATCGGTGGGGTGGAGTCGGTATCCGATGCGCGCCTCGAGGACGAGATCACCACACTGGCCGGGCACCTGAATGCGGCCACGGCGCGGTTCCTGCTGCTTGTCGGCGAGTTCGACCGGCGGGAGGCGTGGAAGGCTTGGGGCTCGAAGTCGTCTGCGGACTGGTTGTCGTGGCGGTGCGGGATCTCGCCGGTGGCCGCGCGGGAGCAGCTGCGCGTCGCTCGCGCCCTTGGCGATCTGCCCGCGATCCGCGAGGAGTTCGGGGCGGGCCGTTTGAGCTATTCGCAGGTACGCGCGTTGACCCGGGTGGCGAGCGCGGAAATGGAGTCCCCGCTGCTCGAGATCGCCCGTTACTGCACCGCTGCGCAGCTCGATCGGCTGCTCCGCGGCTACCGGAAAGCCTCCGAGCAGCTCGAGGAGGCGCGCGTGGCGCATGAGCGGCGCGAGCTGTTCTGGTGGGAGGACCGCGGGATGATCGTCATCCAGGCGCGCCTCCCGGTCGCCGAGGGCGAGGCGCTGCTCGAGGCGGTCCGATCGGTCCGAGACCGAATGGGCGAGCAGACCACCCCGGACGACGTCGATGGCGCGGCGGGTGCGTCGGGCGAGGACTCCCCGGTCGAGGCGGTCGATGATTCCGCGGAAGCAAGCGGCGACTCCTCGGACGAGGCCGCGCTTGACGAAGCCGCCCCAACGGCTCCACCATTTCACTCGGCGGCCATGGTCGACGCGCTGGTCGCGATGGGAACAAGCTCGCTCGCCGCAGGCGGATCCACAGGGAGTGGCGCAGGGCGGCCCGAGCTGGTCGTCCACGTGGACGCAGAGACGCTGACCACCGACGCCCCGGGGCGTTGCGAGACCGGCGGCGGGCATGCGATCTGTCCGGAGACCGCGCGGCGGCTGGGATGCGACGCAGGTCTGGTCGCAGTGCACCGTCGCGCCGGGCGGGCGCTGTCGGTCGGGCGCAGGAGCCGCACGATTCCTGCCCACATCCGTCGCGCGATTGAAGCACGCGACCGTGGATGTCGCTTCCCGAGCTGCAACCAGCGTTATTACCTGCACGGCCACCACATCGAGCACTGGGCCCACGGCGGCGAGACCAGCGAGGCGAACCTCGTCATGCTCTGCCACCACCATCACACCCTCGTCCACGAAGGCGGCTACTCCATTCGCCGCCTCCAGGGAGGACGCCTGTCGTTCCTGCGGCCCGACGGCAAACGCATTGCCGACGCTCCACGCCGGCCGGGTGGCTCGCCCGACCGCGTGGCTCTCGCCAACCGCCGCGCCAAGCTCGCAATAACCCCAGAGACCGCAGTGACCGGGTGGCAAGGCGACCACCTCGACCTCCCTCTCGCCACCCACCTCCTCTGCGAGACCCGACTACGACTCTGAGCCGCGGCTCAGCCGTAGGTCAGGCCTCCTCGCTGGAGCACCTCTCCTCCGCTCGGCGATCTGTCGGTGAGGCGTAATGACTGCCTCCCGAGCTAGGTAGCGGCGTGCCCAGATGGTCGTAGGCTCGCCGACTGCTGCTTTCGTCGGGCTCGATCTTCTCCTCGACGGCCTGGAAAGGCTCCGGGCAACCCCCTGACCACGGCGGCGCTCCGCTACGGGACGCCGGCCGTCGACTCGCAGCTGCTCGCCTTGACGCGTCCCTTGCCTCCGACGCAGCGGTCGCGTCCGCTGCCGCCGCTCAGCAGGTCATTGCCTCCGGCGCCGACGAGGAGGTCGTTGCCACCAAGGCCGCAAATCACGTCCGGGCCCGGCGACCCTCGCAGCGTGTCGCTCTTCGCGGTCCCGACGATCGTGCACTTCTCTGCGGGGAGCTTGGCCACGAACGCGTCGGTCGAGCCGAACGCACCGTTCTTCGTCTTGTCGGGACCGAGCTTCGCCGGGAAGCTCGACTGGCTCGAGTCGGTGGAGCCGGAAACGTACGCGCTCCCCGTCCGGTCCACCGTCCCGGCGATGCCCTCGTCCTCGCCCGAGCCGCCAACGTAGCCGGCGTAGCCCACACCAGCTCCCCCGGCGCTCAGCTTCGCGACGAAGGCATCGTCGGGGCCGCCGTTGTAGGTGGAGTCCGGACCCCCCCTGGCGGGGAACGTGCGCTGATTGGAGGCCGTCGTGCCGAAGACGTAGGCGTTGCGGTCGGCGTCGAGGTCGATCGCGACGGCATCGTCGCTTTGCGCCCCGCCGATGTAGGTGGCGTAGCCGAGCCCCGATCCGCGCGCGTTGAGCTTGACTACGAAGGCGTCCTTGGGCGCGTTCTCGCCGCCCTTTCCGTTGGCGTTGAGCACCCGGTCGAAGCCGGGGATCCGGCCGAAGCCCTTGCCGTTGGGGAAGGTGCGCTGGTCGGAGGTCGTATAGCCCGTGATGTAGACGTTCCCCGAGCTGTCGACGACGTTGCCGAAGGGATGCTCGTCGCCGGCTCCCCCGATGTAGGTCGCGTAGATCACGCGCGTGCCCGACGGGTCGAGCTTCACGGCGGCGATGTCGCTGGGCAGAGGGAAGGGCTGTCCGTTGAAGGTCTCGTCGAAGGCGCCCGCGGTCACGGGGAACCCGCCGAAGGGGTTCGAAGGTCCGGGCGCCCCTTGCGTGGAGCCGGTGTACACGGGCACGTAGGCGTTGTTGGATGCGTCCACGCTCAGCCCCGTGGCGGCGTCGCCCCCACCGCCGCCCAGGTAGGTCGCGTAGCCCAGGCCCGAGCCGTCCGCATTGACCCTCGCCACGAAGGCGTCGATTATGCCCCCGAAGCTGCGGTCGAAGCCGGGAACGGCGCCGAAGCCGTCTCCGTCAGGGAACGTCGTGCCGTCGGACTGCGTGAAGCCGGCGACATAGGCGCGGCCCGACCGGTCGACGACGAGGCCGTTGGCCTGCTCGTTGTTGGGGTTGTCCGGCGGGAAGGGGGGCGCCGCGCCGCCGATGTAGCCGGCGTAGGCGAGGCCTGTGCCGCCGGGCTTGAGCTTGGCGACCCAGGCGTCCTGGGGGCCGCCGTTGTAGGTCGTGTCGGGGCCGACGGTCACTGGAAAGCCGTCCGTCTGCGAGGAGCTCGTCGACCCGCCGACGTAGGCCGCGCCCGCGCCGTCGACGGCGATCTCGATCCCGGTGTCGCCCTTCGAGCCCCCGATGAAGGTTGCGTAGAGGAGGCGCTTGCCGGAACGGTCGACCTTGGCAACGAACGTGTCGTCGACGTTGCTCTTGTCGTTGAAGGTGGTGTCGCCGACCGTGGCGGGGAAGTCACTTGACGTCGTCGTGCCGACGACGTAGAGGTTGCCCTTCTTGTCGAGCGCCACGTTGTTGGCCTGCTCCTCACCGGTGCCCCCGAGGTAGCCGGCGTAGACCAGTCCTGCGGGGTCGATCACCAGCGGCCGGCGCCGGTCATAGCCGCCTACGCGAAAGCCGTAGGAGCTTCGCCCCCCGAGCGTGTAGGAGCTCGACACGGCCACGCGCCGGCCCCGGACGATCTGGTAGGAGGTGGGCGCCTCGTCGCGCAGCGTGCGCGCCGGCGTCGAGACCTCGAGCTGCCCGCGCCGGTTCACGTCGATGCCGGAGGCTCCGCGCCAGGCGAGGCGGATGCCCTTTGGATCCGCTCCCGGCTTTACGAGGAAGCTGTACTTCAGGCTGGCCCCGCTGCCGGAGTAGACCACGTCCACCCCGGGCCAGGCATTGCGATAGGCGACCTTCGAGTAGGTGGGGATGCGCGACTGCCAGTTGCGTCGAGGGCCCTTGAAGTAGTTGACCACGGCAGACGTGCGGGCTTGCCCAACCGGCCGTGGACGGGTGGGCGCGGCCCCGAGGAAGTCGAGCCGCAGGGCCCAGCGCCGGTCGGCGCGTCGCTCGTCGGCGAGCGAGAGGGCCAGGCCGCCCGGCGTGAAGAAGACCGACGCCGCCTTGCCATGGGCGTAGTAGCTGGCCCTTCGATCGGCCTGCCCGCGGTTCTCGATGAAGGAGAGCGGAAGGCTCTCGGCCGTCAGCCCCCGGCTCACCACTCGCGACGGGCCCTTCGTCGCCTGCTGCTCGCGCCCGGCGGCACAGCCCGTGAGAAGCACGGTCGCGACAAGTGTGGCCACGAGCGCGCCGGCGGCGACCGGCGACCGGCGCGTCCGTGCAGAGATCGCCGCGACGCCCTCATCGCCGGCAGTGCATTCCGCGCGGCTTGCTGTGCCAGTCACTCCATCCCCCCCCGAAGCTGACGTTCACATCAAGGTGTGAGGTTAGCCGTTTCCCGGCGCCGCCGCGACGAAGGGCCGGGGCGACGCGGCCTCCTCCGCGAACGGGCGCAGCGCCGAGTTGACACCAGACGCAAGGCTTGATGAACTCCGAGAGCCGATGACTCGCAGGAGGTATCGCAGTCTGTGCTTGGGCGCGTTCGGCGCTCTCGCTGCGATGACCGCGTTCGCCGGGCTCGCGTGGGCCTGCACGCCGCAGGCCTACCTCGAACTGGGCTCGAGCTCGGTGTCCACGGAGGGCTCGACCGTCACCGTCACCGGAACGAGATTCATCTCCGGGCCCGTTCAGATCCGCCTCGACTCCGACTCCGGCCCAGCGCTGGCCACCGCGACCGGGCCGGACTTCACCACCACCGTCAAGCTCCCCAAGCTCAAGCGGGGCGTCTACTACGTCTACGCCACGGCAGTGCAGTCCGACGGAACGGAGTTCACCCCGAAACCGAGGAAGATGAAGGCCAAGGCCCCTCCCAACCGCAGCGAGCCCCTCCCGTCGTCAGAGCCGACGCCCGCTCCCGCGCGCGAGCGTCCCCGGGCCACCGCTGAGCGGACGCCGACTGCTGAACCGAAAGCCGCGCCGGCCACATCCCGACCTGCCCTATCCGAGGCCCCCGGAGGGGGCAACGCCGTCGCTCCCATCACGGTTACGTCGCCGGCCAAGAGCCCCGCACGGGCGCAGAGCCCCGCCAAGGCGAAGGATGCGAGCACCGCCCCGGCGCCGCAGCCGGTGGCCATCGCCCCGCTCGTCACGTCGCTGCGCAGTCATTGGAGCAGCGCGGCGCCAACCGCTCCGGGCCTCGACACGGCACGGTCGAGCGCCGGGTCCTCCGGCCGTGTCTCTTCGCTGGGGGTCGGGATGCTCGTCCTTGGTCTTGCCGCCTTGGGCGGGGCAGGCTTCGCGCTGGTCCGCGCCCGCCCGCGCCCGCCGGCCCGCGAGGCAACCGCCGTCGCGCCGCCGGTGCCCGAGCCCGAGCCCGTGCCCGGGTCGCCATCGCTCGAGGAAGAGCTCGAAGAGCTCATTGCGGAGAGCGCCGCCCGGACCCAGTCCGATGTCGACGACGCCGAGCGGCCCGCGCCGCGCGTGCCCGCCGGTACGGCGCGCTAGAACCGAGCGCGGCACAGCCGGGTTCCGCGCGTGCGCCGGCACGCCGCCCCGGGCCGCGCGCGGCGCGCACCAAATTCCGCGGGAAGGCCGCCTCACGCGGCGCACTCCTTTCCGCGAAATGTCCGCGAGAGCCCCACCGGGTCAGCCCGCCGGCCTCCGATAGAGGGCGAAAAGGAGCGCGCTGAGGATTCCGGTGGCGCCGAAGTAGCCGACCTCCGCGCGTAGGACCTGGTCGGAGATCGAGGGGAGGGTCATCCAGCCCACGAACCCGACGGCCGCCAGTATCCAGGCGACGGCGGCGAGGCTGGCGCGCCCGCGCGCGAGCGCGGCCTGGTTGAGCGTGCCGGCGATCAGGTGGAAGCCCATGCCCAGCGCCACGATGGCGAGACCGCCGCGGGCGTAGGCGAAGTCGCCGCCGAAGAGCACGTCCATCGCGAACGGACCGATCACCAGCAGCCCGAGGGCGACCGCGCCCGCGAAGGCGGCGATCGCGAGGACGGTGATCCGCACGGCGCGGTGGAACTCGGCGGCGCCCTCAGTCGCCTCCAGGCCGGCGAGGTGGGGAAGGAGGGAGGT
>JAABUR0100009720.1_pt1 | contig 10746 bp, 6 predicted proteins | sample 5560091 | NCBI WGS metagenome assembly JAABUR01 (sample SAMN10711879, study PRJNA513375) | rock metagenome | isolation source: Antarctica rocks | place: Antarctica: Victoria Land, University Valley sud
CTTGAGAGTGTAAGTCTGGGGGACCTTCGTTTACAGTAGGACATCCTTTGCACTGTCTCACCGCGTAAATTCGTTCTATATGGCGCCGAAAGATGTTCATCTTTCCTAATATGTCGACGAGTGATACCCTGGCTAACATATACAACTTAGGGGCTCGACAAAGTCGTTGAAAAGACGTGTAAAGAACTCGCAGAGGAATTCGAAGACAACATCTTTGAAAAATATGGTAATACTCCAATTCCTATACGCTAGGACCCTAGCCATTGTGAGCTGATGAGAATCTAGCAATGGCGGTCTCTAATGCAGCCAATGAAGCAAGCAACACTGCGTACAAATGGGGGATGAGTAGGTTAATACCCGATAGCTCACTGCACCTTCGGCATGGCTAATCCAGTTCAGAGGTGAACCGAGATGATCGTGCCGCAGGTGGACTATGCTGGTCGACTTATAAGGCAATATGTCGACGTAATGGAAGCTATGTAAATGCTCAAGGCCCACATGAGTGGAATGATCAATTGTAAGGGAGGCAACGGAACACCATCAGAGGTGCTAGCTTTTCGAAGACTCTAACTATTTCCAGAATCGAGCCAATGATGAAAACATTATCAGCGGGATGGGAGAAGTAAGTTTGAGAGCGGGTACACCCAAGGTTAAGCTTTGACACCACAGCAGGACGTTCACTCGCCGATCACCTGCAGTGATGGCCGGCTTCGCTCGCGAAGCCGCTAAAGTTCTCAAGGACTTCCACCGTGACATTGACATTCGAGCTCGCAAAGTTGGCGCTGGCATTGCTGGCCTTTCGATGTTACAACAACAAATTCAAGTTTATGAAAATATACTCAAGGATGTGTCCAACACCGCAAAGGAGATGGTAAACAACACTCAGAAAGATATTAACCGCGAATTCACTCCCGTGGTTGAGCAAGCCATGCTGTGGGCGTACGATGCTTGCACAGCGGAGCGTGGTACGATCCAAATCCAGCCGTTAAGCTTTGATTGCTCACGATTGTCCAGGTCCTGGAAGCTATGCGCGCATGAAAGCGGCTTTGAACGGTCTCGTTGAGCAACAGCGCCATGTAATGTTCCAGCGTTCTGCGGATGAGGTCCGAAACCTTCTCCAAAAGATGGTGAAGAACTTACAAGAGATTCTGGACGAGAAAGCTGACGAGGTCTTCCTCGCCATGCGCCGTGATTACCGCTCTGTGCTTGGTGGTGGTGACCTACCTCAAGGCGAAATCTTGCCAAAGGCGGAGAGGCTTATGCGGAAGGCAATTATGGATAAGATTGACAAAGTTGAGAAGATCTTCAGGAGGGTTGCTGGGCTTGAAGCGGACGAGGAAGAGGGTGTTCCAATTGATGATCTTGAACCAGATACGAAGGACCAGAAGCGACACGTCTCGCCCTGTCCTCACCTATCCCCGTTCGGGCCACATCAACTCTCCACCACTGGTACTCATACGGCGGAGACCCAGCATCAAGCAGTCAAAGATGAACCGATGGCAGATGCGCCAAGCGCCATGTCAAAAGTCAAGGCAGAGGCCGACGATTCCGCGACAACCGATCAGACAAGCAACGCTCTTCCAGAAGTACTCGCAGTGGTCAACCCTGCGGTCGCCGAAGGTTCGAATACCGCTGCACCTGCAAATCCAACTGCCAGTAGCAGCAACACGCCTTCGCTTATAGGTCACAAAAAGCAGGAAGACCGCGAAGCCAATCCTAACGCATTAGTAGACCACGAGTTCCCAGAGGGACCGAAGCGCGAGCAATACACCGACTCTGAAGACGCAGATTATGATGACGGCCATGCATCATCATCTTCCGAGCAAGAACCATGGCAGAGCAAGTATAGAGATGCTGAACGATCTGATTCCGATTAAAACAAGATTTGTTGGACGGCTTCTATACCGTGTACCTGGACATACCTGTAGAGGTGCTTTAGCTTTGTAATTTGAAATTGGATAAGGGGTTTGGCTAGGGGGTGCTGCTAAATGCTGGGATGCGGCCTGAAGTAAATCACTCCTGTAGGATAGGAGGGCGCATTGTTCCATTCTTGCGGAAATGCCTTACAGATTGCTGGATCGATGAACGTCAAATAGCGCTTGGTGAATTAGGTTGGTACAACAGCTCATCCACCAAGCTAGCAGTCGAGGCCGAGTAAAAGGATGGCAGAGAAGGAGGCTAGATACTCAATGCACTCTAGAACGCACTCTTCATTTCTGTGGATAATTGAGCTGTAATGGCAGAATTAATCGAAAGCCATGCGTCCTGAAATTTAAAGTGCGAGATAGAATATCTGGTTCCCAGAGCGCAATGGAAGAACCCGGATTAAGAGAGGCAAATGCACGCAGTCGGAAGGTATCTGCAATGAGCCCCCTTGGCTCTGCTACAGTACTCGCTGCTGCTGTCCTTTATGATTGTGCCGCGTGCCTTGACCTACTGTACCTTACGGGTACCGTTCCGTCTTCTAGCCGTGACCCTCGGACGGGCAGTTTCAACGGTCAAGGTCGGGCTTACGGATCACTAACTGGAACTATCGTTGTATGCAAAACCTTGTACGTTTTTTAGGATTTGCCGAGAGCCCCACCAAAATTAGTGGTAAATCTCCAAAAGTGCAAAATAAGAAAACAGAAATTGTAAAATCAACCTCACTGCCCCTCCTCATGCCGTAGCATTAGGAATTGAAGTTATACCCACCTGCCATGGCCCTCAGAAGATTCACTGTTCCTTCTTCTGCTACTGCTCCTCCTGCTGTCACTCGTTCCAGGAAAAGAGCGGCATTCAAGTCACTCAGCAAGCTCAGTTTGACTCTTAGATCATCTGAATCATCTGAAGTTTCAGAGATTGATAGAAGTGTTCTTTCTATCCTGACTGCTGCTGCTGCCGTCGTGATTGTGATCTTCTCGCCGTCGCCTTCGTCGTCATCGCCGTCGCCGTCCCTCCCTTTTGAACGATTTCGACGATCGATCAGTTCAGACGATTCAGAGACTCAGAAGTTCTATCGTAGTGTGCGAACTTCACATGACGAGACTCAGACTTCTGATGTAGTTCATCAATGATATCAGCTGCATTCAAAAACTTCGTCAGTCATAAAGATTGATTCAAATACTTGATCAGATAGCGAAGCTTCTTCATCAATTTCTTCGTCAGTTTCTTCGTCAGTTTCTTCATCAGTTTCTCGATCAGTTTCTCAGTCAGTTCAGAAGTCGAAGAAGAAACGAGAAAGCAAAGCTTTCAAAGCTGTCATCGTTCTCATCATCATCGTCATCATCGTTCTCATCATAGTATTCTCAAAGTCTTCTGTCTTAGAGCTTGCTGTTTCAGAGTCTTTTATTTCAGAGTCTTTTGCTTCGAAGTCTTCTGTCTTAGAATCTTCTGTTTCAAAGATGATTTCATACTCAATGAACTGTCAGCTTCTTTATGAGATTTCAAGCATACATGATGAAATCTTGCAGTGTATCAATGATGATTTCAACAGCAATTTAAATCTTGAACTTTTAAGCTTCAGACATGTTACGAGCGTATCAAGGCTGAATAGAGCTAGTCAAGATCTTTAGTCAAGATCTGACTCAGTCTTTATTTTCTTTCTTCAACATCTTTTTGTTCAACATCATCTTTCTTTCTACATCACATTCTACTCGTGTCACAAACACATTTTCTTCAAACTTAGCGCAGTCTCTGAATATTACTTAAATAGAAGCTTTTGTACTCATCTTCTTCTGTATTCTTAATATTCAGTTATAGCTATTTCTAAAGATCAAGCATTATCAACTCTGATCTTCACTGATTGTATCATCTAGGCACAATTCTGACATTATATTAAGAATTCGTTAATCACATGATACTGATTTCATTATTCATTCAACCAACTCGTACAGACGAATCGAGTCTAAAGAAATTTGTTTACCTGATGATTCAATCTTGAAAGACAAGAACAACATCAGAGAATTCATAAAATCAACGAAAACATATGATCATTAAATTGCTAGAAGATCTATCGCTCATTCAGTATGCATTCATTCAAAATCGATTAATAGAATCTACGATAAAGAATCTTCGTGAATTGCTAGAGAATCAAATCGATCAAGAGAATTATAATAAAGAATCTTCGTGAATTGCTTCAAGATTAATCACTTTCACAAACATCTTTTTTGTTGAACAAACATTCGTCTTTCTTTATAAAATCACTGAGCTTCGTTCTTCATTCAGTTCAAATCAATTCTCATCTTCTTCACTATGATATTTAAGAACACATCTGATAAAGATCAAGCTTTCGCTGACTTCTTGCAATGAACACGTTCACAAGCTTTCTTTTTTATCGTTGACTCACAACACGCTTCTTCATTTATTGCTTTCGACGAATCAAACGCTGAAATCACTATACTTGATGATATAAAAGTATGAAAGAAACATATCTATGATTTTAATAAAGAAACAGATCATCTCGTCAAGATGAAACAACGAGACAAGAGCGAAATTCAACAGTTGAAAGCAAAACTACAAGCTTTCACTGCTATCACAGTCAATGTAATTATCACTGCTTTCTTGATTGTCATTTACTTTGAACGATTTAAATATCACAAAATACTTGATTCTTCGATGTTCACTGATGAAAAGAATTCTACTTGAGAGAACTGATCTCTTGACATATGAAAGAAGCTAGCAATGAACGTTGACATCTTTTCAAATGAACTCTACAAGCTGAGCTACATTAACTCTCAACTAGCAGATGACATCATCGAAGTCACTCAAGTCAGACGTGATCTCAACTGTGATAATCTCTATCTGACTGTCAATGAACTTCTAGAGAAACTAGCTCAATCGTTTCATGACTCTGATAAGAAAGACAACTATCGTAGAGAATATATTAATCTGATTCAAGAATCAAAGAAATTCAGCGATTTCTTTAATCAGTTTCAACAACTATACATTTATCTAAAGAATAAAATAAATTCTCGTCTTCAAATCTTTTGAACAGCTCAGATGAAGTTGCTCATCAAGCTATCAGATATTCAAAACTATCTGATTCACTTGAACAATGAACATAAAGCAGTTCAAGAGATCAAGAACAAACTACTCAAACGTGATGATTCAAAGATCATCATTTCTAAAGCAACTATTGCTGTTCAATCTTCTGCTTTGAAGTCTGACTGATCAAAGTCACGCAGCGCAGTTTTGACTAGCATCAAGAATGCAAACGTTCTAGTCGAAATCTGTTTTGTATGTCACAAATCAGATCATAGTTTCAGAGAATGCTTGAATCAATTTATCAAAGTCAATGCAGTTGACAAGAACTACGATCATTTTGAACTCGATACTGAATCAGAGTTCGAGTCAAAAAACTAGTCATCTCTTCAACAATCACTAAAGTGAAGATTATATCTTTGTGCAATCTAGACGAAATTCTATCGAAAGAGAATTACTTTGATAAGTCATTTCTAGTCAATGCTCTTCTCATCTCGCAGAACAAATCATTCAATCTTCGCTCTTTGATAGACAGTGATTCAGCCGTCTATATGATCATACATATCAATCTAGTCAATAAAGTATGTAAAGAGCTAAAAATTCAATCTATATCACTGACAAAAGAGAAGTTAATAAAAGAATATGATGAAAAGATATTTAAGAAAACTATCACTCATAAAATTCTATCGAATCTCATCATTGAAAGTCATAAGAAATTGACTGTTTCTATGTTGATAGTTGACATCGATCATCACGAAGTCATATTAGAAAAATCATAAATGAACAAAAATGAAATATTACTGAATATACAAATTGACGTCATCGTTTTTTTGAATCAATTAAATACTTTCATTTTGATTTTTTCGATTTCTTTCAATTCAAAGCACTTAAGTTGATCATGATCAACTTCGTCTACTTCTATCTTTCAGTCAAAGATTTCTAGAATGCTCAAACGATCTGTTTCAACTACGATTCAGAAAGAGTCATTCTTAATTCAAAGCATAAACGTTACTTCGTTCAAAACACTGTTGAATCGCTCAAAGAAGAATCAGACTGAAGTATTCGCTCTATTCATGAAGAATATTGATAGAAAAATTATGTACAACACTCAGTATGATTTAAACGCTTTGAATGTCTCTTTCATCAAGAAAACTACTCAGAATTTGAAAGTTATTAAAGTCAAGCTGTCTTCAGAATATCATGATTTTCTAGATGTTTTTGATCGAGTTCAATTGAATAAACTATCTTCAAATCGCTTCTACGATCATAAAATCGAGCTGACTAGTGATTCAACTTCTTCTCATTGTCAAGCATATCAAATGTCTTCTCTCAAGCTTCTGAAAGTAAAGAAGTATTTGAACAAGAACTTGTCAAAGAAATTCATCACTTCAAGTCAAGCTTTCTACTTGTCACTCGTTTTATTTGCTCTCAAAGCAAATGAAGATCTTCGCTTCTGCATGAATTATCACAAGCTAAACGTTATTTTCAAGCGAAATAGATATTTGCTATCTTTAACAAACGAGATCATCAATAAGATAGCAGATTGCAAGCATCTGACTAAAGTGAATATTATATCAGCATTCAACAAACTTTGAATGCATCTTGATAACGAGAATTACATCACTTTTATCACTGCTCTAGAAGCATATAAATATTGAGTGCTACTCTTTGAATTAACTAATGAATTGATCTTCTTTCAGCAATATATGAACGATGTTTTATGAGAATTTCTGAATGACTTTTGTCAAGCTTATCTGAATAATATTCTCATCTATAGCAAAATCAGAAAGAAACATAGAAATCACGTCAGACTAGTGCTAAGACAACTACGCGAAGCTGAACTACAGATAGATATTCGAAAGTGCGAATTCAATGTAAAGAAGACAGTCTTTCTAGAAGTCATTGTATCAGAATAAGATCTTCGCATGAATTCAAGCAAGATGATCATCATAGTCAACTGAACTACTTCAATTAATTTGAAAGAAATTCAGAGCTTCGTGAAATTTGTGAACTTCTATCGTTGTTTCATTAGAGACTTCTTCAAGCTAGTCAAATCATTCATTCAATTGACTAGAAAAGACACGTCTTTTGTTTGAAACAAAGTCTGCGTTCAAGCTTTCAGAAATCTGAAGAAACAGATCAATTTCGCTTCAGTTCTTCGTCATTTTGATCTCAAACGTCAGACTATTTTGAAAATCAATGCATTGAACTATGTAAAAGGTGAAATACTGTCTCAGTACAACGATGAAAGTGTACTTCATTCGATGATCTTCTACAGCAAAAGCATGATTCTCGCTGAAATCAACTATCATATCTATGACAAGAAATTGCTGATCATTATTCGTTGTTTCAAACATTGATGACTTGAGCTGAAATGTACTGAATTACTCATTCAGATATTCATCAATCATCAAGCTCTGAAGATCTTCATGAAAAACAAACAGCTGAGTCGATGTCAAGTCAACTATCTGAACATTCTATCAAAGTTCAATTTTCAGATCATCTTTAGATCAGACAAAATGAACACTAAAGTCGATGCGCTAATTCAAATGTCTCTAGTGAACGTCTCTGAATCAGCTAAACAACTTAAAGATTACTTTCAAACTATTCTTATCTCTGATAGAGTCGATATTCTATTTATTGACTTGAAATCAAACGCAAATTCGAAATCAGAAGTCAATCTCTATCAGAAAGTATGATTAGTCAATCAAATGAATGAGTTTTGCAGCGAATATAAACAAGCTAAAAACGACAACAAGCTCAAGATTCATAGCACTAAGATGAAGAACTGCAAAATTATTGATGACGTTCTATTTAGAAAAAGATTACTTTGAGTTCTTGAAAACATGCACACGAAACTACTACAAGAAGTGCATGATCAATCTTTCATCTTTCACTTTAAAAATAAATAAACTATTGATTTAGTTCAACGCTTCTACTATTGATCAGATCATCGAGCTACTATCAGACAGTACATTCGAAACTGTTAAATCTGTCAACGAAGCAAAGTTTCTAGAAATGCAATTAACGAACTTCATCAATCTCTATTTATCTCACTAGAACGATGAAAAGATATAGCTATGAACTTCATAACTGAGCTATTTTTGTTGAAGAACTATAACGTCATTTGCACAATCATATGTCATCTCTTCAAAGAACATCACTATGTTTTCTGTCATTGAGAAGACGATGACATCTCAGTTGAAGAGACAGTCTGAATTATGCTATGAAATGTTTATCGACTGCACGATATATTCAGTTCTATTGTTTCAAATAGAGACTCTCAATTTATATTCATCATGTGAAAGAGTCTTTGTAAGCGACTACGAATTATCGCTAGTCTATTCACTGCTTATCATTCTGAGATCAATAATCAAACAGAGTGAGTCAATCAAGACGTTGAACGCGAACTCAGAATCTACTGTAATTACATGCAGAATGATTGAGCTAAATGAATATCTATGATTGAGTTCAGTGACAATGTCAATACATTCTCGATTATCTCAATGATTTCTTTCTACTTCAATAAAGAATTTCACTCTTGAATGAGTTTTGATTCAGATACAACTGACTATGAAATCACGTGTGAACGAATTGAAGCTAGAAAACAGATGATATTGTCATTTGAATGAAAGAGTTACTGAACTTCGATCGTCAACAATTGAAAAAGACTAAGCTGATCATCGAAGTTCAGATTAATAAACATAAACGAGACGTCATTTACAAGATAAATGATCAGATTTGACTATCTTTCTGAAACGTTAAAATCACAAGATCATGCAAGAATTTGAAAGATAAACAGCTAGATTTCTATTCAATCATTGTCAAAGTCGAGACTTTCTATCATCTTCATTTATTTACAAGCATGAAGCATATACACTCGATGTTCAGCTCTAAGATACTATGATTGTATTCAAATGACTCTTTGTCAGATCAGCATATCAAATCATTCAGATCAATCACTATTAAAGACGAAAAACATTGAAAGATAAATGATGTCAGAATCGTGTCTAAATGAGTCAATCAGCGAAAGTCAGAATTGAATAGTGCTTGATCTTTAGAGATAGCTATAACTGAATATTAAGAATACAGAAGAAGATGAGTACAAAAGCTTTTATTTAAGTAATATTCAAAGACTGCGCTAAGCTCAAAGAAAATGTGTTTGTGACACAAGTAGAATGTGATGTAGAAAGAAAGATGATGTTGAACAAAGAGATGTTGAGAAAAGAAAATAGAGACTGAGTCAGATCTGAGTCAGATCTGAGCTAAAGACACTGACTAGCTTTATTCAATCTTGATACGCTTGTAACATTATCTTCTTCTTCGAAAATTCATGTTCACATGAATGTCGCTCGTTTGCTTGCTTTCTTATTGAGTTATTTCAATACTAGCGTGACTTTCTTGAGTATAGTGTATGAAATTCGTTCAAAACTTTCTTGAAGTCATTGAATTCATCTTTATCAACATAGTATCATTCATCATCTCTATTTAGATTTTTTCATTTGATCTTGTACTGTATTTAATCTCAATAGCATCTGAAGTTCAGAATGTCATTTATCTTTCAATGTTCATTGTCATCATCATCAATAATGATAAATCTGAGAGATTCTGCATGCTGTTCTGATAGAAAGTCTTTTGAATATGATTGCAGTAGCTTCAAGCTGAACATCAAATGCAGATGCTTTATGCTGACTGATAAATGAAGATGATAAAAGAATTTCGCTTTGACAGTGATCTGATATGATTCTAGTTGTTTGTCTTTCAAATCTTTGCATGATCTCGTGATTTTGACGTTTCTGAAGAATAGTCAAACTCAGTCATCTATCTCATAAATGACGTCTCGTCTATGTTTATTAATCTGTGCTTCGATGATCAGCTTCATCTTTTTCAATTGTTGATGATCGAAGCTCAGTAACTCTTTCATTCAAATGATAATATCATCTGCTTTTCTAGCTTTCAGTCGTTCACAAGTAATTTCATAGTCAGTCGTATCTGAATCGAAACTCATTCGAGAGTGAAAATCTTTATTGAAGTAGAAAGAAATCATTGAGATGATTGAGAAGATATTGAAATTGTCGCTGAATTTCATCATAAATATTCATTTGATTCAGTCGTTCTGCATGTAATTGCAGTAGATTCTAAGTTCGCGTTCAACGTCTTGATTGACTCGTTTCGTCTGATCATCAATCTTCGAATGATAAACTGTGAATAAATTAGCTGTGATTCTCAGTCGCTTGCAAAGACTCTTTCACATAGTCGATATGAATTGAAAGTCTTTGTTTGAAATAATAGAACTGAATAAATCATGCAGTTGATAGACATTTCATAGCATGATTCAAATCGTTTCTTCGACTGAGATGTCATTGTTTTCTCAATGACAGAGAACATAGTGATGTTTTTTGATGAGATGACATATGATTGTGCAAATGACGTTATAGTCTTCTGATAGAGATAGCTCAGTAATGAAGTTCATAGCTATATCTTTTCAGCGTTCTTGTAAAATGAGTAGAGAATGATGAAGTTCATTGATGCTATTTCTAGAAACTTTGCTTCGCTGATAGACATGACAGTTTCGAATGTACTGTCTGACTGTGACTCGATGATCTGATCAATAGTAGAATCGTTGAATTAGATTAATAGTTCGTTTATTGTTGAGATGAGAGATTGAGAGCTGATCATGAATTTTCTGTAGCAGTTTCGTATGCATATTCTCGAGAATTCACAGTAAGTCTTTTCTAAAGAGAACGCTGTCAATGATTTTGCAGTTCTTTAATTTAGTGATAT
>JAABUR0100009721.1_pt1 | contig 10745 bp, 12 predicted proteins | sample 5560091 | NCBI WGS metagenome assembly JAABUR01 (sample SAMN10711879, study PRJNA513375) | rock metagenome | isolation source: Antarctica rocks | place: Antarctica: Victoria Land, University Valley sud
ATGTTCCCCAGCACGTCCGGGACGATGTCGAGGTCGGCCTCGTCCAGCGTCCCCAGCCACGAGAATGCCTCGGCGTGCACCTCGTTGGCATAGGCCACGAGCGCAGGCAGATCGACCGACGCTGTGACGAGGTCCACCTCGTCGGGCCGGAAGCCGGTCCCGATGCCCGGGATGCGGCCGAGCGGGGAACCGGTCCAGACCGGACGATGCGCCACCTCGGGCACACCGCGTATCGCGGTGTTGACCCCCCAGTCCTGTGTGCGCGCCATGTGCCAGAGCCCGAAGCCAACGGGGTTCGCCCCCGGAGCCACCCGCGACAGCAACAGCTCTGGGCCGATCTGGCCGCAGACGTAGTTCAGCCGGATGTTGACCGTCTGAAACTGCTGTCGGAGCATCCCGATTGCTTCCACGCGATCCTCCAACCTGCTTCTGGGCGTGCGACGTAGAGCCGGTACCAGATCCGCCTGCGGCGGCCATCCATCAGCCCACGCGCGCGAGAAAGCGCTGCGTGCGCTGGTGCGACGGGCTGCCGAGCACTTCCTGCGGCGTGCCGGTCTCGACGACGACGCCGCCGTCCATGAAGACGACGCGACTCGCGACCTCCCGCGCGAAACCCATCTCATGCGTCACGACGACCATCGTCGTTCCGTCCCGTGCGAGCTCCCGCATGACGGTGAGGACCTCGCCGACTGTCTCGGGGTCCAGCGCCGACGTGGGCTCGTCGAACAGCAGCAGCTGGGGTTGCATCGCCAAGGCCCGGGCGATGGCCACCCGCTGCTGCTGCCCACCGGAGAGCTGACGCGGGTAGGAGTTGCCCTTCTCGCTCAGCTGGACGCGCGTCAGCAGCTCGCGGGCGCGCACCAGAGCGCTGTCCGGCCGCTCACGTAGCACCCGAACGGGCGCTTCGATGATGTTCTGCAACACCGTCATGTGCGGAAACAGGTGGAAGTTCTGGAAGACCATGCCCATGGCGGTGCGCTGCCGCGCCAAGACACGGGGGCCGACGTCGATGACCTTTCCCTTGTGCTCCTGCTGGCCGATCCGGCGCCCCTGCAGCCGTATCTCGCCGCTGGTGGGCTTCTCGAGGAAGTTGATACACCGCAGCAGAGTGCTCTTCCCGGACCCCGACGGTCCGATCACGCACACGACCTCTCCGGCTGTGACGTCGAGGTCGATCCCCTTGAGAACGTCAAGACTGCCGAACTTCTTGGTCAGTTGTTGGATCTGTAGGAGGGGAGGCCTGTCCCTGGAGTCATCCGTCATCCGCGCTGCCCCATCAGAGACAGCAGGCGAATGCGTTCGCGAAGTCGCTCGGAGGGCGTGGGTGGCAGCGCTTTCGAGGAGCCCCGGCTGTAGTGACGCTCGACGTAGTACTGGCCGTACGAGAATATCGTGGTCAGCACCAGGTACCAAATGCTCGCGACGATGAGCAACGGGACCGTCTCGAACGTTCGCGCATAGATGGTCTGGACCGAGTACAGCAGCTCTGGCATGGCCGTCACGCTGACCAGGCTGCTGCTCTTGAGCATCCCGATCGCCTGGTTTCCGGTCGGAGGGATGATGACGCGCATTGCCTGCGGAAGAACGATCCTGCGCATCGTCGAGCTCTGCGTCATGCCCAGGGCCAGTGACGCCTCCTGCTGGCCGGGGTCGACAGAGGTGATGCCGGCCCGCACGATCTCGGACATGTACGCGCCTTCGTTGAGACCGAGGCCAAGGACGGCAGCCACGAAGGGCGTCACCAACCGGTTGACATCGGCAGACACGAAGTCGGGACCGAACGGAATACCAAGCGAAAGGCGCGGGATGAACGACGAGAGGTTGAACCAGAAGATAACCTGGACGAGTAGCGGTGTGCCGCGAAAGAACCAGATGAACAGCGAGGCCGGACTACTGATGATCCTGCTTTGCGAAAGACGCATCAGGGCCAGCGCGGCGCCGAGCGAGATGCCAACGATCATCGCCATGGCCGTGAGTTCCAGTGTCCGCAGCATCCCCCAAAGTACTTCGGTGCTAGTGAAGTAGTGCCACACGATGTGCCATTGCAGCGACGGCGACGTCACCAGCAGGTGGATGAGCATCGCGGCAAGCACGAGAACGACGGCTCGGAGGACCCACCTAAACGGTCCTTGCAAGCTGTCCAACCAAGATCTCGGAAGATAATCCTGGTCCGCCATGTGCGCTACAGATCCGGAATCGGACGAGGCGGAGCTAGTCGTGTCCAGTGACCTCACGCCGCTCCTCGCCAACCTGCTAGTCGCTGGAGTGAACCGTCGCGGAGTCGACGAGGCCTACGGTGATTCCCCATTTTTTGAGAATGGTCCCGTACGTGCCCGATTTTATGAGTTTGTCCATCGCAACGGCGAAGGGCTTCGACAGCCCGCTGCTCTTCGTGATGCCTGCCCCCTCGTCAACGGGGTCGTACTGGAGGTCGGTGAGCTCGAACTGGCCCGGCGTCTGCGACACCATGTACGAAAGCTGGTTCGAGGACGAGGCGTAGAGCTCCGCTCGACCGTTGGCGACCGCCAGGGTCGCGTTGGCCGCCGCCGGATATAGCTGCACCGAGATGGTCGGCTTCCCTGCGGTGGTGCAGGCCCCGTTGATGACCTTCAACTGGTCGACGAAGGCCGAGCCGCTGAGAGTGGCGACCTTGTGTCCGCAGACGTCGGTCTCCTGAGCCACCGTGATCGAACTTCCGGCCTTCTTCGCGAAGCCCGTCGCCACCTTGAAGTACGTCACCACGTCGATCTGCTTCAGCCGCACAGGCGTCTGGATGAGCGACGAGATAGATGTGTTATAGCGGCCGTTCTGAATGCCCGGAATGAACGTGTCGAAAGCACCCGACGTCGTTGTCTTGAGCTTCAGACCCATCACGGTGGCCACAGCTTGAGCGAGGTCCACCTCCCAACCGACCGTCTGGCCATCCTTGACGAACGTGTCGGGCGGGGCGTTGTCGTACGTGATGTTCTTCAGGGTCCCCGTCTTCCTGATGGCGTCGGGGACGCTCGCGGCGATCGCCGGGTCAGTGGTCACCTCGACTCCAGCCACGGTTGACTTGAGCGCAGTGACAGAGGGCTTCCCCGAAGAACCGCCGGTCTTGTCGGGACTCGAGGAGCCGCCACAGGCGGTCAGCAAGGCAGCCCCCATGATGACTGCCGCCGGTGCGCGCAGCCGGAGCCATCGGTTCCCTGTGATCACGTTCGGTCTCCCTGTCATCATGGCCGAATTGCACGGTGGGCCGCTCTGGCGATTGACGGGAACGCGAGCACCCACCCGTCGTTTTCGGCTGCCGCACAACTGTTCGGAACAGATCGAACTCTGACGCACGCGTACATGTGGTGTCAAGCAGCTCGCCCCGCTCCGCTCTTTCCGCCTTGGCCGGCTTCCGGTCGTCCGCTTGCGCGGATCACGGAGACAGCCCGCTGGTAGCCCGTACGGTTGTCCTCCCGGACGTGGCGAGCTCCTCGCCCACCGAGGTGTGGCTTCTCGCATCTCGCCAGCGTGTACCGGTCCCGACGGCGTTCACAGGCTGTCGTCGAGGTGGCGCGGCCGGTCCAGCAGATGTCCTGGCGCCCGTAGTTTTGTGGTGAGACGGCCTAGGTCAGCTTGGCTACCGGTTGAGCTACGGTTATCGGGCGGTCGACCGGCTTCGGACTGGCCGTCGACGCTCGGCCGTCCGAACGAGAGACTCACAGCGGCACGGAGAGATCAACCACCTCGGCGGCGCAGGTTGCGCCCCCGGCTGGCGGAGCTCTTCCCTGCCGCCCGGCTAGATCAGGAGCCCTCTCGCCAGCGCAAACAACTCCTGCCGTCGCTGAGAGAGCGGGACGTCGTCGCGCTGTGCCGTTCCGTGAGCATCCACGGTTCATACGTGAACCTTCCCAGTGCCGTCGTGCTGCTGCTGCCGAGCAGTCCGTCGGTGGTACGCCGATCCGAATACCTCGACGGCGGCGACGAGTCCGCGGACGCCTTCCTCCAGGCAGCCGCCGCCGGCCCCGCGCCCGCCCTGCTCGACTACTTCTGAGCGCTCAGGCGCCGGCCAGCCAGTCCAGCCGGCGCAGGATGATGCCCTCGCGCAGTGCCCACGGGCACAGCCGCACCTCGGGCACGCCGAGCAGGTCCATGGCGGCGTCGGCCACCAGGGCGCCGGCGACCAGCTGGCCGGCCCGGCCAGGGGACACGCCGGGCAGCGTGGCCCGCTCCTTCGCCCGCATTCCGGCGACCGTGTCGAGCACCTCGAGGACCTGCCGGTGGGTCAGCGTCCGGCGTACGTAGGGGCCCTCGCTGTAGGGCGCCACCCCCGCGATCCGGGCCAGCGAGCGGAAGGTCTTCGAGGTCGCGACGGCGAGGTCCGGCTGGCCGGCGCGGGTCACCGTCCGAAGGTTGCGGGCCAGCTCTGCCCTGATGTGCTTGCGCAGCCCCCGCAGCTCCTCCTTGCCGGGCGGGTCCTTGGGCAGCCACTGCCGGGTCAGCCGACCGGCCCCGAGCGGCACCGACACGGCCGCGTCCGGCTCCTCGTCCATGCCGGCGGCCACCTCCAGCGAGCCGCCACCGATGTCGAGGACGAGCAGCCGGCCGGCGCTCCAGCCGAACCACCGGCGTACGGCGAGGAAGGTGAACCGCGCCTCGTCCTCGCCGGACAGCGCCTGCAGGTCGACGCCGGTCGCCTGCCGTACGTCGGCCAGCACCTGCTCGGCGTTGCCCGCCTCACGGACCGCCGAGGTGGCGAAGGCCAGCAGGTCCTCGACACCGAGGTTCTCGGCTGCCCTGGCCGCTTTGGCAACGGCGTCACAGAGAGCGGTGGCGCCCTTCTTCGAGAGCGCGCCGTCGGCGCCGATGAGCTCGGCGAGCCGCAGCTCGGTCTTCTCCTTGGCCGCGGGCAGCGGCCAGCCGCCTGGATGGGCGTCGACGACCAGCAGGTGCACGGTGTTCGACCCGACGTCGAGCACGCCCAGCCGCATGGGATAACGCTAGCCGGTTCGGCCGTTCCAGCCGCGCAGGTGCCGGCCGGGGGTCAACCCGCGCTCACGGGTACTCGCGCTGAGGCATCCACGCTTCCCGTCCCTCAGGGGTGAGGTCGAAGAGGTTCCAGACCGGCGAGTACTGATCCAGCCCGCCCCAGGTCGCGTCATTCAGGTAGGCCTCGCCGGTCCAGAAGTGGCGGGAGCTGCCGTCGCTGCACCTGGTGAAGACGCTGATCGCGGGGCGCTGGTCACCCTCGGGTGTCTGGGTGTTCAGGTCGATCTTGAAGGTCGAGGACGAGCTGGACAGCAGCCGGAGTGAATGCCAACCGCGCTGACGCCCCCACGCCCGGATGGCGCCTATCGGGGCCTGGCGACCACGGCGAGGTTCGCCCGCTGCGCCACGTGACGGGCGACGCCGTTGAAGCCGTCTATCCACATCGAGCACATCGGGCAGGGCTCGGTCTGGGTTCCGCCGTACATCAGGTGGTACACGATGAGCGGCTTCTCGGGCTGGCCGAACAGGTCGGCCAGGTGAACGCGGCGGACCGGCCCGTCCGCGCCGAGATCGAAGGGTCCTTCGTCGAACTCGTAGTCGGACACCTCGGCGCCTAGCGGGAGCCTGCGCCGCAGCGCGGCGACGGTGATGGTCTGCTCCCGCAGTGCGATCTCCGCCGCGACGAGCTCTTGCCGCGCCGTCCGGTACGCCGCGCTCTCATCGGCCAGACCAGCGATCTTCCTCATGCTCGGTGCTCCTTCCGTCCGACCGCCACTAGTCCCAAACATTCAACCGTCCGGCTTAACGTAGCCGGGTCTGCTAACGTTCTGCAAGATGGTTGAACGTTCCCCGGCCGCCTTGGACCTGGCCTACGCGGCGCTGGCCGACCCCACCAGGCGGTCGATCCTGCTGCGACTGCGTCAGGGCGAGGCCCGGGTCACCGACATCGCCCGACCGCTGCCGATGTCGCTGGCCTCCGTGTCCAAGCACATCGGCGTGCTCGAGCGGGCCGGCCTGGTGGACCGGGAGATCCGGGGACGCGACCACTATCTGCGTCCGCAGCCGGAGCGGCTGGCCGAGGCGGAGCGGTGGATCGCCGACTACACGGCCCTCTGGGAGGGCCGGGCCGATGCCCTGGCCGCGCACCTGGAGTCGCGGCAGACCGACCGGGAGCAGTCCGGGTGAACGACGTCGTCCGGGTCACCCGCGTCCTCAAGGCCGCGCCACAGGAGGTCTTCGACGCCTGGACCGACGCCCACCAGCTCCGTCAATGGCTCTTTCCCGACCCGGGCGAGGTCGGCGAGGTGTGGTGCGACCCGGTGGTCGGCGGTGGCTATCGCCTTGTCATGCTTTTCGAGCACGGTGCGTTCGTAACGAGCGGCGAGTACCTCACGGTCGACCCCCCGCACCGGCTCGTGTTCACCTGGCTGGCCGACAGCACCGCCGGCAGACCCACCCAGGTCACCGTCACGCTCCGCCCTGAGAGCGACACCACCGAGATGACGATCACCCACGAACGGATCCCCAGCCGGGAGTTCGGCGAGTCCGCCGGCTCCGCCTGGGTCAACGTGTTGGACAAGCTTGACTGGGTCCTGGCCGACCGCCGCTGAGCCGGTGACGAACGGGCGTTGAGTCTTCGCCGCCGGCCGGCTGCGACGCCGAAACCGTCGTTCTGTCGGTGCTCGTCCCTAAGTTCGGCGACATGGTCAAAGCGATCGCTCGGGAGCGGCCGGCGTACCGCTGCGAAGAGTGCGGGCTCAGCGCAGCGAAGTGGGTCGGGCGGTGCCCGGAGTGCCAGGCGTGGGGTGCGGTGAAGGAGCTCGGGGCCAGCGTCGGGCGGCGGCTGGCCGCCGGCCCGGTCACCTCGCCCGCCCTCCCGATCGACTCGATCGACGTGGCGGCCGCACGGGCGACACCGACCGGCGTGGCCGAGCTGGACCGGGTGCTCGGCGGCGGGTTGGTGACCGGTGCGGTGGTGCTGCTCGCCGGCGAGCCCGGGGTCGGCAAGTCGACCCTGCTGCTGGAGGTGGCCGCACGGTACGCCGAACGCGGGCGTGCCTTGATCGTCACCGGCGAGGAGTCGGCCGCTCAGGTGCGGCTGCGCGCCGAGCGGGTCGGGTCGTTGCACCCGTCGCTCTACCTGGCCGCCGAGACGGACCTGGCCGCCGCTCTGGGACACGTCGACGAGGTCCGGCCGAGCCTGCTCATCGTCGACTCGGTGCAGACGCTCGCCTCGGCGGAGGTCGATGGCGCGCCGGGAGGGGTCACCCAGGTGCGGGAGGTGGCCGCTGCCCTGGTGCGGCTGGCCAAGGACCGCGGCATCGCCACGGTGCTGGTCGGCCACGTCACCAAGGACGGCGCGGTCGCCGGGCCACGGCTGCTCGAGCACCTCGTCGACGTCGTTCTCTACTTCGAGGGGGACCGGCACTCCGGGCTTCGGCTGGTGCGGGCGGTGAAGAACCGGTACGGCGCCGCCGACGAGGTGGGCTGCTTCGAGCTCGGCGACGCCGGCATCGTGGGCCTGCCCGATCCCAGCGGGCGGTTCCTCTCGCGGCGTACCGATCCGGTGCCCGGAACCTGCGTGACCGTGACGGTGGAGGGCCGACGCGCCCTGGTGGCCGAGGTCCAGGCGCTGCTTGCAGGCGAGAGCCAGATGCCGCGGCGCTATACCTCCGGTCTCGACGCCGCGCGGGTGGCGATGGTGCTGGCCGTGGTGGAGCGCTGGGCCGGAGTCAAGACGAGCGGCCGGGAGGTCTACACCGCCACCGTGGGCGGCGTCCGGGTGACCGAGCCGGCGGCGGACCTGGCCGTGGCCTTGGCGGTGGTCAGCGCGGCGAAGAACTTCGCGCTACCGGCACATCTGGTGGCGGTAGGGGAGATCGGGCTGGCCGGCGAGGTCCGCCGGGTCGGCGGCATCGGCCGCCGGCTGGCGGAGGCCTCGCGGCTCGGGTTCCGCCGCGCCCTCCTTCCACCCGACCCGGGGCCGGTGCCGGCCGGCATGGTGATCACAGAGGTGGCCGACCTGCGCTCCGCCGTACGGGCGGTTGCGGACTCCGGAGAGGGTGGTCGCCGCTAGACTTCCTGCCAGTTTCTTGCCCGAGGAGCCAGGTGGCCACGTCCGACCGCGAGGACCTGCTCCGGGCCACCCTGGCGGCCGTCGCGCCCGGCACGATGCTGCGCGACGGCCTGGAGCGAATTCTGCGCGGCAACACCGGCGGGCTGATCGTGCTCGGCTACGACCGGGTGGTGGAGGCGCTGTGCACCGGCGGCTTCCCGCTCGACGTGGAAGCCTCTGCCACCCGCCTCCGGGAGCTGGCCAAGATGGACGGCGCCATCGTGCTCGACGATGCGGCGAGCCGGATCCTGCGCGCCGCAGTACACCTGGTGCCGGACCCGACGATCCCCACCGAGGAGTTCGGCACCCGGCACCGCACCGCCGAACGGGTGGCGAAGCAGACCGGCTACCCGGTGATCTCGGTGAGCCAGTCGATGCGGATCATCGCGCTCTACGTCGAGGGTCGCCGCTACGTCCTCGACGACTCGGCGGCGATCCTGTCCCGCGCGAACCAGGCTCTCGCCACCCTCGAGCGCTACAAGCTGCGGCTGGACGAGGTGGCCGGCACCCTGTCGGCGCTCGAGATCGAGGACCTCGTCACCGCGCGCGACGCAGTGGCCGTCAGCCAGCGCCTGGAGATGGTGCGCCGGATCGCGGACGAGATCGGCGGCTACGTCGTCGAGCTGGGCACCGACGGTCGGCTGCTCTCCCTGCAGCTCGAGGAGCTGATGGCCGGCGTGGAGCCCGAGCGCGAGCTCGTGGTACGCGACTACATGCCCACGCCCGGTCGGCGTGGGCGCTCGGTCGAGAACGTGATGGCCGACCTCGACCTGCTCTCGGCCACCGACCTGCTCGACCTCATCGAGATCGCGCGGGTGGTGGGGTTCTCCGCCGGCGTCGAGGCGCTGGACGGGCCGGTGAGCCCGCGTGGCTACCGCCTGCTGGCCAAGGTGCCAAGGCTCCCCAGGACGGTCGTCGACCGGCTGGTCGAGCACTTCGGTGGCCTGCAGAAGCTGCTCGCCGCAAGCATCGACGATCTGCAGGCCGTCGAGGGGGTGGGCGACGCGCGCGCGCGCAGCGTGCGGGAGGGGCTGTCCCGGCTGGCCGAGTCCTCGATCCTGGAACGCTACGTCTAGGGCGCGCGCCGCCTGGGGTCGCGATGGAGGTACGCCGAGTTGAGCCCGACGACTGGCTGGTCCTGCGAACCGTGCGGCTGGCGGCGCTGGCGGATGCTCCCGCTGCCTTCGGGTCCAGCTACGCCCGCGAGGTGGCCTTTGACGAGTCGCAGTGGCGGCGCCGGATCGCCGGCAGCGCCAGCTTCGTCGCCTTCGCGGCCAACGAGCCGGTCGGCCTCGTTACCGGCATCGCGGACGAAGCGGCGCCGGCGGACGAGCGGCACGTCGTCTCGATGTGGGTGCGGGCGGACGCGCGCGGCACCGGTGTGGCCGCCACATTGATCCAGGCAGTGCGGGAGTGGGCCCGGGCACAGGGCGCCGCGTCCCTCAGCCTGTGGGTGGCCGACGGCAACGACCGGGCTCGCGGTTCTATGAGAGCTGCGGCTTCCGCCCCACCGGGGAGCGCCAGCCGTTGCCGAGCAACCGGGCCGTCGCGGAGGACAAGCTCCGGCTCGACCTGTGAGACCGGCGTGGCGGTGCCGCCTCAGCGCAGCGAGAACACCGCCTGGCCGCTGGTGATGCGCCCCAGCGCGCCGTAGAGCCGGTAGGTCCCCGGCCGAACCGGAGGGCCCGGACTCGGACATCCGGGATGGGACCGCACCCTGGACCACTGCACCGTCCAGGTCCGGCTGGCACCCGCCGGCAGTGTCACCACCGCGGCCGCCTTGCCCTCGCAGTCGTCGCTGGACCAGATCCGGTCGGAGCCCGACCAGATCGTGAACCCCCGCGCGCCCGGACCGAGGTCGCGGGTGCACGGCGCAGGTCCGACGTTGCGGACGGTCATGGTCAGCACCGGCCGTACGCCGGTGAGGTAGCGGGCGGCGTCGGTGGCCGCGGTGACCGACAACGAGCTGTCGGGGCAGGCCAGCAGCCGGGCCGGGGAGGAAGGCCGCGGCGAGGGGGAGGCGGTCGGCGAGACCACCGCAGAGCTGGTGCCCGTCGGCGTGCTGGCAGTGACCGGGGTCGGACCCCCAGGGCGGCGTCCGGTCGTCCGCTCGGCGGCCGCTCCGCCGCCCAGACCGGTCACCCATCGGGCTAACAGCAGCACGGCGACCACTAGGGCGGCGACCGCGAGCGCCCGGCGCACCCAGTAAGTCCGCGCCGGCAGTGGGCCGACCGGGTGGAGCAGCGAGTCCGGGTCCACGCCCGCCGAGCCTAGAGGCCTGCCGCGGCCGCGTCCGGGCGTTGGCGTGAGCCCGGCCGGCGCGGCCCGCGACCTGCCGTGGCGGCGTCCGGACGCCGGTCCGTGCTCGGTCCTGGTCAGCGAGGTGATGCTGCAAACACACCGCCTTGACCCGCGTGCCGCCGGCGTACGGCGCGCTTGTCTGCACCGCCCGGGAGGTCCGTCGGCTGCTGGCGGCGCTGCGGGCCGAGTCCCATCCGGTCCCGGGCTCGCGGCTGCAGGTTCGCTGGCCGGCCGCCCGAAAGCTGGAGCGGGCGCTGGCGGGGTTGACGGTCGGACGGTCCGGCGCAGCCCGCCCCCACCGACCGGGTATCCCTTCCCGGCTGAGCCCGACAGGATGGTCCGCCATGTACGAGACCGTCGCTGAGACCGA
>JAABUR0100009723.1_pt1 | contig 10744 bp, 11 predicted proteins | sample 5560091 | NCBI WGS metagenome assembly JAABUR01 (sample SAMN10711879, study PRJNA513375) | rock metagenome | isolation source: Antarctica rocks | place: Antarctica: Victoria Land, University Valley sud
TCGCGGGCAGCGGCACCTACCCCGCCTGGGCGCCGAGCGGGCGCAAGATCGCCTTCCGCCGCAAGTACGACATCTACACCGCCAACCCCGACGGCACCGACCGCAAACGGATCTATAACTGGATCCGGCCCAACAGCTCCTCACCAGCGTCCCGCTACGCCCCCCGCGACATCGACTGGGGACCACGACGACGCTGAACCCAGCGTCCACTCTCTCCACGCGCGGCGAGGTCAATCACAGCGGCGGATCGTCCCTCGCGGGGAAACGATGCCTCGCAAGCTCCAACGCCGCCGAGACGTACCCCGCAGAACCCCCTGCGGGTGAGAACATCGCGGCGCAATCCGGGGTATGGAGGGCCCGAATGGCCCGTTCGTCCTCCTGGGGCTCCAGGGGGTTGAGCGACATGCGACATGCGAGACGGTGTCGCTCTGCGATTAGGGCGCCGAGCCTGGAGATTCGGCGGCGAGCGGTGGGGTTCGTCAGGGGTAGCGCCCGCGTCTCACGCGCCCGGCCCGCAGAAAGGGCGGAGAACGGCTGGCCAGGAGCCTCCCGATGCTGCCTTCATTTCGGCAGTCTGGGGCGATCGGTCAGACTGCCGGAGTGGCGCGCGGTGAAGACGAGGACGCCCGCTTCACGATCAGGCTCAACTATCCAACCTCGAAGAACGTGACGGTCAACTTCGAGACCGCCGACCGAACGGCCGTGGCGGGCCAGGATTACGTCGCGCGTAGTGGCAGCGTGGTGATACCTGCCGGTCAGAGGCGAGTCGAAGTCGATGTCGACGTGCTCGAGGACGCCGTGCGCGAACCCGACGAGACGTTCGTCCTCCGGTTGACGGGGTCCAGCAACGCGCCGCTGTCGAGCGATGAGGGGCGGCGAGAGCATGACCGCAGAGCGACTGGTTCTTGAGCCGCGACCGCGCGGGGGTTATGTGAACCCTAAACCCTGGTTTTGCAGGTACGTTTACATAAGCGTGGTTATCGAGCGTTGCTGATGGGGCACCCCGAGGCGGCTGCTCCCGGAAGCTCGGCGCGGCTGTACGAGGCGGGCAGGCTAACCCGGCCGGTGTGGCGGACCGTGCGCGCCGTCGCTACCGCCTCGCGCGCCGATTGCGATAACGGCCGGGTCACGCGCGGCGTTAAGGCTCCCCGCGGAACTTTCCGCCGTGGCCTGCCAAGACACGGGTAATAGCGCGGGACGGCGCGCCGGCCCGGTGGCTGACCGGCCGACTTGGGACGGTCGGTGGCCGCCGTTTCCAGCCGCCGCGTGGGCGTCCGTGGCGCAGGCGTGCGCCCGCGCGAAGCGCCCCGAAGGGAAGCGGAGCGTCAAAGATGAAGCTGCCGTTCGGAGCGAGGGCCTCAGGCGCGAGCGCGGTGACGGCGCAGGCCTTGCAGGGTAGTGGACGCTTGCCGGAACCCTCGTGCGGGTCGCACTGCGGTTAGTCTCATGCGGTCGGCGTGGCCGGCGGCGCTGCCGACAGTCGCCGCCCCCGGCTCCGCCCCAGCGAGCTCGGCCTAGCTCGCAGCCTGTCATTCCGTCAGGTTGCAGGGAGTGAGGATGCACGATAGGTCACCTTTCGAGCGGCGGCATCCGCCCCTTGAGCGCAACTCCACGCGGTCTCCGCCCCGGAACCGAAGCGAGCCGCGATGTAGGCGCCGTTGAAGGTGTCGCCTGCCCCCACGACGCAGCGGGTGGGTCCCCGCCTCACGGCTGGATAACGAGTCCAGCCAGTGAAGGGTCGCTCGCTCCAACGGCCTCCCTCGGAACCCTTGGTCACGATGACCTCACGAAGCTGGGAACTCTTGAGCTCGTGCCAGTCGCGCACCTGCAGCATCTCTAGCGTCAGCTGGGATTCACGTTCGTTGCAGAGGACGACGTTGCTCTGCTCGATGAGCTGTGGCAGGAGGTCTCCGGCTTCGCGTTGTGCCAGTTGGAGGAGCGGGAGGCTGAGATTGGTCACAATCGGCAGATCGCGAGCGCAGGCGAGCTGTGAAACCGTCCGGACGACGTGCGGATTGTCGACTGAGATGTAAACGACATCAATCTCGTTTACGAACGCTTCGGCTGCACTCGCGTGCGCGGGAGTGTCGCGACTGCGAAAAGCCTCGACGGCCACCAACGTCGCGACTTCATGTGCACCGGAAACGATCAACCAAATGCGGTCGTCCGACGCCTGAACGGGTAGGACGAAGCGAGAGTCAAGATCACTTGGAAGCATGGGAGCAATCGTCGAGTTGGTGCCTACGCCGGCGAACGGGAGCGCGGCGACGCCTGCGTCGTGCATCGCCAGGGCGGAGACGAGGCCCTTCCCACCGATCGTGATGACGATGTCGTCGAGCACCGTGACGGTGTCGTGGCCCCCGGTGGGGAGTTGTTCGCAAAAGAGGAGCGTGTCAAGCGATGCCGTGCCGACACAACCTACGAGCACGGTCAACCACCCTCGTTGAAGGGCCCCGAGTGATCCTCCCCGGCGGTGAGCCAGTCGGTGCGTTCTGAATCCGTCATGGAGCCCACGGCAGCGGCGAGCTGACCTTCGCGTAGCAACATCTCCCGTGTTGTTGAAGCGCTACACCAACCTGGCACCTTGTGTTAGTGTGGGGCCATGATGGCTTCGCTGGCGCGGTAGGGCTCCTGCGAGAGCGCCCGCCTGGCGGCCTGGTCTTATTCGACTCAGTGAGACGAGGAGTGCGATGAAGCTGGCGCGACTGCGACGACTGCGTTCCCTCGCCGTTCAAGCGTTCGCCCCGCCTGGTATCGGTCCATCGGGGAGGCGCCGTAGGGTCGCGCGCCTCGGGTGCGGCTTGGCGACGGCTGTTGGCGCGTGTGCCTTGGCTGGGTGGCTCGTCGCCGGGCTTGGTGTCGCGTCGTCCTCGCCGGCTGATCGGGAGGAGCGTCGGGGGGAGGATCGCAGCCTCGAAGATCCTCATGTCCGGGAGGTCCTAGACCGTTGGGCGCGAGACAACGCCGCGCGGCGGAAGGACCACCCGCCGTTTGACAAGTTGCCCGATCTCGAGCGCGACGCGCGTGAGCAGCGCGAGCGCCGCGCCGAGCGTGAGGCTCAGCGTCGAAGCCCCGAGGAGCGCGAGGCGCGCAAGCGCTCCCGGCGGGCGTTCAAGCAGCTCGACAAGGCCGCGAAGGTCGAGCTCGCTCGAGACCGGTTCCCCGACCTGTTCTCAAAGCCCGATCGGCGCCTGCTGCCACTCGAGGAAGGCGAGCGGGTGGTTCGCTACACCGGCGAGACGACGGCGCTGGTGGACAGCAGCGACGGGGCGCCGTCGATCGTGGAGGGCACGCAGCCGCTCCGGGCCCGCGACGAGGATGGCGACCTCGCTCCAGTGGACTTCAACCTCGAGCAGACAGCTCAGGGTTGGGAGCCGGCGAACGCGTCGGTGGCAGTCGAGTTCGGCGAGCGCGCCAACCAGGCGTTCTCGTTCCCTGGCGGCTTCACGGTGGGCATCCCGGGCGCAGACTCCCCGGGCACGCGGACGAGCAACGAGATCTTCTTCGCCGACGTCGCCTCCGACACCGACGCCTGGTTCGGACCGTCGCCGACGGGGGTGCGCTTTGCCTTTCAGCTACGCAGCGAGGACTCCCCCGAGCAGCTGCGGCTCGCCGTCAGCGACGCGCCGGGTGTGGAGTTGCGGGTAAGCCCGGACGCCAAGGGCGTCGCGCTGTTCAAGGGTGGCGAGCGGCTTGGGGTGATGAGCGCGCCGCTGGCTTTCGACGCTGACAAGGAGCAGATCGACGTGCGGCTGCGCGTCGAGGGGCGCGAGATCGTGATCGAGGTCCCCCACCGCAGCAGCGACGCCCGCTACCCGGCGGTCGTCGACCCGGTCTATGAGAACCAGGACAGCTGGAAGTACGGCAACGGCAACGTCGCCGGTTGGAGCTACTACGAGCAGGTGCCCCAGTTCCCGCACGCCTTCGGCGACGCCTGCTGCGGAGTGGGGTTCTATCTGTGGCGCAATCCCAACCAGTGGTTCAACTACGGGACGTTCGCCGAGTACCGGTACTTCGCGCCGACGGTGTGGTCCTACATCCATCGCGCCGACTTCCTGAACGTCCGCCACGCAGCCTATGCGACGAACACGACGCAGGGGATGTGGAGCTCGAACTGGTACCGCCACCAGCACCAGTACACGTTTGGCTACTCCTTCGACAACGCCAACAACTACTACTCGGTCTGTGCCGATGGGCAGGCGACCGACTGGGCCTGCGACGAGTACGTCAATTTCGACCAGAGCCGCGGCAACTACGTCCAGTCCTCGCTGTGGGCCAACCAGACCGGCGCCCAGCCGCAGTGGGCGTGGAACTACTTCGGCGGCGCGCGGATCTGGATGAGCGATCCCGAGCCCCCGACACCGCTCTACTTCGAGGACATGCCATCCGGCTGGGTCCGCGACGTGCCCGCGCGCGGCTACAGTTACGGAGCCAACGAGGCGCACGTGCGCTGGGGCGACCGCGGCCTGGGCATGTGGGGCCTGTGGATGGACGTCCCGGGCATGGGCCGCCAGTACTCAGCCGACTGGGGCGGCTGCAGCGGCGCACAGAGCAGCCGCTGCCCCGAGTCTCGCGCCCACACCTTCAGCCTTGCCGGCATCAACGAAGGCATCCAGACCGTCACCACCGGCGGCCAAGACGTCCTCGGGCGCACGGCCACTGCGAGCAAGACGGTCAAGATCGACCGGAGCGGCCCCCAACTCTCCCTTTCTGGGGCGTTTTGGGACGCTCGAAACACCACGCTTAGCCAAGGCGAATACAACCTGCACGTCGAGGCCAATGATGGGTCGTCCGGGGCTCCGCGATCGGGTGCGAACAAGATTCAGCTTCGCATCGATGGCGACGTCTATCGAGAGGTCGCACAGCCGTGCGGGCCGGTCGGCAACTGTTCGCTATCTGCAGACTGGACCCTAAGGCCCGAAGATCTTGAGCACGGCTCGCACTCGATCCAGGTGGTCTCCTACGACGAGGTCGGAAACTCGAGTCAGCAGACGTTCACGCTAAACGTCGATCACGGTGAGCCCCTTGGGCCGATCATCTACGACGAGGAGCTTGGCGACGAGTACGGCGACGAAGGCAGCCCCAACCCCGGTGAGGAAACCTATGACCCGGGACAAGGCGACTCGCCAGACGTCGGGGAGGCACCTCCTACCGCGAGCTCGGCGCTTCAGTGTCAGACGGGCGATACCATGTACGAAGAGACCCTCGACTACCAGGAGAGCTCAAATCTGGTCTCGCAGTCTGTAACCGACGCGATCGTCGGCGTGCTGAACCTGCCGGACATGCCGACGATGTCCCTATCGAGCTTCGTGGAGCGAGCGCCGCTCGGCGGGCTGCCCCAGTCGAAGCTGTACGTCCAATTGACCGATAGCCGGCCAACGTCGGCACTGGTCTTACTCGAGAAATCGGCCGGCCACTGGGCCGTCACGACCTGGGCCGCCTGTGGCGAGGACATCCAGGAGGGCGGGTAGCCATGACCTCGAAGCGAAAGGGAGGATCTATCGTGCCGGGACGCGGTCGTAGCGGGATTGGAAACGACGCGCGGAAGCTACGGGCTGCTTGGATCGCGGGACTTGGGCTGGCTGTGGTGACCTGCCTCGCCATGATCAGCTCAGCCGAAGGACACCGCGCGGGCAGCGTCTACCCCATCAAGTACCCGCCACCGCGCGACCGCGCCTCCTTCTACTTCGATCAAGGGTTCCCCCGAGGCCGGTTTCGCGATCGAGTCGTTCGGGCGTCTCGGCAGTGGAACAAGCTCGACGGGCGCTTCTCGTTTCGCGCACACCGCAGCTCCATCGATGACGCTCGCAAGAGGGTGCCGCGTAAGTGCACTAGGGAGCGAATCAACGAGAACTTCGACAGCGTCATCTACTGGCGCGTGATGGACGGCCGCAGCCGGGAAGTCGACGGCAAGGTCCGCAACCCTACGCTCGCCAGGGCAGGGCTGTGCACCGAGGTCGGAGGTAGCGCTCAATGGTTCTACATGGCCTTCGATCGCCAAGAGAGGTGGTACGCGGGTCGAGGCAATCCGCCAAGCAACACCGCAGACGCGCAGAGCGTGGCGACGCATGAGTTGGGGCACGCGACGGGGTTTCGAGGCCACTATGACGACGACGTGCCTAAGCCGGCGCTGTGCCCCGTCAACAACCGTCAAGAAACGATGTGCATGACCTACTACGCGGGCAGCGCTTGGCAGCGCGGGCTAGAGCCACACGACCGCCACACCTTCGAGCGCGCTTACGGCGCCCAGAGTAGTACCGACCCCGATCCCTCGGACACCTCCAACTAATGGGCCGCTTGAGCAGCTACACGGGCAAAGCGGCGCTCGGGCGGGGCGGTCTCATGGTCGGAGTCATCGTCACGGTCCTGATCTATTTCTCTGCGCCCCCCGCAGGCGGACAATCAGACCCCGAGAGCGCCGCTCGGGCCGGAGAGCAGCCCCGCCGCACGCTTCTCACTAGCGCAGGCTTGACGATACGCGCTGCGCTTGGAAACCGCTGCCTGTATGACCGCCCCGCCGGAGAAGAGCCGCGTAACATCCTGTGCACGGACACCCTGTATAACCCGCTCCCGACTCGCGCCGCTTTGCCGGTCAGGGGCGGCAACCGGCTCGTGATAAGGACCGGCGCACCGGCGAAGAGGGTGAGCGTCTACTACGACAAGCCGAACCGCGCTAGAACGGCTCCAGTTGGGGTGCTCAAGGGCAGCAGCGCTCAACGGATGAACCAAGCTGGCCTACGCTGGAAGATAAAGCTGCCAAGGAAAATCAGGGCGGCGCGCGTCATCCGGGTCGGGGTGAAGTTCCGAGACGGTGCGAACGCTGTGTTCGGGGCGCGCATCAGTAGCACCCGACGCTGTCGCAAGACCAACTAGGTCTCAAGCCCGGCGGTGGTGGAAACCGACGGACACACGGGACCAAGAGAGCAAGCAGGGGGGCGCCACGCTCCCCGCTACTTCACGCCGATCGAGACGGTCCTGAAGAAGTTCAACTACAAGCTCGTCGGCGTTCCCTAGGACAACTTTGCGAATGAAGTCCCGCGTGTCGAGGCGAAGCACTGGCAGCGATTCGAGGCCTGTCAGCGGGAGCCGTCAGAACGCGGGTGCGCGCGCTGGGATCGCGCCAGACGGTCATCAGCGGGCCACGATAGCACTAGTGCTATCGACTCAGAACCAGCCTTGCATCGGGGCGTAGCCGAGGCGCTTTGCCTTGGCCTGGTAGTCGTCGAGGAGTGCTTGGAGCTCGGCCATCGTGGTGATGCCTTGCTCGACGAGGTAGGAGCGCCCTTGGCCGGTGGGGCGGTCGGTGATCCGCGGGACGCCGTCGACGCGCTCACCGACGAGCTGGCGTTCGCCTTCGTCGCACTGATAGGTGGCGAGGACGATCGCCTCGCTGGCGGCGGTGGGGGGTTCGGTGGTGGCGGTCATGGGTGTTCCTCCTTGGTTGTGGTCGCGCTGCACGCAGACGGCGCGATGGCCCTAGAAGCGGCCGGCCGGAACCCGAGCCGGTGGGCGAGGGCCCGTCAGGGAGGCCCGCCCCGTCAGGGGCGCCCTTGGGCGCGCGTTAGCGCGGGTCTTGAAGGCCGGGCGCTGGGCCATAAGCTGGCCGTCTCCTGCATGCGCGGCCACGGCCAAAGAGGGGCTGTGTTTCGCCGCTGATCGTGCTCCGACGTTGCTCGGCCGTATCGTGTCGGCTAGGACCCCGGCCCTGGCGGCGGGTGTGCCCACGGGTTGGCGGGCACCGCCTGGCCGAGCTGCCACGCCCGCCCGTTTGGCTCGAGCTTGTGCTCGTAGGTCAGTCCGGTGGCCAGCAGTCGGCGTGTAGGGGTTGCGCTGCGCGTTCAGTCGGTCGCGCATCGCTGCTGCTTGCTTGTGGCGGGGCGCAGCGGGTTGCGCCGGTTCAGAGTGGCGCGCAGCTCGCCGCGGATCTCGGCCGCGGCGACCGCGAGCAGCCGGTGGGTGTCGTGGCAGCCATCGGGCAGGGCGCGGTCGCTGTCGAGCACGCCGGTCAGGGCCCGGGCGAGGTGGTGGACGCGGAGGGTGCGCGCGTGCTCCCACTCGCCGATCGAGATCTGCTGCAGGGCGTGTCGGTCGGGGCGGGTCATCGCGTCACCCGCTCGCTGCCCCAGGTGGCGGTGGAGCCATAGCCCTCGACTTCGGTTTCGCGCACCCGCGCGTCGCCGCCGCGCGGGGCCTGCTGGACGGCTTGGCGGTCGGTATGGTGCTCGTGGCGCGGCGAGCTGGAGAGGGCCTTGAGCCGGTCGATCTCCCGGCTGGCCTCGGACCGGGTGTTGGGCGGGGTGAAGGTGGTCCCCGTCTTCTGCGCGAGCGAGCGCAGGTAGGCCTGCTGTTTCGCGCTGGGCTTGTCGTGTGTGGGCATGAGGGCTCCTTGGCGGGTTGTGGGTTGCGGCACGCCCCCTTTTCCGCCCGCTCGCGGGCGATGCTGGGGCGTAGTTGGCCGCAACCCACGGCCCGCCCGGGACCGGCTAGGTCGCCTGCCCGCCGTCTCGGTTGCCGTTGTCGTTGCAGTTGGCGTTGGCGTTGTGGTTGGGGGTGGTGAGGGCGTAGCCGACTCCGCGGCGGTTGACGACCAGGTGCCGGGCGCCGGCGGCGTCGAGCTTTCTGCGCAGCCGGCAGGCGTGCGCGTCGACGGTGCGCGTACGCGTCTCGGTCGGGTTCTCAAAGCCCCACACCGCCCGCAGCAGCTCGGCCTTGGCCCAGATCCGGCTCGGCGTCTCGGCGAGGTGGGCGAGCAGCTCGAACTCCAGTCGCGTGAGCGCGACCGGGTGGCCGGCGTAGCGGGCCTCGAGCTGGTCAGTGTCGACCTCCAGCGCCCCGACCTGGCGTGCTGCGCTGGTGCGCTGGCCAGTGGTGCGGGCCAGGACGGCGCGGATGCGTGCGCGCAGCTCGAGGTAGGAGACCGGCTTTGGAAGGAAGTCGTCGGCACCGGCGTCGAAGCAGCGCAGCCGCGCGAGCTGTCCGTCGTGCTCTGAGATCACCACCGCGGGCGTCTCGACCGCCGCCGTCTGGAACGGGGTGTCCCCGCCGCGCAGCGCGGCGAGCAGACGAGCTTGCGCGCCGGGCCCCGGAAAGTCGCCGAGGACTAAGAGTTCGGGGCGGTGGTTGGCGAGCCCGACGGCGAGCGCGTCGATCGCGGTGGCGGTGGCGACCGGGTAGCCGTCGGCGGCGAGCTCGCCGGCGAGCGACTGGACGAGGTCGGGGTCGTGGTCGGCGATCAGCAGCGTCTGTGACATGGCGGTGTGCCTCCTGTGGGAGCTGTGGCCCGCCGGGTGCGGGGCCTGTGGCCGCCCGATCGGCACCCGTCAGGGTGCGATGCTTTAGAGGGCGCCAGGCCCCGCACTGGGCGCGAGCAGCGCGCCTGCCTCGCGCTCGAGCTCCTCGCGCCGCTGTGCGATTTGGGGCAGCGGGGCGCAGAAGTGCTCGGCCAGCTCGTGGTCGGGCCAGCGCCGGAGGGGCCAGAACTCTCGTGTGGGCATCAGGTATGAGCGGGCGTAGACGTGGGCGGTCGCGTCGCGGTAGGGGCCGGGGGTGTCGCCGTCGAGGACTTCGCGCGCCCACATGCACAGCAGGGCGACGAAGGTGCGGTCGGGGTGGCCCTGCTCGAGCGCGGCGATGTGGGGGGCGAGCAGCACCTGCTCGCCGAAGGACAGGGCCGCTCGGCGGCCGGCGTAGGTGATCTCGATCGGTCCCATACCCACCAAAGGGGCCGGTGGGTCAAGGTTCGCCCCCCTCCCACTCCGCCACCCTTGCGCGGGCGCGGCGCAGGTGGCGGTCGACCACTCGCGCAGAGACGCCTTCAAGGGCGGCGATCTCGGTGTAGGAGTAGCCGGCCGCCTGGAGGCAGAGCAGCCGCCGCTGGCGCTCGGGCAGCGCCCCGAGCGCCTCCAGCGCCTGCGCCGCGCGCTCGCGGGCCCGGTCCGCGGCTGGTGCCGCGAAGGCGAGCAGGTGGCGGTCGCCGGCGGGCTCGAGCGTCGGGGTGCGCCGCTCGGCGGCGATCAGGCGCAAGGCCTCGTGGCGGGCGGTCACATACAGCCAGCCGAACACCGACGATCGGTCGGGCTGGGTCCCGATCAGCTGCACCCACGCGAGCGAGCAGGCGTCCTCGAGCGTCTGCTCGCGCGCGGTCAGCGTCGAGCGCAGCCGCGCGAGCAGGCGCGGCTGCAGGTCGCGGTAGAGGCCGGCCTCATCGCCGACCGCCGCCGCGCAGTGCTGTCGGCCGGGGGCGCTCACGCCGCGCTGCTCTCAGCTGCGGCGGGCGTCTCGGCGCTTGAGGCGTCCGGCTCGTCGTGCTCGTCGATGTCGGCGGGGGCGATCGCGTCCTCGATCAGCCGCGCGAGCTCGTCGATCAGCGCTGCGGCCTGCGCGACCACTTGGAGCGGGTCTTGGTCGCCGGCCCAGCCGGCGACGTAGGGGACCGAGTCGACGTCGGTCTCCAGGCCGGCGGCGGCGCAGGCGATGTAGGTCGCCGACTCCACGACGATCTCTTCGAGCGCGTAGTCGATCGTGGCCAGCTCGCCGCGCTCGCCCACCAGGGCGTGGCAGAGCTCGTGCACGAGCACCGCGACGCGGTAGTTGGGCGCGAGCGTCGCGAGCACCTCGATCTGTCGTGTGCCGCGGCGGCAGAGCCCCTTCGCCTGACCGCGAATCTCGGGACTCCAGACGACGGTGTAGCCGAGACCTTGGGCGAGCCCTTCGAGCGGGGCGAGCAGGTGCGCGTGAGAGTCGC
>JAABUR0100009724.1_pt1 | contig 10744 bp, 10 predicted proteins | sample 5560091 | NCBI WGS metagenome assembly JAABUR01 (sample SAMN10711879, study PRJNA513375) | rock metagenome | isolation source: Antarctica rocks | place: Antarctica: Victoria Land, University Valley sud
CTCTGCTGTACGGCAATTTCATCGGATGCCGACTTGACACGGCGCCGCGCCGCGTGGCTACAGTCGTGGCTACAAAGACACTCCGAGTCCGGACTCAACGAATGTGGCCACCGGCCTGACCTGCGATTCTGTGGTGCGCTCGGAGGGACTCGAACCCCCAACCTTCTGATCCGTAGTCGTGGGCTGGGGGTTTCCTGACGTCCACGCTTGTCCGAACCAGCAGGTCAGCGACGTGAGCCGACAGGGCTGGACGGTGCCGGACGGGTGCTGGTTGTTGTAGCGGTTGTTGTAGTGCGGGGTCAGGCGTCACCGGACAGCGCGGCGTGCATCCGGTCGGCCGCCGCTCGCTGCACCACGGGCAGGACGTGGCCGTAGATGTTCAACGTCGTGCCGATCATCGAGTGGCCGAGCGTCTCCATCACCACGCGCGGCTCAACGCCTTGGGCCAGCAGCAGGCTGGCGCAGGTGTGCCGCAGGTCGTGGAAACGCACCCGGCGCCCGAGGTCGAGCCGGCCCACCATGTCCTGCCATAAGCGGGTGACGTTGCGGGGGTCGAGCGGTGTCCCCACCTCCGTGGTGAACACGAGGTCCGGGTCAACCCAGACCGGTGCGGCCAACCGCTCGGCGGCCTGTCGGCGTCGGTGCTCGCGCAGTGCGTCGAGGCACACGGACGGAAGGGGAACGGTGCGTCGGCTGCGCGCCGTCTTGGGCTCGACGACCACCAGCTCGGTGCGCCGGGTCCCTGGGTGACGCACTGGCAGTCGTTGCAGCGTGCCCGCCACCCGAAGGGTGCCGGCGTCCAGGTCGATCAGCGACCACCGCAGGGCCAGCGCCTCCCCCTTCCGCAGTCCGATGGCGAGCGCCACGGTGTAGAGGGCGGCCAGCCGGTCGCTGCGTGCGGCGTCGAGCAGTCGACGTGCCTCGGCGACGTCGAGCGGCTGCACCTCCTCCCGGCGCGGTTGCGGCGGTTGCACGAGCGCTGCCACGTTCCGGCTGACCAGCTCGTCACGTCGCGCCGACTCCAACGCGGTGCGCAGCACTGCGTGGCAGAGCTGCACCGTGCGGGCCGACAGCGGCTTACCGGTGGAGGGGGACACCTCCTCGGCCTTTGATCGCAGGAAGGCGCGGAGCTGGGCGGGGTCGAGTCGGTCGAGCCGGACATGCCCGAGGCCGGGCAACAGGTGCCGCTCGGTCATGTGCCGGTAGTTCGCCTCGGTCGAGCGCTTCACCGTGCCGGGCAACGTGTCGTCGAGCCACGAGCGCAGCAGCGCACCGACCGTTCGCCCGTCCGGCACCACGCCCGCCGCGGCCTGCCGACGCACCTCGGCGAGCTTGTCCCGGCACTCCCGCTGCGTCCGGGCGTAGACGTACTTCCGCTTCCGCTGCCCATCCCGGCAGGTCACGGTGAGCGCCCCGGTCCAGAGCCCGTTCGAGCGCCGGACGATGGTGCCTTCGCCGTTGCCGCGCTTGCTCATGCGGCGTCCTCCTGGTCGTCGTCCTGCGGGACCTGTGCGAGGACCTTGCGGACCATGCCAAGCGTCCACGCGCGGCTGGTCGCCGTGGTCGTGCCCTGGGCGTTGAGGGTGTCCGCTACGCCCTGGAGGGTCATCCCGGCCTCGCGCAGGCCTCGAACCTTGTCCGCGATCACGGGGTCGAGGAGCCGGGGACGGCCTAGCCGAACGCCTGCGGCCCGGCGGGCGGCCAGCGCGTCGCGGGTGCGCTGGCCGATCAAGCGCCGTTCGTACTGCGCCACGCTGGCGATGACATGCGCGAGCATCTCACCCGACGGTGTGGTCATGTCCACGCCCAGGTCGAGCGCGACGACGGCCCAGCCGTGCCGGGACGCGCGTTCCAGCAGGGAGGCGAAGTCCTGCACCGACCGGGAGAGCCGATCCACCTTGGCGACGACGAGCGCGGCGGCGCGGCCGGTGTCGAGGTCAGCGAGCGCCTCGGCCAGCGCGGGCCGGTCCAGAGTCTTGCCGCTCACTCCGGCGTCCATGTGGATGCGGGCGAGGCGAAGCCCGCGGCGCTCGCATTCGGATCGGATCAGGGTCTCCTGCGCGGCGAGCCCGGCGCCCGAGTCGGCCTGCTCCGTGGTCGAGACACGGACGTAGCCGATCACGGCGTCGGTCTGTGCTGCGCGCTTACGTGCTGCTGCCATGCCCCTACTGTACCTAAACGGTCGTATAAGTGCAAGAAGATGAAGCCCAAGTCGGAGCCAGCCGCCGTCGCGACGTCTGGGGGTTCCGGGAAGCCCACCGAAGCCCGTCGTCGGTAACCGGCGCCGAGTAGCATCCGGCACTACCTGGGCGGTGGGGTTCGGCCCGAGCCGTGGCATGACCACCGTGGAGGTACGCGATGGAGCGTTACGAGGGCTACACGGGGACCGTGGAGATCGACTCAGACGCCATAGTCGTCCGTCGCCGCGGGGTCGCGCGCCTCGGGAACCCCAAAGAGACCCGCGTCCCGCTGACACTCCTGGCGGGTGTGGAACATCGAGATGCGTCAAGATTGATCAATGGCGGTCTGCGTCTGCTGAGCAGCGCCATTGCCGAACCCACGGACCCGCGCCTGCGTGGAAGGGCAGGCGATCCTGGCGCTGTCCTTTTCACGTGGAAGCAGCGGGACGTACTGGCGCGGCTACACGGCCGACTGGTTGAGATTGCCACCGCTAACAGGTCCATGGAGCCCACAGAGGGCCGAGCGGAGTTGATTGACGAGGCCGCTCTGCTCGCTCCCGGCCCCGGAACCGAGCCCAGACCGTCGGACCGGCCGGCGACCACAGCGGACGCGGACCCGGAGATCAAGTCCAAAGCAAGAGTGCCCGCGGCGGCGCTTGGCGTGGGCAAACCAAAACTGTCCAAGGTCGGCGACACCAGCTCAGGGACGTTGGCGTGCCCCAAGTGCAAGGGCACTCAGTTCAAGGCGAAGCGCAGCGGCCTCGGCAAACTCGCTTCCGCCCCGTTGCCCGTCACGATGCTCTTGGTCCCCAAGCATCACGTCAAGTGCGTTGCGTGCGGCACGACCTACCGTCGCGGGTAGCGGTGGGCGGGGCGCGCCCTTCGTGCTCCCCGAATGGCTCCACGCGCGGGTCGCCCGCGTTCGCCTGCGGGTTGCCCGCTCGGGGTGCCATGTCCGCCGCACCGTCGACCCGGACAGTGAGCCGGTTGGCGAGCGGAGGACAAAAAGGATGAGGCCCCGCCGGGTGGCTAGGGCCTCATCCTTTAAGTACTGCCGATCCAGCGCGCTAGGCGGACTCGAGCACCCGCTGCGTGCTCTCGACTAGCGCGATCTTGACCCCGCCGAGTGCTTCGTGCGGCATTGGCCACTCGGGTGTGCCACCGCCGCACGCATGGAAGGCAGTCCGAAGTAGATCCAAACCACGTTGCACGACAGTGTGGAATTCGCCCTCCGGCGCTTCTACGACAAGCGACACGGTGAAGCCACCAGATGACGTCTCCGAGACGATCGAGACGTCCTTGGTGTCAAGCTCGGCAAGGTGGTCTGAGACTCGCTCAAGCCAGTCGTTCATGGTTGGGTCGGATGGGTCGGTCGTCGTGAAGTTGAACGATGCATCAAGCGCGTACTGCGTCACTATCTACTCACCTTCTCGCCAGCACGTGCGCCGAGTGAGGAGCAGCCGTTGCCGCGCCTCGTACCCCGACGTCTCGGGCCTTGCGTCGAACCACATGTTGTGCTCGTCAGTGCAGGGGCAATGCATGCGTACGCGTAGGTCAGACGTCACCCTGCTAAACGACCAACCCTTGGCTTCCGCGTCGGCGAACAGCTTCTCGACTTCAGGAGCTGCTCCTGCCAGAGCGTCGGCCATCGTGAGCAAGGGCTGCGCCCCCCTCTCGGTGCAACAACCTGTTGACGACACACTAGCGCAGGCCGACCCGGCTCACTATCACATACCCCCGACGGAACCCAAGCTCACGGGGGGCATCGGTCTAACTGGACGCTTGATCGCATCGCCTGACAGGGTGACGGCCCCCGAGAGCGGTCCCACCTGGACTAGATGATCTTGCACCTGACCAACAGGTGGGTTTGCACGTCACACATCACCGAATAATCTGCTGTCCGGCCGTGCGGGGATGCCCTTGGTGCAGTGTCCAAAGCCAGCCGAGGTCCGGGTGATCGGGGGGCAGGCCAAGAACCGCGCTAACCGCGGCCCGCTCGGCGGCTCGCCGCTCAGCTTCTTGCCGGAGCACCCGATTGACCCTTGTGATGACGCGGCCCTCCTCGACCCGCCGCCTGGCGGCCGCCCGAACGGCGGGCGAGCCGCCTCCGTGCATCCGGCAGACGTTTCCGCCCGCGATGGCGTATGCGCGGCAGGGGAGACCGCCGTGCCGCCGCGCCGAGCAGCGCCGAGCCGGCCGGACGCGTGCCATCAACGCCGGCAGGTGGGGACGGTTGCATGAGGTCGGCTCAGCCGGGGCGATTGCATGGGGTAGACCGTCACGGCACCTCCTCGCCCATCCTCGCTGATCCGGACTCAGCACTTCCGCACGCGAGCAGTCCTTCAAGGGCCGCCACAGCCCCTTCGAGACGTGCCACCGTGCCGCTGCCCGCGGTCATGGTGCCGTCGGCTACCTGGTCGAGCAGGCGACGCAACCCGGCAACCGTCTGCTCGACCTGCTCACGCGGAATCGCCTCGCCTGCCACTCCTGCATCGTCGCCCCGAAGCCCGGTCCAGGTCATCTCGGGCTCGGCGAGCAGCTCCGTTGTGCAGTCTGCGGTGTCCGTCACCACGAACATGGTGCCCTTCCGGCGGACGGCGCTCACGAGGTGCCCCGACGTCCCTGAACATCCTCAATATCCTCAGAACATCTCACGGTAGGGGGTTTTGAGGATTTTGAGGATGCTATCCGGTGTTCTGGGTGCATCTCGTAGCGTTCCGTTGGCCGTCCCGGCCCGGACTGCACGATCGGCGCCGACCGCGCGTAGCCGTGCTCGATCAGGATTTCCACGGCGGCCCGAACGGCCCCGGCGGAGGTGACCCAGCTCTGCCCGCGTAGTGCTTGGTGCGCTTCCCGGAGGGTGAACCGCTCCCGAGCTTCTCGCTGCACCCAGCGCAGCACCGATCTCGGCGGGGCGAGGTCGGGCCGGTTGTCCGCCAGGTCGAACGCGGCCAGCGCGTGGGGGATCGCCCAGTCGCCGACGGCGAGCGCGGCCCGCATCGTGTCGACGTTGATCTCTCGGACGTCCAGAGCCGGATGTGCGGCCAGGTGCAGCAGCCCGGCGATCCGGGCGATCCGGCCGGCGTGTTTGGCCGCCCAGCCGCCGATGACCGACAGGTCGCCCTCCCCGGGCCGTAGCCGTGGTTCAAGCCGGCTGCGCCAACGGGCGTGTTCCTGCCACGCCCGCTCCGAGAGCCGCAAGGTGACCGGCCCGTCGGTGGCCGCAGGTATGGCGACCAGCGAATCCACCAGAACCGCCCAGCGCGCCACCACCGCGACGGGAACCGCATCCGGGCGCAACTCGGTGCGGGTGCCCACCGTCGGGGACGGCACCGCATAAGTGAAGCGGTCGAGCAGCCCGCGGTGCCGAAGTGCCGGCTCCCTGCCCGCTTGGCGGATCACGTCCGGCTGCACCGCAAGCGCCAGCGTGAGCGCCGGCCGCTCGACCGACAGCGCCGGCCGGCCCACCCGGTCGACCTTGATCGGCTCGCAGTCGTAGCCCTTGTTCACCTCGTCGACCTTGGGCATCCCGTTGTACCGCCCGGCGATGGTGCCGAACGCGCCACCTTCGGCGTCCATCAACGCCAGCCGACCGCCCTGCTCGGCGAGCAGCCGCGACAGCGCCTCCGGCGTGGCATCCCCGACGGTCAGCTTGGGTGGATGCAGCTCGTCGAGGCGTCCCAGCCGGCGCCAGGCGTCGAGCGCCTCGGCTTCGGAGGTGGAGGTGGCTTTTTCGCCGGCCGCCTTCTCCGCGAGCTTGCGCGCCCGCTTCTCGGCGATGTCCCGCTCCGCCGTCCGGGTCACCACCTGGTCTGCCGCGGCTGCGATTAGCCGCCGCTCGGCGTCGTCCAACGGTCGCCGCATCCGCCGCATAGCCGAAGACTTCTGCTGCCCCGGCGGCAGCACTGCAGCACCCCACAGCAGTACCGGCTCCGCCCAACCGTCCTGGACGAGAACCTCAACCCGCCCACCGACCGCGGCGCTGAGCGTCCCGAGCCCGAGCAGCGCCGGCAGGTCAGGCGGCACCTGCTGCTCGACCGTCACGGCTTGCACCATCTCCCCGAGCGGCCCGGGCAGCACCTCCACCGGCAACGACGCCAACGCCGGCCCGGACAGCGGCACCGGCTCCTCCCAGCCCGCCTCGCGGAGCTTGTCGAGCCGCAACCTCTCGGCCCCGGCAGAGTTGCCTGGATAGTCCCAGGGCCGTGACCGGCGTGCCTCCGTCAGCCGTTCCACCGCGTTCGGGCTCACGTCGCACCGTCCGATGGCCACGGGTCGCGCCCACCAAGACCTGCGGCGCGCCGGTGCGGCAGCGCAGGCAGACGGAGCGCGGCTTCACGACGACGGCACAGGGCAGCCAGCAGCTCCCGCACAGCATCCTCATGTACGAGGTCGGCGATACGGTTACCGGTGATCGAGCTGGCCGAGGGCGTGTTCGTCCGGCGGGTCGGAGTCTCCAGCTCCGGCCCGCCGTGGTTGGCGGTCATGCCGCAGTGCCGCCGGTCGGAGCGACAGACAGGCCGGCCACGTAGGCGTCGATGGAAGTGGCAGGAACTCGGCGCAGCCGACCTACGGTCACCGTTGCCAGCTCGCCCCGGCCGATGAGCAGGTACAGCGTCGACCGCGACAGGCGCAGCTCACGCGCCGCTTCGGGGATGGTGTAGAGCGCCGGGCGGGTCCACGGCAAGTTGTTCTCGTTGATGACGGGCATCGGCCCGCTCCAATCGGTGATTGTCCGAGTGGGGCGGTACCTGCGGGCTACGCCGCTACAGCGGCTCCCGTCCGACGCGCAGCGCCGCAGGCCCTTACCCCGTGCACGAGCACAGGGAGGGCAGCGGCGGGCAGATGCGAGCGGGGAGCGTCCGGGCGTCGGGCAGCGTCTCGGCCAGGCGGACCAGCCGGATGGCCCCGAGCCGGTACCTCCGGCGGTCCCGGCGGGACCTGCGCCGCAGCAGCTCGCGCAGCACCCGGCAAGGTGGCGGCTGCCCAGCGGACGACGGTGCGAACGAGCTCAGGGACGGCGAAGAACCGTCCGCCGCCGACGATGCGCGCCGCGGCGGTGTTCGCTCGCCGGAACAGGTGCGCCAGTCGGGGGTCGGCCCCGAGCCGTGCATGCGCGCTGCGGGCGCGGAGCACGACTGCCACGTCAGGCCCGAGGTCGTCCGTCGGTTCAAGCTGATCGTTGAGCACGGCTCCCAGCTGAAGTGCCCTCTTGGACTCTCCCCGCACGGTCCGACAGCAGATGCCCCAGGTGTCCCGCGAGACAGGCATGCCGCAGTGCTCACAGCAGAACGCCGGCTTGGCGGCCTCATCGGAGGCGGGAAGGCCCATCGGCGCCCAGTCTAGGGCTCTTCGTCCAGCCGCGCCCTAGGCGAGCCCGGCGTGTCCGCCGCCGTCTCGCCGGTGCTGGTTGTTGTAGCGGTTGTTGTACTTGCACTGACGACGATCTTGGGCTAGCTTCGCACGCCCGACCTGACCTGCGGGTTTGCTTGGTGCGCTCGGAGGGACTCGAACCCCCAACCTTCTGATCCGTAGTCAGATGCTCTATCCGTTGAGCTACGAGCGCTGGTCGGTGCTGGGCCCAGTCTAGCGAAGCAAGCTGCCCCCTGCTGGTCGCGGGTTAGCCGGGCAGCAGGAGCAGCTTGCCGGTCGTCCCGCGCGCCTCCAGGTCCTCGTGGGCCTTCGCCGCTTCCGCAAGCGGGTAGGTCCCGCCGATGCGCACGCGGAGCCGTCCCTCGGCGATCCAGCGGAACAGGTCACCGGCTCGCTGCAGCAGCTCGTCGCGGGTCGCGATGTAGCTGCCCAGCGTCGGGCGGGTGATGAACAACGAGCCGCCGGCCGCGAGGCGCTGCAGCTCGAACGGCGGCACCGGGCCGCTCGCCGCGCCGTAGAGGACCAGGTAGCCGCGAGGCCGCAGGCTCGCCAGGCTGGCGTCAAACGTCGACTTCCCGACGCCGTCGTACACCACCGACGCGCCCGCCCCGCCACTCACGTCCTTCGCGACGCTGCCGAAGTCGTCGTACCCGGCGACGTGCTCAGCCCCTGCCTCCCGAGCAAGCTCGGCCTTCTCCGGTGTCGACGTGGTGGCGACCACGATGCCGCCGCGCATCTCCACCATCTGAGTGAGCAGCAGCCCCACGCCCCCAGCCGCCGCATGCACGACTGCGACATCGCCCTCGCCGACCGGGAAGGAATCGTGTGACAGGTAGTGGGCCGTCATGCCCTGCAACATCACAGCCGCGGCGGTCTGAAGGTCGACGCCCTCGGGCACTGGCACCGCCGCCGCGGCGGACACGACGGCCTGCTGGGCGTAGCTGCCAGGCGCGCCCGCCCACGCCACGCGGTCGCCGGTCGCGAAGCCGGACACCTCTGCCCCGACGGCAGCGACGACACCGGCCGCCTCGGCGCCGGCGACGAAGGGCGTGCGCGCGGCATAGGGCGGCTTGCCCTGCCGCCCGTAGACGTCGGCGAAGTTGATGCCGGCCGCCGCCACGTCAACGACTAGTTGACCCGCCCCGGCCGCTGGCGCGTCTCGCTCGGCAAGCTGCAGGACCTCGGGACCGCCGTACTGCTCCACCACCACAGCGCGCATCCCGCCAGTCTGCCGCGCAGGTGTGCGGGCGCCTACAGCTGGTCGACCGCCGTCACGCGGACGACCGCCGCGCCCGCATCATCCGACGCCGCGAGATCGACCTCGGCACTGATGCCCCAGTCGTGGTCGCCGGCCGGGTCGTCGAGGATCTGCCGCACCACCCACCGCCCGGGCTGCTCGTCGACGATGAGCAGGGCGGGACCGCGCGCATCGGCGCCCGTCTGGATCTCCGGGTACAGCTCGAAGTAAGGCTCCAGCGCCTCGCGCCAGGCCGAGGCGTCCCAGCCGTCCTCGCCGTCGAGCTCGCCGAGGGCGTCCCAGCGCTTCCGGGCGGCGAGCTCGACCCGGCGGAACAGCGCGTTGCGCACGAGCACGCGGAAGGCCCGGTGGTTGGCGGTCACCGGCGGAGGCCGCTCGTCCACCGGCGCCGGCACGGCAGCCTCAACAGGGTTGCGTAGGCGCTCCCACTCGTCGAGCAGGCTGGAGTCGACCTGCCGGACGAGCTCGCCGAGCCAGGCGGTGATGTCCTCGACCTCGTCTGTCCGGGCGCGGTCCGGGACGGTGCGGCGCAGCGCCTTGTAGGCATCTGCGAGGTAGCGCAGCAGCAGCCCCTCCGAGCGCGCCAGCCCGTAGAGCCCCACGTAGTCGACAAAGGTCATCGCCTGCTCGTACAGCTCGCGGGCGATCGACTTCGGCGAGATGTCGTAGTCGGCGACCCACGGCTGACCCGCCCGGTAGGCCTCGAACGCCACGCCCAGCAGCTCGGCCAGCGGCCGAGGATAGGTGATGGCATCGAGCAGCTCGATGCGCTGGTTGTACTCGATGCCCTCGGCCTTCATCGCTGCGACCGCCTCGCCACGGGCCCGGTTGAGCTGAGCCGCGAGTACCTGGCGGGGGTTCTCGAGCGTCGCCTCGATGACGGACAGCACGTCGAGCGCGTAGGTCAGCGCCTCGACGTCGAGCAGGTCGACCGCGGCGAGCGCGAACGGCGACAGCGGCTGGTCGAGCGCGAAGCCCGGCTGCAGGTCGACGGTCAGCCGCACGGTGCGGCCCTCCGCATCGGGCTCGGGAAGCCGCTCCACCACCTCCGCGGTCAGCATCTCACGGTAGATCGCGATGGCACGGCGGATGTGCTGGCGCTGCACCGGCCGGGCGTCGTGGTTCTCGTTGAGCAGGTGCCCCATCGCCCCAAAGGCGTCGCCCGGGCGGCTGATGACGTTGAGCAGCATCGCGTGGCTGACCCGGAAGTGCGAGGTCAGCGTCTCGGGCTCGGCGGCGACGAGGCGGTCGAAGGTCGACTTAGTCCATGAGACCGTCCCCTCCGGCGGCTTCTTGCGCACGACCTTGCGGCGTTTCTTCGGGTCGTCACCCGCCTTTGCGAGCAGCCGGACGTTCTCGATCTCGTGCTCGGGTGCCTGCACAACGACCATGCCGATGCTGTCGTAGCCGGCGCGGCCCGCGCGGCCGGCGATCTGGTGGAACTCGCGGGCCTTGAGGTGCCGGTTGCGGGTGCCGTCGAACTTGGCCAGCGAGGTGAACAGGACGGTGCGGATGGGGACGTTGATGCCGACGCCGAGCGTGTCGGTGCCGCAGATGACCTTGAGCAGGCCGGCCTGCGCGAGGGTTTCGACCAGTCTGCGATAGCGCGGCAGCATCCCGGCGTGGTGCACGCCGATGCCGTGGCGCACCAGGCGCGAGAGGGTGGTGCCGAACCCCGACGTGAAGCGGAAGCCGCCGATCAGGGTTGCGATCGCGTCCTTCTCCTCCCGGCTGCAGACGTTGATGCTCATGAGGGCCTGCGCCCGCTCGATGGCGGCGGCCTGGGTGGGATGCACGACGTAGATCGGCGCCTGGTGGGTCTCGAGCAGTTCCTCGAGGGTGTCGTGCAGGGGGGTCAGGGCGTATTCGAACAGCAGCGGGACGGGGCGGTCGGCCGACCGGACGACGGCGGTCGGGCGGCCGGTGAGCTCGG
>JAABUR0100009731.1_pt1 | contig 10739 bp, 13 predicted proteins | sample 5560091 | NCBI WGS metagenome assembly JAABUR01 (sample SAMN10711879, study PRJNA513375) | rock metagenome | isolation source: Antarctica rocks | place: Antarctica: Victoria Land, University Valley sud
GTGAGATCAAGTCAAATTAAAGGCGAGACGAGGCTGTCCTGCACCATGGGGGATTTGATGGGGGGGCAGGAACGTAAGGTAGGACTCGCCGCTCAGAAACCAACGACACTCGATCGTGGAAGACGATTCTTATTTTGGACAATCAGACAAACTGCGGTTCATCGGCCGCGGTGGTATGCTCGATGACATCATTCAGCCACATCTAGTCCATTTTGGGCTTGGATCTAAGCGAGACCGTGGGAAAGTGAAAGTCCAGACGTTTGCCCTAAACATCCGCATTCGAGGGAGTACATTGTGCTTAATAAGTCAAGGTAAACTGTATTCGTTAATAGGCACTGATCCACAAACTGTAACCCAGAAGACTAAGGGCCAGGATCGCGGCCAGAACGAAAACTTAATGAAAACAGTTATTGAACTGTGGCTTGACCCGGACTAGAAGCCATCACATGCTTCCGAGCCATACGAAGGGTATCTTAGTGCATATTAACCGAGACCGTGATTAGGGCTCGTGAGGCTGCTCCCGACTAGGGTCAGAATAAAACCGCTTTTTCTACAAAAAGCGTGTATAATACTTCTTAGCGGCTTTTTTGCTTCGCTTTTTTGGTATCTTATTATCTAAGCATACAAGGGTCATTGATTGAAGGTTACCCTGCTGTCGCTACCTCGCTGTCGTTCGTTCTACTAGCTAACCTGCTTGCAGACCTCTACCTCTCTACCTTCAGCAATGCCTTCGCAACGTGGCGATAGGCCTTTGAACCAGCTCGCCGTCAATAACTTTCAGAAGATAATCATATCTGAAAGGCTTGCTACTGTTCAGTGCCGTCACTGTCATAAGATCATGACTCAGAGAGCTACACATCAGCAAATTCATCTAGATCAGTGTGATCAGTACATAAGAAGATCTATAAATTCAAATCATCACTTGATTCAGATCATCTTCGATGCAAATATCAGATCTCTCGTCGTCGATGTAGCTAGAAGATTACATCAAACTGCAACAATGACAGTCTACATGTTCAATCTATCATTCAATCACTACGAAAATTCATACATTCAAGCTCATGAGCAAGTCTTTCATTCAAACTACACATCTTCTTTGCACATGACTATGACAGAAGTGCTGTTGAATGAGATCTATCAAAACATGAAGGCAAAAGTCAATTCTTTACTCATTGTCAGTCATCTGAACTTCTTCAGTGATGAAACATGCAATATTTGAAAGAAAAAAGTTATAAATTTATGTGTACACATATCAACAACAGCTACATCAACGAGAGATAAATTTCATTTGAAGACGAAAGTTGAAGTAGTGAAAATCATGAATGCAAAAACACAAGCTCGCTGATTTTTTAATCTCATCATTGACATGTTGCAAAGTCAGTTTTAAAGAATGAATACATTTATCATCAATACATGTTCTACTATGAAGACTTTGTGAAGTGAGCTTGAAGCTTTTGACAAGTTGAAGCACATCTTCTTTATTTCATGTGATAGTCATGAATTGCAGCTGTTGCTTGATGATATTCTGAAGCTTTCATGATTTGTAAAGATTCTAAAAAATGCTCAGTATTATAATTCTAGTTACGCATCTTTATTGATAGCTATGTTAATGACTATTCTGAAAGCTATCATTGATTGCTTGTTGCTAGAACATAGACTTGTTTTGAAGTCAATTTTATTCAGAGTTAACTTATGTTCTTCTGAGTTATATAAATAGTTGACTCTTTTCTTCTAGATACTTTTCTTTCTTAGCATTTATATATTCATTACATTACATTCATATGACTCGCTTTATGCTGACTTCTAACATTATATAAATGCTTCTTCATTACAGACAAAGTGAAATAATCTGCATTGATTTCTTCAAGTGCTTCTGCTAATAATTCTTCAATTCTTTATCAATTTTGATCTAGTAACTTGCGTTCATGCAGCAGCACTCATCTTTCTTCTCTTGTGAGCTAATTCAGTGAGAATAAACAAAAGATTTAAACTCGTACGCTGATCAGTAAATATAAACAAATGATTGAAATCATTCAACTAAATCAAAGATCAGCGAATTAATCATTCATTCAGATTCACAAGAGATTTTTTGAATTTGTTGAACAATCAAACGAAGTCAGTCATAGAACTGCGTGAAGTCTCTATCTTGAGAAGCAAACTCTCAGTGAGTCTGCTTCAATGACATCATCAATGTAATGATCTTCTCATCGCTTTATCTATCAGTGAATCAATTCGTTTATTAGTTCACATGCAACTAGTGAGTCTGCTTCAAAAACATCATCAATGCAATAATTTTCTCATCATTCTATCTATTAATGAATCAATTCATTTATCAGTTTACATGCAATTAGTGAGTCTGCTTCAATGATATTTATTCTCAATGCAATGATTTATCTTTTCATCATTCTACTCATCAATGAATCTGATTATACATTTATGTGCAACTAGTGAGTCTGTTACAATAGACATTTTGATTCTACACAAGACTAAGAAAATACATTCATGTGAACATGAATTGTTGAAAAAGAGAAGTAATGTTATGATTTTAGCTACGTATCTTCATTAATAGCTATGTTGATGACTATTCTGAAAGCTATTGTTGATCACTCATCACTAAAGCATAAACTTATGTCAGAACTCAGATCTATGAAAGTCAGAGTTCTTTAAAGAATAAAGAATAAACATGAGAATTATTCTTCAACGCTATCATTAAGTTCTCAGATGAGAATCTGAGTCTATGAAAATCGAAGTACTGAGTCTACAAGAAACTTTACTGTCGATTCTCAGAAACATTGAGTCTACGAGAATCTCTATTATCGATTCTCAGAGACTCTGAGTCTACAAGAATTTAAGTCACATACAAATTTCAACATTTCATCGATAATAAGAATTCAAGTCACATATGATCTTCAAAAGATCTTGCATGAGTTGCATGTAATTTCGCTGATCTCATCAACAATGCTTGAGCTTAGTCTTCTGAGTATATAAAGAAGAATTTACTTTTATATTTCATAGTTTAGTGTTAACTTTTTATATGAATAGATATTACTAAACTACTATCAAATTTGATCGTATTACTTATGTGCATATTCTTTAGTGTGACTGCACATTTCTTGAGCTACTCACAATTTTAACACTTTACTCTATTGCAGAGATAATAGTTCATGCAATCAAAAAAACTAAAAAAAAAACTTGTTAACTTGAACAGCAATTCTTTGAATATGACACTCAATCTTTGTAGCGAATCTCAATTTCTTTTCATTCTCAGAACTTCTGCATTTCTGACTCAAATGATCATCATCACTGACGTTGTAGACATACTCTTCAAGCATCATGATCAAGATACAATGTCTCTTGATGCTGCAATCTCATTTCTTGAAAGTAATATTTGCATGTTTTTCAAGAGCATTGTTTCGTCTACTCTTGTCATTTTCACAGAGTTTGCACTCGCTCTGCTTGATTAAATCTCTTGTAACAATAAAGAGAAGTTTCAATTGAATTCAATGAAGAATCTTGCACAGCATCAAACAATCATCATCAACATCATGATTTCATCAACTTGATCATCTTCTGATTTTGCAAGCGTTAGTTTGAAGAATTTATTAGAGACTTGTCATCGTGCAGCGTTGAATGAAAATATCAGAAGTGCTTGCGTTGATGTAAAAAAAGAAGAGAGACAACGCATGCTGCTTCAGACAAGAATGAAAGCTGTTGAACATGAACTTTCATTCATTACTTTTGATGAAATTCAAAGCATTATCGATGATGTAAAGATCTTGCAGAGACAACAGAATTATTTGAAGATGTGTGCTTGACATGAGATATTGTTCATTGAAAACATCACTTTGTTAAAAGATCTGAATCAAGCATTTTGCACATCAAACTCTGATTACTTTTTAACATGACGAAGTCGTGCATCTGATTGCTTCGAATCGAAGTTTTGCAAAAGAATCATTGTTAAAGTCATAAAGAATTCTTTCGTCAATGATGATTCTTCTAAGAAGAGAGCAATCATCTTTAAAATCATTCTTTCGAATAAGTTTTTAAAAGAGAAGAAGTTCAAGTTCATCATTGACGAGAATCTGAAGTTGTTTCTTAAAAAACTAAAGTTGAACTTCATTCAGATGAACTACATCAAAGACGACGACAAGCTTAATTATGTCACGAAATATGTAAAGATCACAGCTATGCACTATCTTCAACAGATTGAGAAAACTGTCGAGAAGAAAGATTGTAGAATCACATGAGCAAAGTTTCTTAAGACTTTTCAGCAATGCTTGCTCAATGTGAAGTCACTTCAGAATCGAGTGAACAATCTATGAAATGTCATTATAAAAAGAAGTGATCAAACATGCATGTTGTTCTTTCTGAAACTCAACAAAACACATTTTCAAAATCGTGTTAAGATTATGAAATCTGAGAAAGTACTATTGTTCAGATTTCTGAGTGAGTTACTCTTTTCAAACAAAATCAAGCTAATCATACTAACTTTCGCTCAACGAAGCAAGATGTTTTGTTGAGAATTGACGAAGTACATCAACATGCAATATGCTTTGAACTATGCTCAGCAGAGTTGACAGTTGAAAACGAACTCATCTTTCGAGAATCAATCACACAAGAAGAGTTCACAGAGTTCTTTGCAGAAAATTAATAATCAAGAAAAAGAAGAATACTTTGATGATCAACAAGAACAATGAGAATCAGAACTGAGAAAAACAGTCTTTTGAAAGAAAAAATATTGTAGAGTCAGTGAGAAAGCGTGTGTCAGATGCAAATCTAAAGATTACGCAGAGTTGAATTGTTTAAACTCATGATTCATCTTTTCAGAAACTTTCTTCTCAGAAGTTTCTTTTGCTTCTAACAACATTCTCATTGTTGATGTTTTAAGAAAAGATTTAACTCAATAGATTTCTTTCATCTATTGATCGTTCAAGAGAAGAAAGCAACTGAAGAGTACAAAACTCAGTGAATCAACTTGATCAATTAACTGTCTGTTGAACTGAACGTGTTGACAATGCTGAAGAACTTGAACTCAGTCACAACATTATTCATTCTTGTAGTCAAGATCAAGTCAGAATGTCTCAATCTTCTTGAAACTTAAGTCATGATGAACATTGAATGTATGTTAAACGTGATTCATCACAGTCTCGTGAAACGTTTAAATAAGATTAAGAATATTCATTCTTGAAAGTTTATGAAAATTTTCTTCGACGATAAATCGATGCAACTACACGAAACAATACTGCTTGATCTGAACATTCAGAACTTCAATGAAAGCAATTTATGCATCTTGAAGATCTTTATTGTTGTTGAATATGTCTTAAAGAATCTCATGTTAAATCTTTCATTCTTTAAGAAGCATAATTTCATTCATGAGTTTATTCATTAATGCTTATGCTGAAGAATCTTATGTGCTCAGAATGAAAGAAAGAAACTATCTCATTGAAGAACAGTTTCAGAATCATCTTATGTGATGTTTAATGAAGCAAGACTTGCGTCAAGTCTTTTTGCATGCAATATTCATCAATTTAGTTTTGTGAAAAAAGTCATTCTCAAGTCTTCTTGTTGACATAATCATCAGAAGAAATGAGAAGTTTCAAGCGCTTAATCAACTCAGAATCTCAAGCAACAGAGCATCATAATACACATTCAATCACTTCTAGATGCTCTGTACAACTTTTTGAGTTTCTCAGTGACAGAAGAAAACTTTCGACTCACATAGATTGAAAATACGATAGTCGATTAATTCTTAAATATTTCAAAAGAATTTGCGAATTTCGCGAATTTCTTCACTCAAAAAGTCAAAGTTCTTTCGACTCATGAGTTTTATGATCATATTATTTGCATCAAGAAGAATTGTATTGTTTTTTGAAATTCTTTGTACAATCTTTTTGCAGTCAAACTCATTGTACAAAAGATGTATATTGAGAAACAGCTTCAAGCAGACATGATATGATATTTCATCTTTTCAACTGAGACGCTCATGCTCTTTACATTTAAAAAAGATGAAACGCTGCGATCATGCGTTGATTATCAAGAACTCAATGCAATCATTCTCAAGAATAAATGTTCTTTTTTGCTGATTGATGAAGCTTTTGATCATCTTGCAGATGTCAAGTGATTTATCAAGCTTGACATCAAGAACACGTTCAACAAACTTTGCATATGAGAAGAAGATGAATGAAAGACAACATTTTGTACAAGATTTGATTTATACAAGTATTTCATGATGCTCTTTGATCTCATCAATGCATTGACTTTCTTTCAGATTTATATGAATCAGACTCTGTTTGAATTTCTCAACATCATTTATTTCATCTATTTGAATGACATTCTGATATTCAGCGAAACTTGCAAGAAACATGTTCATCATGTATAACAAATTCTTGACAAACTGCAGATTCTAAAGCTTTACATCAAGCTCTCAAAATGCGAATTCTTCAAGAAAGAATTATTCTTTCTAGAATATAAAATAAAGAAAAAAGAAATTTCAATGAAGAAGAATTAAGTGCAAATCATTCAAGATTGATCACAATCAAGAATGATGAAAGAGATTTAAACATTTCTCAACTTTGTCAACTTCTATCGTTGATTCATAAAGAACTATTCAAGAATAGCATCATTCTTGATTAATCATCTCAAAACAAGTTTCTTTTCTAACATAAAGAAGAAACGAATTCTTAAAGAACAGATGAAGCAAATTGAATTCATCAACAATGCTTAAAATGCTTTTCAGAAGCTGAAAGTTATCTTTGCTTAAAACATTATTCTTCAGCACTTCAATTTTGCGAAAGTCATAAAATTGAAGATGAACGTCTCTGAATTCGCAAAGAAAGCAATGATGTCTCAACAAATAAATATCACACTCAAGAATCTACATTGACACTCAGTAGTCATCTGATCAAGAAAGTGACAATCAATTGAATAAAACTATGATGCACATGATCAGAAAATGCTGATGATTGTCGAAAGCATGAATCATTGAAAACATTATTTAGAAGAGACTTGACATGAAATAAAGATAATCAACGATCATGCAAATCTTCAACACTTCATGACAACAATCAAGCTTTTTTGCAGACAGATGAAGTGAATCAACAGATTTACTGTGTATAACTTCAAGATTTTCTATCAAAAGAAAGTGAGCAACTTTGTTGATAACTCGTCAAGAAGACTTAACTATGAGAAAGATATTGATGCAGACAAGAGAGAATTCACTCGTGATTTAACATACATGAGAAAACTCTTGAAGAATCTTTTGAATCAGTCAACGTCAATGCTCATTGTCTTCACTCAACAGTTCAAGACTCTGAGCATCAAGAATCATGAAAGAATAGTCATCAGATCATTTGAAAAGATCATCAATTTATCAGCATCAGTGAAGAGAATCAGAGAAGTTTCTTAGACTTTGAAGAAACTCTCGACTGCTGACAAGAAGTCTCAATGATGATTTCAAAACATCATTATTTCTCGTCAGAAGAACATTTGCTTTCGCAAGAACATCAAGTCAAGATTTACTACTGTTGCTGAGACTTGAGAAGATGTCAATCTTCACAAGAACATTGAGTCAAGATCTACTACTGTTGCTGAAACAAAAAAAAACGTTTGCTTTTGCAAGAACATTGAGTTAACATTTACTATTGTCGCTGAAACTAGAAAAAACATATGTCTTTGCAAGAACATCATGTTGACATTTATCATTATTGCTGAGACTGAGAAGAATGTCATTCAGATGAGATGAAAACGCAGAAGAGCAAATTCTTCTATTGAAGAAAGTGAATGTTTAATCATAAATCAGAGCAGAGATTTGATCATATGTTGTTTTGCTAGAAAGAATGAATGTTTGATCATGAGTCAGAGCGAGAATTCAACTATATGTTGTTTCGCTGACAAAAGCAAATGTTTGATCATGAATCAAAACAAAGTTTTAACTATGCATCATTCTGTCAAGAAGAGCGAATGTTTGATCATGAGTCAGAGCAGAGAATCGACTATACATTGTTCTGTCGAGAAGAATGAATGTTTGATCATGAGTCAGAGCAGAATCTTGACTATGCATCATTCTGTCGAGAAGAGCGAATGTTTGATCATGAGTCAAAGCAGAGATTCAACTATGCATCATTCTATCAAGAAGAATGAATGTTTGATCATGAGTCAGAGCAGAGTTTCAATCATGCGTCGTTCTGCTGAGAAAAGCGAATGTTTAATCATGAGTCAGAACAGAGATTCAACTATGCGTCGTTCTGCTGAAGAAATGAAGAAAGCTTTATTCATGAAAGAGAAAGTGAATGCATCAGAGAGTCATTTCATTGCGATTTAAAATAATTCAGATGAGACAGATGATACAGTCTTAAAGTCTATAAAAATTCATAAACACTTCAATTTATTGATATGAAATGATGTTCTGATCTCAAGCTTTGTCAACTTTGCAAGCTACTTTTTCAAAAGTTTGACTTGATTGATCTGCAAACAGCAGAAAATAAATCATCTCATCATCACAATACAAAAGTTAATGAAAAAGAAAAACTTAAGCATGCATGATACAGAGATTGACTTCAGCATCTTCATGATCAACTGATTGAAGAAAATCACAAATGACATCATGATATTTCAAAAATTTATTTATGTTTCTGCATAAAATGAATTTAAAGCAAAGATTATGAGACGACATCATGATAACTGTTACGAGCGTATCAAGGCTGAATAGAGCTAGTCAGTGTCTTTATCTCAGATCTGACTTAGATCTGACTCAGTCTCTATTTTCTTTTCTCAACATCTCTTTGTTCAACATCATCTTTCTTTCTACATCACATTCTACTCGTGTCACAAACACATTTTCTTCAAGCTTAGCGCAGTCTCTGAATATTACTTAAATAAAAGCTCTTGTACTCATCTTCTTCTGTATTTTTAATATTCAGTTATAGCTATCTTTAAAGATCAAGCACTATTCAACTCTGACTTTCGCTGATTGACTCATCTAGACACGATTCTGACATTATATTAAGAATTCGTTAATCACATGATACTGATCTCATTACTCATTCAACATACTCGTACAGATAGAACAAGTCTAAAGAAATTCATTTATCTGATGATCGATGCAATCGAAAGACTGAACAACACTAGAAAGTTTGATAGAATCAACGATGAGACTGTTTGAATCGCTAGACAACTTATCGCTCACTAAGTATGCAAAGTTCACTCGATCAAGAGAATCAACTCATTCTTGTGAAACAGACGAGTGAAAATAAGCTGTTCAACTCGATTAAGAGAATCGATGATAAAGAATCTTCGTGAATTGCTTGAGAATCATTCAAAAAACTCACAAATCAAAAATATCTTTCTAATCAACAACATTCTTTCCTGAAGATTAAACACTTGATCATACGTCTTCATTAATACTGTCGAGCATCGTCATTCGCTTGATCTTGTTCTTTCTTCAAATTTCACTATGTCAAAACGTTCATCTATCGAAGAACATTTCAAAGAATTTCGAAGTCGCTTTTCTCAAACTTCTGAGACTGATTCATCAAAACTTTCTAGTGCTGAATCATTCATCAATGAAGACGACGAGTCATTCGCTGAAACAGTAATATCTTCTGTTTCTATCGAAAACTGAAAGACTTGATGCATGATTCTCGACAGAGAAACAGATCGACTCAACGAGCTGAGTAAACAACGAGATGACGAAATCAAAGAGTTGAAGACTAGACTTCAAACTAAAGAAATCACTTCTTCTGATTTCATCTACTCTGAGCGTTCTAGATCTCAGAAAATACCTGATTCTCTCTGATTTACTGACGAAAAGAATTCTACTTGGGAAAACTGATACGACAAAATTCAGAATAAACTAGAGATCAACGTTGATCTCTTTTCAAATGAATGAATCAAACTGAGCTATGTACATTTCAGATTATTTGATGACGCAGCTAATGTCGCTCAATCTAGACGCGAACGTGACTGTGTCAATTTCTATAAGATTGTCGATGATCTTTTGAAAGAACTAGCTGAGTTGTTCAATGATTCAGATAAGAAAGTTAACTTTCGTAGAAAATACTACAACTTGATTCAAGAATCAAAGAAGTTCAGCGAGTTCTACACTCAGTTTCAACGATTATCTTTCTATCTGAAGTATCACGAAAAGCAACTGATCATTGATCTGAAAGATAAAATAAATCTTCGTCTTCGATTCATTTGAATAAATCAATTAGTTCAACCTGATTCTCTCAAAGAGATTTATTTCTACCTGATTCATTTGAATAATGATCAGCGAGTCATTCGAGAAATCAAGAACAAAGTCAATCTCATCAAACGCGTCAATGATCTGTCAAAGATCATCTTTCATAAAGCTGTTGTTACTCAGTCAGTCAATTATTTAAAATCTGATCATCTAAAGTCGCGTGACGCGATTTTAACTAGCGTCAAAGAAGCAGACGTTTTAGTTGAAATCTGTTTCATATGTCATAAATCAGATCATAGCTTTAGAGAGTGCTCTGATCAATCTATCAGAATCAATGCAGTGAACAATGAATACAATCATTTCGAGTTCAATTTCAATTCGAATTTCGATTCAAAAAACTAGTCATCTCTTCAAAAGTCATCAAAGAGATAAAGATTATATCTTTGTGCAAACTAGACGAAATTCTATCAGAAGAAAATTACTTTGAAAAGTCGTTTCTAATTGATGCTCATCTCATCTCGCAGAATCAATTCTTCAGCCTTCGTTCGCTAATAGACAG
>JAABUR0100009737.1_pt1 | contig 10734 bp, 10 predicted proteins | sample 5560091 | NCBI WGS metagenome assembly JAABUR01 (sample SAMN10711879, study PRJNA513375) | rock metagenome | isolation source: Antarctica rocks | place: Antarctica: Victoria Land, University Valley sud
GCAGAGAGTGTCGAGGTCGGCGTCCATCGTGGCCTCCAGGTCGACGGTGTACTTGACACCGCCGACTTCGGCCTCTCTGCCAAAAACCCCCCAAACACGGCCACCGCCGTGGAATCACTCATCTAGGATCCGAAGGCGCAGCACCACCACCCCCTGGGTCAAGAATAAGCGACGCCGACAGCCGAGGCTTCGCATCGGAACCCCTGCCTACACCGGGGCCACCTCCGACTAGCGCCGCGGGCGCCGCGATGGCACCGACCGAAAGCACTTCGCGGATATCCTCCGAAGACCGGAGGAGGCTTCTCGCTCAACAGCTCCAACAGGGTGCCACACGTGGCCTTCGAGTGGAGTCCAGCACCGAGTACCAGGCCGTCCTGATCGAGGGAAAGTCCGTAAATCACACGCTGCACGCGATCTTGACCATCTTCACGTGTCTTGTGTGGGGGTTCGTGTGGGCGGTCATCGCCGCGACCGGCGGGGAGAAACGCCATCAATTGGTCGTCGATGAGTTTGGGAACGTGCATTGGCAGAACTTGGGCAAGGCGTAGGAAACGGCCACCACGAGAGGCCGGGGGAGCCCCAGGCAGGCTGGTATCCAGACCCCCGCACCGTTCAGCAGCAGCGATACTGGGACGGGCAGCGCTGGACAGAGGACTGCCGTCCTATTCCATCAAAGGTGGTACAGGGAACGCCCACACCGGATCATGCTCTCCCCTGGGAATGGGGTGGCCCCCAGCCTCGGACTCGCAAGAACGCCCTCCTAATCGGCTGGATCACCGCCTTCCTGCTCCCACCGGCTGGTCTCATAATCGGCCTGCGCCTGCTTGGGACCGAGGAACGCCGCCAGGCAGTTTGGATCGCCACGGTCTCCGCGATAGTTCTCGCGCTCGTACTGGTAAACGCGGCTACCGACAGCTAGTCCGCCGGTCCCATGTAGAAGAGGAGTACTAGGCGCGACGAGCGTCTGACGAATGGGCCCGCCTTAACGGCGCGCGACCAGCCGGTACACGCCCCCATCCAGCGACATGGCGTGCACATGGCCGCGGGCGTCCTCTCCGAAGGAGATCAGGTTGGCCAGCTTGGGCCCCAGCGCCCGGTCGCCGCGCGCGGCACCCGTCCGCAGCCGCGCCACCCGCAGCGCGCTGTCACAGAGATCGCCGTAGACGTAGGCCCCGTAGAGGCTGCCCAGCGAGCGGTCGCGGATCACGTAGCCGCCGGTGATCGAGCAGGAGCCCTGCGCATGCGTTCGCTGCAGCACGGGGGCGAGGGCGCCCGGCGCCGCCCCGGCCTCGAACGGCGACCGGCCCTCGAAGACGTCCCAGCCGAAGTTCACCCCGCCCCGCGGCCGCCGGGCCTTTCCCGACGCGCGCAGGAAGTCGACCTCCTCGACCTCGTCCTGGCCCACGTCGCCCAGCGCCAGATCCCCCGTGCGGCGATCGAACGAGAACCGGTAGGGGTTGCGCAGGCCGTAGGCGAAGACCTCCCCGGCCGCGCCTGGCCGACGGACGAACGGGTTGTCGCGCGGGATCCCATAGCCGCCTCCGGGCCGGGGATCGATGCGCAGCAGCTTGCCCAGGCGCACACCCAGGTTCTGGGCGTTCCCGTCCGGATCGCCGCCCCCGCCCCCGTCGCCGACGCCCATGTAGAGCATCCCGTCGCGACCGAACTGGAGCTGGCCGCCCTTGTGGTTGCTCCGCGGATGGGGCTGGCGGATCACCATCCTCCGGGAGCCGCGCTCGGTGCGCTCGCGACTCGCCTTGGCCCGCCGGAAGCGGTCCACCCGCAGGGCCCCCGACCCGTCGACGTAATACACGTAGTACAGCCGGTTGCGCGCGTAGCCGGGGTCGAAGGCCATCGACAGCAGGCCGCCCTCCCCCGCCGTGCTGACCTGGGAGCGGATGTCGAGGAAGGGCCGGGGGAGCTTGCGGCGCCCGCGCACAACGCGGATGGTGCCTGCCCGCTCGGTCACGAACCGCCGCCGGGTGTCGCCCCGGGGAGACGTGAGGTACGTGGGAGCGTCGAAGCCCCCCACCTTTGCCAGGCGCACCTGGGGGGCGGCTGCCGCCCGACCTGGAGCCGCGACCCCGGCGAGGAGCAGCGCCCCGCAGAGCACCGCCAGCCGGCGAGGGGCGGCTGATCCAATACGGCAGGCGAGTCTCGCGCGCATGCACGAGATCATGGCGATGCCTCGAGGCACCCGCGCCGGTAGGCCGATAGCCGACCGGGTACGTACTCTCCTTCAATGAAGGCACTCGTGACGGGAGCCACCGGCTTCGTAGGCGGCCGGCTGGCCCGGCAACTGATGGAGCGCGGCACAGACGTGCGCGCGCTGGTCCGTAGCCGCGACCGGGCCTCCGATCTCCAGGACGGCGGCGCCGAGCTCCACGAGGGCGACGTCACCGACGCCGACTCGCTGCGCGGCGCCGCCGAGGGCGTGGACGTGGCCTACTACCTCGTCCACGGCATGGGCCGCGGCTCGGACGCCGACTTCGAGGAGCGCGAGCGCAAGTCCGCGCGCAACTTCGCCCGGATGGCGCGTGAGGAGGGCGTGGAGCGGGTCGTGTACCTGGGCGGACTCGGCGATGACCCGGGCTCCAAGCACCTGCGCAGCCGCAACGAGACCGGCGAGGTACTGGGCGCAGAGGGCCCGCCGCTGACCTACTTCCGCGCCTCGATGGTGGTCGGAGCCCAGAGCGCGTCCTACCTCATGCTGCGCCACCTCGTGCAGCGTCTCCCGGTGATGATCGCCCCGTCGTGGTTGAAGACCCGCACCCAGCCGATCGCCGTGGACGACGTGCTGGCCTACCTGACCGAGGCGCCCGGCATCGAGCAGGCGGCCGGTCGCGAGGTGCAGATCGGGTGCCCCGACGTGGTCTCCTACGCCGAGATGCTCGACCGCATGGCCCACGCGATGGACCGCACCCCCCGGCCCAAGCTGCCGGTGCCCGTGCTCACACCCTGGCTCTCGTCCCAGTGGATCGGCCTGGTCACCCCCGTGGACGCCGGTGTGGCCAAGCCCCTGATCGAGGGACTGTCCACCGAGACCGTGGTCAACGACCGGTCCGGCGCCGAGCTGTTCGACGTGGAGCCGATGGGCATCGACGACGCGCTGCGCAGGGCGATAGCCGAGGAGCAGGGCGAGAAGGTGGGGTGAGAGCCTCGGTGCGAGCGCCCGGCTCTCCGCTAGTACCCTGTCTACCGCCACGGGCTGTGGCGCAGCCTGGTAGCGCGCTCCGTTCGGGTCGGAGAGGTCCCCAGTTCAAATCTGGGCAGCCCGATGTCTGCTCGCCGTGGTCGCCTACGCGGCCACGGCGTTGTAGTAGCGCACGGCCAGCCCGGTGAGCAGCGTCTCGAAGCACGCCTCGGCGGTCAGGCCATTCTCGTCGGCGTAGGCGCGGATGCCGGCGCGCTCGATCGTCTCGCTCTGGGCGATCACGTCATCGACCAGGTCCGGGTGCTCGTCGCAGAAGAACGCGCCCATCGAGTAGAGCCCCGAATCGGTCAGCGACTCCAGGAAGTCGGTCTCGGCGCCGGCGGTCGCGTCTCCTCCCATGGCCAGAGCAGAGTACCTTCCCCGCGTGGGCTCCCGCGATCACATCGTGGCCTGGCTGGACGACATGCTCGACGCCGGGTCCTTTGCCGACCTCACCCCCAACGGGCTGCAGGTACCCGGAGCGCAAGCCGTGGAGCTGGTGGTCACCGCGGTCTCCCCCGGCCTCGAGCTGTTCGAGCAGGCGGCCCGCGAGGGCGCCCAGATGGTGCTCTGCCACCACGGGCTGCTGGGCGACTTTGCACCCGATCACGTCACGCCGGGTATGAAGGCACGGCTGAAGGCGCTGTTTCACGCCGACATGTCGCTGGTGGCCTACCACCTGCCGCTCGACGCCCACGAGGAGGTGGGCAACAACGCGCTGATCTGCGAGCGGCTGGGGCTGGAGCGCGCCGAGCGCTTCGGCTCCTACAAGGGACAACCGCTGGGGTTCGTCGGGCGCTCCGAGGAGGGAATCGCCGTCGAGGAGCTTCGCCGTCGCGCCACCGAGGCCTTCGGACATGAGCCCTTCGGCTGGTGGCACGGCCCCGACCCGGTGCACAGCCTGGGCATCGTCTCCGGCGCAGCGGCATCGTCGCTGGGCGAGGCGATCGAGGCCGGGCTCGACGGCTTCCTCACCGGGGAGCCGGCCGAGCACACGATGCTCGAGGCCCGCGAGGCCGGGGTCCACTTCATCGCCGGGGGCCACTACGGCACCGAGACTTTCGGCGTCCTGCGCCTGGGGGACCTGATCGCCGACGAGTTCGATGTGGAGCACCGTTTCATCGACATGCCGAACCCGGTCTAGCCGGGCTTAGACTCCCGCCTTTCAGGCTGACCCCAAGAAGGAGAGCGAAAGATGCAAGCAGGCACGGACGCCATACCGAGCACCGGCTCGAAGACGATGGGTGACCTGGTGGCGGTCGCCGCCTCCAGGCACGGCGCCAATCCCGCGCTGCGTCACAAGGTCGGCGAGGACTGGGTCGACGTGAGCTACTCCGAGCTGGACGGGGTGGTCGGCGAGGTCGGTCGCGGCCTGATCGACCTCGACGTACAGGCCGGCGCCAAGGTGGCCATCGTGGCCCACACGCGCCCCGAGTGGTCCTACTCCCACTTCGCCATCCTCGCCGCCGGCGCCGTCTCGGTCTCGGTCTATCAGACCAACTCGCCCGAGGAGTGCCACTACGTGCTGGAGCACTCGGAGTCCGAGGTCGTGTTCCTCGAGGACGCGGAGCAGCTGGACAAGATCCGCCGCGTACGCGACAGGCTGCCCAAGCTGCGTCACATCGTGCTTATGGAGCCCGTCGAGGGGGCGCAGGACGCCATCACGCTCGACGAGCTGCGTGACCGCGGCCGTACGCGCGACCGTGCCGAGCTGGACGCGCGCACCGCGGCGATCACCCCGGCGGACGTGTCTATCTACATCTACACCTCGGGCACCACCGGGCCGCCCAAGGGCTGCATCCTGACCCACGGCAACTACCGCCAGGTGGTCACGATGACCGAGTCACAGGGCGCACTGGAGACAGGCGAAGTCGTCTACCTCTTCCTCCCGCTCGCGCACGCCTTCGCCAAGCTCGTGCAGTTCCTCGCCCTGGACGTGGGCGGGACGATCGCCTTCTGGGAACGCGACCCGCAGAAGATCATCCCAAACCTGATGGAGGTCAAGCCCACCTTCTTCCCGTCGGTGCCGCGGATCTTCGAGAAGATCTACACCCTGGCCACGTCGGTGGCCGAGGACCCGGCCAAGATGCGCCAGGGGGTGGAGGTGGGCATGAATGTGCGTGGGCTCGCACAGGCCGGCGCCCCGGTTCCCGCCGAGCTGCAGGAGGCCTTCGACGCCGCCGAGGAGAAGCTGTTCGCCAAGGTGCGCGCTCTGTTCGGCGACAACATCCGCGTGTGCAACACCGGCGCCGCCCCGATCGCCCGCGAGATCCTGGAGTTCTTCTACGCCTGCGGCGTGCCGGTGATGGAGGGCTACGGCATGACCGAGACGGCCACGGTGGCCACCGTCAACACGCCCGAGAGCTTCCGGCTTGGCTCGGTGGGCAAGCCGCTGCCCGGGATGGAGGCCAAGGTGGCCGAGGACGGCGAGCTGCTGCTGCGCGGCCCGAACATCTTCTCCGGCTACTACAAGAACGACGCGGCCACACGCGAGACGCTGGTGGACTCCTGGCTGCACACCGGGGATCTGGCCACGATCGACGCGGACGGCTTCGTGTTCATCGTCGGGCGAAAGAAGGACATCATCATCACCGCGGGGGGCAAGAACATCACCCCGGCCAACCTCGAGAACGGACTCAAGCAGAGCCGGTGGATCTCGCAGGTCGTGGTGGTCGGAGACCGCCGCCCCTACCTCGTGGCGCTGATCACCGTCGACGCCGACGAGCTGCCCGCCTTCGCCGAGCAGCACGGGCTGGAGCCCGCCGAGGTGGCGGGCTCCGAGCAGATGCGCGCGGCGGTGCAGGAGGAGGTCGACCGGGTGAACGCCACCGTCGGGCCGGTCGAGCAGATCAAGCGCTTTCAGGTCCTGCCCCACGACCTGACCCAGGAGACCGGCGAGCTGACCCCCACGCTGAAGGTCAAGCGAAACGTGGTCAGCGAGAAGAACGCCACAGCGATCGAAGCGCTGTACGCCGTCTGATTCCGCAGCGGGATAGGGCATCCATGCCCTATCCCGAAACTGATGCCCCAGCGGGATAGGGCATCCATGCCCTATCCCGAAACGGCAGGCTGCCTTCCTTGGCCGGCAGACCGCTAGCGTTTCTCGTTGTGGCCAGGACCGATCCCACCGAATCCGGGGGCCTGTTCACGGGTCGGCCCGCCTCGTCGATCCGCTTCCGCAACTCGGCCGCCGGTGGCCGCCGCCGCCGCGCCGACCGCGCCCTGGCCGGCTTCATCCTGGCTCTCGAGGCTCTGCTGTGCCTGACTCTGCTCGGGCCCCAGCCACTGGGCTGGCTGTGGGTCGGCTCGCAGGTGCAGTACCTGACCGGGGCGGTGACCGTGGGCATCTCCACGATCATGCTCGGCTGCCTGGCCTCGCTGATGCTGACCATGGCCCTGGCCAAGAAGCTCGACCACTGGTGGAAGCTGGTGCGGCGCGCGGCCGGCTACCGCCAGGAACGGGGTGCGCTGGAGTGGATCCTGGCGGCCTGCGTGGCGGTGGTGGTGATCGTCTTCTCGTTCTGGTTCTTCATCATCCAGGGGCCCGGTCCGACGCTGGCGCCCACCAACTGATGAGGCTGCCAAAGCTCGACTACTACAGGCAGTTCGCCGACGTCGACCAGGAGGAGGAGAACAGGGTCCGCCGCGCACGGCGGGCGCACGAACGCGCCCTGGAGCTGGAGCGTGTCCCCGACCTCGACCTGTCCGGCACGGAGTGGCCCGAGCTCCCCGACTCCGAGGTGGTCAACGCCTCGATCTACACCGCCCGCGGTCGCATCAACGGCTACCCCGACCGCCACGCCGAGGGGCTGCGCACCGCGCTCGCGGAGCTGCACGGAGTCGAGCCCGAGCGGATCGTGGTGGGAAACGGCGCCGCCGAGCTGATGCAGGCCGCGGCGCTGTCGCTGATGGAGCCCGGCGACGAGCTGCTCACGCCGTGGCCCTCCTACCCCCTCTACCCGCTGATGGCCGCGCGCGCCGGCGGCCGCCCGGTGTCCGTCGAGAGCCACGAGCGGATCGAGGACCGGATCGGCGAGCGCACCCGGCTGCTCGTGCTGTGCAACCCCAACGACCCCACCGGCGCGTACATGCCGGCGAAGCGGGTGGCGGCCCTGGCCTCGGCTCTGCCCGAGCGCGCCCACCTGGTGGTCGACGAGGCGCTGGTGCACTTCCAGGACGCCGAGCCGCCCGACAGCGTGCTGCGCCTGACCGATGCGCTGCCCCGCATGCTGGTGGTGCGCACCTTCTCCAAGGTGTACGGCCTGTCGGGCCTGCGGGCCGGCTACGCCGTGGGCTCGACTGCCTCCACCGGCCTGCTGGACTCCATCTCCCCGGTGCTGGGGGTGAACGCCCTGACCCAGTCCGCCGTGTCGCAGGCGCTGAAGATCGGAGGAGCCGAGATCGAGCGCCGTCGCGCCGCCGTGATCACCGAGCGCGCCCGCCTGATGGAAGCCCTGCACGAGCTGCCGGTGACCGTGGCCCACAGCCAGGCCAACTTCGTGTGGCTGTCGGCGCAGGGCATGTCCGGCCTGGCCCTGACCAACGCCCTGCGCCGGGAGGGTGTGATCGTGGCTTCGGGCGGCCCGCTGGGAGCTGAGGACCACATCCGGGCGACGGTGCGCAACGCGGCGGCGACCGAGAGGCTGCTGAGCGCGCTGGCGAAGACGCTGGCTTAGAGCCGGCTATTCGCTCTGGCGCAACAGGGCGCCGGTCGTCTGCTCCAGGATCCGCCGCCACCCCGCGGCCTGCTCCTTCTCCTCGGCGAAGCGGCGCACCACCTTGCGCACGCGGGTGGCGGAGAGCTCGATCCCGTGCCGGGCGCAGATCGCGCTCAGCTCGTCGTAGTCGGCGGCCAGCTTGAGCGTGACCGACTCGAAGCCGTGCTTGGCGATCTGCACGCGCTTGGTGAAGTCCATCACGTTGGTCTCGAACATCAGCTCGTCGTTGGGCTCGGGCTCGATCAGGATGATGTCGACCCCGGGGTACTTCTCCTTCCAGTGGCCCACCGCCTCGTGCAGGCGCTGGTGGGCCAGCAGCTTGAACGCCTGGTAGCCGATCTGGGGGAACCCCATGTCGTCCACCCGGCGCACGCGGCTGCCGAGCATGGTGGGGATCACCTTCTGGAAGTCGTTGACGTAGGGGACCAGGGGGTTGACGACGATCACGAACTTGGCGCCACGCTCCACGGCGATGTCGACGTTGGTGGTGGACCGGATGCCGCCGTCCACGAGCTGGCGGCCCTTGATCTCGACCGGCTTGTAGAGCATCGGCAGGGCCGTCGAGGCGGCAACCGATCGGGCGATCGGCACGTCGTCGAAGCCCTCGCCTCCGAGCACGATCCGCTCGCAGGTGTCCAGATCGGTGGCGGGCAGGTACAGCTCGTTCTCGAGCAGACGGAAGTCATTGGTGCGGTCGGGGTCGTCGAGGACGGTTTCCAGGTACTCCTGGATGGCGCGCGAGTCGTAGAGGCCCGAGGGCAGCGCCTCGGCCAGCTGGACGCCGAGGTCCATGAGAGCCACCCGGCCACCCTGCCCGACCACGGTGCGGGCCAGGCCGAGCATCCTCAGCGGGAGCAGGGCGGCGCTGCGCGCGAAGTCGGAGTAGTCGGGCCGCATCAGCGATCCCCGGCCCAGGTCCTTGAAGGGCGTGGGCACCTGCTGGTCGACCACCCGCATCATCTCCTCGGGGGTCACGCCGTTGGCGACCATGGAGCCGATGAACGACCCGGCGCTCGTGCCCACGTAGACATCGAACTCGTTGACCGTGCGGTTCACGGCCAGCAGATCGAGGGCACGCAGCGCGCCGATCTCATACACACCGCCGGTGAAGCCACCTCCTCCCAGCACCAGCGCCGTGCGCGAGCGCGGGCCGGCCCGGTTGCCCCCCTTGGGCCGCGGCTTGCGTCCCTTGGCCGGGGGCGTCTGAAGCTCTACGACCTCTCCCATCCGGTCATTATCGGCAGTTCGGGCAAAAACCGCCACCGCCGCTACCGCTCCGCCCTCCCAGATAGCGTGTTCTCCTCCCTGATGGTCTCTCCGCGCCGTACCCCCATCCTGGCCTGCGTCCTCGCGCTGGCCCTCTTGATCCTCCCGGCCGCCGCCTCGGCGGCGAGCCTGTCGAGCCGCCTCGCGGCGTCCATGCGCCCGGCCGGCGGCTCCTCGGGCGCCTACGTAATCAACGCCACCTCGGGCAAGCCGGTCTTCCGCCACCGCCACACGACCGCGCGCGTGCTGGCCTCGAACACCAAGCTGTTCACCACCTCCGCCGCGCTCGCGCGCTACGGGACGGCCGCCCGGCTGGCCACCGAGGTGCGGGGCACCGGGTCGCTGGATACCGAGGGCACCTACAACGGCAGCCTGTACCTGGTCGGCGGCGGCGACCCGTCCTTTGGCTCCGGCGGCTTCGCCCGCCGCGCCTACGGCGGGGGTGGGAGCGTGCAGACGCTGGCCTCCCGTCTGAAGGCGATCGGCGTGCGCAGCGTGACCGGCCGCATCTACGGCGACGAGTCGAAGTTCGACTCGCTGCGCGGCGGCCCGGACTCGCGCTATCGCATCTCACCGTACGTCGGGCCGGTGAGCGGCCTGGCCTACAACCGCGGCCTGGCCAACGAGAGCGGCCGCGGCTACCAGGCCAACCCTCCCGCCTTTGCCGCCGCGCGCCTCGACGCCGCGCTGTCGCGGGCGGGCGTAGCGGTGAGGGGCGCCCCGCGCGCCGCGCGCACGCCCGCCGGGGCCGCGCCGCTGGTGAAGACCGAGTCGCCGACCATGGCCAAGCTTGCCCGCCTGACCAACAAGCCCTCGGACAACTTCTTCGCCGAGATGCTGGTCAAGGACCTCGCGCTGCAGGCCAGCGGCAAGGGAACGACCCGCGGCGGGGCAAGGCTGGCCGCCGCCTTCGCCAAGCGCTTGGGCGGCGGACCGAGGAGCCTGGCCGACGGCTCGGGCCTGTCGCGGGGCAACCAGGCATCGCCCTACCGCGTCGCCCGCCTGCTGCAGGGCATGCGCGGCCGGGATGAGTTCCCCGCCTTCTTCGACTCGCTGTCGATCGCGGGGCGCGACGGAACGCTGGGGCCCCGCCTGCGCGGCGGGGCGGCGCGCGGGCGCTGCCGAGGCAAGACCGGAACCCTGACCGGGGTATCCGCCGTGTCGGGCTACTGCACCGCCCTCTCGGGCGACGTCTACGTGTTCTCGATCCTGATGAACGGCGTGAACGCCTCCGGCGCGCGCGGGCTGCAGGACCGGATGCTGCAGACGATTGCGGGCGTGACGTGAGGTCGTGGGTACGCTGCGCTCCTCCCGCTGAGGTCGTCGGTACGGTGCTCGCCCGACCGAAGATCGGGCTGCGCTCCTCCCGCTAACCCTTCTCGAGCAGCGCCAGCAACCCGTCCTCGTCCAGCACCTCGGTTCCGACCTTTTCCGCCTGGGTCAGCTTGGTGCCCGGGTCGGCGCCCGCCACCAGGTAGTCGGTCTTCTTGGACACCGAGCCGGTGACCTTGCCCCCGGCTTGTTCGATGCGCTGCGTGGCGTCCTCGCGGGTCAGGT